>Ga0187892_10003731_pt1 | contig 27146 bp, 27 predicted proteins | sample MA1701073metaG_FD_139345 | JGI IMG/M metagenome (GOLD analysis project Ga0187892, IMG submission 139345) | Bio-ooze microbial communities from a basaltic lava cave in the Kipuka Kanohina Cave System on the Island of Hawaii, USA - MA170107-3 metaG ... | reverse complement strand
TTCTCGCGAGTGGTCCCGCGATACGCCGCCGAAGACGTCGGCTACTCGGGACGAGCGGATTTGTGGCCTTGATTTACAAGACCTTTCTCCGTTCGTCCCGAGTAGGCCGCGTCTTCTCAGCAGCCGTATCGAGGGACCTGTGGCGTTTATCGACAGTCTCTACCAAGGAGGGAGGTTGGTCGCGTGCCCTAGTGATGTCTCGCTGCTGCACTTCGAATCGAACTGACCCACAACCGGGACGTCGGTAGTGGGTCATTTTGATTTTGCGGGGCACCACGAGCTTCGTGCAAGAACGCTCAGTTCGTGCGATAGTTTCCGCAATGGACGGCGATCCCAACCGGCTGCTTGAGGGCATCGACTCTGATCTTCGGCGGGCGGGCAAGATTCTCGATCAGGTAGCTCATAAGTTGCGGGATGCCGACTTCGATCGAGGGCAAAACATTCGCCGTATTGGCGAGGCGCTCGTTAAGATCTTCGAGATTCAAAACCAGATCTATGGAGTACGCCCAGACCTCAAGCCCGACTTTCTAAAGAAGGGCGAGTGATGGCGGTGATCCGACGCAAGCGCCCGCGTGATCCCATCCAGCTCGCCAAGCTCATTGGCGACATTGCCACCGGCCAGGTCAGCGACGAGGTCGAGGACGGGAAGAACCCCGCTGCGGTCGCTTTGGGGAAGCTCGGCGGCGCGAAGGGCGGGAAGGCTCGGGCGAAGGCGCTTTCTTCTTCGAAGCGGAAGGCGATCGCGAAGAAAGCGGCAAAGGCCCGGTGGGGGGTGTCGTAGCCACCTCATTCGTCGCCAATGACGCAACGGGCACTTGATGGACATTAAAAGGGTAGGCGCCCCGTTCGTCCCAATTTGAAGCACCTCGCTCGCGAATGGCAACCTTGATTGTGTACTCGCCGTTTTCCGCTGCCGGGAACTCCGACCCACGGCCCACTAGTCGCTGCCCCTTGGCGTCGGACGGCATCGTCATCGGATGAACCAAGGCCCCCGAAGCGGGCTGACCCGAAGGGGAGAATACCTGAATCTGCACCTCGTAGTCCCTTGCGGTGTCGCTCGGGTCGCGCCTCCAGATCATGAATACCGCCCACCGCATGGGTATCCGCAGGTCAGGGGGTATCGAGGACGCAATTTCACTAGGAAGCCGTACCTGCACTTGTTCTAAGACCCCGACAAGCGAACAGACGTTCTCTTCCTGGTCAGTTATTATCTTCTCGCACGCTAGGTAGGCCAAAAGTGTCGGCACGGTGGAAATCCTAGATGCCGGCCGCGCTAAGCTCGAAGCTCGGTCCGTGGCTAGGGAGATTGCTCGGCATACGGAGATACTTCGGGTCGACGTTGCTCTCCATCATCACGCCAAGCGGTGGCGTAGGGGTGGCGGTATAGACATTCTGGCGGTCAGACTTCTCCGTATCCGCCGAGGCGTACGGTATTTCAATTGCGGAAGGCTCTCTTTCCAGCATCTTGCCTACTGCCGCAAGGAGATCGCTTACGGTGTCGAGCGTCCAATTGCCGGGGGCTCCCAATGCCCGTGACAACTGGCCACGATCCTTGCCGATCCGCTCTGCGATCTCCGCCCTGGTGAGCCCGCTCTCCTGCAACTCAGCAAGCACGAGCCGGTGAACAATTCCCTTGAGCTGCGCCCGAAGGAACATGAGCGTCCCGTCTGGAATCCGACCTTTTGCCTCAGGCCTCTTCGGCGTTAGAGAGATAGCCATCGTGAAACCTCTTTCGCTTCAAGTGCGAGCTATTAGGAAAGTATTTCCGCCAATCAGCAACACAGCCGTCTATGTAGTGTTTCCACTGCCGAGATCCAATTGGTCCCAACTGGCCTCGGTACTGCCAGCGAAACGCCACAAATACGTCTAGCGCTGCAAAGCGACCGAACGTCCTTATTCCCGGATCATCTCCCGCTGGGTCGCTACTTCTGAACTCCCACACCTCCGTACTCGTGGGAGTTAGCTGCTTAAGCTGGCAGCTGCCCCCTGATCGCCGTGAAACCGTGATCTTGTCGCCTCTTACGAAATCACTCAGGAGTGATTTCAGGTCCTGGGCTGCTCTTTCGAACTCTTCATTGCCGCCGTATGGACCTTCCAGTATGTGCCTCATCGGCTCAGCCACGACGATAACTCGCGACTCGGGCTCTCCCGTTCCTAGCACCAGCCTATCGAGCAGACCCGCATCGCAGAGCTGGTTGATTTCGCCTTGAATTGACATATAAGTCAACACCCCAAGGAGGTCAATTCAGCCGGACCAAATTAAACTGACGAATATGCTTGAACGCACATGCTCGCCATGCTACAAGGGGGTCATGAACAAGATGACCGCCGCCAAGCGGGCGCAAATTCTGGGCATGATGGCGGAGGGTCTCTCCATGCGTTCGATCTGCCGTCTTAGCGGTGTGAGCAAGAATACCGTGACCAAACTGCTTGCGGACGCTGGCACCGCCTTCGCGGAGTATCATCACAACCACGTTCGCAACGTCAACGTGGCGCGCATCCAGGCCGATGAAATCTGGTCATTCGTCGGCATGAAGGAAAAGCAGGCCAAGCGTAAGGGCAACAAGCGCCCCGCTGGCGTTGGCGACATTTGGACGTGGACGGCGCTCGACGCAGACAGCAAGCTTTGCGTCTCTTACCTCGTCGGTGGCCGTGACGCTGGCTACGCGTACGAGTTCATGACCGACGTTGCCTCGCGTCTCCAGAGCCGCGTGCAGCTTACGACAGACGGCCACAGCGCCTATCTGTCTGCCGTCCACGGCGCTTTCGGCCTGGACGTCGACTACGCGCAACTAATCAAGCAGTACGGCGAAGATCCAAACTCCGAACACCGCTACTCGCCACCGATCTGCACCGGCTGCGAAGTGAAGAAGGTCATTGGGTTCCCTGAGGCCAAGCACATTTCGACGAGCTATGTGGAACGCCAGAACCTTTCGATGCGTATGGGAATGCGTCGGTTCACCAGACTGACCAACGCGTTCTCGAATAAGGCGGAGAACCACATGCACGCCATTGCGATCTACTTCATGCACTACAACTGGGTACGCGTTCACCAGACCCTGAGAGTGACGCCGGCCATGCAGGCGGGCCTGACAGACAAGCTGTGGTCGCTGGCCGACATGGTTGCGGTTCTGGAAGAATGGGAATCGAGACAGCCGGTTGGTGAGAAGGTTGGGCGGAAGGTCGGTCAGAAGGATGCGCAGCCGCGTGCGGCACGGAAATCAAACTGACCCACTACCGGGACGTCGCGACACCTTTATTCTCTGCGCTGTCGGTGTTACGCAGAATAAGATGGGCCATTGCTTCCAGGACGCTCGCCGACGGGATCGGTTACTGAATGGTTAGACGCTCTGTCTTTGACAACGGTGTCCGCGTGGTCAGCGAGACCATGCCTGACGTCGGTTCGGTGAGCCTCGGGATTTGGGTCGAGAACGGCTCGCGCTACGAGACACGTGCCCAGGCGGGCATCTCTCACTACCTCGAGCACTTGTTTTTCAAGGGCACCGAGCGGCGCACGGCGGCGCAGATCGCGGAGGAGTTCGAAGGCGTCGGCGGTCACTTCAACGCGTTTACCGGCAAAGAGTGTACCTGCTACTACGCCAAGGTCCTCGCCGAACACCTGCCGCTGGCGCAGGACATTCTCAGTGACATTCTCCTGCGCTCACGCTTCGAGCCGGAAGAGATCGAGCGCGAACGCTCGGTCGTCATCCAGGAGATCCTGCAGAACGAAGATACCCCCGACGACTTCGTCCACGACCTCTTCAGTCTGCAGTACTGGCCCGAGCATCCATTGAGCTTTCCGGTCTGCGGCCGGATGGAAACGGTCGAATCGTTCACCCAGAAAAACTTCCTCGATTTCATCGCCGAGCGTTATCGTCCGAACCGGCTGCTGATCGCGGCGACCGGCAAGCTCGAGCACGACCAGATCGTCGAGTGGGCACAAGCGCAGTTCGGTGGCTTGCAGGGTGTCTCCGAAATACCCAGCGGAGAGCCGCCGGAGCCGAATCGCAGCTTTCAGATTATCGAGAAGCCGCTCGAGCAGATGCACTTGTGCTTCGGTGCGCCCGGCATCAGTCAGGTCGCCGACGATCGCTTCGCCGCCTACCTGATGAACACCGCACTCGGCGGCGGTATGAGCTCGCGCCTGTTCCAGGAGGTGCGTGAGAAACGCGGCCGCGCCTACTCCGTCTATTCCTTCCTGTCGTCCTATGTCGACGGCGGCTGCCTCGGCATCTATGCCGGTACGAGCCCGCAGTGGGTTGCCGAGGTCATCGGACTGATCCGCGACCAACTCGATGCGTTGCGGCGCGAGGGGCTGCGTCCGCAGGAGCTCACGCGGGTGAAGAATCAACTCAAAGGTAACCTGCTGCTCGGCCTCGAGACCACCGACAGCCGCATGAACCGGATCGCCCGCAACGAGATCTATATGGGCGAGGACATGACCCCCGCCGAGGTTGCGCGACGCATCGAGGCGACGACCAATGACGAGATCATTGCCCTGGCTCGTCAGATCCTGCGTTCACAAGACTACGCTGTGACCATTCTCGGTGACCTCAAAGGTCACCATATCGACCAAAGCCTCCTCGACGGCTGACGGATGCAACGCGTGGTCATCCGGATCAAGCGGGTACGGCCCGCGGCTGATCCGCTGCCCTTACCGCAATACATGACGGCCGGCGCCGCCGGAATGGATTTGCTGGCGGATGTCGATGCCGACGCGGAGATTGCGGCCGGCGCGCGCGGGCTGCTCCCCACCGGGATCGCCATCGAGCTGCCCGAGGGCTACGAGGCGCAAATTCGCCCACGCAGCGGCTTGGCGCTGCGCCACGGTGTCACGCTGCTCAACTCGCCCGGCACCATCGATGCTGACTACCGCGGCGAGATCAAGGTCATCCTCATCAATCACGGGGACGAAACGTTCCGTGTCCAACGCGGCGATCGCATTGCCCAGATGGTCGTCGCTCCGGTCACACGCGCCGAGCTCCGCGAGACCAAAGACCTGGCCGATAGCGCACGGGGTGCCGGCGGCTTCGGGCATACGGATGTGGAAGAAGGCGACCCGAAAGCGTGACGCCGGTCGCGCCATCCGCTATAAGTGACGTCTGGGTTCTCTCTGGCAGTCCTTTCATAACGACGAGAAGTAGCAGAGGTTGATGGTTTCCGTAGAGTTTCCGAGAAGCCGTGGTGTTGGCCTCTTTCCTCGCTCGGCCTGCGACGCAGGGCTCCGGCCCGGGGTCCCGGGGAGGTCGCTGTGATCGAACGCTACACTCGCCCGCAGATGGGTGCCGTCTGGTCGGAAGAGGAAAAGCTCAAGATCTGGCTGGAAGTCGAGCTCCTCGCCCTCGATGCATTGACTGAGAAGGGTGACGTGCCGCGCGGTACCGCCGCGCATATCCGCGAGAAGGCGCGCGTCAACGTTCAAAGGATGCAGGAGATCGAGCGCGAGGTTGGCCACGACGTCATCGCCTTCGTCTCGTCGATCACCGAGCAGTGTGGGCCCGAAGGACGTTACATGCACCTCGGCCTGACTTCGTCGGACGTCCTCGACACCGCCTTCGCCGTGCAGCTGGTGCGTGCCGCCGATCAGTTGATCAATGCCGCCGACGAGCTCCGCAGTGCGATTCGCGAGCAGGCGTTGAAGTACCGGGGCATGGCGATGGTCGGGCGCACTCACGGGATCCATGCCGAGCCCATGACCTTCGGCCTGAAGCTAGCCGGCTGGCACAGCGAGATGCGTCGCAACGTCGAGCGGCTGCGCGGCGCGCGCGAGGAAGTGCGTTTCGGTACTTTGTCAGGGGCGGTCGGTACTTTTGCGCACCTCGCTCCGGAGATCGAAGCGTACGTTTGTGAGCGCCTCGGACTGAAGCCGGAACCACTGGCTACGCAAGTGGTTCCACGCGATCGGCACGCCCAATTTTTCACCACGCTGGCAGTCGTCGCCGGGTCGATCGAACGCTTCGCGATCGAGATCCGCCATCTGCAGCGCACCGAAGTCGCCGAGGCGTTCGAACCGTTCGGCCGGGCGCAAAAGGGATCGTCGGCGATGCCGCACAAGCGCAACCCGATCCTGGTCGAGAACGTCACCGGTCTGGCGCGATTGATCCGTTCTTACGCGGGCGCGGCGCTGGAGAACATCGCGTTGTGGCACGAGCGCGACATCAGCCACTCTTCCGTCGAACGCGTCATCGGCCCGGACGCGACGATCGCACTCGATTTCATGCTCGGCCGGATGACCGGCGTCGTCCGCGGCCTGGTCGTCAACCCGGAAAACATGCAGCGCAATCTGTCGCATTGGCGCGGCGCGGTATTTTCCGAAGGGATACTATTGGCGCTGGTGCGCAAGGGAATCGCGCGCGACGAGGCCTACCGCTGGGTGCAACGCGCCGGCATGCGTGCCGCCGAGGGTGCAGACTTTCGCGCTGAAGCGGAACGCGACGTGGACATCAGCAAGCACCTGAAGCCAAATGACCTTGCCGAGCTATTCAATCTCGATCACCAGTTGCGCTATGAAGATGAGCTTCTGCGGCGTGCCTTGGAGGAGTAAAGGAAATGGAAAAGCCCCGGCTTCACGCAAAGGTCTACATCACGCCGAAAAAAGGCGTTCTCAATCCGCAAGGCAAGGCGATCGAACACTCGTTGCACTCGCTCGGCTTCGAGGAGGTCGGCGATGTCAGCCTGGGCAAGTACGTCGAATTGTCGCTGCGTGACAGTGATCCGCAACGAGCGCAATCCCGTCTCGACGAGATGTGTCGAAAGCTCTTGGCGAACGGCGTGATCGAAGACTACCGCTTCGAGCTGTTGGAATAATGAGGGTTTCCTCTCCCCCGGAGGTGTCGAAGGGTGAAGTGGCTTTTGTCGACACCCTCCGCCGGGAGAGGTCTGGCGAGGAATGAGATGATCGACGCGCCGGCGTCACCATTTTGGAAGGAATCACGATGCGCTGGGGAGTAGTCACATTTCCCGGATCGAATGACGACCACGACGCCCTCTGGGCGGTCGGCGATGTGCTCGGCGACGAAGGTGTATCTTTGTGGCACGGCGATCGCGATTTGCATGGCGTCGACTGCGTCATCTTGCCCGGCGGGTTCTCGTACGGCGACTATCTTCGCTGCGGCGCGATGGCCCGGTTCTCCCCGGTCATGGAGAGCGTTGCGAAGTTCGCCAACGACGGCGGATTGGTGATGGGCATCTGCAATGGCTTTCAAGTGCTGTGCGAAGCCGGCTTGCTCCCCGGTGCACTGATCCGCAATCGCGATCTGCGCTTCGTATGCGAACCCGTGAAGGTGCGAGTCGAGGTAACGGACAACCCGTTCACCTGTCGCTGCGTGCGTGGGGAGGTTCTGACGATCCCCGTCAAGCACGGCGAAGGCTGCTACATCGCCGATCCGAACACCCTGGAAGAGCTCGAGCAGAACTTCCAGGTTGTACTGCGCTACGTCGATGACGCCGGCAATCCGACCGAGGAAGCCAATCCGAACGGCGCCCTGCACAATATCGCCGGCGTCTGCAACCGTGCCCGCAACGTCTTCGGCCTCATGCCCCACCCGGAACACGCCATCGAGGCGCAGATCGGTGGCGAGGATGGATTGAAGCTTTTTCGTTCGATCGTCGCCGGCCTGAAGGAAGGTGTGCAGCGGCCGGCAATGTCGCAAGTGTCGGAGCGATAGGCATGGCGCTCGAGCAAATCACCACCCAGGCGACCGAACGAGAAGCTCTCGAGCACGGCCTCACCGCGGCGGAGTTCAAGCACATCGTCGACGGCATGGGCCGCGCGCCCAACATCGTCGAGCTGGCGGTCTTCTCCGTGATGTGGTCGGAACACTGTAGCTACAAGAGCTCGCGCCGGTTGCTCAAGCAGTTGCCGACGCAAGGGCCGCGGGTTCTGCAGGGTCCAGGCGAGAATGCCGGCGTCGTCGATATTGGCGACGGCCTGGCCGTCGTCTTCAAGATGGAGAGCCACAATCACCCGTCATTCGTCGAGCCCTACCAGGGTGCTGCGACTGGCGTCGGTGGCATCCTGCGCGATGTCTTCACCATGGGCGCCCGCCCGATCGCCAACCTCAACTCGTTGCGCTTCGGCAGCTTCGACCATCCGCGTACCCGCTACCTGATCGACGGCGTCGTTCGCGGCGTCGGCGACTACGGCAACTGCATCGGCGTGCCGACGGTCGGCGGCGAGGTCTACTTCGATGCGGGTTACAACGAGAACAATCTGGTCAACGCCATGACCGTCGGCCTGGTGCGTAGCGATCGAATCTTTCGTGCCTCGGCTGCCGGTGTCGGCAACCCTGTCCTCTATGTCGGCTCGAAAACCGGCCGCGACGGTATCCACGGCGCCAGCCTGCTGGCCTCGAACGAGTTCAGGGGTTCGGAAGACGAAAAGCGCCCGACGGTACAAGTCGGCGACCCGTTCACCGAGAAGCTGCTGCTGGAAGCCTGTCTCGAGCTGATGGAGATGGATCTCATCGTCGCCATTCAAGACATGGGGGCTGCCGGTCTTACCAGCTCGAGCGTCGAGATGGCCGGACGTGGCGGCACAGGGATGCTGCTCGACCTCGATCGTGTGCCGCGGCGCGAGCAGGGCATGACCCCGTACGAAATTCTGCTCTCGGAGTCGCAAGAGCGCATGCTGATCATCGTCCGCGCCGGCGCCGAAGAAGCGGCGCGCAAGGTTTTCATCAAGTGGCAACTCGACGCCGCGGTGGTCGGCAAGGTCACCGACGACGGAACGTTGCACGTGCTCTTCGACGGCGAGACAGCAGCGCGCATCCCGATTCCGATGCTGACCGACGAAGCGCCGTCGTACGAACGGCCGCAGCAGACACCTGAGATGAGTGCGACACAAGAGCCGGATATTCGCCGGCTCCCTCTGCCGCGGAATTACAACGAGACCCTTCTCGCGTTGCTCGATTCGCCGAGCATTGCGTCGAAGAACTGGGTCTACCGCCAGTACGACTATCTGGTTCGCGGCAACACCGTGGTCGTCCCCGGATCCGACGCTGCCGTTTTGCGCATCAAGGGGACACGTAAGGCGATCGCTGTCAGCGTCGACTGCAACAGCCGCTACTGCAGCCTCGATCCCTACGTCGGAGCGGTGATCGCGGTCGCCGAAAGCGCTCGCAACGTCGTCTGTGCCGGTGCCACGCCGTTGGGGATCACCGACTGTCTGAACTTCGGCAACCCCGAAAAGCCGCAGATCATGTGGCAATTTGCCGAGGCCGTCCGCGGCATCCGCGACGCCTGCATTGCTCTCGAGGTGCCCGTGGTGGGCGGCAACGTAAGCTTCTATAATGAAACTGAGGGGCGGGCGATCCCGCCCACGCCGACAATCGGAATGGTAGGGCTCATCGAGAGCTGCGAACGGCACGTGACTCAGTGGTTCAAAACCGAAGGTAGCGTCATCGTTCTGCTCGGACGCACACTGGAAGAGTTCGGTGGCTCTGAGTATCTGTCGGTCGCCCATGACCGTGTGGGAGACACGCCGCCGTGGATCGACTTGAGCGTCGAAAAATCCGTCCAGCAGGTGTGTCTAACGGCAATCCAGGAGGGCTTGCTCGAGTCGGCGCACGACGTCGGTGAAGGTGGCCTGGGTGTGGCGTTGGCGGAGTGTTGTATCACCGGTCCGCAACGCCGCCTCGGGGCAGTCATCGAGAGTCAGGAAGCGATTCGCGCCGACGCGATGTTGTTCAGCGAAAGCCAGTCGCGCATCGTCGTCTCGCTGCGACGCAGCAACCTGACGCGGTTGCGCGAGATCACAGCGGCCGCCCAGGTGCCGTTCGAAGTCCTCGGCGAAGTGCGCGGCCGCCGACTGGTAGCTCAAGCGATCGTCGACCTCGACGTCGCCGAAATGTACGCCGCGTGGACCAGCGCCCTGCCGCGACGCCTGGCGAAATCGGCATGATCGACCTCGACGAAGCAGCGGAGCGCGATCGCTTCCACGACGAGTGCGGCGTGGTCGGCATCTACGGTCATGAGGAGGCCAGCAACTTGGCCTACCTCAGTCTCTACGCGCTGCAGCATCGCGGTCAGGAGTCGGCGGGCATCGTTTCGGCGAAGGACAATTTCCTGATCTCGCATCGTGGCCTCGGTCTGGTTGCCGACGTCTTCAACGAAGACATCATCCGCAAACTGGAAGGCACGGCGGCGATCGGCCACAACCGTTACTCGACGTCCGGACAGACTTTGCTGAAGAACACGCAGCCGTTCGTCGTCGAGTACGGCGGCGGCCTGGCCGTGGCCCATAACGGCAATCTGGTCAACGCGCAGATCTTGCGAGAGCGGCTCGAGGAGAGCGGCTCGATTTTCCAGTCGAACGTCGATTCCGAGGTGATCATCCATCTCATCGCGTCATCGAAGGGCAAGCGCACGATCGAACGGGTCATCGATGCGCTCTCCGAGATTCGCGGTGCCTATTCGCTCGTCTTTCTGACGCCGAACGAGCTCGTCGCCGCGCGCGATCCACACGGCCTGCGGCCGCTGGTGCTAGGCCGTATCAAGGAAGCGGTCGTGGTGGGTTCAGAAACCTGTGCTCTCGATCTGATCGGCGCCACGTATGAGCGCGAAATCGAGCCCGGCGAGGTGCTGCACGTTTCCAGCGAGGGCATCCACAGCTATCGCCCGTTTCCGGCGGTCGCCCGCACCAGCTGTATCTTCGAGTACGTTTATTTCGCCCGACCCGACAGTCGCGTGTACGGCCGTAATGTCTACGAGGTTCGCAAGGAGCTTGGTCGCCAGCTGGCGCGTGAGCACCCGGCTCCGGCCGATATCGTCATCCCGGTGCCTGACTCCGGTTTGCCGGCCGCGCTGGGCTACGCCGAACAGGCCGGTCTACCGTTCGAGATGGGACTGGTGCGCAATCACTACGTCGGCCGCACGTTCATCGAGCCGCGCGATGCCATTCGCCACTTCGGCGTGAAGGTGAAGCTCAACGCGCAAGCGGAAGTGTTGTCCGGGCGTCGAGTGATCGTCGTCGACGACTCGATCGTTCGTGGGACGACGAGCCGCAAGATCGTCCAGATGCTGCGCGCCGCCGGCGCGCGCGAGGTACACATGCGCATCAGCTCGCCGCCGACGATCGGCTCGTGTTTCTACGGCATCGACACACCGACGACCGAAGAGCTCATCGCTTCGAGCCATTCGGTGGAAGAGATCCGCCGGTTCATTACCGCCGACTCGCTGGGGTTCCTGTCGGAGAGGGGACTCTACGCCTTCTTGAAGGGGCGCGATCAGAATGGTTTCTGTGCCGCCTGTTTCACTGGACGCTATCCGGTGCCGGTCGAGGACCAGGGCCGCACGCACCAACTCGTTCTGTTCGAGGCCGAAGACCGTTGAGCGCCTCGAAGCGGCCCACTGACCCTGGCAAGAGCGAATGAAGTGTCCCTTCTGTGACGACCTCGAGAACCGCGTCGTTGACTCCCGTCTGACCAAGGAAGGCGGCGAGATCCGCCGCCGGCGCGAATGCTTCCACTGCAAGCGGCGCTTCACGACGTACGAGCGCATCGAGGAGACCTTGCCGCTGATCGTCAAGAAAGACGGCCGCCGCGAGAGCTACGACCGCGCCAAGATCGTCGCCGGGTTGCAGCGCGCTTGCGAGAAACGGCCGGTGGGTGTGGCTGCGATCGACGAGATCGCCGACTCCATCGAGACGAACTTGATGGAGCGGTCCGAGAAGGAAGTGCCCAGCTCGTCGATCGGCGAAACGGTCATGCGGCATCTCCATGAGCTCGACCAGGTGGCCTACGTCCGCTTCGCCTCGGTATACCGATCGTTCAAGGACGTCGGTGAGTTCATGCGCGAGCTCGAGGATCTCATCACCGCCCGCAAGAGCGACAAGAAGTCGAAGAAGTCGAAGAAGGACAAGCGGTGAAGCCGTGACGGCCGCCGACGACGAGCGCTACATGCGGCAAGCGTTGCGCCTCGCGCGTCGCGGCGTCGGCCGTACGAGCCCGAATCCGCCTGTCGGCGCCGTGGTGGTACGGCGCGGTGAGATCGTCGGCCGCGGATTTCATCGGCGAGTGGGTACGCCTCACGGCGAGGCAGCCGCGCTCCATGACGCCGGGACCCGCGCCCGCGGCGCGACGTTGTACGTGACACTCGAGCCGTGCGCGCACCATGGCCGCATGCCGCCGTGTGTCGATGCCGTGCTCGCCTCCGGTGTACGTGAAGTGGTGATCGGCACGCGCGACCCGAATCCGAAGGTGCGCGGCGGCGGCGTCGAGCGGCTGCGGCGCGCCGGCCTGCGCGTGCGCCTTGGCGTGCTCCAGGGGGAATGCGACGAGATGATCGCGGCGTTCCGCAAGCACGTGACCACGGGATTGCCGTTCGTGACGCTGAAGCTGGCCGCGTCCCTCGACGGCCGGATTGCAACGGCGAGCGGCGAGTCGCGCTGGATCACCGGGGCGGCCAGCCGTCGTCTCGTGCACCGCCTGCGCAACGAGCATGATGCCGTCCTGGTCGGCGCCGAAACCGTACTGCACGACGACCCCGAGCTCACCTGCCGCGGGCGGGCCGGCCGCAACCCCGTACGGGTCGTCCTCGACGGCCGGCTGCGAGTCTCCAGGCGGCACCGCGTCGTGCGTGACGGCAAGGCCGCCACCCTGATCGTCACCACCGCCGACGTCTCCCGCAGACGTCGACAAGCACTGGAGGCGCGGGGAGCGACGATCGTGGGCCTCTCGGCTGCGGGTGGCCGCATTCCGTTCCGCCGGGTTCTGCGCGAGCTCGGCAAGCGCAACCTCATGTCGGTTCTGATCGAAGGGGGCGCCGACGTCGCTGCCGCGGCGCTGTCGGCCGGCCTGGTGGATGCGGTTTATCTTTTCTATGCCCCGAAACTCATCGGCGGCGATGGCCGCCCGATGCTCGGGCCGCTCGGCGTCCGGCGCTTGAGACAGGCGATCGACCTCGCTGTACCCGCGATCAGGCGCGTCGATCAGGACGTTCTTGTGGTGGCGCGGCAGCGGGGCAGCACCGGAACCTGACCATTGTTACAATTCGATGAACCAACGAGCCCATTGTGGCCGCCCCTTGATCTTCGGTGGGTCTAGGGGGTAGCAAACCCGCGCAGGAGGACGCCGCCCATGGCCAAGAAGAAAAAGAAGGAAAAAAAGCAGAAGAAGAGCATGAAAGCCGCAAGCGCGGGCGCGAAGGCTGGTAAGAAGAAAAAGAAGGGCGCCGGCTCAAAGAAGGGTGCCAAGGCGTCCGACCACAAGATTCGCGGGCTCGCACGCCGCATCGTCGAGCTGACGACGGCAAATGCCGAAGATCTGTCGGAGCTCTATGCGGACGACGTCGAGTCGATCGAGATGAACATGCCGGCGATGGTCGGCCTCGATGCGATCCGCAAGAAGCTCGAAGGCTGGAACGATATGGTGTCGGATCCGAGCTTCACGGCCGCGAATGTTTGGGTTGACGGCAACAATGTCATCATCGAATGGATTGGCGACGTGACGCTGAAGGCGACAGGCAAGCGGGCGCAGCTGCGTGAGATCGCCATCCACGAGATCAAAAACGGCAAGATCGCGCGCGAGCGCTATTACTACGACCCGGCGGCCCTGCAGCCGTAGTGCCCTGCCGCGTCCTTTACTCGGGGACGTCGCAGATCAGCGCAAGCAAATCACCTGGACCGCCACTGATACCTCGACGTCATGCCGAGAGCGCCAGCAAGCAGCGCACCGCGATCGCCATCAGCAGCAGCGAGCCGATGGAGAAAACCGTGAAGCGCACGGGCACGAAGTTCCACGTGCACTGGATCAGGCTGTGCACCACGCGGGCGATGACGTAGCCCCAGGCGAGGGCAGTATTCGTCGCGTCGCCAGTGCCGGCCAGAACACAATACGCGACTAGCGCATAGAAGATCGTCGGCTGCTCGTGCAGGTGGTTGTAGTTGTCAGCGACTTGCTTGACGCGCACAGGCAATACGTCGAGGTCGCTCTTCTGCTTGAGCTTCGCCGGGTCGAGGCCGGCGGCGCTCATCGCCGGGATACGAGTTGCGTACATCCACATCCAGACGATGAACGTCCAGATGATCAAGGCGAGCATCGGTGTCAGCATCGGTTGGCTCATGTCGTGTCCTCCCACTGGCGGCGAAAGTACTGCATGCGCCGTACCTAGCCAACCCGCCGACGTTTCCGGTTCCGGGGTCGACCCGGGGTCGACCCTTGCCTCAGACGTGCGACTTGGTACAGATCTTAAGAGGACGAGTGAAAGAGGGAATGCGCCCCACAGCCCCCATCGATGACGCCTTGGATGACATCCGCAAGGGGCGGATGGTCATCCTTTCCGATGCCGCGCACGGCGAGGCCGTGCTGTGCATGGCTGCAGAAGCCGTCACTGCCGACGACATCAACCTCATGGTCACCCACGCCCGCGGCCTGGTGTGCTTGTGCATCACCCAGGAACGCATGAAGGCTCTCGGCATTCCGATGATGGCTCCCGAGCGCCCAGGCGGCCAGCGGCCGTTCGGCGCATCGATCGAAGCCAGTCGCGGAGTGACTACGGGAATTTCCGCCAGCGATCGCGCCACCACCATCGCTGCCGCGATGGCCGACGGTGCCGGTCCGGATGACGTCGTCATGCCGGGACATATCTTTCCCATGTTGGCCACCGCCGGTGGAGTGCTCCTACGGCCTCACTTGACCGAGGCGGCTGTCGACCTGGCGCGCCTCGCCGGTCACAAGCCGGGTGGCGTCGTCTGCGCCATCCTCGATGACGCCGGCGACCTCGCCGGCAAGGAAGATCTCGAGGCCCTGGGTGAGCTGTTCGAGCTGCGCACGGTCGAGATCGACGACGTCATCGCACACCGTCTGCGGCACGAGCTGGTCGTCAAACGTGTTGCCGACGCTCCGATCGTCACTGCCTTCGGCGCCCGCTTCCGGACGGTCGTCTACCGCAGCGAAGTCGACAGAAAGGAACACATCGCTCTCGTCAAAGGCCGAATCAAAGCCGGTGACGTAGCTCTCGTGCGGATACACTCTCAGTGCCTCACCGGCGATGTCTTCGGTTCGGAGCGCTGCGACTGCGGCGACCAGCTGCGCGAAGCGGTGGAACGCATCGACACCGCCGGCAAGGGTGTGCTGGTCTACATGCATCAGGAAGGGCGGGGCATCGGTTTGGCCAACAAGATCCGCGCCTACGCGTTGCAGGACACCGGGCTCGACACGGTGCAGGCGAACCTCGAGCTGGGCTTTGCCGACGACAGCCGCGACTACGGCATGGCGGCGCAGATCTTGCGCGACCTGGGTGTGACCAAGGTCCGCTTGCTGACGAACAATCCGAAGAAGATCGACGGTCTGACGCGCTACGGCATCGAGGTCGTGGAGCGCTCGCCGATCGAAATCCCAGCGCACAAGGGCAACCTGCGGTATCTTCAGACCAAGAAACAAAAGCTCGGGCACTTGTTCACCGGGTTGGAACCTGGAAGCTGATCGTCAGACGAGTCGGACGTGTCCGACAGGTCCGACATGTCCGACACCGCCGATATGTCCGACCGGGGAAACCAAACATGCCCAAGGTTCACAAAGGATCGAAGGACGCTACGGGAATGCGTTTCGGGATCGTCGTCTCGCGCTTCAATAGCGCGGTGACCACACGGTTGCTCGGCGGCGCGCTCAAGGCGCTGACGGAAAACGGCGCAGCCGACGAGAACATCGAGGTCGTCCATGTTCCCGGCGCCTTCGAGTTGCCCTTGTTCGTTCACCAAATGGCGGCGAGCGGCAAGTTCCAAGCGGTGATCGCGCTAGGCGCGGTCGTCCGCGGCGAGACGCAGCATCATCACTACCTCAATCAATCGGTGTTCGATGCTCTACAGGATATCGCCCTTGCCAGTAAGCTGCCGATCACACTGGGCGTCCTGACAACGGAGAACATGGAGCAGGCTCTGCGTCGAGCTGCCGATGACCCGGGGAACAAGGGTCACGAGGCGGCGGTTACAGCGATCGAGACGGCGAACCTCCTGCGCGAGTTGGGCTAGCGCGGCCGGCGCTGCTCGTGCACAATCCTGAGACCGCGGCTCGTCGGTCGTTACTCGCCCCCATTCCGCCCCCCCAGAGGAGGGTGGGGGAGGACGAGCCCCGAGCGACGAGCCACGAGCCACGTGATTACGAATGGGAATGAGACGCAAAGGGCGGGAGCTGGCGGTACAGGCTCTCTACCAACTCGAAATCCGCAATGACTCGTCCGCGGCGATCCTGGCGACGTTCTGGGAGCAATGCGAAGCGGGCCCGCGTGCGCGCCAGTTCGCTCTGGCGTTGATCGATGGCGTACGTGAATCGCGCCCGTCGATCGACGAAGTGATCGAGAAGTCCAGCGAGAACTGGAAACTCGACCGCTTGTCGACCGTCGACCTGAGCGTCCTGCGCGTCGCTTGTTACGAACTGATGTTCTCCCGTGAAATCCCCGTAAGCGTCGTTCTCGACGAAGCCATCGAAGTGGCGCGTCGCTTCGGCACCAAGGAGTCGGCCGTGTTCGTCAACGGCGTCCTGGACCGAATCGCGACCGACCTGGGAGTCAAACCGATCGCGGCAGAAGAGGCTGAGAAGAATGGATGAGCGTTACGATCCGGGGTCGGTCGAAGCCAAATGGCTACGATTGTGGCGAGAGCGCGGCACCAACAACGTCGACCTCGCCAACGCCAAGCGGCCCTACTACACCTTGATGATGTTTCCCTATCCCTCCGCCGAAGGGCTGCACGTCGGACATGCCTTCGCCTTTCCGGGCGTCGATATCCACGGCCGCTTCCGACGCCTGCAGGGGTACGATGTATTCGAACCAATCGGCTTCGATGCCTTCGGCATCCATTCGGAGAACTACGCTCTCAAGGTCAGCACCAATCCAAAAGTGCTCATTCCGAAGACGATCGAGAACTTCACCCGCCAACTCAATCGCCTCGGATTGATGGTCGACTGGAACCACGCCGTCGATACGACGTCGCCGGAGTACTACCGGTGGACCCAGTGGATCTTTCTCAAGCTGTACGAACGCGGCCTGGCGGTGCGCAAAAAGGCTCCCGTCAACTGGTGTCCGAGCTGTCAGACGGTGCTCGCCAACGAGCAGGTCATCGACGGCGAATGCGAGCGCCATGCGGGTGTGAAGGTCGAGCAACGACTGACGGAGCAATGGTTCTTCAAAATCACCGACTATTGCGAACGGTTGCTGAAGAACCTCGACTGGATCGATTGGTCGGAAAGCACCAAGACCGCACAGCGTAACTGGATCGGCCGCTCCGAGGGGGCGCACATCGATTTCTCTGTTGCGGTGGATCGCGGGCGCAAGCTGCGCGTCTTCACGACGCGCCCGGACACCCTCTTCGGCGCGACCTACATGGTGCTCGCTCCCGAGCACGAGTGGGTTGACCAACTGACGGCCGCGGCGCAACGCGCCGCCGTGAACGCCTATCGCGAACGCGTGGCAAAGATGGACCTCGTGTCGCGCAAGGCCGTCAAAGAAAAGACCGGAGTCTTTACCGGCGCGCACGCGATCAACCCGGCGAACGGCAAGGAGATCCCGATCTGGATCGCCGACTACGTCCTCGCCGAGTACGGCACCGGCGCCATCATGGCGGTGCCGGCACACGATCAGCGTGACTTCGAGTTTGCCAAGACGTTCGACCTGCCGATCGTCCGAGTGATCGCCGCGGAAGGCGAATCGGCGGACACACCAGTCGGCGACCAGGCGTATGACGGACCGGGACATCTGGTGAACAGCGGCCACTTCGACGGCACGTCGGTTGAAGCCGGCAAGAGCGAGATCACTGCCTGGCTTGCTGGTCGGGGCGTCGGCGAGGCGCGGGTTCAGTATCGCCTGCACGACTGGTGCATCTCGCGACAGCGCTACTGGGGGCCGCCGATCCCGATCATCCATTGCGACATCTGCGGTCTGGTTCCAGTGCCGGAGGATCAGCTGCCGGTTGTGCTACCCGATATCGACGACTTCCGTCCGGATGCGAGCGGTGTCGCACCGCTGGCGCGCGTGAAGTCATTCTACGAAGTGGACTGCCCGAAATGCGGCAGGAAGGGGAGACGCGAGACCGACGTCTCCGATACGTTCCTCGATTCGGCCTGGTACTTCCTGCGCTACCCGTCGAGCGGCTGCGACGACGTCGCCTTCGATGCGAAGCTGACGCGCAAGTGGTTACCGGTCGACACGTATATTGGTGGCAACGAGCATGCCGTCCTTCACTTGATGTACACGCGCTTCATCACCATGGCGCTGCACGACCTGGGTCTCCTCAAATCGGAGGAGCCGTTCAAGAAGTTCCGCGCCCACGGTCTGATCATCAAAGACGGCGCGAAGATGTCGAAGTCGCGCGGCAACGTCGTCAACCCCGACGAGTATCTCGACAAACACGGCGTCGATGTCTTCCGCATGTACATGATGTTCCTCGGGCCCTACGAGGAAGGCGGAGATTTCCGCGACGAAGGCATCACCGGCATCACTCGGTTTCTCGACGGCGTGTGGCGCGTGGCGCACGACCTGGAAGCGACTGCCAGCGCTTCGACCGAGCTCGAGCGGGGGCTGCACAAAGCCATCGCCAAGGTGCAGGAAGACTTCGAGAACCTGCGCTACAACACGGCGATCGCGGCGTTGATGACGTTGCTGAACGACATCCGCAAGCACGGGCCGGCGGATCGCGAGGTAGTCGAATCACTGATCTTGCTGCTGGCTCCCTTGGCGCCGCATTTCGCCGAGGAAGTGTGGGAAGGGCTCGGCCATACGACCAGCGTTTTCGACGCGAGTTGGCCGAAATTCGATCCGGCGCTGTTGGTCGAAGATACGGTCGAGATCGCGGTGCAGGTGAACGGCAAGGTCCGCGGCCGCGCCGTCGTTGCCCGCGACGCCTCAGAAGCCGATGTGCTCGCGGCGGCACTGGCCGACGCTGCCGTAAAGACGGCGATCGCCGGCAAGGAAATTCGTCGGCGTGTGGTTGTGCCGGGCCGGTTGGTGAATCTCGTCGTTGGATAGAATCGTGCTCGTGCCCGCAATCGCGCTCGCAATCGAGCGCAGCTTGGACGTAGTCGACTCCCTTCGTTTGCGGTTACTACCGCGACTGCCGGCGCCAAGTTGGGTGTTGGCTGGAGCCGCGGTTCTGGCCAGCGCCTGCGGTTACCACTTCCACGGCACCCAATCGACGCTGCCGTCGGATGTCCGCACCATCGGCGTCGGTACGATCGAAAACAAATCGCTCGAACGCGGGCTGGAGAAAAACCTGGCTTTCGCCTTCGAGCGCGAGGTCTTCGTCCGGCGCCACTATAGTCTCGCAACAAATCCGGGCGGCGCGGACGCGTTGCTCGCCGGTACGATCCGCGAGGTCTCGCGCCGGCCGGTGGCGTTCGACGAGGACGACCAGGCGGTATTGTACGAAGTCTTGATGCGCCTCGACCTCAGCCTCGTCCGCCAGCGCGACGGCAAGACGCTATGGAGTGTACGGGATATGCGGGAGTTCGACGAGTACACGGCGAATCCGAACGTCGTCGCCACCAGTTCGGTGGATTTTCAACTTGGTACGCTGGACGTGAAGAACCTGCAACGCGATACGGATTTCAGCGACACGATGGGCGACGGCGCTGGGACCGAGCCGACGCCGCGTCCGATGGGCGACGGCATTCCGGACGATCGTCAGATCAGCGATATTCAGTTCGCCGACTACGAGCGCAAGCGGGCGATGGACCGCCTGCTTCAGCGAGCCGTGCGCGATGTCTACGATCGGATGATCGAGGGATTCTGAACGAGGAAGTTTCAAGTTCCAGGTTTCAAGGGGGCCCCTTGAAACTTGGAACTTGAAATTTGGAACTAGACCTAGCCTTTGGCGAGCTTCGCGACCTGGTGGCTGAGTCGGGAGATCCGCCGGGCCGCGCTGTTGCGGTGTATCACGCCTTTGGTAACGGCTTTGTCGATCGTGCTGATCACCGAAGGGAGCATGTCGCCGGCTGCCTTTGCTTCGGCTCGCCCGATCACTTCGCGCAGCTCGCGAATGGTGTGGCGCACGTGCGTGCGCACGGTCTTGTTCCTGGCAGCCTGCTTGAGGCTCTGACGGTGCCGCTTGATGGCGGACTTGTGACGTTCTGCCAATGTCGTTTCCTCCTGAGTCGAAGCGGCTTACGTACCAAAGGGGTTGGATTGGGTCAATGCGGGCGCCCTAGCCAAGCCACGCCCGAGTCGATAGTGGATAGCGCCATGCCCAGGATCGGTGCGCCATGAGTGAGAACCGTCGTATCGCTCGCGCCGCCGGCCTGGTCGGCGTCCTCACCTTCCTCAGTCGCATCGCCGGCCTCGCCCGCGATGTGGTGGTCGGATACTACTTCGGCGCCGGGGCGGCGTCGGACGCCTTCTTTGTCGCCTTTCGAGCACCGAACCTACTTCGCCGTTTCGTCGCCGAAGGCGCCATGAGCGTGGCGCTGATCCCGGTGTTCACGGACTATCTAACCAAACGGCCGCGCGAGAAGGCGGACGAAGCGATCTCGGCAGTGGCTACGATGATGACGGTGATCGTCGCCCTGCTCACCCTCGCGGGTGTAGCTAGCGCGTGGTGGCTGACGCGTTTGTTTGCGCCGGGGTTCACCGACGATCCAGCGAAGTTCGAGCTGACCGTAACGCTGACGCGCATTGTCTTTCCCTACATCTTTCTGGTCGGCATGGTGGCGCTCGCCGGAGGCATCCTCAACAGCGTGCGCCACTTCGCGGCGCCGGCGACCTCACCGGTGCTGCTGAATCTGGCGATGATCGCGGCCGCCGTTTTTCTCAGCCCGTACTTTGCCGAACCGATCGTCGGCCAGGCTTACGGTGTTCTCATTGGAGGTGTCCTGCAGCTCCTGCTCCAGATTCCCCCGATCATGCGCCACGGCTTTCGACTGCGTCCGCTGTGGGCGCCCGGCCACGACGCGGTACAGCGGTCGTTGCGATTGATGGCGCCGATGATCTTCGGCGCCGCGGTCTACCAGATCAACGTCGTCATCGGCACCATCTTCGCCTCGATGTTGCCCGGCGGCAGTGTTTCCTACCTGTGGTATTCGGGCCGCGTCTTCGAGTTTCCGCTCGGTATCTTCTCCGTGGCGCTGGGCACCGCTGCCTTGCCGAGCTTCTCGTCACAGGTGTCACGCAAAGCGTTCGACGAGATGGCGCACAGCATGTCGTTCTCGATTCGTTTGACCAACCTGATTTCGGTCCCGGCGACCATCGGTATCGCCGTGTTGGCGTTGCCGATCACCAGCGTTCTTTTCTTCCGCGGCGCTTACAGCTTTGAGGACTGCAGCCAGACGGCGGCGGCGCTAGCGGCTTACGCCGTCGGCTTGTGGTCGGTCTCGATGGTCCGTTTGTTTGCGCCGGCGTTCTACGCCCTGGGCGATACGCAGATGCCGGTGAAGGCTGCCGCCATCGCCTTCGTTGCCAATCTCATCGTGAGTCTGGCCTTGATGGGCCCGGTGGATTCCGGTGCGTCGGCCGTCGGCCAGTTGATCGCGTGGACAACTGCGGCGACGGCGATCGCGGATTTGCGGCATGTCGGTCTGGCGTTGGCGACGTCGGTGGCGGCGACGACGAACCTGCTGTTCCTCGTGCTGTGGTTGCGTGGGCGGCTTCCACAATTGCGGCTTGCGCCATTGATGCCGTCGTTCTTGCGCAGCTCGGTGGCGTCGCTGGCGATGATCCCGCCACTGCTGTTCATTCAATCATCGGTGAACTGGGAGACGGCGCCGTTGTCCTTACGGGCGATGGCGCTCTCCACCGCGGTGGCGGTGGGCATGGGCACGTTTGCGGCCGTTGCACTGCTGCTCGGCGGCGAGGAAGTCGCGGCGATGCGCCGCATCCTCACGGAGCGTCTGGCGCGAATGCGCTCACGATGACGTTGGAGTCGCGCGCTTGGCCTCGCCCCACAATCGGTTCAGCTCTTCCGGCGACGCGTCGTGCGGGTCGCGCTGTAGTTCGGCCAAGCGTCGTTCGACGTAGCGGAAGCGCTCGATGAAGCGGTCACTCGCCCGATGCAAGGCTTCTTCGCCGTGCACTGCGAGATGACGGCCGAGCGAAGCAAGGGCGAGCAATAGATCGCCGATCTCCTGACGAGTCGCGTCGGCATCGCCTGCTGCAATCGCAGCACGCAGCTCGGCGAGCTCTTCATCGACCTTCGCGAGCACCTCGTCGGCGTTGGACCAATCGAATCCGATGTGTGCGGCTTTTTCGCCCAGCCGATGCGCCCGCAGTAGAGCCGGCAGCGCTCGCGGTACCCCCGCGACGACGGAATTGTCGCCGCTGTCCTTGCGTTCCTCGCTCTTGATGCGAGCCCAGTTGCGCAGCACCTCGCCGGAGCCGCTGACGGTGACGTCGCCGAAGACGTGCGGGTGTCTCCGCGTCATCTTCTCGTTGATGCCGTGGACGACGTCTTCGATGTCGAACTTTCCGCCTTCCTTCGCCATCTGAGCGTGGAAGACGACCTGGAGCAGCAGGTCGCCGAGCTCTTTGCGCATCTCTTCGAAGTCGTTCTCGTCGATTGCCTCGGCGACCTCGTACGCTTCCTCGATGAGGTAGGGCTTGATCGAGGCGTGGGTCTGGTCGCGGTCCCAGGGGCAGCCGCCCGGGGCGCGCAAGCGTTGCATGATTTCGACGAGCTGTTGGAAGGCGTCAGCCGCACTCATTTGCCCCCGGCTACCGCAGACGTTTGGACGAGTCAACGTAGCTCGGATTCCGTCCCGGCCCCTCTTGCGACAGCAATGTACGCTCTATAGCCTCGGCCGGATGAATAGTGTCCTCATGTACGTCAGCCCCTGGTGCCCGTACTGCATGCGCGCCAAGGCCCTCCTGGAAGAGAAAGGTGTGCCGTTCGACGAGATCGACGTCAGCGGCGACCCGGAGCTACGACAGAAGATGTTGGAAGAGTCGGGCGGTTGGACCGTCCCGCAAATCTTCATCAATGGCAGATCCATCGGTGGCTGCGACGAGCTGTATGCCCTGGACCGCAGCGGCGAGCTCGACAAGCTGCTCCATCCGTAGATAGCCACAACCCATCGCCCCGTTCCTTAAGCCCTGCCGCAGATTGTCGCCAAAACGCATCGGCGGTAGGCTCGGCCCGCCATGCGGCCCGTCCTGAAGCAACTTGCAATCGGCGTCTTCGCGCTGGCCACGCCGGATTGAAGGACAGTTCATGAGACGACTGCGGGTCCTGGCTGCGATTTTGTCGACGCTCATCGTTCTCGCGATAGCGGTGACGGCCTTTGTCTGGGTCTACCGCCCCGGAATGAAGGCGTACGCCGCGCATCGCTACGTTCCGCCGTCGTCCCCCGGCGCCCTGACGGCCACGTGGTTTGGCGTGACGGCGGTCTTGCTCTCCGACGGCGACAGCTCGATCTTCATCGATCCATTCTTCACGCGTCCCGAAGGCATATTGAACCTGGCGCTCAATCGCGAGATCGCTCCCGATGAGGGCTTGATCGGGCGCTGGCTGGATAGCGCGAACATCAAGCGCCTCGATGCGGTGCTCGTGTCGCACTCACACTACGATCACGGGATGGACGCCGGCGTCGTTGCCAAGCTCACCGGCGCGCTGCTCGTCGGCTCCGAAAGCACGGCCAACATCGGCAGAGGCAACGGCCTGCCGGATTCACAGCTTCGCGTCGTGGCACCGGGCAGCCCGATACAACTGGGCGCTTTCACCGTCACGTTCATCGAAAGCAAGCATGCCGGCGCGACCGGCGGCACGCCGACCGGAGAAATCACACAGCCGCTGGTGCCGCCGGCGCACTACCTCGACTACAAACTCGGCGGTGCGTACTCGGTGCTCGTCGAACACCGCGAGGGCGCGATCCTGCATCACGGCAGCGCCGGTTTCGTCCCCGGCGCGCTCGCCGGCCGTCACGCCGATGTGGTCTTCCTCGGGATCGCGGTCATCGACGATCTTGATGTCTACCTGCGCCAGGTAGTTGATTCGGTCGGCGCGACGCGCATCATGCCGACGCACTGGGACGACTTCGCTCGGTCGCTCAACGAGCCGCTCACCCCAATGCCGGTTGCGGTGCGCCTCGATTCCTTCTTCGATGATGTCAAAACGCTGCGTCCGCAGGTGAAAGTCGAAACGTTGGAGCTCGGCGAGCGTGTCGCGCTCTTTTCGAAGACCGGAGGGTGAAATGAACGGAGCACAATCGCTGATCCGTACGCTCGTCGATTGCGGTGTCGATACGTGCTTCATGAACCCGGGCACCTCGGAAATGCATTTCGTCGCGGCGCTCGACAGTGTTCCGGAGATGCGCGGCGTGCTGGTTCTGTTCGAAGGAGTAGCCACCGGCGCCGCCGACGGCTATGGACGCATGGCCGATCGGCCAGCGTCGGTACTCTTGCATCTCGGTCCGGGTCTGGGCAACGGCCTCGCCAACCTGCATAACGCGCGCAAGGGCAAGGTGCCGGTGATCAACGTCGTCGGCGATCACGCGACGTATCACAAGCGCTACAACGCCCAACTCGAGAGCGACATCGAGACCGTCGCCCGCAACGTATCCAGCTGGGTGCGTTGGTCGTTGCGCAGCGAGGACCTTGGCGCCGACGCCGCCGAAGCAGTGATGGCGGCGATGGGTCCGCCGGCGCAGGTGGCGACGCTCATCATCCCAGCCGACACTTCGTGGCTCGAGGGCGGTCGCGTTGCTCCACCCGCTGCCGGTCGCAAGCCGTCGCCGGTGGCCGGCGAAGTGATCGACGCGGTGGCGAAGATCCTGACCTCGTCCGAGCCTGCGGCTTTGCTTGCCGGCGGTTCCGCCGTGCGTGCCCGTGGGCTGACGTCGGCGAGCCGCATCGCCAACAAGACCGGTTGCAAGTTGCTCTGCGAGACCTTTCCGACGCGGCTCGAGCGCGGTGCCGGTGTGCCGCCGATCGAACGACTCGCGTATCTCGCCGAGTTTGCCGCCATGCAGATGGACGGGCTGAAGCATCTCATCCTGGTCGATGCCAAGGCGCCGGTGTCGTTCTTCGCGTACCCGGGTAAGGCGAGCTACCTCGTGCCCGAGGGTTGCGCCGTGCACGTACTTGCCGCTGATACTGACGATGCTCCGGCTGCGCTCGAAGCTCTCGCTGACCGCGTCGGAGCGAACGGCGGGGAGACGATCCAATCGCTGTCCCGTCCGGCGCGGCCGACGGGCCCACTCACCGCGGAAACCGCGTGTCAGGCGATCGGTGCGTTGCTGCCGGAAGGTGCGATCGTGTCGGATGAGGGCAACACGACTTCGGCACTATACGGTCCGATGATGACCGCCGGCGCGCCGCCGCACGATTGGCTCTGTCTGACCGGTGGCGCCATCGGTCAGGGCTTGCCGGTTGCCACCGGGGCAGCGGTCGCGTGTCGCGATCGCCGCGTGCTCTGTCTCGAGTCGGACGGCAGCGCGATGTACACGATCCAGTCGCTGTGGACGCAGGTACGCGAGGGATTGGATGTGGTTACGGTGCTGTTCAACAACAGCTCGTACGCTGTGCTCAACATGGAGCTGAGCCGCGTCGGCGTTCACGCCAGCGGACCGAAGGCCAAGGAGATGCTCGACCTGCACCAGCCGGATCTCGACTTCACGCTGATCGCGCGTGGCATGGGAGTACCGGCGACGCGGGCGACGACGGCGGAGGAGTTCTGCGATCAGCTCGAGCGGGCGCTGGCTGAGCCTGGGCCGAGTTTGATCGAAGCGATCGTTCCCAGCTTGCTTTGAGCGATCAGTCGGAGGGGTCGCCTGGGTGCGGTTCTTTGAAGGCACTTCAGCTTATGCGGACGAGTTGAGTGAGGCGCCGTTGAGCCACGCTCAGTCAACCTCTGGCCAGACGCCGAGCCGTTTCCACAGTTGCTGACTTCGCGGCGTCACTAGATCGAGCTCGACGCAGAGCTCGCGTACCTTGGCGAGAGCCTCGTGGACGCGGTCGCGATGCACGCGGTTGTGGCGGTAGGCCTGCACAATGACGTCGCGGGGGATCTTGTAGGTTGCGACCACCTGCGGCGAAGGTTGCATCATCAGCGGCGCCATGCGGCTGAGGAGCATGGGCGTGCGGTACATCAGCTGCATGCGCCGAAGAGTGCCGAGCTCCGGCACTCGCTGCCGCAGAAAGTGACGTGCGAAGCACAGGTGGCGCGCTTCTTCGGTGATGTGAATCTGCATGATGCGCTTCAGCAGCGGATGAATCTCGATGCCGGTCTGCAAGGCGAAGCGCTGCATGAAGTCGATCGGGTCCTCGCCGCCGAGGACGAACATGAAGAACAGCTCCGGAAAGACGCGGCCGAGGCGGACGATGTGGCGCGAACCTAGGGCCAGCCATCGCGGCATGCCCTCGACGTCGATGCCGGTGCGGTTGATGAACTCCTGGAACATCAGGGAGTGCTGCGCTTCCTCGATGATCTCGTGGTAGACGTAGCGGAACTCCGGCGTGCGGTTTGGCAGCTCGAGCGAGAATTCGAGCAGGCCGCGCTTCAGCACGTTCTCGAATTGCAGACCGATCTTCATGAATGAAGCGACCAGGTGCATCCCGATGCGCGTGCGGATGGCCTGCGGTTGGCTGCGATACCATTCGGTGGCACCCAGCGGCTCGATCTCCGGCAAATCGAAGCGCGGATCGTCGAGGTTGAGACGATACTCTTCGCGATCCCAGTCGACGTCGGCGTACGCGTCGAAGTGTTTGGTGACGGATTGGCGGCTCAAACGACCGACGAGCTCGGGGTAGGTCTCGCGGTGCCGGCCGACGCGGCTGAGCCGTTCCTCGAGCGGCACCGCGACAGAGGTTTCGATGGCGTTTGCGATCATGGCTGTTCTCCTTCTTCACCGACTCTGCGAGATCGTCAGCATGCCGAGTAGCTTGACGAGCTCGAGGATACGGGCAACGCGTTGGTCGTCTTTCAGCATCATTTGTTCGAGCGCGAGTCCTTGCATGACCGCGAAGGCGAACGCCGGTGACTGTTCGGCGTACGGCCCGCCGCGTTGCGGAAAGAGCTCGTGAAAGGTTGTGAGCACGGTATCGAAGAATCGTTGCGCCATCGGCACGACCGATTGGTGCAGAGAGGGGTCGGTACGAGCCGCCACGGCGAGCTCGAGCCAGGCGTAGAAGGTTGGGCCGGAGACCATGCTCCACAACAGGTCGACGGCGTGCTGCACGCGATCGGCGCCCGGCGGCAGATTGGCGAAGGCGTTACGGAACTCCTCGGTACGGCG
>Ga0187892_10003730_pt1 | contig 27151 bp, 26 predicted proteins | sample MA1701073metaG_FD_139345 | JGI IMG/M metagenome (GOLD analysis project Ga0187892, IMG submission 139345) | Bio-ooze microbial communities from a basaltic lava cave in the Kipuka Kanohina Cave System on the Island of Hawaii, USA - MA170107-3 metaG ... | reverse complement strand
GCCAGCAGCTCGCCCACCGCCGGCGACACCACCTCGGCCAGGCTGGCGGGCAGGCGGTCGGCCAGCACCTGGCGGATCTCGGGCTGGACGGTCTCGGCCACCAGCGACGGCAACCGCTCAGCCAGCGCCCGGCGCACCTCGGGGCTGACGATCTGGGCGACCACGCCCGGCAGCCGCTCGTCGAGGGTCGTCCGGATCTCGGGGCGGACCGTCTCGCTGACCAGGTGGGGAAGCCGATCGGCCAGCGTCTGGCGGACTTCGGGCTGCACCGTCTCGGTGACAAGGTGCGGCAGCCGCTCCGACAGCACCCGCCGCATCTCGGGGTTGACGACCTGGGCCACCACGCCCGGCAGCCGCTCGTCGAGCATGGACCGGATCTCGGGGCGGACGGTTTCGGCCACCAACACGGGCAGGTGGGTTGCCAGCACCTCCCGCACCTCGGGGGTGACCACCCCGCCGAGGATCATCGGGAGGCGGTCGGCCAGGGCCTGGTAGATCTCCGGCTGCACCGTCTCGGCCACCAGGTGAGGGAGCCGCTCGGCCAAGATGCGGCGGACCTCGGGCTGCACGGCGGTGGCGGTGATGTCGGGAAGCCGGTCGAGGATGGCCTGGCGGACCTCGGGCTGCACGGTGTCGGCCACCATCACCGGCAGCCACTCGGTGACGATCTGGCGGACCTCGGGGCTGACGTTGGTGGCGACGATCTGGGGCAGCCACTCGTGCAGGGCCCGGCTCAGCTCGGGGGCCAGGGCCTGGACGATCGTGTCGGGGATGCCCCTGCCCAGCTGCGACCGCAGCTCGGGCTGCACCACCTCGAGCACCAGGTCGTGCAGATGGTTGGTCATGGCGTCCTGCAGCTCGCGTAGTCGCTCGGTCTCCCCTCGCAGGTCGGAGGCCATGGCGGTGACCTCGCGAAGGGCGGCCTGCAGCTCGGCCGTGCGGGCGCCGGCGATGTCGACGAAGACCGACTGCTGGTTGGCCACCGTGGTGGCCAGGGCCCGGACCTGCTCGCTGAGGCGCGAAACCTCCGAGCGCAGCCACGACGGGTCGGCCCCGCCCGAGGAGGCCGGCGTCCACTCAGGCGGCGGAGGCGGGCCCGGCGGACCCCCGACGCTCACCGGGCGACCCCTGGGCGCGCTGGCGCCGTCGGGCACGGGCGGCGCACGACGAGGTCGACCAGATGCGGGCCGCGTGACCACACGTCAGGACCCATGGCGCAGACATGTTACCGACCGGCCCGGGGCGCGGCCGGGACGCGTACGGTTCCGGGGATGGACGGAGCCGCGGCCCTCGACCGGCGGGTGGGGCTCGCCGCCCTGCCCACGCCCCTCGAGCCGCTCGACCGGCTGGGTCGCCACCTGGGCAAGCCGGCGCGCACGCTGTGGGTGAAGCGGGACGACCTGACGGGCCTCGGCGGGGGTGGGAACAAGGCCCGCAAGCTGGAGTACCTGTGCGCCGACGCCCTCGCCCAGGGCTGCGACGTGCTGGTCACCGGTGGAGGGGCGCAGAGCAACCACGTCCGCATGACGGCCGCCGCCGCCAATCGCCTCGGCGTCGACTGCACCATCGTCGTGGCCGGCGAGCGTCCCTCCCTCCCGACGGGGAACCTCCTGCTCGACGAGCTGCTGGGGCCGGAGATCGTGTGGTTCGGGGGCGAGGGCAACCTCGAGTACCAGGCCGTGGAGCAGGCCATCCTCGCCACCGCCGGCCGCATCCGCACCGAGGGCCGCCGGCCCTACGCCATGCCCATCGGCGGGGCCAGCGCGGTGGGTGCCCTGGGCTACGTGGCCGCCGCCACCGAGTTGCGGGCCGGCCTGCCTGCCCTCGACCTGGTCGTGGTCGCGGACGGCTCGGGCGGCACCCATGCCGGCCTGGTCGCCGGGCTCGGGCGCCACGACCTCGTCCTTGGCATCGACGTCGGCGCCCGCGACGACCTCGACAGCTACGTCCCGGCCCGGGCGGCCGAGGTGGCGGCCCTGGCCGGCATGCCGCCGCCCACAGGGGCGAGCGCCGCGGTCGACCACGACCGGGCCGGGCCCGCCTACGGCACGCCCGTGGAGGCGACCCGGGAGGCGGTGGTGCTGGCGGCCCGCCTGGAGGGGCTCGTGCTCGACCCCGTCTACACGGGCAAGGCCATGGCCGGCCTGCTGGCGGGCTGCCGGGAGGGCCGCATCCCCCCCGAGGCGATCGTCGTCTTTCTCCACACCGGCGGCATGCCGGCCCTGTTCGCCGCCCCCTACGCCATGTGGCTCCGCCGCTGAGCGGCCCGAGTCCCCGCCGCCTGCTTGACTGTTCTGCCTGCGAAGCCGGGCCGGGCAGCCCCCGCACGAGCCCTGCTGGAAGGAGACGACAAGGGTGAGCATCTGGTCGGGCCAGGACGGGTCAGGGCCATTTTCGAGGGAGAAGCTGCCGCTGATCGCGGGGATCGCGGTGGGTGCGGTGGTGGTGATCGCACTGGCGGTCGTGCTGCTGTGGCCGTCCGACAACGACGGCCCCGGGGACGAGACCCTGTCGGTGATCGGCGGCGGGGGTGGCCGGGTGGCGTTCATCAGCGACCGCGACGGCAACTACGAGATCTACACGATGAACAGCGACGGCACGGGGGAGCGCCGCCTGACCCGCAACAGCACCGCCGAGTCCTACCCCCGGTTCTCCTACGACGGCACCAAGATCGCCTACGAGAGCAACCGCCAGAACAACAACGACATCTTCACCATGGACTCGTCCGGGGGCAACGAGACCAAGCTGACCGACCACCCCGGTGACGACCTCATCCCCGACTGGTCCCCCGACGGCGGCCGGATCGCCTTCGTCACCAACCGTGACGGCAACTACGAGATCTACGTGATGAACGCCAACGGGTCCAACCAGACCCGGATCACCAACCACCCCGACTCCGACTTCTCCCCCCGGTGGTCGCCCGACGGGTCGAAGATCGTGTTCCAGAGCGGGCGGACGGGAGCCTCGGAGATCTTCACCATGGACCCCGACGGCAACAACGTGAGGCGCCTGACCGACAACCAGGCCACCGACGAGCTGCCCACGTGGTCCCTGGACGGGACCAAGATCGCCTTCCAGAGCTCGCGGGAGGGCACCACCAAGATCTTCGTCATGAACGCCGACGGCACCGGCCAGCGGCGGGTCACCAACGGTGACACCGGCGACTACTCGCCCGCCTTCTCGCCCGACGGCACGCGGATCGCGTTCCAGAGCACGCGCCGGTCGGGCTCGGAGCTGTTCGTCGTGCCGGTGGACGGGGGGGCGACGGGCCAGCTGACCCGCAACACCAAGAACGACTACGTGCCCCACTGGATCTCCGACAACCCGCCACCGGCGGCGGTGGTCGTGACGACGACGACCACGCCGGCCCGGCCCACGACCACCGTCCGGGGGGCCACCACCACGACCACCGCAGGGAGAACGATCACAACCAGGGCCGGAGCCACCGCCACGACCCGGCGGCTTTGAGCTTGCGGCCGGGCAGGCCGTAGTCTCCCGTCCAGAGATGCAGCCGGCCGTGCACAGCCACTCTCCTTCGCCGTCCGGGGCGCGCCCGGCCCGGCCCCGGCGCCCCCGGAGCCGGCCGGGGGCCTACCTCGCCCTCACCAAGCCCCGGATCATCGAGCTGCTGCTGGTCACGACCGTGCCCACCATGGTCGTGGCCGAACGGGGCCTGCCCGCGCTGTCGCTCATCCTGGCCACCGTCGTCGGCGGGGCGCTGGCCGCGGGCGGGGCCAACGCCATCAACATGTACGTCGACCGCGACATCGACCGGATCATGGACCGCACCAAGGGTCGGCCCCTGGTGACGGGCGAGATCAGCCCCCGCAACGCCCTGGTCTTCGCTGTCGTGCTCGAAGTGATCGCCTTCGCCGAGCTGGCGGCCCTGGTCAACCTGCTCAGCGCCGTGCTGGCGGTGAGCGCCACCCTGTTCTACGTCTTCGTCTACACCCTGTGGCTGAAGCGCTCGTCGACCCGCAACATCGTGATCGGCGGGGCGGCGGGGGCCGTCCCCGTGCTGGTCGGGTGGGCGGCGGTCACCAACCGGCTGGACTGGGCCCCGGTCGTGCTGTTCGCGGTGATCTTCGTGTGGACGCCGCCCCACTTCTGGGCCCTGGCCATCCGCTACCGGGACGACTACGCGGCGGCCGAGGTCCCCATGCTGCCGGCCGTGGCCAGCCTGGCCGTGACCGCCCGCCGCATCCTGGGCTACACGGTCACCCTGTGGGCGGTCAGCCTCCTCTTCTACTGGGTCGGCAGCATGGACGCGATCTACCTGGTGGCGACGCTCGTCCTGGGCGGGCTGTTCACCTACCACGCCGCCCGCCTCACCCGTGACGCCACCCCGGCCCGGGCCATGAAGCTGTTCAGCTACTCGATCACCTACGTGACCCTGCTGTTCGGGGCCATGGCGGTCGACCAGCTCCTGCTCAGCTGACCGGACAGGCCGACCAGGGCGCACCTCGGGACCGGGGCGGCGACCGGCCGGGCACTCAGGAGGCGCCCGGCCGACCCGGCTCAGCCCCGCGGCGGGTAGCCGTCGTAGATTTCGCCGTTTCCCCAGGTGTTGCCGATCGTGCCCCCGGCGGCGCCGGTGAGCCTCACCCAGAATGACTCCGTGCTCTCGGTGATTCCGTCCACCTTGGCGAGCACCGAGATGAACTTGAAGGTCTCGCCGGGGGTGAACACGACCTGGCCGACCGTGTGAGGGTAGTCACCCGGGGCGAGGGCCGAGCCGTTCACCGTTTCGAAGTTGACGTACACGTTGTAGCAGGCGCTGCCGCTCAGCGTCACCTTGAGCTTGACGGCCTGGCTCTCGTAGGCGCCGGCGTCGCCGATGTGCACAGTGCGGGTCGGGTGGGGCGCGCAGTAGGAGTCGATCGCGCCGTGCCAGGCGGTGGCGGGACCAGCAGCCAGGCCCATGACCATGGCGGCGAGTGGGGCGGCGGTAAGGGTTCGTTTCAGGCTCATCGGAGCTCCTTTTCGTCGATACGAGCGGTGTGCTCGCCTTCCCACACGATGAGGGCCCGGCTCCATCGGCCCAATGGGGCCCGCTCCCTGTTGTGGTGGCGGTCCTGCGAACGCGGGCGTTCGCCCCTGCGAACTCTGCGGACACGGCCTGTCGGCGGGCAGAGTGGGAGAGTGGAAGCGATTCGCATCGTGCTGGCCGAAGACAGCCTGCTGGTGCGCGAAGGCTTGCGCGCCTTGCTGGCCGACGACGCCGGCCACGACGTCGTCGCCCTGTGCGGCGACCTGGAGGAGCTGCTGGCTGCGGCCCAACGTCACCAGCCCCAGCTCGTGGTTACCGACATCCGGATGCCGCCGACCCGCACGGACGAGGGCATTCGGGCTGCGCAGGCGCTCCGGCGATCTCATCCCGACATCGGCGTTCTCGTGCTCTCGCAGTTCGTCGAGTCGTCCTACGCGCTCGCGCTGCTCGAAGGAGGGTCGAGGAGCCGGGGTTACATCCTCAAGGACCGGATCACCGAACCGCAGCACCTGTGGACGGCGGTGCGGACGGTGGCGTCGGGAGGTTCGTACATCGACGACGCCGTCGTCGACGCGTTGGTCTCAGGGCGGAGGGATCTCGGTGCGTCGCTCCTCGACCGCCTGTCCTTCCGCGAGGCGGAGATCCTCGCCGAGGTGGCCCGGGGGCGCTCGAACGCCGCCATCGCTGCCCACCTCTCGATCTCGACTCGGGCGGTGGAGAAGCACGTGAGCTCGATCTTCACCAAGCTCGAGCTGCCAGAGGACGCCGGCACCCATCGCCGCGTGAAAGCGGCGCTCCTTGCCCTTCGCCACGACACCGGCTGACGGAAGGCTCCGCTCGACGTATCACGCGGACGTTCCGTTCGTTCCAGTGTGAAGGAGCACGATGACCGGCGGGGGAACTCCTTGTTGGATACGGGTATCGTCAGTCCGCAGCTTGAACGGAGCCTCAGGCGGTTCATCGCCTTCGACCAGGCGACGTGCTGGACGGCTGTGGCTGCCATCCTCGGCGCCCACGTCGGGATCCACCGCAGCGGGTACCTGGTGGTGCTGGCCGCCATGGTCGGGGGTGCCGGCGCGCTCATGGGCATCGCCCGTCGATGCGCGAGCTCCGGGAACCTGCGCGCTGCGGTGATCTGGATGGCGGTGGCCAACTGGTCGGTGTCGTTGGCGGCTACGGCGGTGGCGCCGTTCTGCGTCCCCATCACGGTGGTGGCGGCGATGTTGCCCAGCATCCTCGCCGTGCCCTATGTCGGTGTTCGCACCCTCGGCGCCATCAGCGCCGGATCGATGCTGGTCTCGCTCATGGTTACCGCCGTCGGGAGCCTCCAGGACTTCTCCGGCCTGGCGGCCGAGCTCCCATCGTGGCTGCCGCCCGGCGTCACCCTCCTGTTCACCCCTTTCGTCGCCGGGCTGGTCGTCATGGTGAGCGCCAACAACAGCGCCGGCCTCCGTCGTGTCCTCACCGATGCCCTCGATGCCAACCGCCGGCTTCGGGCATCGGAGGCAGCGCTGCGGGAGTCACGCACCCGCCTCGTGGCCGCCACCGACCAGGAGCGCCGGCGCATCGCCCGCGATCTCCACGACGGTGCCCAACAGCGGCTGATGGCGGTGGCCCTCGAGCTCCACCGGGTCCGCCGGGACCATGGGCCGGGCTGCCCGGCACGAGGCGGGGCACACCGCCTCGGCCGGGAGATCCAGGAGTCGATCGCCGACCTCCAGAGGCTGGCGCACGGTTTGTGCCCGCCGGTGCTGATCGATCGGGGCCTAGGCGAGGCGCTGGCCGAGATGATCGTCCGGGCGCCTCGCCGCTGCCGGCTGGAGGCCCGGTCCCTGCCCCGCTTCGCCTCAGACGTCGAGGCGGCGGTGTACTGGTGCTGCGTGGAGGCTGTCCAGAACTTCGCAAAGCACGCAGGAGCTGGATCCCGCTTGGTCGTGCGCATCGGGGATGATGGCGACGGCGGGCTGGTGTTCGCCGTGGAGGATGACGGGGTGGGCTTCGACCCGGCCCGGGTGCAACGAGGTCAGGGCCTCACCAACATGGCGGACCGCATCGGAGCGGCGGGTGGCGACATTGCGGTGTGGTCCTCACCTGGGCAGGGGGTCCGGGTTCACGGACTGATCCCGGCGGGCCGGGCGTCGTACGGGCCCGCCGTCGCCTCGGCCCCCCAGGAGCACCCGGGTATGCCAGCGCAGCACCCCGCCGGCGGGCGCGACCTGCCGCGGTGGGCGGCGGCTCGGTCTAGGCCGTGACGTCCTCGTCGTCCTCCTCCAGCTCCAGGGCGGCGTCGGCCCGGGCCCACCGGGCCGTCGCCGCCAGCACCGCCACCACGAGGGTGAGGTCCCCGGCGACCCACATGAACCCGCCGCCGTGGCGCTGGTCGTCGAGCACGGTGGGCCCCCAGGTGCGGCCCAGCTCGCCGTAGGCCTCGTAGAGGGGCTGGCCGGCCGAGTAGATGGCCAGGGCCAGGAACGTATTCTGGGGCATGGCCAGGGCCAGGTACAGAAGGCGAAGGGGGTAGGACAGGGGCTGCGGGCCCAGCACCGGCAGCCAGAACAGCAGGCCCGAGGCCAGGAACAGGACGTGCTCGGCGGCGTGGACCAGCGGGTTTCGCAGGGCCAGGTCGAACAGGCCGGTGAAGTGCACGGCCCAGCCGGTGGCGGCGAAGACGACCCATGCCACCAGGGGCGATGCCAGCACCCGCACCGCCGACCACCGGGCCACCGCCCGCACGGCCCCGCCTGCCCACGCCGGAAGGCCCGCCACCAGTGCCGGGCCCGGCCGGGACGCGATCAGCAGCGGCGCCGCCCCCAGCACCAGCAGCAGGTGCTGGGCCATGTGCACCGACAACAGAGCCTCGGCGTAGGTGGCCAGCGGTGAGATCAGGGCCGCGCCGGTCACCGCCAACCCCCCGAGGAACAAGCCCGGCCGCGACGGGTCGCCACCCGAGCCTCCCAGACGCTGGCGGCCCAACTGCCAGACGACCCCGGCCGCCACCAGCCACGACACCACCGCCGGTTCGACCGACCAGCGGGCCACCAGGTCGGGCCAGGACGGCTCGGGAGGGGCGCTCACCGCCCCGATGATCCCTCAACTCGAAGGTTCGGAGGGTCCCTGTATAGAGTCCGCCGTCGATGGCCTTGACCGAGACCAGCCCGGAGGACGTCGCTCCGGAGGCTCCCCAGGAGGAGCCGGCTCCTCCCGTCCCGTCCTTCGGGAGCGGGGCCGCGGGCAACGACCACAAGCCCCTGGGCAGCGCCTTCTTGGGCGTGGCGCTCCTGTTTCTCGTGGTCGGCGGGGTGCTGGCCGTCCTCATGCGGGCCCAGCTGCTCGGCCCCGACGCCGACCTGGTGTCCGACCGCCAGTACCGCAGCCTGTTCACCTTCCACGGCAGCTACCTGGTCTTCCTCTTCCTGCTGCCGGCGTGGGTGGGCGTCGCCACTGCGGTGGTCCCCCTCCAGATCGGTGCCGCCCGCCTCGCCTTTCCCCGCCTCCAGACGCTGGCCTTCTGGCTGACGGCCGTGGGCGGGATGCTCATGTCGTTCGCCCCCTTCGCCGGCGGCGCCCGCCGCATCACCAGCGGGTGGGCCCTCAACTCGCCCGTGCCCGAGGGGGCCGGGTTCGCCGGTGACGCCGTCGAGTTCCTGGTCCTGGGGATCGCCGTGGTGCTGGTGGCGGTAGTGCTGGCGGTGGCGAACCTGCTGGTCACGATCGTGAAGTTCCGGGCGCCGGGCCTCACCACCCGCCGCCTCCCGGTCTTCAGCTGGTCGGTGCTGGTGGGCGGGTCGGTGCTGCTGCTGGCCCTGCCCGTGCTGGTCGGTTCGCTGCTGCTGCTCTATGTCGACCACCACTTCGGATCCGACCTCTTCTCCGGGTTCACCTCGTCCCGGGGCGGCAACCCGCTGCTGTGGAGCCGGCTGTTCTGGTTCGCCGCCTACCCCATGCTGTGGGCGCTGGTCATCCTCGCCCTGGGAGTCGCATCGGAGATCGTGGCCACCTTCTCGGGCCGCCCCCTGGCCGACCGGGCCAAGGCCAGGGCCGGCCTGGCGGCGATCGGCGCGCTGGCCTTCCTGGGCTGGGGCAGCGAGGTCCGCAACCTCCGCTCGGGCCGCTACATCTTCGTGATCGGGGCCCTGATCGTCCTTGCACCCGTGGCCGGTGTGCTCCTCAACTGGCTGCTCACCCTGCGCAAGGCGGGCGAGGAGCAGGGAGTCGACGCAGTGCGGGGCCGGATGATGGCCACCCCCATGCTCCACGTGCTGGGCCTGCTGTCGGTGCTGGCCGCCGGCCTGGGCGCGTCCGCCGTCTCCGCCCTCGACGCCACCGGCCGCTCCCACAGCAACTACTGGCAGGTGGGCCAGCAGCACCTCATGTACTTCGCCCCCGCCACCCTGGCCATCGTGGCGGCCGCCCACTACTGGGCCCCCAAGCTGTGGGGCCGGAAACTGTCCGACGGGCTGGGCAGGCTCGAGCTGCTGCTGATCGTGGGCGGCACCCACCTCGCCTTCCTGCCCGCCCTGGCCCTCGGCATCCAGGACATGCCCCGCCACACCAGCGCCTTCGACGCCGGCGAGAGCTGGGAGCTGGCCAACATGGCCATGGGCCTGGGCACCGCCGTGTTGACCCTCGGCGTGCTCGTCTTCGTGCTGAACGTGCTGGTCAGCGCGGTCGCCAAGCGGGGTAAGGCCGCTCCCGACGACCCGTGGGACGGCCAGACGCTCGAGTGGACCACCACTTCACCGCCCCCGCCGTACAACTTCGACAGCCTGCCCGAGGTCCGTTCTGCCACCCCCGCCCTCGACCTCCGCACGGGAGCAGCGGGCTGATGGCCATGGTCCGCCACGACCCGGGCGCGGCAACGGGCGCCACCCCCGTCCGCTCCGCCTACGCGCCGGTGCTGCCCACCGGCTCGGCCCTGGGCCCGCCCCCGCCGCCCCACGAGGTGCCCCAGGGCACCAACGTGCTGGGCGTCCTGCTGATCTGCGTGGCCGACGCCATGCTGCTGCTGGCGTTCCTCACCGCCTGGTGGACGATCAAGGCGGGCTCGCCGGCGTGGCCGCCGGGGGACGTGCAGGTCGGCACCTACATCCCGTCGGTGATCACCATCACCGCCGCCATGAGCTGCTTCTCCATGGCCTGGGCGGTGTCGAGCACCCGCCGCAACGACCAGCGCAGCGCCGCCGTCGCCCTGATCCTCACCGCCGTCTTCGGCATTGCGGTGGCCAACGCCCAGTGGTACACGATCGCCCGGGAGAACCTGGTGATGGAGAGCTCGGCCTACGCCACCCTCTTCAACCTGCTCACCGGCTGGCACCTGGTGCACCAGTCCATCGCGGTGGGAGCCCTCGTGCTGGTCGGGGCCCGGGCCCTGGCCGGGCACTTCGGCCGCAAGACCTACGACCCCATGCGGGCGGTGGCCGCCTTCTGGTACTACACCGTGTTCGCCTGGGGCGTGATCATGACCGCCATGTACCTGTTCTCGCACCACTCATGATCACCGAGCCGGCCAAGATCTTCCTGCCCCTCACCGGCCTGGGCGTGGTGGCCGCCGTCTTTCACGCCATGGTGACCGGCGACCACGCCGGCAGCGCGCTGCTCTTGGGCCTGGCCACCGTGGCGTTCGCGGCCAGCGTCATCATCACCACCGCTCGAGACAACGAGTACGCCCCGGCGACGGTGGACGCCGCCGAGCCCCTCGGCCGGCGGCCGCTCGCCCCCGTCCGCCTCCCCGGCGGCCCGGGCTGGCCCGCCATGGCCGCCGTGGGCGTCGGCTTCGGGGTGGTGGCCCTCGTCACCAGCCCGTTCTTCGGCATCGCCGCCGCCGCCTTCATCATCGTGGCCGCCGCCGGCTGGCTGGCCAGCGTGTCGGTCGACCGCACCGGCCGGGCCCCCGACCTCATGCCGTTCGGCATCCCGATCGTGGGCCTGTTCGCCATCGGCGCCCTGATGTTCCTGCTCTCCCGGGTGCTGCTGGCCGTCCCCGAGCAGGCGTCGACCGCCATCGCCTTGGCCGTGGCCGTGGTCATCATGGCGGCCGCCTCGTGGGTGGCGGTCAAGCCCCAGCTCAAGCCGGGCACCCTCCTCACCATCCTGGTGGTGGCCACCATTGCCATGACCGGCGGCGGCGTCGTGGCCACCATCGCCGGCGAGCGCGAGATCGAGGTGCACCACGGCGGCCCCGAGCCGGTCGAGATCGCCGCCGACAACATCCAGTTCAACAAGGACGAGCTGCACTTCGCGCCGGAGACCGAGTCGATCCTGAAGTTCGACAACGAGGAGCCCGTTCCCCACAACGTGGCCATCTACGCCACCCCCGAGTTCACCGGCCTGGCCGTGTACCAGGGAGCCGTCATCGTGGGCGGCAGCGTGGAGTACCGCTTCCGGTCACCGGCGGCCGGCACCTACTACTTCCGCTGCGACATCCACCCCCTCATGCAGGGCAAGGTCACCGTCGCCTGATGGGCCGGAGGGCTCGCCGCGCCAATTGGACGTCTGCGCCGGGAACGGGCGACAGTGGGCGCCGCCCATGAACGGCTGGTCCAACCGGTGATCCGAGCCCGCTCCCGCCTCCGCCGGGCGGGCCTGGCGGCCCTGCCGCTGGTGACCCTGGCCGCCTGCGCCAAGAACGCCCCCCAGGACACCCTCGAACCGAAGGGGCCAGTCGCCCGCCAGATCGACAACCTCATCAACCCCGTCTTTGCGGTAGCCGGGGTGGTGTTCGTGCTGGTCATGGGCCTGGCCCTCTACGTGGTGATCAAGTTCCGCCACCGCGACGACGCCCCCGAGCCGGTCCAGATCCACGGCAACACCAAGCTGGAGCTGACCTGGACGCTGATCCCCGCCTTCACCCTGCTGGTGATCGCCGTCCCCACCATCGCCACCATCTTCGACCTGGCCGAGGAGCCCGACGACGCCCTCCACGTGACCGTCATCGGCCACCAGTTCTGGTGGGAGTACCGCTACGACGACTTCGGCGTCGTGACCGCCAACGAGCTGGTCATCCCCGCCCGCCAGCCCGTCCAGATCACCCTGGACGGGGCGGAGGACGACGTCATCCACTCGTTCTGGATCCCGCCCCTGGGCGGCAAGCAGGACATCGTCCCGGGCCGCGAGGCGAAGATGCGCATCGAGGCCGACGAGCCGGGCACCTACCTGGGCCAGTGCACCGAGTACTGCGGCCTGTCCCACGCCAACATGCGGGCCCGGGCGGTGGCGATCACCCGAGACGAGTTCGCCACCTGGGTGCGCGACCAGCAGCGCCCCGGCCTCCCCGGGCCCACGGGCTCGGGCGAGGCGGCCCAGGGCCAGACGCTCTTCACGTCCAAGGGGTGCGGCGGCTGCCACACCATCCAGGGCGTCTCCCAGGGCCAGGTCGGCCCCAACCTCACCCACCTCTACAGCCGGGAGACGTTCGCGGGCTCGATGTTCGACCTCACCACCGCCAACCTCCGCCGGTGGCTCCAAGACCCGCCCGCCGTCAAGCCCGGGTCGAAGATGCCCAACCTGGGCCTGTCCGACGATGAGATCGCCCAGCTCATCGCCTACATGGAGACCCTGAGATGACTTCCTTCCGCCCCGCTGGCGTCGAGGCCCGCTGATGGCCATCGTCACCTCGCCGCCTCCCAGCCCCGCCGAGCTCCCGCCGCCGCCTGGTTCGGCGCGCCCGGCGCCGGTGCGGCTGCTGCGCCGGCCGACGCACCCCACCGGGTTGTGGAGCTGGATCACCACGGTCGACCACAAGAAGATCGGCATCATGTACTCGGCGGCGGCCTTCATCTTCTTCCTGATCGGGGGGATCGAGGCCCTGCTGCTCCGGGTGCAGCTGGGGTCGCCCGACAACACGTTCCTGTCGGCCGACGCCTACAACCAGGTCTTCACCATGCACGGCACGACGATGATCTTCCTCGTCGTCATGCCCCTGTCGGCGGGCCTGGCCAACTACCTGCTCCCGATCATGGTCGGGGCACGGGACGTGGCCTTCCCCCGGTTGAACGCCTTCGGGTTCTGGGTCTTCCTCGTCGGCGGGCTGTTCATGTACTCCAGCTTCCTCTTGGGCGGGGCCCCCAACGGCGGCTGGTTCGGCTACGCCCCGCTCACCCGCAACATGCCGGGCCACAACATCGACTACTGGATCTTCGGCCTCCAGATCCTCGGTATCGCCTCCCTCACGGGCGCCGTCAACCTGATCGTCACCGTCATCAACATGCGGGCCCCGGGCATGAGCCTGTTCCGGATGCCCGTCTTCGTGTGGATGTCGCTGATCGCCCAGTTCCTGCTGCTGTTCGCCCTGCCGGTGATCACCGTGGCCCTGTTCCTGCTCATGTTCGACCGGCAGTTCGGGGCCAACTTCTTCAACGCCCAGGAAGGGGCCGACCCACTCCTGTGGCAGCACCTGTTCTGGCTGTTCGGCCATCCCGAGGTGTACATCCTCATCCTGCCGGCCATGGGTGTGGTGTCGGAGATCCTCCCCGTGTTCTCCCGCAAGCCCCTGTTCGGCTACCAGGTCATGGTGATCTCGGGCATCGCCATCGGCTTCATCGGCTGGGGCGTGTGGGCCCACCACATGTTCGTGTCCGGCCTGGGCCCGGTGGCCACGTCGGCGTTCTCGGCCTCGACCATGTTCATCGCCGTCCCGACAGGCGTGAAGATCTTCAACTGGCTGGCGACGATGTGGAAGGGGAAGATTCGCATCACCGCACCCTTCCTGTTCGCGGTGGGGTTCGTGACCATGTTCACCATCGGCGGCCTGTCGGGAGTCACCCACGCCGTCGTGCCGTCCGACACCCAGCAGACCGACACCTACTACATCGTCGCCCACTTCCACTACGTGCTCTTCGGCGGCTCGATGTTCGGCCTGTTCGGCGGCGCCTTCTTCTGGTGGCCCAAGTTCACCGGCCGCATGCTCAGCGACCGCTTGGGCAAGATGCAGTTCTGGCTCATGCTCATCGGGTTCAACATGACCTTCGGACCGTTCCACATCCTCGGTCTCCAGGGCATGCCCCGGCGGATCTACACCTACCCCGAGGACATGGGCTGGGACTTCTGGAACATGGTCGCCACCGTGGGCTCGTTCCTCATCGCCGTGTCGGTGCTGGTCTTCATGTGGAACGTGTGGAAATCCCGCAAGAGCCCGCAGGTCGGGAACGACCCGTGGGACGCCCGCACCCTGGAGTGGTCGATCCCCTCGCCGCCGCCCGAGTACAACTTCGCCGAGATCCCCCTGGTCACCGCCCGCGACGACCTGTGGCACCGCAAGTACGAGGAGGACCAGGAGGGCCGCCCCGTACCCCGCACCCGGCCCGAGTCGGAGGAGCGGGCGGCCGTGGGCCGGGCCGTCGAGGCGGCCACCGGCGGGGAGGCCGGCCTGCGTGGCCCGGACGCCACGTCGAGCGTGGTCACCGAGACGGCCGCGGGCAGGGCCGAGGCCGCGGGCAGGGCCGAGGCCGAGGAGGGCGACGGGGTTGACGCCACCGCCGGGTCGCACGCCGAGGCGGGGGACGAAGGCACCCACCACGACGAGCACGGCGGCCACGACGGCCACGACGAGCACGGCGGCCACGACGAGCACATCCACATGCCGTCGCCGTCGTACTGGCCGCTGGTCGCCGCCATGGGGCTGGCCGTCGTCTGCTACGGGGTCATGTACAAGTTCCTGCCCGTCGCCATCCTGGGCGGCCTCTGGATCGTCGGCTCCCTGTACGCCTGGGCCCTCGAGCCGGCCACCGCACCCGACGAGCCCGAGCCGGAGCCGTCGACATCCACCGACCTCGAGCCCGTCGGGTCGGGCACGGGGTCGGCGGGGTAGCGGCCGTGTCCACCATCTCCGCCCCCACCGACGCCCAGGGCAGCCACCACGAGGTCGAGCCCGGCCACCCGCCCACCTCCACCGGGCTCAGCAACGAGAAGGTGGCGATGTGGGCCTTCCTGGGCTCGGAGTGCCTCCTGTTCGGGGCCCTGATCTCGGTCTACCTGCTCTACAAGGGCCAGAGCCCGGGCAACACCATCACCCCCGAGGACGTCTACGACATCCCCTACACCTCGGTGTCGTCGTTCGTCCTGCTGATGAGCTCGCTGACCATGGTGCTGGCCCTGGCCGCCATCCAGCGGGGCGACCACCGCCGGCTGCGGGTGTGGCTGCTCACCACCGCCCTGCTGGGAGCGAGCTTCGTGGCCGGGCAGGTCTACGAGTTCACCGTGTTCATCAAGGAGGGCCTGACCCTCTCCACCAATCTCTTCGGCAGCAGCTTCTACGTGCTGACCGGCTTCCACGGCGCCCACGTCACGCTGGGCGTGCTCATGCTGGCGTCGCTCTACAGCCTGTCGCTGAGGGGCCGCATGCCCACCGAGAAGGCCGAGACGGTCGAGCTGGTCGGCCTGTACTGGCACTTCGTCGACATCGTCTGGATCGTGATCTTCACGCTGGTGTACCTGATCCCATGACCGACACCCACGCCGCAGGGCCGAACACCGAGCCGGGCCCGGTCGTCAAGACCACCCCCGAGGAGGGCGGCACCTCCCACGACCACCCCAGCGAGAAGGAATACATCAAGATCGCCCTGATCCTGGCCGCCATCACCGCGGCCGAGGTGGCGGTGGTCTACGTCGAGTCGCTGGAGGGCCTGCTCGCCCCGATCCTCATCGGCATGTCGATCGTGAAGTTCCTCCTGGTCGTGCTGTGGTTCATGCACCTGCGCTTCGACAGCCGCCTGTTCCGCCGCTTCTTCGTGGCGGGCATCGCGTTGGCGCTCTTCTGCTACATGATCGTGCTCACCACGTTCGGCGTGTGGACGCGATAGGGCGTCGTTGAACCCCCAGGCCGGTGTGGCGTTCCCCACCTGGCACCTCCATCCCGACGTGCTGGTGCTGGTGGGCCTCCTGCTCGGCGGGTACCTGCTGGCCCTGCGCCACGAGTCCTCGAAGACGGGCAAGCGGGCCGCCACCCGCGGCCAGGTCGTCTCCTTCGGCGCCGGCATGGCCACGCTGTTCGTCGCCTCGACGTGGCCCGTCCACGACCTGGCCGAGCGGTACCTCTACAGCGTCCATATGGTCCAGCACCTGCTGATGACGCTGATCGCGGCGCCCCTCATCCTCCTGGGCACACCGGCGTGGCTGGCCCGCGCCGTCCTCTCCAAGGGCAAGGCCCTGCCCGTGGTGCGGGCGATCTCCCGGCCCGTGCCCAACCTCGTCCAGGCCAACCTGGTGCTGGTCCTGAGCCACTGGCCGCTGATCGTGCGGGGGACGGTCGAGTTCCACGCCCTGCACTTCGTGGCTCACGCCGTGCTGCTCACGTCGGCGCTGATCATGTGGATGCCGGTGGCCAGCCCGCTGCCCGAGGTGCCCCGCCTCCAGCCACTGCTGCAGATGGTCTACCTGTTCCTCCAGACGATCATCCCCACCATCCCGGCCTCGTTCCTCACCTTCGGGCGGGGCCTGCTCTACCCCATCTACGGCACGTTCCCCCGGATCTGGGACATCTCCGCTCTCACCGACCAGCAGGTGGCGGGGCTGATCATGAAGATCGGGGCGGGATCGTTCCTCTGGGTGGTGATCACCGTGATCTTCTTCAAGTGGTACGCGCGCGAGGAGAAGCAGCCCAAGGACGTCCTGCTGTGGGACGACGTGGAGCGGGAGCTCGAACGCTTGGAGCGGCCATCCGGCCCGCGGTAGGTGCGTTGCGCATCTATTGAGAGCCCATCACTGGCGGATGGAAGATACGTCGAGCAATTCGACGGCTCTGGCGCGCCCCAGTGCGGGGGCGGTGCCGGGCCACCCGAGAAGGAGACATCGTTGCGAGCAAGAAGTACAGCACGCCGCGTGCTGGTGGCGTCGTTGGTGGGGGGGCTCGGCCTGCTGGCCACGGCCGTCCCCGCCTACGCGCCCCACGTGGCGCAGATGCAAGTCACCCCGAGCACGGCCAAGCCCGGCCAGGAGGTCACGGTCTTCGGTCCCCGGGGCTACGGCCTCACCAACCCCGTACAGGTGCGGTGGGGTTCGGTGGACGGACCGATCCTGGGCGAGTTCCCCACCCGCGACGGCGGCTTCGCCATGTGGGGCCCGGGCACCGTCACCATCCCCGAAGACGCCAAGCCCGGGATCAACCACCTGTGGGTGACGCAGCAACTGGCGCCCACGGAGACCCACATCCGCGGCGTCCCCGTGCAGACGGTGATCCAGATCACCGACGCCAACGGCACCGCGCCCGTGATCGGTGAAGACACCAACGCCGTCGAGCCCCGGCCCGCCGACCTCATCGAGGACGACGCCGTCAGCGGCGGCACCCTGCTGCTGGTCGCCCTGGGGGCAGCCGGCGTGGCCATGTTCCTGGCCGGCGCCGCCGCCGTGGTCGCCGGCCGCCGCCGCAGCGAGGGCAGCCAGGCGGTGCGGGCATGACGCTCACCAGGCGCACGCGCCGGCTCGCCGGCCTCGCCTTGGCGGCGGTGACCGCCGTGGCCGGCCAGGGCGGGGCCATGGCCGCCGATGACCCGGTGCGGATCACCAAGTCCTTCAACGCCACCGGCGACGACCTGTCCCCCACCCGTACCTACTCGGCGCCCCACATGGCCGTCGACCCCAACGACCCTCTGCGGATCGTGGCCGCCACGCCCGAGTTCCGCACCAAGGTCTGCAAGCTCATGATCACCACCAACGGTGGCCGCAACTGGCGGATCCTCGACTCCACGCCGTCGCCGGCGTCGTACCCGTTCTGCTTCCACACCTCGGGCACGGCGTACCAGACGCAGGTGGGGTTCGGCCGCGACGGCACGATCTACTACGCCCTGAGCGGCTACGACAGCAGCGACCTGACACCCGCCGATGCCCACGGCGGCGTGTACGGGAACATCAGCGTGCTGCTGGCCCGCTCCGACGACAACGGCGAGAACTGGGACACCACCGTGGTGCGCAGCACCCGCGGCGCCACCGACTCGGCCCAGGCCGAGAACAACCGCCCCGTCACCGGGCTCGCCGTCGACACCGAGACCGGCGACCAGGACATCGTCTACATCGGCTGGCGGCGCAACGCCGCGCCGGGCGTGAGCGGTGTGGTCGGCCAGGCCATGGTGTCCACCTCCACCGACGGCGGGCGCACGTTCGGCGAGCCGGTCAGGATGGCCGGCTCGTGGGCGGCCACCAAGCCCGAGTCGGAGAAGTGGGGCGGCAACAGCCCGCAGTTGGCGGTGGCCGAGGACGGCACCCTCTACGCGGCCTTCCTCGGGGCCACGGCGGTCACGCCCGCCCCCCAGGGCGGCTCCAACGCCATCGTGGTGGTCCGCTCGGAGGACCGGGGCAAGACGTTCTCGTTCACCGAGGCCGCTCCCCCCAGCCCGCAGTACCTGCCGCTGATCATGGAGTGGAGCCCGGGCGGCAGCGAGGACGGCACCGTCCACGTGCTCTACGAGGACAAGCTCGGCCCCACCGCCGGCCAGTCCGACCGGGACATCTACTACAAGCGGTCCACCGACGGCGGCCGCTCGTTCGGCGAGGCCGTCCGCCTCAACGACGACGACCCCGACAACCTCCAGCCCGGCGGCGGCCACCTCCAGGTCAACCCCAACATCGGGGTGGCCCCCAACGGGCGCCTGGACGTGGCGTGGTGGGACTTCCGGGACGACACCGGCGGCTTCACCAACGACGTCTACTACGCCTACTCGGAGGACGACGGGCAGACGTGGTCCAAGAACTACCGGATCAGCGACCGCTCCATCGACCGCCGGGTCGGGGTGTGGAGCAACGGCTACGACATGCGCACGCCGGTGGGCATCGCCTCCACCGACAAGCTGGCCGTGCTGGCCTGGGACGACACCCGGAGCACCCTGAAGGTGGGTGACGGCCAGGACATCTTCGCCGGCATCGTGCAGTTCGAGGCCATCGGCAGTGGCGGGTCCGACGCCGCCCGTATCGCCCTGGCCGCCCTGGGCGGCCTGGCCCTGGTCGGCCTCATCCTGCTCGGGGTCAGCTTCGCCGCCGGCAGGGGCAACCGGGCCGCAGGCCGGCCGGCGGCGGCCAAGACGGCGGCTGCCGACACCAAGGTGCAGTCCAGCATGTAGCTACCCAGGGGGGCGACGGGCGGCTGGGAATCAGGGCGAGCGCCAGCGAAGGAAGCCGAGGAAGTCTTTGGCGCACACGGCGGCGCTGCCGTCGGTGAAGGTGGCCGTGGCCCCCTCGGGGCTGCAGGCCACGTCCCGGACGACCCGGGCGGCCGTGCTGGTGGTGCTGGCCGCAGCGGTGGACGACGTGGTGGTCGGCTCGTCGGCGGCGGTGGTCGTGGTGGCCGGCGCGGCCGTGGTGGTGGCCCGGGCCGACGTGGTGGTCGGCCCGCCGGCTGCGGCGGTGGTGGTGGTGGTGGTGGTGGTCGAGCAGATCTGGTGCAGGCCCCGGTTGGCCGAGCGGGCTTCGCTGGCGGCGGCTCCGATGGCGTCGGCGTGCTCGGTGTTGGGCTGCGTGCGCAGCTCGGTGGCGTAGCCGTCCCGTACCAGGGCCACATTGACGAACAGCCCGTCGGGCACCCGGTAGACGTAGGCCAGCGTGCGGCTCTGGCGGTCGGTCTTGGTCTGGTCGTAGGTCAGGCGGACGGACGTGCCGGCGGGCAGGAGCTGGCGCAGTTGGGTGGTGGCGTCCCCCGAGAAGCAGGCGTCGGTCTCGATGTCGGGGGCATCGATGCCGATCATGCGGATCTTCACCCCGTCGAGCAGCTCGAAGCTGTCGCCGTCGAGGACCGTCCGCACCACCCCGTCGTCGCCCGGGGGCAGGACAACCGTGGTCGTGGTGGTCTCAGGCGGCATCGTGGGCCGGGTGGTGGTGGAGCGGGTCGCCACCTGCGAGCCGTCGCCGCCGCCCCGGCTGGCGAGGAAGACCAGGATCAGGACGATCACCACCGCGGCGGCCAGCAGCTGCACGCCCCGGCCCCGGGAGCGGAAACCTCGCCACAGGCCGCCCAGGTCGCTCCACAGCGTGCGAGAGCGCCGTGGACCTCCACCCCAGTCGTCCCCACCGCCGATGTGGTTGTAGGTCACGGGCGCCCTCCCCGGCGGCCGATACGGGACCTCGATTCAACCAGAGTGAGGCACCCGATTGGGTGAGCCTCGCCGGCTGAGGGGCTTGACGGCGTGGACGATGGCGTCCACCACGTCGACCTCCTCGCCGTCGAGGGTCGGTGTGCGCAGCCTGATGCTGTCGGCCCGGGTGACGGCGAGGCCCACCGCCTCAAGCTCGGCCGCCACCACCGGCGGGTCGACGAGCATGGGCAGGTCCTTCGGCCCGCCCGTGCCCTCGGTGGCGTTGCGGACGTCGTAGCTCACCTGCACCAGGCTGCCGCCGGGCGCCAGCGCCGCCGCCAGCGCCGGGTAGAGGTGGCGGCGCTGCTCGGGCGGCGGGTGGAAGAACGAGCACAGGACCAGCTCGAAGGTGGCCGGCGGGAGGCGCAGGGCGTACACGTCGGCCGCCGCGAAGGCGACGTGGCGGCCCTCGTGGCGGGCCCGGGCCGCGGCCCGGGTGACGCCGACCGTCGAGAAGTCGACGGCCACCACCCGCCAGCCCAGCGACGCCAGCCACACCGCGTGGCGGCCCTCCCCCGTGGCCAGGTCGAGGGCCCGCCCCGGCCGCAGGCCTTCGACCTCGGCCGCCACCAGCCGGTTGGGATCGCGCACGAACGTCTGCTCCCGCGCTCCGTACCGCTCGTCCCACCCGTGGCGGTCCATGGCGACATCTTCGCGGCAGAATCCCGGGGGTGAGCGGGGGTCACGATCACGATGCCGTGGCGGCCGGGCCCGTGCCGGCCCGGGTGCGCCGCCTGCTGGCCCTCGCCGTGGCCCCGCTGCTGGTGGCCACCGTGGTCGGCCTGGTGGCCCTGTGGCCGCGGGGCGACCTGCCGGCCCGGCCCGCCAACCTGGGCGTCCTGGTCGAGCTGGAGACGGCCACCGTGAGCGGGGTCGACGTCCTCCCCTGCTCCCAGGGGCCGCAGGCGGTGGGACGGTGCCAGACGGTCCGGCTGCGCATCACCAGCGGGCCCGACGAGGGCGAGACCCACGCGCTCGACATCAGCGTCGGGCCGGGCAACCCCACCCTCGAGCGGGGCGACCGGATCGTGGTGGGACGGAGCCCCGACACCACCCTCGGCGGCCCGCTGTACTACTTCGCCGACTACCAGCGCCGGGCCCCGCTGCTGCTGCTGGCCGCCCTGTTCGCGGTGGTGGTGATCGCCGTCGGCCGGCTGCGGGGGATCACCGCCCTGGTGGGGCTGGTGATCACGTTCGCGCTGCTGATCAAGTTCATCCTGCCCGCCCTGCTGGAGGGTAGGAGCCCGCTGCTGGTGTCCATCGTGGGGGCGGCGGCGGTGATGTTCGTCATCCTCTACCTGGCCCACGGCGTCACCGCCCAGACCACCACCGCCCTGCTGGGCACGCTGGCCAGTCTGGTGCTCATCGCCGTGCTGGCGGGGTGGTTCGTGAACGCCGCCAGCATGTTCAACCTGGGCAGTGAGGAGGCCACCTTCCTGCAGATCAGCGCATCCCAGGTCGACCTGCGGGGGCTGCTGCTGGGAAGCATCCTCATCGGGTCCCTGGGCGTGCTCAACGACGTGACCGTCACCCAGGCCTCGGCGGTGTGGGCCCTGCGGGCCGCCGACCCGGCCGCCTCGGCCCGCCAGCTCTACCGCTCGGCCATGCGGATCGGTCGCGACCACATCGCCTCCACGGTGGACACGCTGGTCCTGGCCTACGCCGGCGCCTCGCTGCCCCTCCTCCTCCTGTTCACCCTGGCCAGCCGGCCGGTGGGGGACGTGCTGACCGGCGAGCTGGTGGCCGAGGAGATCCTGCGCACGCTCATCGGCAGCGTGGGGCTGGTGGCGTCGGTCCCCATCACCACTGGCCTGGCGGCCATGGTGGCCGCCACCGCCGCCACCGGCCGGGCCAGGCGGGCGGGCCGGGCAGGCGGGAAAGCCCGCCGGGGCACCAGGTGGGCCCGGCTACCGTCGAAGAAGTGATCGACGGCCGGCGCCTGCGCAGCGATCTCGACGCCCTCAAGGCGGCGCTGGCCCGGCGCGGCGTCGATCCGTCCGAGCTCGACAAGGCGGCCGCCCTCGACGAGCGCTGGCGCCACCTGGCCGCCCGCCAGGATGCCACCCGGGCCCAGGTGAAGGCCCTCAGCCGCACGGTGGGGGAGGCCCGCCGCAGCGGCGACACCGCCACCGCCGACGCCGCCGCAACCGAGAGCCGGCGGCTGGGCGAGGAGGAGAAGGCGCTGGGGGTGGAGGCCGACGGGGCGGCGGCCGAGCGGCGCGACCTGCTCCTGCGCATCCCCAACGTCCCCTCCGCCGACGCCCCCGACGGGCTGTCCGAGGCCGCCAACGTCGTCCTCCGCACCGAGGCCTACGACCCCGATGCCTACGGCCCCCACCAACGGGTGCCCCACTGGGAGGTGGGCGCCCGGCTGGGCATCCTCGACCTGCCCGCCGGCGCCAAGCTGTCCGGGTCGATGTTCCCCCTCTACCGGGGGGCGGGGGCGGCCCTGGTGCGGGCCCTCGTCCAGTACGCCCTCGACCGCAACGCCGACGCCTTCGAGGAGGTCCGGCCCCCGACGTTGGTGCGCACCGAGACCATGGTGTCCACCGGCCACCTCCCCAAGTTCGAGGACGACGCCTACCACATCGAGCGTGACGACCTGTGGGCGGTGCCCACGGCCGAGGTGCCCCTCACCTCGATGGCCCGCGACGAGGTGCTCGACGAGGCCCGCCTGCCGTGGCGGCTCATGGCCCACACCAGCTGCTTCCGCCGGGAGGCGGGGTCGGCGGGACGGGACACGCGCGGCCTGCTGCGGGTCCACGAGTTCGACAAGGTCGAGATCCTGGCCTACGCCACCCCCGAGCAGGCCCCGAAGGTGCACGCCGACCTGTTGGCCCGGGCCGAGGGCGCCCTCGCCGGCCTGGGCCTCGCTTACCGCGTGCTCGACCTGTGCGCCGGCGACCTGGGCGGATCCTCGGCCCGCACCTTCGACCTCGAGGTCTACGCCCCCGGCTGCGACCTGTGGCTGGAGGCGTCGTCGGTGTCCTGGTTCACCGACTACCAGGCCCGGCGGGCCAACGTGAGATTCGGGAAGCCTCCGGCCTTCGTCCACACGTTGAACGGGTCGGGCCTGGCCGTGCCCCGGGTGTGGGCCGCCCTGGTCGAGACCTATCGCCAGCCCGACGGCTCGGTGGCCGTGCCCGAGGTGCTGGTGCCGTACATGCGGGGCCTCACGAGGATCGGGTGACCCGGGCCCAGGCGCTCTTCGCCGTCGCCCTCGGCGCGGTGACGCTGCTGGTGACGGTGGTGGGCGGCTACGTGTTCGCCTCGCCCCGCCGCAAGGCGACGACCACCTACAAGGGCGCGCCCGGGCAGTGGGCCTTCTACGCCCACCGGGTCAGCGGCTTGCTGATCTTCGCCTTCCTCCTGCTGCACGTCGTGGACGTGTCGCTGGTGCGCTGGCCCGACCTGTACGACCAGGTCCACGAGCTCTACGGCAACGTCGTGCTGCGGGCCTTCGAGGTGGGCCTCCTGTTCGCCCTGCTCTTCCACGCCTTCAACGGGCTGCGCATCATCGCCGTGGACTTCTTCCCCGGTGCCGTCCCCAACGAGCGCCGCCTCCTGGCGGCGGCGGTGACGTTGACGGCCGTGGCCGGCATCCCCTCGGCCGTGGTGATCATGTGGCCCTTCGTCGAGGGCCGGTTCTAGCGGCGTGGCCACCGAGACCTCGAAGCCGCCCCGGCTGACCCCGCCCGTCCGCCCCGGGGCGGAGGCCCGGTCGTGGCTGTTCATGCGGCTCTCGGGGCTGCTGCTGATCTTCTTCGCCCTCGTCCACTTCGCCATCACCCACGTGCTCAACGACGTGGTCGAGACCGACTACCGGTTCGTGGCCGAGCGGTGGGACAACCCGGCGTGGCGGGTCTTCGACTGGATGCTGCTGGCCCTTGCCCTCCTGCACGGGGCCAACGGGGCCCGCTGGGTGATCGAGGACTACGTTCGCCGCCCCGGCCGGCGGGCGGCGGCCAAGACGGTGGCCTACGGGCTGACTGCGGCCCTGTTGGGGTGGGGAACCTTTACCATCGTGGCGTTCTGATGGACTTCGAGTACCCCCCCGAGCCGACGCCGGCCCAGCCGCCCCCACCGCCCCACGCTCAGCCGCCGGAGCCGGCCAGGCGGCGCCGGCCCGTCGTGGTGCTGATCGTGGTGGTGGTCGCCCTGGTGGCGGCCGGGCTGGCCGCCCTCCTCCTGCGGGACGACGACGAGGGCGGCGCGCAGGTCGGCCTGCCTGCCGGCGAGGAGCCGCCGACCACCGCCGGTGGCGGCCTGGCCCCGGCCACGCCCGGCTCGGGCGGCTCCAACGTGTCCCCCGCCCAGAAGCGGGCGTTCGACGAGCTGATGGGGCAGGTGGCGGCCATCCGGGGCCTGCAGTGGAAGGGCCCGCTCGACCTGGAGGTCGTCAGCCGGGCCGACCTGGCCCGCAAGATCCAAGACGCCGCCAACCGTGACATCGACCCGGCCCAGCTGGCAGCCGAGGAGGCCACTCTCAAGCTGCTGGGGCTGGTCCCCGACGAGCTCGACTACAAGCGCCTGATCGACGACCTGCTGGCCGAGCAGGTGCTGGGCTACTACGACCCGGAGACCAAGGAGCTGTTCGTGGGCAGCGACGGCGGCGACGACCTCGACGCCCGCACCCGCTGGATCATCGCCCACGAGATGACCCACGCCCTCACCGACCAGGTCTTCGACTACGGGCCGGCCACCATCCGCCTCGACAAGGAGGACCGGCCCGAGGAGCTGGCCGCCTACAGCGCCCTGTTGGAGGGCGACGCCACCCTGACCCAGACGCTGTGGGCCGAGCGCCACCTCAGCGCCTCGGAGCAGGCGGCCCTGCTGCTGGGCGGGGGGGGCTCGGGCGTGGCTGCCTTCCTGCGGGCCCCGCCCTACATCCGCCAGGCCCTGTACTTCCCCTACATCGAGGGCCTGGCCTTCGTGAACGGCCTGTACGACAGCGGCGGGTGGGCGGAGGTGGACGCCGCCTACCGCGATCCGCCCACGTCCACCGAGCACATCCTCGAACCCGACACCTACCGTGCCGGCCACCCGTCGGCCTCCCCGCCCCTGCCCGACGTGGCCGCCGCCACCGGCTGCTCGGGCCTGCGCACCGGGATCGTGGGGCAGTTCGACATGCGGTTCCTGCTCGACCAGCACCTCCCTGCGGCCGACGCCAACCGGGCCGCCGCCGGCTGGAACGGCGATGCCTTCGCTCTCGTCCGCTGTGGTCCCGCCCTCGGCCTGGTCGACCGCTGGCGCGCCGACGGCAACGCCGAAGCCGCCCGCCTGTTCGACGCCCTCACCCGCTGGGCCGGCCCGTGGGCGGGGGGATCGGCACCTGCGGCCGACGGCCGCTTCTCCGGTCCCACCGGCGCCGGCCGCATCGTCCGCAACGGGAACACCGTCGACCTCGTCCTGGCCGAGAACGCCGATACCGCCGACCGCCTCAGCCGCGCCCTGGCCGGCTGACGGCTTCTGTGTCGGCTGGTGTGTCGTGGCGACACGCGGGACGACACAGTTACGTGCTGTCGGTCGGCTCGACCGCCTCGGCCGGGCGGAGAACCAGCTCGAAGGCCACCCAGATGGTGCGGGAGAACGGGTAGAAGACGATGGGGGCGACCACGGCAGCCAGCAGACCGCCTCCCACGAACGGCCACAGGGCCTGGTCGGGACGGGTGGCCAGCAGCCAGATGAGGGGCGCGATGCAGAGGGCCACCAGCAGGGCCTCGGCCACGGCCAGATTGACCACGTAGGCCCCGAGGAAGAAACCCTCCTCCCGCTCGAAGCGGTACCCGCAGCGGGGGCAGCGCTCCTTCATCCGGAACCAGCCGTCGTAGAGGTTGCCGCTGCCGCATCGGGCGCAGCGCCTGGTCAGGCCTCGCCACAGCATGCGCCCGGCCGAGGGCCGGCCGCGGCTGTCGCTAGCCGTCGACGTCTCCCAGGGCGGCGAGCACGTCGGCGTCGTCGAGGCTGGCGTCGGGCCCGTAGCCCACGACCAGGGTGCCGTGAGATCGGCACAGCGGGCAGACCAGGGCGAACACGGCCAGCATGTCGTCGGGGTCGGAGGCCCCCTCCATGCGCTCCAGGGCGTCGACCTGCATGTCGGCCGCCTCACTCTCCATCTGGCAGCCCATGCACAGCACGTAGCCGCCAGGGCGGACCGCCATCTGGGTTCGGTAGCCCTCCGACTCGAAGTTGGCCAGCAGCTCGGACAACTCGATGTTGCTGGCCGGGTTGGTCCCGGTGGCCATGTCGGCCCCCCTTCGCTCAGGCCGCCTGCTCGTCGCCTTCTCCTTCATCCAGCAGGTCGAGCACCGCCGCCTCGATCGCTCCCTGCGTGATGAGGGTAGCGCCGGGCTCCCCGGCCGGCATGAGGGCCAGGCCCTCCAGGGCGGGCCGGATCGTCCGGCCCTCGCGGAAGCGGTCGATCAGGCGGGGGTCGACGTAGGAGGACCGGCACACGGCCGGGGTGTTGCCCAGATGGTGGGCCACCTCCTTGACCGCCCCGGTCACGGCCCGCTTGCGGCCCGTGGGCGAGGTGACCTCGGCCGACCCGACCAGGGCCACCGCAGCGAGGACGGTGGCGTGCCACGTGCGGAAGTCCTTGGCCGTGAACTCGCCGCCCGTGCAGTCCTTCACGAAGGCGTTGATGTCGGCGGAGCGCACGTCGACCCAGCGGCTGCCGTCCCGCCATGCCAGCAGCTCGTGGCTGCCGCCCCGCCTCCGCTTCAGGGCCTGGACGACGGTCACCACCGCAGGGTCGACGATGGACTGCACCCGCCGCTTGCCCGCTTTGGCCACGTAGTCGAACGTCACCACGTCGCCGCTGATGCTCACGTGCTGCTTGTGCATGGTGGCCAGCCCGTAGGTCTGGTTCTCCTCGGCGTAGTCCTCGGTGCCGATGCGGAAGAAGCCCAGGTCGAGGAGCCGGGCGGCGCAGGCCAGCACCCGCGGCCGGGTCAGCTCACCGGCGGCGAGGTGGTTGGCCACGCACCTGCGCATGGCGGGCAGGGCCCGGGCGAACTCGGTCATGTGGTCGAACTTCTCGCGGTCCCGGTGGGCCCGCCACACGTCGTGGTAGCGGTACTGGCGCCGGCCGCGGGCGTCGATCCCG
>Ga0187892_10003729_pt1 | contig 27162 bp, 28 predicted proteins | sample MA1701073metaG_FD_139345 | JGI IMG/M metagenome (GOLD analysis project Ga0187892, IMG submission 139345) | Bio-ooze microbial communities from a basaltic lava cave in the Kipuka Kanohina Cave System on the Island of Hawaii, USA - MA170107-3 metaG ... | reverse complement strand
CCGGTGTCGTTCATCATCCCGCCGCGGCGCTCGCTGATCGTCTCGGCCTATATCGACACCGCGCCGGACGACCTCGCCTACAGCAATCACGCGCCCTACTGGTCGGTGTTCTACAAGGCAGGCAGCAACGAGGCCGCAAACCAGACGGTGAGCGGTTACACCAAGGAGTTCAATCAGGCCGCGCTCGTGACCAAGATCGAATCGCTGCATGGGGCTCCGGTCAAGGCTGGCCAGATTGTCGAGTTTGTCAATCTGCCGTTCGACATCAAGCTTCCCGGCGTCGCCAATGAGCCGCTCGCCAAGGGGCAGCTTACCATCGACGGCGTGGGACGCGAGGTCTCGACCGAGCTGCTCGATGCCATCGAGGACGGCAGGCAGATCCAGGTCACCTATCGACCCTATATCACCGGCCAGGAGCTGATCGGGCCGGAGATCGCGCACCCGATCAAGTTCTATCTGTCGAACGTGGTGATCTCCGGCTTCACCGTGACCGGTGACATCGTGCTGCCGACTCACGGCAACAAGCGGTTCCCGGGCGAGCTCTACACCGTTGATCGGTTCCGCTCGCTCGGCTTCTAGGGTCCGGACGCATTCACATCATCCGCTGATCTTGGCGCAAGCATTCTTGGAGACGATCCAGCGGATGGGAGAGCTTGGCGCAAAGACCTCGGTTGGGTAGAGGTGCACCAATCGAGAAGCTGAGAGTTTGTTCCCTGGCCTCCGGGTCGGCTTGCCGTTTTGCGATCGTACGAATCAAACCACTGGCAAGGCAACTGACGACTTCCCCTCCTGGGCATCTGTGCTCAATGGGCCGAAGCCCCATTCAGGAATTGAAACCAGGTGAACAACCTCGTTGGGGCGTCCGGCCGGCGTGTCCAGCCCGTAGAGAAATAGTACCTTCGGTAGCCACGCGTTGCTTCCCTGTATCTGCAGTTGGATACCGCCATTTGAAAGTACGTCGCCTCGCGTGAAGGGGATTGGAGCATCGATAAGAAACCAGTTAGCGGTAGCACCTCTGAGCGGTTCGTGTATCTCCTGGACCAGCACGAGGTTTCCTCCCGCCGCAATCTGAAGCTCGATGGGATCGGTCGTTCCAGGATCTCCACCTTGCCAACTCGTGAATACCAAAAATAGTACGCGGCGAATCAGGGTGGAGGAACTTCCCTGGCCAACCAAACGAATCGGCATGGTGAGCTTGCCTTCGCCTCTGTCGGTGCTTAGCCAAGGCTCCACCTCGGTCTCCATTGCGAGCGCGTCAATCCGACGCTCTGTGCTGCCCAAGACAAGAACGTCCCGGGGAGCCCAAGCATCGTCGGTCCTGATGCCCAGACGGATTGAGGAGTGGGTGAGAAGGGTCGAATCAATTGGACTGGTCAACGGCTCCGACGGAAGGCCGTGCGGGCCTCCTGAGAGTTCGGCCCGACCCCGCCCGAGGTCCGAAAAATAGAAATGCGTATCCACCACGTCCTCGCCGGCGACATTGACGGTGAGGTTGAGCCGGCGCGCATCGGTTCCGGCGTCTCGCTGGTCCTTGGTTAATGTAGCCAGCCAGAGTGTATTGACCATTGCCATGACTGCCTCCCTGGAAGCGGATTCGTCCGATCAGCAATTTTGCTACCGCACCCCCCGGCCGACACAGAGGCTCGAAGCCTTTGTCTAGCGGAGGCGGTGCAATGCTACAGCTTTTTATCGCCTAGGCATGCACTGGAGCGTGAACTATCTCGGCAGGCCGTTCCAGTCTGGCGCCGATGGACCTGACGCCTATGACTGCTGGGGGCTGGTGCGCGCCGTGCTGCGCGATCGCGCCGGCATCGAGGTGCCGAAGGCGCCGGTGAGCGATGCCACCAATGCCCGCGAGGTCGCCAGGGAATTCGCACGCAGCCAGCTCTACGCGGATTGGCGCGAGATCGACACTCCTGAGCGCGAGCTCGATGTCACGCTGATGGCCGAAGGCAGGTACCCGGTGCATGTCGGGTTGTGGATCCCGGTTGGGCGCGGCCGGGTGCTGCATGCCGTAGAGGCTGGAGGCGTCGTCTGCGTCGACCTCACCTCACTCAGCATGGCCGGCTACAGGGTGCTCGGATGGTATCGCCATGCACATCTCTGCTAGGCATGGGTACGAGGCGGTCGAGGCGATGCGCTATCTGCCGGTCTGCCGGCCTAAGCGCTCGGCCTGCGTGATCACCCGCAATCCCTTCAATCCGCTCGAGCACGAGGTCTATTTCATCCTTGATGAGCTTCCGCTCAGCGCGGTGGCTAAGGCCTATGGCATCGATCCGACGCAGATGCCGGTGATCTGCAAGGTCAACGGCGAGTACGTGCTGCAGAAGGATTGGGCGACGACCTTTATCGATTCTGGCTCGTTCGTAGAATTCTGCTTCCTGGTGCAGGGCGGCGCCAAGAAGCTGCTCAAGACGATCCTGACCATTGCGCTGATCGTCGTTGCCGCTGTGGTCGCCGGCCCGATTGCTGCCGCCGTCGGTCTGGGGGCGGCTGCGATTGGCACCGCCGGCGCCGCCGTGGCGACCGCCGTGATCTCGACGACGATCGTCGCCGGCGGCACGCTCTTGCTCAACGCCGTGATTCCGCCAGCCAAGCCGACCTTGAGTGGCCTCTCATTGGGGGCCGTGTCGAGTGGTGGCCTTGGCAGCCTGGCCGGCGGCAGCACTGGCGGCTCGAGCGCCGGCGTCGGCGCCGTGGCCGGGCCGAGCCCGACCTATAGCATTGGCGCGCAGTCGAACTCAGCCAGGCTCGGCCAAGTGATCCCGGTGATCTATGGCCGGCACGTCGTCTATCCAGACTACGGCGCCATGCCGTGGACTGAATTCTCCGACAACAAGCAGTTCCTCTACCAGATGTTCGTGGTCGGCGAGGGCTTGCACGAATTCGAGCAATACCGGCTCGGCGAGGCGCGGCTCGATCACTTCACCGACGTTGACTATGGCACGGTCGAGCCCGGCGGCGAATTCGACGCGTTCGAAACCAATGTCTACTCGGCGCGTGAGGTGGTCGGTCAGACCCTGTTCGGCACCAACGAGGCAGAGGCCGGCCATGTCGGTCCCTATCCCGCCAACCCGCCCGGCACGGTCATTGCCGAGGTGGCCATCGATTTCTCGCTGCCGCGCGGGTTGATCAAGCAGGACCTCTCGAGTCTAGCGGTGACGGCGACGGTCGAGGCGCGCCGGATCGACGATGAGGGCAACGCGCTCTCCGGCTATTCCACCATCGGCTCGTTCTCAAAGACCCTGGCCACCACCACGCCGCAGCGCTTCACCAACACCTATTCCCTGCCTGGCAGCGGGCGCTGGGAAGTGCGCTGCCGAAGAACCAATGCCGCTATTCTCGATAGCCCAGGCTCGGTCGACCTGCTGACCTGGGACGGACTCAAAGGCATCCTGACCTCGACCACGAATTTTGGCGGGGTCACGCTGCTCTGGGTCACGGCCAAGGCCTCCGATCAACTCAACTCGCAGACCTCGCGCCTGGTCAATGTCATCGTGCAGCGCAAGCTGCCGACCTGGAACGGAAGCGAATGGTCGCAACCGCAGCCGACCCGTTCGATCGCCTGGGCGGTGGCCGACCTCCTGCGCAACCAGGACTATGGCGCCGGTCTGACCGACAAGCAGATCGACCTCGACGGCCTGCGCGAGCTCGACGCCATCTGGGAGGCGCGCGGCGACAGCTTCAACGGCATCTTCGATCAGCCGGGCACGGTGTGGGAGGCGCTCGGGCAGATCTTGAGAGCGGGACGCGCCCGCGCCTATCAGCAGGGCGGCATGATCCGCTTCCACCGCGATCAGGAACAAGAGGTCCCGGTCGGCATGTTTTCGCTCGCCAATATCAACCTCAACTCGTTCAGAATAGAGTTTGCCTTTCCCATTCCCGGCGAGTCGGCCGGCGGGGTCGAGGGCGAATATTTCAATGAGACGGTGTGGCGCCCGGCGCTGGTGACCTCTGGCCAGCCGGAGCGCGCGCGGGAGCAGCTGTTCGGCGTCACCAACGCGGCACAGGCGCAGCGCGAGACCGACTACCAGGAACGGGCCAATCGTCTCAGGCGCGTGTTCGTCACCTTCGACACCGAGTTCGAGGGCCTTATCCCGAGCCAGGGTGACCTGATCGTGATCTCCCACGATCTTCCCGAGTGGGGCTTCTCCGGCGATGTGGTCGATTGGGACGAGGGGCCCGGCCTATTGCGCCTGTCGGTCGATGTCGATCTCGACGATGCCTTCGCCTGGACCATCCAGCTCAGGGATTCGCGTGGGCGCCCGTCGCAACTGATCGAGGTGCAGTCGACGCCGTTTTCGGATCAGGTGCAGCTGCTTGATCCGCCGAGCTATTACGACTTAAGCCCCTTCGACATCATCAGCGGCGAATCGCAGGAGCCGACCCACTTCGCCATCGGTCGCTCGAGCAAGCAGCCGCGGCAGGCGATCGTCACCGCCATCGTGCCCAAGGTCGATACGGTCGAGATCCAGGCGGTGCTCGAGAACGCCGGCGTCCACGCTGAAGCCTAGGAGAATTTCATGGCGCTTCTCAACCTTGTCCGCGTCGTTAGCTCGACGACCGGCACAGGCACGCTAACGCTGGGCGATCCGGTCGAGGGCTTCCTGAGCGTCGCCCAGGCCGGCGGCATCAATGCCACGACCTATTCCTACGCCATCGAGGCCGACTATGTGGACGGGGTGGCCACCAGCCGCGAGGTCGGCACCGGCGCATGGTCCTCCGGCGGCAATACGCTGACGCGCAACGTCAGCAAGTCCACCAACGCCAACAACCCGCTCAACCTGTCGGGCGACGCCCAAATCATCATTACCGATCTTGCCGAAGACCATCTATCTCAGGCTGACGTCGAGGCGATCATCGCCGGGGAGAATCTCGCCGCTGCCGACGCGGTCGGATGGGTCAAGCTGGCCGAAGACAGCATTACCGGCACGCCGACCTATGTCGATTTTGAGCTCCCCGCCGGCTACAAAAACTACAAGATCGCCGTCAACCAGATGATCTCCGCCGCAACGGATGACGATTATCTGTCGATCCAGTTGTCCAGCAATGGCGGGGCGTCCTGGCTAGATGCGTCAGACGCTTATCTCTATGCCGCGCATGGGCACTATATGGATTCCGGCTCGACGGCCTACGGCTTCTTCAGCGCGGCCGACGAATATCGTCAGTGGTACATCACCGGCACCATTCCCTACAACACGGCGGCGACGTATTACGGGGCGGACTTCCAGATCTGGCTGTTCGAGCCGCGCGTGGCGCGAACCACCAACATGTTTCTGATCGGTTCGAGCCGGTGGGCGAACCATATGGTGCAGGGTAGCGGCTCAACCGATGACGCTTCAGTGCACAACGCCGTCCGCCTCTTCAGCTATGAGGAACAGGGCATTTCCAACCTGCGCTACACCCTTTACGGGCAGCAGTAGCTCAAAGGAAACCAAACCATGCCAGGAAAATGGGTGGTCGATGCAACAGGCCGCGGTCGTCTGCTCCCCCTCTCGGAGCAGGAACAGGCTGCCAAGGCTGCGCATCGAGAGAGACTTGCCGTCGAAAGGCCCGTCCGCCACAAGCGGCGCATCGACCGCATGGCGCAGAGGGTGATCAACCGGGCCATCCCGCGCGCACGGCAGCAGGAGATCGCTCTCACCCTGGCCGAGCTCGGCAATAAGCGCGCCGGCGGCGAGACCCTGAACCCAAGTGAAATTGCCAGGGAAGGGGCCGCCAAGGCCGAGCTTGGCTTGATCAACACGGTCCAGACCAGGCGGGATGCGCTCAAGGACGCGGTCGATGCGGGCAAGAAGGTCAAGATTGCCGACGGCAGCGTGGACGGCGAGGGAGCATGGCCGAGCAAAGTGTGATCGAGCACCCGCGCCGCAAGTTCCCCGACTACGCCTACCATCGCGAGAAGATCTGGTGGCTGGCAAGCTACCCGAAATCGGGCAACACCTGGCTCAGAATGTTCCTTACCGCCTATGCGCGCGGCGGCTTCGTCAATATCAACATGGCCGAGGGCTTGGGGACCTCGGACCTCAATGCCTATTTCTACCAAGCGGTCAGCCCGAGACCGATCGAGAGGCTGCGCCCTGAGGAGATTCTGCTGATTCGCCCCGCAGCGCTGCTGCACATGACTTCGTTCTACAACAATCCGAAGGCGCCGTTCTTCCTCAAGACCCACTCAATGTACAAGTACGAGCTCGGCACGATTCCCCACCCGCTCACCCATGGGGCGATCTACCTCGTGCGTGATCCGCGCGACATAGCCGTTTCCTATGCCAAGCATTGCGGCAAGCCGCTCGACCTGATCATCGCGGCGATGGGCAACGCGCAACACGCGCTGCATGACGAACAATCGCCGATCTTCCAGTTGCTCGGCACTTGGTCGATGCATGTGCAGTCCTGGCTCGATGCCACGCTGATCAAGCGCCTGGTGATCCGCTACGAGGACCTGCTTGAACAGCCGCGGGAGAGTTTCTTCGGCATCCTCAAGTTCATCCAGTACCAACTCAACCAGCCTGTGTTCGATCGTGCGCTGGCGGCGACCACCTTCGACGCACTGAGAGCGCAAGAGGACAGAATCGGCTTCAAGGAGCGGCGCTGCGGCGACCGCTTCTTCAACCAGGGCAAGACTGGTGCCTGGAAGGACACGCTGAGCAAGGCGCAGTCGGACAGGATCGAGTCCGATCACCGCGAGGTGATGCAGACGATGGGCTATCTCTAGCGGGGGAACGGAGAACCGATGGCCGCGGGGAACGGTAATCATCTTAACGGCTGGTGGAAGGGCGCCGCTCTCGCGGTCTTCGCGGTGAGCGCTCTGTTTTGGGGTGGCTATACCTATCATCGCCTGGCCACGGCCGAGGAGGCGCAAGCTTCGACCAGCGCAGAGCTTCGCGATCACGCTGCCAGGATCATCACGCTCGAGGCCGACAAGCGAGCGATCAAGGAGAGCCTTGAGGAAATCAAGGGCTCCCTCAAGGATCTGACCAGGAAGATCGACCAGTTGCCACGCTGAGGGCGATCAATCCCACACTTTCAACACGCCGCCTCCGGGCGGCTTTTTTATTGGAGCAATGATCCATGGACCTGCGCGAGGTGCAAACGCGGCTCAAGGCGATGCAACTCTATGGCGGCACTATCGACGGCAAATACGGGCCGCTCAGCAAGGCCGCGATCGAGGCGTTGTTCGCCAATCAGGGAGTCGCTGGCTTCGGCGGCTGGAGCAAGGAACGACGCACCGTCGCTGCCGGCCAATTGCTCTGCCGCATCGACGGTATCGAGACAGGCAAGATTGACGGGCTCCTCGGCCCGCAGACGCGACACGCCTTCGAGGTCTATGAGGCGCGCACGCGCGGCGACAAGAGCGCGGGGACCTGGCGCGACGCTGAGCAGGCGAAGCCGCCGCTTGTGGCATCGCCGCCGGGAGCAACGACCTGGCCGCGGCAGAGCGAGTGCACGAAATTCTATGGGCCCATCGGCAGCAACCAGGTCTCGATCACCGTCCCCTGTCCGCTCAGGCTCGCCTGGGACACGAGCAAGACGCTGCAAAAGATCACCTGCCACGAGAAGGTCGCCGAGCCCACGCGCCGGGTGCTCGAGCGCGTGCTTGCTCACTACGGCCTCGACGAGATCAGGAGGCTCAGGCTCGACCTGTTCGGCGGCTCGCTTAATGTGCGCAAGATGCGTGGCGGCGGCGCGTGGAGCATGCATGCCTGGGGCATCGCCTTCGACTTCGACCCTGAGCGCAATCAGCTGAGATGGCATAAGCCCAAGGCCGCCTTCTCGGCCGCTGAGTACAAGCCATGGTTCGAGGCCTGGTCTGCCGAGGGGGCGATCGGCCTCGGCCCCGCGCGCGATTACGACTGGATGCACACCCAGTTCGCCCGCCTCTGACCCGTGACAATCCTTCTGCCGCTCAAGCGGCCGATGCCTGAGCGCGTCACCGCGCTCGGGGACTACGCCGCCCTCATGCTTGAGGGCGCTTCATCTCAGACAAGGAGACTAGCTATGGACCAAGCCAAATGGATTGCCTGGTCGCTCGGCATCTGGGGCGCCGTCGTCACGGCGCTCACCGCCGCGCTGCCAGCCTTCAACGCCATGCTGGTGTTTTTCTTCGGTGTCGATTGGAGCATCGAGCCAAGCTGGATCTCCGCGCTCGATGAGAACGTGAAGATGGTCATCACCGGCATCGGCGGCATCATCGGTATCGTCATGATGTTCTGGGGACGCTGGCGTGCCAAGGCACCGCTGACCCTGCTGCCACCGTCCTGGAAGGGCGGCGCGTGAAGACCCTCTTCCTCATCCTCAGGGTGTTACCGATCGTGCTGAAGATCGTGCAAGCGATCGAGCGCTATCGGCTCACCAAGGAAGCCACGCAAGAGGTGCTCGATGCTCTCGATACCAACGCCGAGCTCATGGTCGCGCGCGCGGCTCTTGCTCGCGCATCTGTGCCCACTGATCCTGGCAGCGTGCTTGCTGACCCCTTCAACCGCGACAACGACGATCAAGCCAAGTCGGGCTCAACTTGAGCTGGCTCAGCGCAAGGTCGTCTGCGGCGCCTTCGAGCCGATCACCTATTCGGCCAAGCGCGACACGCCCGAAACCGTGCGCCAGATCCGTGGGCACAACGCGGCTTTGGGGAGCTTCAAATGCCCATAGAGCCTACGGCCTGCAATCCACGCGCCCGCGCGGGGCGCGACTTGCGTGGCGGTCGAGGTGAACATGCGGCGGATGTTTCAATCCACGCGCCCGCGCGGGGCGCGACGCGGCGTAGTTTTGCAGCCTCCGCATGGAGCTTTGGTTTCAATCCACGCGCCCGCGCGGGGCGCGACGGTCAAACTCGGGGAGCATTTGGGGCTGTTCAAGGTTTCAATCCACGCGCCCGCGCGGGGCGCGACTTGCCAACCTCGGCAAATGTACCTCGCGCCCGCTTGTTTCAATCCACGCGCCCGCGCGGGGCGCGACGAGGCCGGGGCGCCAGTTCCGGCCTCTTCTTATGTTTCAATCCACGCGCCCGCGCGGGGCGCGACGCGTGAAGCATCTCTAAGGGGCAAGCCTATAACAGTTTCAATCCACGCGCCCGCGCGGGGCGCGACGTCCTTCTTCCATGCAAATGCAGCGGTGCGACCGTTTCAATCCACGCGCCCGCGCGGGGCGCGACGAGATGGGATACCTCATTCTGGATACCGAGGAGGTTTCAATCCACGCGCCCGCGCGGGGCGCGACGAACATGGCGATATGGACCCTTCCCGGCTGATCTTGTTTCAATCCACGCGCCCGCGCGGGGCGCGACATGATTTCGATAAGGTGGAAACGCCGAAGTGGGTGTTTCAATCCACGCGCCCGCGCGGGGCGCGACTTGAGATGGGATACCTCATTCTGGATACCGAGGAGGTTTCAATCCACGCGCCCGCGCGGGGCGCGACGTGAGGGCTACAACTACAAGGGCGGCAAGGATTAGTTTCAATCCACGCGCCCGCGCGGGGCGCGACTTGTGGTGTTAGTTGGGTAGATGGTGAAATTCCTGTTTCAATCCACGCGCCCGCGCGGGGCGCGACGACAGTCATCATCAAATGACTAGCATCAAGAGCATGTTTCAATCCACGCGCCCGCGCGGGGCGCGACTTGGTACATTCAGGAACGACACACTTAGGAAACTGTTTCAATCCACGCGCCCGCGCGGGGCGCGACCTCAAACCCCATGATGTCCGGGACGCAATGGCACGTTTCAATCCACGCGCCCGCGCGGGGCGCGACCTAGACGACGGTCGAAGGCGAGGGGGCCTAGCATGTTTCAATCCACGCGCCCGCGCGGGGCGCGACAGGCGGGAGTCCTGAGAGAGATCAGGGCCTTGGTGTTTCAATCCACGCGCCCGCGCGGGGCGCGACGCGACAGGATGCCGCTCACGAACACAGCTATGCCGTTTCAATCCACGCGCCCGCGCGGGGCGCGACTTATTGTCGATAACGGTTCTGACAAATCGGTGTTGTTTCAATCCACGCGCCCGCGCGGGGCGCGACAAGGAGTCAACGTCCTTCGTAACGTCCTTAAAGAGTTTCAATCCACGCGCCCGCGCGGGGCGCGACCTCCAATTGCCGATGCTGTTGCCATTCGTGTCCTGTTTCAATCCACGCGCCCGCGCGGGGCGCGACCTCAGCCTTGTGCGGGTGTGTGTACGCGAACCCGTTTCAATCCACGCGCCCGCGCGGGGCGCGACAGATCGACGCTTGCGACCTTGTGGCGCGAATGTGGTTTCAATCCACGCGCCCGCGCGGGGCGCGACACTAGCAGCTCGCGCGTGGCCTCGTCGTAGCTGATGTTTCAATCCACGCGCCCGCGCGGGGCGCGACTCGCGCGCGGCTATAACGGCGCGGGCTACGCCAAGGTTTCAATCCACGCGCCCGCGCGGGGCGCGACTTGCTTCCGGTGCGAGAAGCAAGGCGAATTTGTTGTTTCAATCCACGCGCCCGCGCGGGGCGCGACCTTTCAGCGCCGACAGTAGGGCTTCGCGATTGAGGTTTCAATCCACGCGCCCGCGCGGGGCGCGACTCCGCAATCGAGCGGCCTGATGTCGGGACTCAATGTTTCAATCCACGCGCCCGCGCGGGGCGCGACCTCAAGATCATCCAGGTCGGACGGATCAATGGTGTTTCAATCCACGCGCCCGCGCGGGGCGCGACTGTCCGATCTTACTCAATTGTCAAATAACAGAAAATCAGTCTGAGCGCGCGAGTCATGTCCCTAAGTTGAGGCATGAATATCGCGCCTTGGCTTTGAAAAAAATAACGCCTTGTGATCGCTGAGTCATTCTTTCTGCGAACCGCCCTAGGTTCTCATGGTCGCTTCGGGTTCGCGCGCCTAAACGACGAGGGGACCTGCAAGATCCGCCGTCGCCTTGGAACCTACGTGCTCAACGCGCCGGCGCCAGTTGGAGCCAAGGAAATAGTAACGGAGGCTGTCTTTCTTTGGATCGATCTCCTTCTCAAGCCGGTTCCTCAGCGCCGTCCATTGCCCGGGATCGACCTCGATTTCGAATACCGAGTATTGCACGCGCTGGCCGAAGTCCTTGCAGGCGCGCGCCACACGACGAAGCCGGCGCTGTCCTGTGGAGTCCGCCGTGCGAACATCATAGCTTACCAGCACCATCATCACTCGACCTCACTTCCAAACAAAGGGTGGATAGCCGTCCAGATCACCTCGTAAGTGCCGTGCCAGCAATTGTGCCTGGACGTGCCAGAGGAGGCCTATCGTGACCTTCTCCCCTATGAAAGGGTGTGTGAGCTCATCCCGCTTCCGCTCCTGGTACGCAACCAGCACATTCTTACGCACATCGTCATCCATCAAGACCGCGCCGTTCTCCAAGCGCCGAAAGTCTGCGCTCCTAACTTGGCCGCGATTGATCAGCGAAAGAACGAGGCGATCAGCAAAGAAGGGACGAAACTCCTCCAGAAGGTCGAGGGCAAGGCTTGGGCGTCCCGGCCGATCGCGGTGGAGAAAGCCTACCGCTGGATCCAGTCCTACCGTTTCAAGTGCGGAGCGAATGTCGTGAACGAGCAAAGTATATACGAAGGACAGAAGAGCATTCACAGGGTCGAGTGGAGGCCGCCGGCTTCGGCCATTGAAGCGGAACTCGGCGTCGTCATTTCGAAGCAGATCCTGAAATATCAAGAAATAGACGTTAGCCGCTTCGCCTTCGAGCCCGCGCAGCTCATCGACGGCAGCCGGCTTCTCAGCTCTGCGGGCAATCTGAGTCAGTTTCTCTTCCGCCGACCGTAACCGCTCTCGACTATCGCTATGCATGTTATCGCCGTGGTCGCGCAGTGCGCGCCGAATGACGGCCCGCTGATTCAGCGTCTTGCCTGCGACAATGCCGCGGACGATCGCCGCGCACTCGGCCTCGCAATCGCTACACCGATATTGCTGCCTCCGAAGCAGCACGTTTCCGGTCACGGGTCCCTCTATGCGCGCAAGGAAGCGGCCGTTCTCGGTAAGATGAGATATGACGATGCCCTGCTCGGAACAAAATCCCATCGCGGCAGGGCTCATCGAAACACGTCCGAAACAGACAATTCCACCGATCATGTGCGCGGGAACGCGGCCGATTTCGTTGCCATCTGCTTTGGTGACAATGTTGAGGCCATCTTTGCTGACGTAGGCGCCTTGGGTGGCGACGTAGAGCGTGTTTAGATGGCGGCGCATCCATCAAGCGCTTTCGACCTGACGCTCAATCCATCTCGCGACTGGAGTGTTCCTCGTCAAGGGCTTGGGTTGGCAGAGTTCCAGCAGGGAACACGTCTCGCATTTTGCCCGCTCGTACAGAGGAGGTGGTGTAACGCCGGCCTCAATCAAGGCGCGTGTTTCTGTGGCAACACGATCGGTCAGTGCGCGCAATTCGGTGTCGAAGGCGATAGTCTGGCGGCGTCGCGTCTTGCCGTAGAAGAGCATTCCCTCGGGAACTTCCATCCCGAACATCTCCTCAAGCGCCATAGCCTGGGCACATAGCTGCACCTCATCCGCGCGATGCGCTTTGGGCCGGCCGCGCTTGTACTCGATGGGAATGGGTCTTGCCGTTCCATGATCCCCATGCAGCTCAACAACATCGGCCACGCCAGAAACACCAAGGCGAAACGATCGGATCGGCATGGCGCAAACTGTCTTCACAGCGCGGCGGGATTCGCCTCCAGGCGTGTTGGTTCGGTCGTGAAGGATGCGGCCTTCTGCCGTGTAGCGGTTCTCGGCCCATTGCTGTTCGACGTGGATGAGCGCGCATTGCCGCGGGCAATAGAGGTAATGCTGGAGCGCGGAGAGAGGGATAAGGTCCGCTTCACGCATACTGAAACTCGCACGCATCATGCCGACATTACTAAATGATCAGAATACCCCTTTCGTCAATCTCTCTTAGTTGAAGCACGCCGGCCATATAACCTAGGAACTCAGGGTCGTAGACGTGGGGAAACCAAAACACGTCATTCCGGCCGCTAATGGGTATTAGTCCAAGCCGTTCGATCTTGCTGGCCCAAATCTGGACGCTGCCCAACAGCAGCTCCCGAAATGAAACCCTGTCGCGAGCAGCGATGCGATCACGCAGAACGGAATCGATGACCACGAGCCGCGTATCAGCGTCGATCACTCGGCCTTTCTCGGCCACACTGGGATAGTCCCGGTGGTCCTCGTTTTCCGCTAATGCGCCGTAGCCCAACCCACCACGGTCCCGAATCTCTTCAGCAATCGCCGCCGTGACGAGCGCGGCCGGATCATATCTATCGCCGGACAGCGATCCATTTTTGAATTGGCGTTCGAGAACAGCGGCTGGACAGCGAGCGGCAGGATGTCTTGTAATGCCACCGCCCTCGTCAATGACGAAATCGAAGACGACGCCACTTGCATCTTCATCATGCCGATTAACGCGTCCGCCGATCTGGATGAGGCTTGCGGCTGAGAACCGCTCGCGGAATGCAGTGCGGAACGAGAAGTCTACACCTGCTTCGACGCAGCTGGTGGCCACAAGAGTCCAATCCTTTGCGGACGTTTTCAGCTTCTTCCCTACCTTTGCGATGATGGGAGCCCGGTCCTTCGGCGCGAGCGCGGTGGACAGATGGATCGTATCTTGTCCAGCTTCGCGCATCGCTTGCGCTACAATGGCCGCACTCTGCACCGTATTCAGGATGACGACCCGCGGTCCTGATGTCTTGAGGACCTGCTGGATAAGATCCTTGGCATTCGGAAACAGGCCGGCTTGCTCGTAGGAGACGCGCCGTTTCTCAACTCTTAGCACCTGCCGCTTCAGCGCAGGTGTGAACAGTTCAGGCAGTTGAATCGGCCGATCCACAACGTCCACGTTTTCCCAGAAGCGTGCGAGCGATCCGCTTGCAAAAACGAAACGGCAGTTCCAATCTTCCGCAAGTTCTCGAAGCCAGCGCCAATTTTGAGGCCAGAGATGCGCGGGCAAGGCTGCGTGCGCTTCGTCAATAAGGATAGCGGAGCCTGGTACCCCATGCAGCTTGCGTAGGCGTCCGGGCAAATTGGAAGCCAACGTCTCGAAGAACTGCACGGCCGTGGTGACCACAACCGGCGCACGCCAGAGCACTGCCAAATTGCGCATCTGAAACGAGTCAAAGTCGGCACGGTGGTGGTGCTCGACGACGACTTCATCCGGTATCTCGCCTGTCAGCGTGAGCGCAGTACGTAGCCGCTCAACCGTCTGCGAGATGATATTGGTATACGGCGCCACGATGATCAGACGACGTAGTTTCTCCTTGCTGGCGCGACGGATCAGGTAGGCCACGACGGCAGTCGTTTTGCCGATCCCCACCGGCCCTTCGCAGGCGACCATCGCTTCGGCAATCTCGGCATTCCGGCAGGCTTGGTAGAACGCTTCTCGCTGAACGTTGCGCTCCTCGCTTCCGCTTCGAGGCAGGTCGCGAACATAGGCATCAAGATGAAGCAACCGCTCCTTCCAACGCGGCTCTGGTGCGGCGGGCAGCTCTAGTCCGGTATCGAAACGGGCCGTGTCGGCATAATCGGCATCGACGAGACAGGATAGAGCGAGGCGTGTGGTCAGGCCCCCGATCGCCTTCCTGTGCTTCACCTCCGTATATCCAACCGCGGCCTCATGTGCGGCGAGATAAGCGCGCAGGTGCGAATCGGTTCTCTCGATTTGTGCCTGGTGGCGGGCAGAGTCATCCCAACGACACCCGCGTAGCTTGCGGCCGAGTCCATCGGGGTCGAAGTGCTGAGGCTGGGAAGGAAGGCCCGGTGCATGGTGCGCTCGCACCAGCCAAGCCGCCATCCAGTTTTTCTTGATGGAGAGGTGAGCCACGCCTGCATCGACGTGATCCCAGCGCAGGGGAGCACCACGTCCGTTTCTGAGTGCTGCCTGATTCTCGTCGTCGAGCTTTCCCAGATCGTGGAAGGTCGCAGCCGCTTCGATTGCTTCAATCAGTCCATCGCGGCGAAACCTTGCGAAGCGGAGCATCGCCTCGGCGTTGTCGCGAGCACGGTGTCTCACATTGGCGACGTGCTCTTCATAAAGTTGCGGCCACCGATCTTTGCCCGGCGCGGAATGTGCCAGAGGGCCCCGTAGCGTCACGACGCTATCACCCCCATTCTTTTGCACAAAGATCCTCGAAAGAAACGAGGCGCTCTCGAACCTCCTTCGGCAATTCCGCTGGGATCTCGTACTCTTTTATGGAGCGCGACGACTGGTCCGGATCGGTTCGCTTCTTCGGCGTCATCGCGTCGATAATGTGGTAATCGGGGCAGGAGCCGAGCGGCGTCTTGTGTTCGGCGTACCACGCATGAAGAACCACCACGTCCGGCCGAGCGACAGAAGCCGTCGCACTGTAAGCGAACGGAATGAGAAACTTCATAAGCTCGATGTCGGAAGCCGAACAGCCGCTCTTGCGGGCGACGATTGGATTCACGAAGAACGGCATGACGTACACTGCGTGCGGCACGAAGCGCCATGCGAGCGGCGCCATCCCTCGATCCTTTCCCTCTTGGACCCCGGCCTTGTTGGTCCAGGTCTGGTATTCTGTATCGATCGGCGCAATGCTGACTCCCGGCCCGAACTGGACCGTGCCGACGCTGATGAAATGTTCCCTCTCCCCTGACCTGCCTTTCGCACCCTTGCTTTTTTCGTTGCTATCCTCGTCGTCATTTTCTTCTTTCATACTCTCCAAGAAAGTGTTGCCAAACACCCGGGCATCCCAATAGGCTTTGATGAAAGGATCCCGACCCATTTTGGAGATTGCATCGCGGTTGCGGCCGCGTGTCTCAAGAATTCCGTAACTGCGTCCATCGCCGTTCGATTGAAGCTTGAGGGCCTCTTTTGCCTTCAGCCAAATGGGGCCTCCTTCGTCGGCCACGAGGTCACGCAGCTTACGCTTGAACGAGACCGGTGAGATGAGACCGCGCCGGTCGGCGCCGAGCGTGCGCGGCTCCCCCTCCGCGTCCGGGTCACCATTCGGGTTGGAGCCACGCACCTCGATGACAAGCAAGCCGGTACCCCTGTTGAAGTCGCTCATACTTGATCCTCTCCGTTCGGTTGCTCTCCGGGTTTCCCCTCGCTTTTTATTGGCGGCAGACCGGCGACGTAGCCGAGCAGAAGTTCTGCCCGGAATTTGTCGTCGACCTTTTGCGGAAGTTGCCCGTGCAGTTCCCGGCACAATTCGTCCGCCCGACGCGCCCGGGAAACAGCACCGAGAATTGACCACCCGCGACTTTGCTCTTTCTTGTTTCCACTATGTCTGAGCCTTTCAGCTTCTTCGTATACTTTCGGGCGCTTCGCCCAGGCGGCATAGGGCGCCCAGCGCCTGCTGAGTACCGCCAACGCCTTTGTTGGATCAGACTGTGCAGTAGCCAGCATCGAATTGCCAAGGAGCGTCGGCGGGACGTCGCCCCTTCGCACGTCCAGGCAGTAGCCCACGTGAACGGAATCGGCGACGGCGAGCAATTGACCCAGCTTAAATGGTACGTCGTCCATGTAATCCTCCTCGCGGCCAAGTTTGGCGAGCAAGAGTCCCAGAAGAGTCACCGTACGAAGCGCGGCACTGCGAAGCGTCCCGGTAGGATCGAACTTCCGGGCATGATTGAGCTTCTCCCCTCCGGCGTCCTTGCGGAGAGCGTGGGTAGCGCCAGAAAGAAGCGTCCCTTGCCGCTCCAACACGACAGCCAACGTGGCGCGCCCCACACGCTCCGCACCGCTATCGTTCAGAAATAATGTCAGCGCATCTTGTGCCGTCACACCAACGGGCTCGCGTCTTGCCTTCTCGCTCCCTCCGCGAATAAAGAGCGCTCGCGTTGCCTGTGGAAGCTGGAGAGGGGCGACGTGAGGAGCACGTCTTCGCGTGAGGGCTTTCCTTTTCGTTGGAACCGGCATCTTGAGCCAGCCCGGCACATTGCTCTGGGCTTTGTCCCATCCCACTGCCGCGTCGTAAAGCTCTCCGATCGTGAACGCGCGATGCAAAATCATCTTGGCATTGCCGGTGTCCACCTTGCGCAGCACGCATAAAGTGACGGGTGTTTTGCGGAAATCTGCGCCAACCTTCGCTTTTACCGCATCAATGATTCGCTCAGTGCGCGTTAGAAAGGCGGCCCGCCCGTCAGCCGCTTCGTCTTCATCACTTTCTTCTTCGTCGCTGCCCACTGCGTTCGCCAGCGGGATATCCGACACTTCATCAACAAATGCGAGGAGGAGGTCTTGTTTTGGTTTTTCGCTGGGCACACTCCGCCAAGTTTGCCCTTTGCGGTGCTCCGCGGTGATCTCGTCGAGAGCGCCCGCGAGACGCTGCATGAGATCGAACCCGACAGGAATGGCATCGTCAGCGAAGCGCCCGTAACGATGCGCGGCTCTGATGTCCTCGTTCTTTGCAAACAAATAGATTTGTCCGATGATTGGCAGTTTTGGCTGAGGAAAATTGCCTGTGTGCAGACGGCCATTCTCACCAGCGAGAGCACAAGTTCCAAATCTATTTGTTGGTCCGTTGCCTGCGTCTCGCAGTGCTTCGCTAAGTGGACCCACGTGCTTCGAATTCGCTACGTCAACCGAGAACTCACCACGGGCCACGTCGAAGTAAAGCGATGATCCTAGGATGGCTTTCTTGCCCTGACTCGCCTTTTTTCCGAAGAGCGCGACACGAACGGCTTCGATGACCTCGGCGTCGCCCACGTCAGCCGCATTCACAAGAAGACAGACTAACGACGTCAAGAATGCTACCTGATCGTGGGATGCCTGCAAAAATCGGTCAATGACGCTCAGCACCTCGTTCAGGCTACCGTGCCTTGTCACTCTCTCACGTCTGGCCTCGAGGTTCGATTTGAGGCCCAATCCCGGCCATTTCCTCCATTGTTCAGCTTTGATTGGATAAGCCCTCGCCAGATCGCGAAGCTTGCTCCGCCGGTCGGCAAGCGAAAGCGCCCTCCACCACCCAGCCAGGAATTCATCACGCCACTGGTCGCTTGTCGGAACCGAAAGTAGCGGGCGCTTGAGCTGAACATAGGGAAAGCTGTTGTGCTTGCCACTGCGAAGGGTCCAGAGCGAACTCACCCGATCGGCTTTGAGCAAATCCACTTCTACGGGCGCGCCGCTTTGGTCGAGCCGGACATGAACTGCATCGGACCTCCCGGGCGATTGCACATCGGAATGCCTCGGTGTGATTGAGAATCCAGCCGCGGCCAGACCGCGCTCAAGAACAACAAACTCATTCAGCAAAGATAAGCACCCCCTTTTCAACCTGCACGTTCTGCGAGAAGCGCGGTGCGTACTGACCGCTGTTCGCACTGTCCCACACGCTCGCCAGCATCGATGGAATTGTCAGTTCGAGATCAGTGTCGACCTCGTAATTCCCGCGGAACGTTCCCCAGTACGAGCAGGTGAACTCTCGCCAGCCGAGCGCCGGCGTGTGGTGGCACTGCCCGCGTTCCAATCTCCGACGGAACAACTCTTGAAGATGATGCTGCGGGTTGTGTCTGCGCATATTCGCGCCGCATACCTCACCATAAATGCGATAGCAAACATCGGCGAGCACAGTCGCGAAAAACTGCATGTTCGCGCCCTTTGAGATCACCTGTTCCTTGCGCAGCGGGCCGCCGTAGTTGGTCGTGTACTTCTGAAACCGCACGGACCCACCTTGTGTCCCGCGAGGTTTGCAAACTTCAACCTTTATTGGGCAGACCCAAGCGTCCCCACGCGACAACATTGCAATAGACTCGAAAATCCCTTTGCAGGCCGACCAGGTAGGAACCGGGTAGCTTGTAGGCGTGCCGCCGGTGTCGGGCCGCGCGAACATCGCCAGAGGCCCCGCGACCTCCATGGAAACGTTGTATCGCATAACGCGAGTGTGTTCTATTTTTTGTCCACCGCGCAACAGGGAGTTGCAAGGGGCAGGTCCACCGGCATTGAACTTAGCTGCACTCGTCTGGGCGCGGGCAGCAACTCAGCTAGGTGCACCGTCAGTAGTTGCCAGTCCGAGCGGTCCTGACGCTCGGTTGAGTGCGCGAAGAACATACGTGTCTTCTACCCCGCGATCGACTTCCGAGCCAAATCCCAAGGGTGGACGGCCGCATTTCGGCGTGAAAAGCGAGGCGCGGTCTTGGCCACCGCAGCCGATCGATTTGGCGAGGGAGTGCCGACGTAAAAGGGAAACGGCCCCCGACGCGGATCCGCGGCGTTGTCGAAGCCGTTGATCCGGTATAGGAATTTCATTTGCGGGGGTGAGATTTGACCCTCAGGTTATGGGAGTACCGGACTGCTCCACACCGCGTTGAAATCGGACTGGCTCCCATTGTGGCGCCCACGAGGCCGGCCAGCATCACCGGTTTTCCCGGCGCACGGAGAAGGTTAGATCCCGGCTTCTCTCCCTCCGCCATCTTCCTGTTACAAACTCCCGACAGCCCTGCGCCGACGCCGAAATTACTTTCGATTACAAAAGGCATTGGCGGCGTCGAGTTTACCTCAGAGACTCTGTAGAGGCCGATTTTGGGTCTCTGAAGGCCTTTCGTCTCTTTCCGAGTTTACTGGCCTCGTTTCAGTAAACATCAAAAATAGATCGCCTTTTCAGCGGCTTGGGATTTCGTGACCATGTTGCGGTTTGCGCAGGTTTCTCCCGCTTACCAGCGAATGTCTGCAAACGCCGTGCTGCCTTTATAGGCGGAGATGAGGAAGAGAGGAGCTGATCCGCTCAATGTCCGGCAAGGAGAGGTGCTAAAGTTGCGCGTGGGAGGAAGGCCAACGGGGGAATGTCCATGCCGATCAACGCGCGACGTAATCCTACAACCGTTCAATTAGACGGTCGGGGTCCGTTCGAGACGCCACCTGTACTCAACATTCCGAGTCTGGCCGTGGCGGAAGGAGGATGGCCAGTTCGGGTACACCTTCGCCTTGAAGGCGGTAAGGAGCTTCATATCCCTCTGGAACGGCATTGCATGATGGAGCTGATTGGACTTCTTCGCCCCTTTTTTGAGGATGCGACAAGGGATCGGCCATGAGTCGACCCTTCAAAGGTGCGGTCATTCGGCCGATCATTTTCGCTGCCGCTCTGGTCGTTACCGTTTCTAGCCATGGGGGAACCATTAACCTGCAAGTGCCACTTTGGGAGCAAGTTCGCCAGCTGGAGTGCCGTGAATACAGCAGGCACGTTTGCTATCCCAAAAAGCTGACCTGTCCGACAGGGTCTGGCTCTGCCGTCTGGGACGTGGACTTTAGCCGCAACCACGTCTTTTCCCGCACCTTGAATCTGTCCTTCACAATCAAGGGGTACACGCACGAGTACTATGATCTGTTGGGCACGGCCCTCAACGCTGCCATTTTGAATTATGGCGCGCTGATGGAGTTCCATGGTTTCAATGAGAGCGACACGTACGTCGCACGGCTAAGGCTGTTGCGAAACCTGGCCGACTCTATCGTCGTAATCGACTTCGAGTGCCAGCAACCAGGGGGGACGAGATGAACGTCTTTCTCAGATTTGTGATTAGCCTAATAGTGGCATTTGTTGCCGTGGCAATCATGGTCGCCATCCGCAACTTTACAGGGTTTCACAGCCAAGCACTTACAGGAGCGGTTGGCGCCATCGCATTTATGGTGACTTGGGCCACCGCCAAGCTCATGTCATCGCGCTGATAGAGAAGTGGTGCGCTACTCTGGCAGCTGGAGGGCGGCTCTATGGTATCTGAACTCATCACTGGCCTCGGCCTCTTCAAGTCCATGCTGGATATGGCGAAGGGACTGAAGGACATGAATGACGCTGCCGTTCGCAATGCGGCTGTCATAGAACTTCAGGAAAAAATCCTCTCCGCCCGCGAGCAGCAAGCGGCGCTGCTGGAGCGCATAAGCGAGCTTGAAGAAGGAGTGGCTCGCTTTGAAACATGGGAAGCAGAGAAGCAACGGTATGAACTGAAGAAGCTGCACCCTGGCGTTCTTGTGTACGTTGTAAAGGAAGCGGTGCGCGGCTCCGAGCCGGAACACTATCTTTGTGCAAACTGCTATGAGCGCGGAAAGAAGCGTTTCCTCCACAGTGGTGGCGTTTCGGAGGGTATCGAGCGACTTAAATGTCATGAGTGTAATACTGAGCTTATTGTTGGCGAGCCAGCGCCAGGACATTTTGGCAATTGGCGCGGTGCGCCGTGAGACGCGCTTCCTGGCTCTTGCCGCCGGGCCATTTGGCGCGAAGACATAACAGGGACGCTATGCGAGCGTTGAAGATTGCCGGAATGCTGGCCGCAATATCGGCCGTATGCGTTGTATTTTTGGCCTTGACCACGCGGGCGCTCGAAGGCCCGTTCACTGGAACGGCGCCAGGATACGAAAACTCATGGGGTGCATACCTAGGCCATAGCACCGGCGTCGGCCTCTTCATCTTTATTGGTGCTTCTATCGGCGCGGCGGTGAGTGCTTGGCTTAGTCGTGGCGCCAGCCGAAATCCATATTTTGGACCAGTAACCACAGGTGGCTTCGTAGCCGTCTTGATTACCGCCGCTATGTGGCTGGGCAGTCGCGCCGAGCGAGAAGCGAATATGGTGCAGTATCAGCCTCCGGGTTGCGAATTCAAAGTTACGTTTCCGCGCGCTCCCGAGATCACGCCCAATCCGGTCGGTGATCGGATGTTTGAACAAGCAAACGTCTACACGAAAGACGCCGTGCTGCGGGCCGAGTGTGTCCCCTTGGCCGCTCCGGAAGCGGCATCGAAAGCGGTCCTGCGGCAGTGGCTCGAAAACTTTGCCGCGCAACAGGGCCTGACCGTGGAACACATCAGGGTCGACCAACTCAGCACGGGACTTTTCGGCTATCTGGTGGGGGAAAAAATGGTCTCCGGCAACAAGGCCAAGTACGACGTGCGGGTGCAATCCGGTCGGAAGAGTCTTCTCATGCTTATGGCCGGAAGTCTGGCGCGCGCGTTTCCGCCTGCGGAAGCGGAGGCTTTTTTCTCATCCGTAAAGTAGGTGCGGCGCGGCTCGGGCACGGGTCCGGGGCTGCAAGCCCGAACACAAAAGAAGATGCGCGGCCGATTGGTCGCTCGATGGGCGGCGAAGCCACCTCGCGCGACGGATCGTCACCCGTATGGGCCGAGACCCCTTCCCGCTTGCGGGATCTGCGGCCGCTCGGTGAGCGAAGCGAATAGAGCCGGTCCGGCGAAGCCGGCGCACCTAAAAGAAATGCGCTTAGCCCAATCCGAATTGCCGTGGGTAAGCCCTCAAGAAACGCGCGGTGTCATCGCCGTCGATCACGCCATACCAAATTTGCATCCCGGCGCTCACCGACTTGGCTTTGGCGAACTCCCTCATTTGGGGCGATAACGCTCTGGATCGGGATGTTGCTGTCACGCGGCCCCAAGACGCCCACCGTCACCTGCGGACAGGCAATTTACGGAGACAGCACGGAGATGGGATAGAGGGAGCTGAGCGGCTTTATCTTGGTTAGCCGTAACTACCTGTATTCACGAGGAAAAATGGTTGCGGGGGTAGGATTTGAACCTACGACCTTCAGGTTATGAGCCTGACGAGCTACCGGGCTGCTCCACCCCGCGCCAATGCATCGTTCGCCCCCGGAGACGACGGGGGCCGGAACCTATAGCAGGTTCAAGAAAGATGTGAAGGGCTTGGACGCCGATGGCCCGAAGCCCCTCTCCAATATAGGCATCGCCAAGGCCTTTTGCACAAGCTTCCTAGACCGGCCGATTCGCGTTTTCCGGCGCCGGCATCTGCATGTTCGGCCAGCCGAGACGGCGCTGGGTCCGCAAACCGCGGAGCCGGTAGCCGCCTTCGGGGGTGCGCTCGAACAGCCAGCGGCGCGCGGCGAAGCGGTCGCGCACGTAAAAGGGAAAAACCGTTCCCAGGATTGCGCCGAGCACCACGTCGGTAACGTAGTGCTGGGCGATCATGACCCGGCTCGCAGCAATCCACGCCGCGAGCGTGTAGAGCAACACCCTCCCCCGCGGCCACAGGATGCCGATCACCGTGGCAAAGGCGAAGATATTGGTGGCGTGCCCCGACGGCAGGGAGGCGTAGTCCGAGTCGAAGGCAAAGAACTCGAAGTCGAGGGGACCGGCCGTCTCGAACAGCTTCGGACGCGCTCGGCCTAGGATGTTCTTGGTGAGATTGGCGATGAGCCCGGCCCCGCCGACGCTGATGAACACAAAGCCGATCGTGCTCGCGATCAAGCCGTAAGCGGCAGAGTCCCTCAATCCGCCGTACCTGTTCCGCAACACGAAGGCGACCCCGATGGCCACCCCGGTCGGAATCAGCATCCAGTTCGATTTGCCGATATCGGTGATGGCCCTGAAGAACTTGCGCACCTCGCGCGGCAGCGCCTTGGCCTGCTCGAACATGAAAGGATCGACGATCAGGAGACCGATGAGAATGAGCGAGAGCGCGAGCAGCACCTGCTCGAAGAGCGTGAGATCCTTAAACCGCACCGCCATCCTCTCACCCTAACGGACCATGTCTTGCGCCGCAAATTCGCGGGCGGTTAGGGCGTGACCGCGCGCGCTTGCTGGGCGACGACCGCATCCTGCGGGTCGTCGGGTGCGCCAAAAGTCGCATCACGCCCGTAAATATCGGGCCTGAACTGCGCCACACCGTTGCCGCTGGCAAACGCCGTCAAATAGACAAAGTGCACCGGCACCGGCTGCGGAAGCTTGACGTCGAGTTTATTGCCGCTCGCAATTTGCTCCTCAACCTTGGCCAAGGTCCATCCGCTCTGCTCGCCGAGCAGCCAGGCAACCAGTTCGAGCACCTTCTGCACCCGAACGCAGCCCGACGAAAAGGCGCGCGCACTCTGGCTGAACAGCTGCTTCAACGGCGTGTCGTGCATGTAGACGGAGTGCTTGTTGGGCATGTTGATGCGCACGAGCCCGAGCGCATTGTGCGGTCCAGGGTCCTGGCGGAATTTGTAGCGCGCGACCTGCGGCGATTCCCAATCGACCGTGGTGGGATCGAGCGGAGGCGACTTCCAATCGGTCATGACGGTGAAGTGCTCGGCAGTGAAATAGTCCGGATCCTTTCTGATCTTCGGAATGAGATCCTGCTGGGCCACGATCTCGGGAACGCTCCAGGTCGGGTAGAAATTGACCTCGACGATCTTGGCAGAGACTTGCGGCGTCGCTCGCGCCGGTTTGCCGGTGATGACGTTGCTCTCAAGCGCAAGAGCGCCGCCTTCGACGGCTTGAGCAAAGTAGGCGGGGACGTTGACAAGCACGTAGCGTGGCGCCTTGTTGATGCTCATCAATCCTCTTAAGCGCTTGAGATTGGTCTCGAGCTGGACCAAGCGCTCTTGAGCCGGCACATTGAGCGCCGCCAAGGTTCGCTGATCGACGAACCCGCTGACGCGGAGGCCGTTCCTGATCTGGTAGCGGGAGATTCCTTCGAGAAATTCCCTGTCGAAGGTCGCATTGCGGTGGGAACCCGCAGGGAGATCGCCCTCGATCACGAGATGCTGCCTGATGGCAACAATCTCCGAGCCCCTGTCGCCCGGGCGCAGCGTCACCTTCTGCGGCGCAAGCGGCCAGCCGCCCGAGGCCGCGATCTCCTGGTAGCGTTGGATGGCAATTTCGAGCGCGGCGATGGAGGCCTCGCTGACAAGCGGCACGTCGAGGCGGTAGGCCGGGCTAAGCAGATCATAGAGGTCGGTGCGAACCTGCTCACGCCGCGCTTTCTCCTCTGGGTGACGGGGCCGCTGTCGGTGAAGCTCGAATAAGGATTGAAACCTTGTGCGAAGGCGCCTTGCGCCGGCAACAGCGCCACAATCACAGCCGTGGCGAGTGCCTGTGCGGCGAAACGCGGCGCGCAGCGCCGTCTTGCCGGCCCTATGACGGTCATCCTCGGAAAGCGTCCCTCGCTTCGGCGTGCCGTGCTGCAGAATAACCTTGGCGCGGCATAAGTTCAGGTCTTGGTGTGTCAAAAAATGGACGAATCCGGGGGCCCGCGCAACGGCCGAAGCTGTTCGAGGCTCGCTCAATTCACCGTCATCCTGAGGAGGGCGCCGAAGGCGGCCCGCGAAGGATCGCCCGTACACGAGGGTTTGCGTCCTTCGAGGCTCGCTCAATTCGCCGTCATCCCGAGGAGGCCGCCGAAAGCGGCCCTCGAAGGATCGCCCGTACACGAGGGTTTGCGTCCTTCGAGGCTCGCTCCCCCACGCGTGGGTTCGCTCGCACCTCAGGATGACGAGGTCGAGGTCTGCTCCGCTCGCACCTAAGGATAGTTAACGCTGACCGCCCCCGTCATCGCCGAGGCCTTCGAGCAATCGGTCGATGAAGGGCGCCTGTCCCGGCTGGATTTTCACGCGCGCCTGTGAAGGCGCGAACCACTCTGCCCGATCGACCTCGGGGAAGCTTTGTTTGCGTCCGCTCTTTGGCGGCCATTCGAGCTCGAACCGATTCGATTTGAGGGTCGCCGGATCGAAATCGCCTTCGGCGGCGAAGGCCCTGATCGCTTTGCGGCTCGGCTGCTTGATCGCGCCAAGGTCGAGAAAGGGTCGGCGCGGGGGCGCGCTCCCGAGTTCCTCGGCGAACTCACGCTTGGCTGCGGCAAGCGGGTCCTCGCCTTCGTCATATTCGCCCTTCGGGATCGACCACGCGCGCTCGTCCTTGTTCGCCCAGAACGGACCGCCGGGATGCACGAGAAGAAGCTCGATCCCGTCTGCCCCGCGACGATAGATCAGGATGCCGGCGCTGAGCTTCAGCTTTGTCGTTTGAACCATTGTTTCGGCATCTTGAAAATTTGTCTGTTCAACCCCACTTAGATAGCACTGTAATCTATTATTGTCTGATTTGACACAGATTGACAGATATGATATGAAAGGACGATCTTAGAGATGGAACCGAAGCTATGAGCACAGATTACTCAAGGGAAGGCCTGTTGTCCTTTTTGGACTACCTCGGCGCAAAAGGTTTGATGAAAAGGCCTACTGTGAGCGGGCGGAAGGCCGCCGCAAATGCACTGCTAGGCATTTTGACAGCGGAGGAAGCCAAGGACCTGTCGAAGCTAGACTTGGACCAGCTCACTCGGAGATTTTCAAATCTGAAAGGCAAGGACTTCAAGCCCAAGAGCCTTCAGGTCTACAAATCGCGTCTGGCGTCAGCGCTGGAGGATTTTCAAAATTATCGGAGAAATCCGTTAGCGTTTCGGCCTTCTTTATCACCAAAGGAGCGGCGCGTTTCCGCGTCGCTTCCGCGAAAAGAGGTCAGGGACGAGACTGTCGTTGGCACCCCAACCCGGCAACATGTTTCGATTGCAGACGAACTGATTTTTCCTATTCCCCTGCGGGATGGAGTCGTTGTGCGGATCGCATGCATCCCTAGCGATCTCACGACTGCTGAAGCGAGGAAGATTGCAAACGTGGTTCTCGCCTTGGCAACAAAAGATGAGTGATTAGGCAGAGTTCCTGCCCCCTCCACAAGGGCAGGTGGGCGCGTAGCTATGGGAGTGCGAACTTTAAGTTAAAGAAATCGCAAAAAAGCCGCCGCGGAATTTCTCCGGCGGCGGCTTCGCATGAAACCAACGATCGTGAAAGAGGGGACGCGCTCGCGCGCATTTCGATGAACGGCGCCTTTCGGCGCCGGAAACCAGAAAACCAGAAGCCAGAAAACCAGAATCCAGAAAACAGAAAAGCGTTGCACTCGTCCCTTCTGGATTCTGGTTTCTGGCTTCTGTCCTTGGCAAGCCTGGCGACGACCTACTCTCCCGCGTCTTAAGACGCAGTACCATCGGCGCTGGAGCTTTTCACGGCCGAGTTCGGGATGGGATCGGGTGTTCACGCTCCGCCAAAATCACCAGGCCAGCGAAGGACAGGATTAGAAACCAGAATCCAGAAAACCAGAATCCAGAAAGAGCGCTGCACGCGTCACCTTCTGGTTTCCGGTTTCTGGCTTCTGGTTTCTGGCCTCCATGCCCCGGAGGGGCATTCACAATGAGAGCAATCAAGCCGATCGAGCGATTAGTACTGGTTAGCTACACGCATTGCTGCGCTTCCACACCCAGCCTATCAACGTGGTGGTCTTCCACGGCTCTCAAGGGAGAACTCGTTTCGAGGTGGGTTTCCCGCTTAGATGCTTTCAGCGGTTATCCCTTCCGCACTTGGCTACCCTGCTATGCCGCTGGCGCGACAACAGGTCCACTAGAGGTGCGTCCATCCCGGTCCTCTCGTACTAAGGACAGATCCTCTCAATTCTCCTACACCT
>Ga0187892_10003727_pt1 | contig 27193 bp, 30 predicted proteins | sample MA1701073metaG_FD_139345 | JGI IMG/M metagenome (GOLD analysis project Ga0187892, IMG submission 139345) | Bio-ooze microbial communities from a basaltic lava cave in the Kipuka Kanohina Cave System on the Island of Hawaii, USA - MA170107-3 metaG ... | reverse complement strand
GCGGCTTCGACGATGGCGCGCGGCGCCGGCGGCTCGACGGTAGAGCTTCCGCCGCCGACGACAGACGCCGGGTCTTGGCTGATGCGTAGGGGCTCGCCCTAAACCCGCGAGCCTGATCGAAGACGCCCGGCGAAGTCGACCGAAACGCCATAGCGCCCGAGGCGAGAGCTAAGGGCGCGAGAGCGCGGGACGCGTGTCGTCCCCCCGGGCGAGACTGGACATCTCGCCCAACCCGCGGCGGGCTGGACGCCCTGCCGCAAACCGCAGCGAGGCTGGACCCCTTGCTGCACAGCGCGGCGAGGCTGGACCCCTCGCCGCAAATGGATGTCACGCGGCCCGCGCGACCTCTCCATTTTATCCTCTCGCGTTCGGGAAAACCCGGGCGGCGGACAGGGCGGAGCTATGAAAGAAGCTCCAGAGGCCGAGGCGACGGGCCGGGTTTTCAGTCTTCCGGCGTGGTTCGCAATGTGAGTTCGAACGGCGTCGGTCCTGCGGCGCCCGCCGGCGTGAGGCGGATGCGGTTATTGCGCCCGGACTGCGCCGCGCCCTCCACGCGGACTTCGGCCATCGCCGCAACATGCGCTGAGGCGGTCACCTTCCCGTCCGCGTTGAGCATTTGCAGGTCGAAGGGTGCGGCCGCCGCCTTGGCGGTCACTTCGACAAGGCCGGCCTCCTGCACGGCGAAGCGGATGTCGCGAAAGCTTCGCTCCGCAGCGACGACGTCTCCAACCGTCTGCGGTTCGCCCCCGACATAGCCGACATAGCGAGGATTGCCCCCCGGCGAAATTGACCCCGCCAATTGCGGCGTCATCGGCGCGAAAAGGAGGGCGGCGGCAAGCAGCCAAAGGCCGAGCGCGGTCAGCGTACGAACCATAACCTGCCCTTCCCAGGCGCACGCCAGGCGATTTTGCCTCCCGAGAGAAGCCAACGCCGCATCGAATCGTTGTGAGCCTCGGTCCCCAGCGCAAAGAGCCAGGCGCAGAAATTGACTCCAATCAGAATCACCACGGCGGTCGCCGCGCGACCAAGGGAGCCGATCAACGCTTCAATCTGCGGCGAGAACATCTCGCGAAATGCGTAGATCCAGATCGTGTGCGTCAGGTAGAGCGAATAGGAATAGCCGGCGAGCACGCTGGTGAGTGAGCGGGCCGGCAAGGGAGTCGTCAGATTGAGCCCAAAGAGGATCGCGGCGAAGCCGACCGCAAGCGAGGCGTTGGTCAGCCACCCGGACTGCGGCGAGGCGTCCGCGCGCAGCAGCTCCGCCGCGGCGAATGCAACGACGCAAATGGCGAGCGCGATCGCGAAGCGCAAACGCACGCGCTGGAAGAGATAAGCGGTCGCGGCGCCCGCCGCCCACAGCGCGCCATATTGAAGCGCGAATTCCAGCCGCATGCACAAGTAGGCGACGATAAGGGCGAGAAGCCCGGCGATGACGCTGAAGGATTTGCGGTTCGAGAGCGGCAGCGTCGCCAGCCCAAAGAGCATGTAGAACCAGTACTCGTAGGGGAGCGACCAAGAGGGGAGGAGGAGGAAAAAGGTTTCCTGATGGTCGCTGAAGGGCTCAAGCCCCTGCAGCATGAAGAGGTTCGTCAGCGCCATCGAAAGCGACGTTTCCGGCGTCTGGAACAGATCGCCGCGAAAGATCGCGACCGTGATCATCGCGAGGATGATCGAAGGGACGTAGACGAGATAAATCCGCACGGTGCGTTCGACGAAATAGGTCTTGAACGAATATTCGCCGCGGTTCGCCTTGCGGCCGGCCGTATGGGCGATCAGAAAGCCGCTCAAGAGGAAAAACACCGCCACCCCGAGCCAGCCGAGATTGGCGTGATAGGCCTGCGAGAATTGCTTGTAAGGCTCGAAGTCGACGTGATGGAGCGCATGATGGAGCGCGACCGCGAGGGCTGCGAGAAAGCGCAACGCGTCGCAGAAATAGGACTGCGCTGGCGTCAGATCGCGATAAGGCCGATCCATGCGTGTTTCCTCGCCGCGACGAACCCTAGAGCATGCGCCGAAAACCTGTCCATCCGCGCCGACCGGCCCGCCTGCTGACGACGCGCAGAGGCTCGTTTGGCCGGAGCGGGCGCCAAAGCCGGTTGCGCTGCTGTCGCGTCCTGATCGATACGCGGGGTCGGAATGACGAGGCTTCAGGGGACGATGGATTTTTCCGAACTGTTGGCGGCGATGACGCCTGCGGCCGGCGGTTTCGCCGCGACGATCCCCGAAAACTGGATGCAGGGGCGAACCACTTATGGCGGCCTGACGGCCGCGCTCTGCCTGGAAGCGGTTCTTAGGGCGCATCCCGACCTGCCGCCGCTGCGCTCGGCTCAGGTCTCCTCTATCGGACCGGCAGGCGGGTCCGTCGTCGTCAGGCCTGAGATTCTTCGGCGTGGCAAGAGCGTCGCCTTCGTCGGAGCCGACCTTGCGACGGATGCGGGACTTGCGACGCGCGCCGTCTTCGCTTTCGGCGCTCCACGGAACCCGGCGGTTTCGGCGTCTTTCATGCCGCCGCCTGACTTTCCGCCCCCGGAGCAAATCCGCGAGCCGCGCAAGGACCGGATGCCGCCATTCGCCCGCAATTTCGACATGCGCTATCTGACCGGCGGCAAGCCGTTCAGCGGGTCTTCCGACTGCGACCTTTTCCTGTGGGTGAAGCACGCGGACGATCGGGCGACTTCCCTTCCTGCGCTACTTGCGCTGGCCGATATGCCGCCGCCGGCGATCTTCCCCGCGATGCCGAACGTAGGGCCGATCAGCACGATTAACTGGGGCGTCAATTTTGTCGGCGATATCGCGCCGACGGGCGGCTGGTTCCTCATGGAGACTCGCGCCGAGACCGCAGCCGACGGCTATACGAGCCAGGACATGTTCGTCTGGAAGGACGGCATGCCGGTCATGGCGGGCCGCCAAAGCGTAGCGATCTTCCTTTGAGCGGCTACCGATCCGGTTCGAAGATCTCCGCCTCGCTCTCCCTCTCACTGGAAACATACTCAAAGATTACGCGCTCGCCGCCAACGTCGAGGTCGGCGAGTAACGGCGGCAAGGTCGTCAAATCATCAACGATGCGGCGCCGCTGGCCCGCCAGTGCGTCGAGAAACCACTCTTGGCATGGAAACATTCCCTCCGGGCGCGTGATCGCCGGCGGGTTCGCGAAGCCGAACGGCGACCAGCCGATGCCGTCAGAGGCGTAGATTTGCACCTTGACCGTCAGCCCATCGGCGAATTGCAGGAGCAGAAACTCCTGGGTTCCATCTCCGGTCACGTCGAGATAGCGCCCAAAGCAGACCTGAGGTGCGCCAACGCGGTCCGGCGCCGCAAAGGCGCAAGCCGGAATGACCTCATCCAGCGGAGTGTCTGACAACGCCTCCGCTGGCGCAGCGCCTGCGCCGCGCATCGTGACGGCGCTCCGCAATTCCGCGGACGACAGGGGATTGCGAATACGGCCATGCTGAATCCGGCGGCTGTCAATCACGAGGTCGAGACGTGGCGCAGCGACAAGGACAGCGCGTTCGAAACGCCGGTCGGCCTCGGTTCTGGCCCCGCGCCAGTCACGGCTCGAACCCACGGTCCCATAAGCTTGACCGGCAATTCGCCATCCAGCATCGCCGGCGACGAGAGCGGAGTACGTCAGCGAGCCGCCCAAGGCCGGGGACCGCAAGAGCAGATCGTCCGTCCCGTCTCGGTCCAGATCCATGCGCCGGACGAGGCAGCGGAATTCTTCAGGCCCGGGAGCGTCGGTCTTTCGGGGGGGGCGGCCGAGGCGGGCTCTGCGACGATCCTCCTCTTCATCCAGTTTCTGGGCGTATCTTGCGGCCTGAAATTCGGAGACGCACGCCCCGATCGGGTCGGGCCATAAGCGGGTGGAAGGAGCGCCGCGTCAGGAATCTCTCCGTCGCCAATAAGGCGGAGACTTGCCCTCCGGTCGTTAAAGGTCTGCTCGGTGCGAACATACTCGGCGCTGCTGCCGGGGTTCTTTGCGAGCAGGGCGATGCGATCGTTGCGAGGATCGCCCGATTTCGCCGCGAGTTCCGCCAGGCCCCGCTGTCCCCAATGCCGCGAGCGGGCATCTGCGAGGAAGCCGAAATCGAAATCGTCGGGCTCGACCTTGCCGCTTTCGAGGCGGGCGATCTGGTCGGAGACCGAGAGGCGGGCGGGATCGGCGATCGGGGTCATCAGCGCAAAGAGGATCGCGGCGACGATCGCCGCGCCGGCGATGTTGACCGGCTTCATGAGCGCCATCCACGCGCCCGGCAGGGTCGCGGCGGTTAAATACCCAGCAGCGTAGAGGGCGACGATCAACAGCTCGGCGCCGGCGACGACGCGCGCCGGCGTCAGCCCGTATTGGTCGACCCGCAGCCAAAGCCCGATAGCGGCGAGCGCGACGATTCCGGCGAGGGGGAGCGCGCTGAAGCGTACGACCGTACGGATCGCGCGCGACGAGGGAGGTTCGCCGGCCTGGAATGCGGCGTTGATCAGAAGGATCATCGTCGCGGCGGCGTTGAGCAGGAGCACCGTCGCGCGTTTGGTGTCCCACAGCGGCTCGAGGCCGGTAAAAGGAAGGGCGAAGAGGAATGCGCTCAGGATCAGCGTCAGCAGGATCGAGAGCCAGGAAAGCAGCGTCAAACCGACCTGGCGCACGCCGCGCGTGAGCCCGGACCCGGCGTCGGTCAGATGGACGCCTGCGGCCAAGACAACTGTCGATGCGGGCCAATAAAACTCGTCGGACTCGATCAGCTCCCGGAACGCCGCTATGCCGATCAGGTCGAACAGCCACGCGCCGAGCCACAGTACGATCCAGAAGGCGCCGAGGAATCCGAGCGCGAGCGCTGCCTGAAAGCCGTGCCGCCACGCCACGTCGAAATAAGTTTCATAACGCGCGACCGGACGGGCGTCGTCATGCGCCGCCTGAAAAAATTCGTGTACGATGTAAATGACGATCAGCGAGAACAGCCAGACGGTGACGACCGGGGGCGCCTCCGCCCAGACCGGGGCCGGCGCGAGCCACCCGACAAAGGCAAGCCCCACCGTCGCCGCGATCGTCCACAGGCCGAGGCGGAGCGCCGGCAGATTCCCGAGGCCGAAGAGGAGGGGGAGGGGTGCGAAGACGGCGACGGTGCGCGCCATCTCCATGAACTGGCGCCATTGCGGTTCGGGGAAGCCGAATTGCGGCTCATCGGGGCGAAAGTTCGCCGTCCAGTAGAGAAGCGCGCCCTGAACGAGCCCGACCGCAATGCGTGCGATGAGGGTTCGGTCGGCGCGTCGTCGCGGCGGTTTGTCCATTTCCCTCTCGCCAGCTCCCGTGAGTTTCATTGCCTCTCGAAGATTGTCAAATCAGGGCGGGAGAGAGTCCGCGGGGCCTTCAGCAGCGCGGGCGGCCGCGCTTTAACGCTTCTTTCGCCAAAGGGCCCAATATACGGCGCTCGTGGAAAAGACGCTGCACCCTCTCGTGGACTACATCGCCGCCAGCGGCGACACGATGACGGATTTCGCGGCTCGGCTCGGCGCGAGTCTGGGAGCGATCGAAGCGATTCTCAACGGCGAAGCGCCCGACATCGCGCTCGCACGGCGGATTGTCGCCGCCTGCGGCGGGGCGGTCGAACTCGCCGATTTTTATCCTGGCCGAAGCGAGATCGCCGATTTCGCATGGCGTCAGTCTGATGAAGATCTGGACGCCGAGCTGATGGCCGGCGTCCTCCAATATGCGGTCGAGGCTCTGGTCTCGGCGCCAGAGGGAACGGGCCCTGTTCCCGAGCGGCGCGCGTCGTCCGAAAATCCACTTGCGCGCATTGCTTCCGAGGCGACGATTGCAACTTACGCAGCGCTTCCGCCTAGCGACGGAAATCGTCGTCGTCGACTCGCTCAAGCTCTGCGGCCAGCGCTCGAAGGAATTCTCGAAGAGCGAGGGGCGGAGCCGCCGACGCTTGAGGCGCTGGACGGCGCAGCGTGGGTGGCGGCTCGGCTCTATCTTGAGGCGGTGAAGCGGCGTCGTTAGGCAGATCGGATTCGCGATTGCCGTCGCGGCGTTTCGCCATCCGCCACATCAGCCGCCCGATCCGCATTGAGTCGCACGCCGCCGTCATTCGCCGCTCGTTCAGCTCGCCCGTTTCACTTCAAGCCCGTGATCGCGGATTTTGCGGTAGAGCGTCGACCTTCCCATGCCGAGGCGGCGCGCGACCTCCGACATCCGGCCGTGATAAGTGTCGATGGCGAGTTTGATCAGGTCGCGTTCGATGTCTTCGAGGGTTCTCAAATTGCCTTCGCGGTCGAAGATCCGGATCGGATCGTCGGTTTGCGCAGGCCCGCCGTTGATCGCCGGCGAGGGGAGCGACGCCGGCATCGGCGCGTCGACGGTTTCGTCGCCGCCGAGCATCGGGGGACCGACATCGACGCCCGCCGCCGCGAATTCCGCCGACAACATCGGAAAATCACGCGCGGTCAAGAATGCGCCTTCGGCGAGGACGACGCCGCGGAAAATGGTGTTTTCCAGTTGGCGCACGTTTCCGGGCCAGGGCTGACGCATGAGAACCGCAAGCACCTCGTGCTGGACGCCGCGCACGTCGCGCCGCTCCTCCGCGTTATAGCGGCCGATGAAGTGGTCGATCAGCGCCGGAATGTCTTCGGGACGGTCGCGCAAGGGCGGCGCGACGATCGGGAAGACGTTCAAGCGATAGAACAGGTCTTCGCGGAAGCGGCCGGCCTTCACCTCCTCGGCGAGATCGCGATTGGTGGCGGAGATGATCCGCACATCAACTTTCACCGGACGTTTTGCGCCGACCGGATCGACTTCGCCTTCCTGCAGAACGCGCAGGATCTTCACCTGCATGTCAGGCGGCAATTCGCCGACCTCGTCGAGGAAGATCGTCCCGCCCTCGGCCTCCTGGAATTTCCCGCCATGCTTTCCGGTCGCGCCTGTGAACGAGCCTTTTTCGTGGCCGAACAGAATGCTCTCGACAAGATTTCCGGGGATCGCGCCGCAATTGACCGTGATCAAAGGCCGGCGCGAACGCTCGGACGAACCCTGGATGGCGCGCGCGATCATCTCCTTGCCGACCCCGGACTCGCCGGCGATCAAAATCGGGATGTTCGAGGACGCGGCCCGCTCAGCGAGACGGACGACGTTCTTCATCGCCGCGCTTTCGCCGATTAGGTCCTTGAAGCCCATGGCGCCGTCGCGCTTGCGCTTCAACCGGGAGACTTCGCCTTTCAGCGTCGAAAGGTTGAATGCGTTGTTGATGGAGACGATGACGCGTTCGGGGCTCGCAGGCTTCACGAAGAAGTCCGCAGCGCCGTTCTGCATGGCTTCGACCACGGTGTCGATTCCGCCCTGCGCGGTCAGCACGATGACCGGGATTTCCTCGCGAAAGGTCTTGATGCGTTTCAAGGTCTCCATGCCGCCGAGGCCGGGCATCCTCAGGTCGAGCATGACAAGATCGGCTTCAGCCCCCTGCGGGCTCTGGAGGATCGCGAGCGCAGCCTCGCCGCAGTCGGCCTGGAGGACAGGATAGCCGCCTTTTTCGCAGACAGCGCGCATCAGCCGGCGCTGGGTCGGGTCGTCATCAACGATCAGAATGGTCTTCGCCATAGGTCGGTCCTCGATCGACGGTCGAGGCTTCCTACGCCGACGAAGTAAATTTGCACTTAAATCGTTTCATTCCGGGGCAATCGCCGGTGCGGCGTTCATAATCCGTTTACGGATTAACTATGCGCGTGGCAGGCTCGCCGGGCCGCGCACCCACGCATTAATCGTAAGCTCGGATAATTCCTTTATCCGCGCGCGCTCTCGCCTCATGGCTTAATATGAGGTAAACAGTGACGACTGGGCGCGGGCGTGCGGATGAGTGCGGTGGTGCTGACTTGGTTGTTCGGCGCGGGCGTCGCGCAAGGCCTTTTTTTGTGCGGCGCTCTCGCCTCGCTCAAAGTACGTAATGTGAGAGCCAGATGGCTTCTCGTCGCCGTCATTGCGGTCTTCACCATCATCCTTCTGGAAGAATTCCTGGAAATGGCCGGAGCCGACCTGCGGCTTGGCGTCGGGCTGGTGGCGGAATTTGCGCTCGGACCCCTGCTTCTCTTCTTTGTGACAGCCCTCGTGGAGGACGATCCGACACCCGTCGCAAAAAAATTGCGACATTTCATCCCATTAGGCTTCGCAACGGCTTGGTTATTCTGGCTTCACCTTGCATTTCCACGTGAGGGCGTAAGCCTCAGCTATCCGGAGATGCGCCACCTCGTCGGCGCGACGGCGCTCACCAAAATCGCAGTCTTTGCAGCCTATTTGACGGTAATGCTTCGGCGATCGTGGTCGCTGTCGGCGAAGCCTGCGGCCGCGCGCCGCGCTCTCGCCTGGGTGCGCGGCTGGATATGGGTGTCATGCGCAGCCTATGCGCTGACTGCGCTCTCTTTCGTCGCTTTCTATTTGCGGATCGAAACCACGGTCGATTCCGATATCATCGGGGCGCTGGTCTTGGTCGCGTCGATCTTTGGCCTCGGCTATTTTGCGATTGCGAACCGCAACGTGTTCGATTTGCGGACTGAAAGCCCAAGTTCCGCGCAACAAGCGGAGTTTGCCGGCATCGTCGAACGGACGCGCCATCACCTGGAGAAAAGCCGCGCCTATCTCGATCCCGAGTTTAGCCTGCGCAATCTCGCCGATGCGCTGCAGCTCGGCGACGCCAAGTTGTCAACTGCGCTCAATCTCCTTATTGAAGGCGGTTTCCACGCGCTGATGAACAATTATCGGTTGGACGCCTTCTGCGACCTCGTGCGTGGGCGAGCGAACCGCGAGCGCAGCATCCTCGACCTGGCTCTCCAAGCGGGGTTCGGTTCCAAGGCCACGTTCTATCGACTCTTTCGCGCGCGCGAGGGCGTGACGCCCAGCGCCTATCGCCAGCGCGCCCTTGGTCTCAATGGTTTCAACGAGACTGGAATTGAAGCTGGAACCCCCGGCCAACGGCCGATGGCGCAAGGCTAAACTGAAAAAATTTGCGCCATTAAGTCTCATCCGCCCTGCGCGAGACGACGTAGCCATGCGCGGCGACCAATATCGGGCCGTCATCGGGAGTCATCACATGAGAAAGTGCGTTTTGGCCATCGTCCTCGGTCTGATCTCGTTCGCGAGATGTTACGCAAATCCGATCGCCGACCGCATCGAAGCGAGAAGCCTCATCGAGGCGGCTGCCTGGGCGCCGGCGGCGGCGGCCTACGCCAAACTTGTCGAGCGCGACCCTTATCAGGGCGAGGACCATTATTTTCTCGGCGTTGCGTACGCGCGCTCGGGAGATTGCGATAAGGCGCGGCCGCCTATTGACCGCGCAATCGCCTATGGCGTCGACGGCGCTGAAAGAGGGTTGCGCCGCGCGCGGGTCGAGGCTGCCGCGTGCGCGGTCGATTTTCAGACGGCCATCGATCACCTGTCCATTGCTCAGGCCAGATACGGGCTTGACCTGAAGGTGATCTCTGCAGACCCGCGATTTGCAGCGATCACAAACGATCCCCGCTTCATTCAGATGGCGGGCTTAGGAGCTGTTGACAAAGTGGATTCCCATGGGCCGCGAACGCTGATTCAACGCTGTCTTTTGGGAGACGGCGATGGTTCGCGGGTTGATGACGGACAAGGAATGGAGCTTTTTTGCGCCCTTCGTGATTGCGACGGGGGGCAAGAGCGGGCGACCGCCTCAGGATCATCGGCTGGTGCTGGACGGGATCTTTTGGATGGCCCGCACCGGGGCGCAATGGCGTGATCTGCATGAGTATTTTGGCAAATGGTCGTCCGTGTACAGGCAGTTCCGCCGGTGGACGCTTGCCGGGGTGTGGGAGCTGATGCTGGAAGCGCTGAACCAACGCGGCGGCGGATTGGAGAGCGTGCAAATGATCGATTCGACCATCATCCGGGCGCACCATCAGGCGGCGGGCGCAAAAGGGGGACTCAAAATCAGGGTTTTGGGCGCTCAAAAGGTGGCTTCACGACAAAAGTTCATCTCCGCGCCAACGGCGACGGGCTCCCGGTCGCGGCGGAAATCACCGGCGGGGAAGTCTCGGATTACAAAGGCTATGACATCGTAATGGATGCTGACGGGCCGCAACCCAAAGTGCTGATCGCCGACAAGGGCTACGACGCCGACCGCATCCGGGACGACATGGAGCAACGCGGCGGCGTCGCCGTCATCCCGATGCGCAGCGGCCGAAAAGTTCAAGCGCCGATCGATGGCCACATCTACGCTCTGAGAAACCGCGTCGAACGCTGCATCAACAAGCTCAAAAACTCACGGCGCGTCGCGACCAGATATGATAAAACCGCCGACAGCTACAAAGGCTTCCTGCACATCGCCTCGATCCGCCTATGGATCAATCACTTTGTCAACAGGTCCTAAGGGATTGGTCCAAGACGCACCGCACCGCCGGTTGGCGCGCCGATCTCGCTTATTTCGTCGACCTCGTCGAGCGCCGTCATCCAGACCCTTTTCATTCGGTTGAAGAGAAAGAATGGCGCAGCGCGGTCCAGCAGTTACGGATGCGCATTCCGCGCCTCACTGATATCGAAACCATCGGCGAATTCATGCGGCTTGCTGCAATGATCGGCGACGGCCACACCGCGGTCTATCCGCCGTTCGAAGGCGATCGCGCCTTTCACTTATTGCCGATCAGACCGTACCGATTTTCGGATGGTTGGAGGATTCTCGCCGCGTCTCCTGAGCGCAAAGACTTGGTCGGCGCGCGGATCCTCGCCATTGAAGGTGTTCCAATTGCCGATGCTGCGGCGCGGATTTCCGCGTATCTCCCGCGGGACAACGAACGAACGCAGCTGTGGCTCTCGGCAGTCGGGATGCAGTTTTCAGAAATGGGATTGGTCGCGCTTAACGCACGGGATCCGCACTCGACCCTGATTGAGGTTGAGGGGGCCAATGGCTCGCGCACAGTGCGTTTTGAAGGCGGTCCGATCGACCGACACCCCGACCCGGCCTGGATCCCGCCCGGGTGGGCGGGCGTCGAGGCGCCCGAACCGCCGCTGTGGTTGTCGAGAACCGACAACCCGCATTGGGTTACCGACATCCCTGAGCTCGGCGCCGTCTATGCGCAGGTGAACCAAATCGCCGACGGCGAAAGCGAAACTTTCGCTGACTTCGCGCAGGCGCTTGGTCGTCACATTGAAGAGACAAAAGCGCGCCGGCTGATCGTCGATCTTCGCCACAACAATGGGGGAAATGGATATCTCAATTGGTCGCTTGTACGCGAAATCGTGCGATCACGCCTCGCAGATCGCGAGGAAGGCCTGTTCGTCATCGTCGGGAGGCGGACGTTTTCTGCGGCGATGAATCTTGCATCCGAGCTGGAGACGCGCGCGGATGCGATCTTTGTCGGCGAACCGACCGGTTCTCGCCCGAATTTTTACGGAGAAGACACCGACTTCAAACTGCCCTACAGCGGCCTTCAGGGCTCGATCTCGAGCCGCTGGTTTCAGGGCGGGCTCACTTCGAACGATTTGCGGCCGTGGATCGCCCCGGATCTGCTGGCCGAGCTGACTTTTGAAGACGTACGGCGCGGCCGCGACCCGTCCCTGGAGGCCATTGCGGCGTTCCTCGCGGGGGCGGACCGGTAAGATGCGAAGACAGTTTGAGCCGGCCTGCGGGCAAAGCTATGCATCGCCGCGAAGCTGCATCGCGGAAGCAACATGGAATCGAGCGACGGCGTCATCCGGCCGCTGGCGCGTTTGGGCGGACAAAGGCCGCCTGCGCCGGAATGGTTCGCGCGCGCCATTGCGACGCATTCCGATGAAGGCTCGGCGACGGTCGCAGGCGCGATTCTACGCTACTCGGCATGGGGGGAAGCAGGACGGCGCGGCTTCGTCTTCATCCACGGCGGCCGCGCGCACAGAAACTGGTGGCGGGCCTTTGCGCCTTTCTTCGCCGACCGCTATCGCGTCGTCGCCTATGACGTCTCCGGCATGGGCGATTCAGATTGGCGGCCGCGCTATTCGCTCGACGGCGCGATCGACGAACTCTTCGCCGTCGTTAAGGCGGCCGGCGCCGACCGCGGCGGACGGCCGCTGGTCGTCGGTCACAGTTTTGGCGGGTGGCTTGCGCTAGCCGCCGTTGAACGGGAAGGCGAGCATCTTTCCGGCGCCGTCGTCATCGACAGTCCAATTGGACTGCCGGACCCTGACGAAGGCTACACGGTCATCAGGGCCAAGAAAGACGAGGCCGCACGCCCGGCCATGCGCGTCTACCGGACGATCGAGGAGCCGATCGAGCGCTTCCGCTTCCTTCCGAATCAGGCTTCTGACGCGCTCTACCTCGTCGACTATATTGCGCGCACCGGGCTCAAGGAGTTGCCGGCGGATTTCGGGACCGGCTGGACCTGGAAATTCGATCCCGCGCAAGGCGCCAATTTCGACATTCACTTCGATCGCGATCTCTTCATGGCCCCGCGCTGCCCGCTCGCCTTCATCTATGGCGAAAAGTCCGCCTTTGCAGGCGAGGGCCTTGAACATCTGCAACGACAGAGCCGCGGACGCTCGCCGGTGATCATGATGCCCAATGTGCATCATCACTTGATGATGGAGGAGCCGATCGCCTTCATTTCGACCTTGCGCGCGCTTCTGACCACTTGGCCGGTGCGCGTTGGGGTGTGACGTGCTGAACTTCCGTGTTCTTTTCGCGTGGCGCAATGAAACTCGCGTTGGCGTCGGCTGTTTCCGCCTTATGAGGGGAGTCGTTCAAGCCGGCCTCGCAATCCTGATGCTCGGTCTTGCGCCTGCCGCCCTTGCGCAAGGCCAGCACGGCCATCACGGACAGCCGGCCCCGTCCGTATCCAAACCATCCCGTGAACATGCTCATCCGGTTCCGAAGCCGGATGAGGCTGTCGATGAGGTTCGTCCGATAGAGGCCGGGACGGACGCCGATCCCGGCCCGGCCGACGGCGAATCGCCCAACATGCGCGACGCCGCCCATGATATGCATGGAGCCCTCGGAAACTATCCGCTGTCGCGCGAGGCGTCCGGAACCTCCTGGCAGCCGGATGCGTCGCACCATGCCGGCCTGCACGCCATGTCCGGAGCCTGGATGTTTATGGGGCATGGGCTGCTCAATGCGGTCTACGACTGGCAGGAACGACCGCGCGGCGACGAGAAAGTTTTTGTCTCCGGCATGCTGATGGGGTCCGCCCGACGGAAGGTCGCCGGCGGAGACTTCCAGTTGCGGGCCATGCTGAGCCCCGATCCCTTCATGGGCAGGTCCGGCTATCCCTTGCTGCTCGCGAGCGGCGAGACGGCGGATGGGTTGACGCCGCTGGTCGATCGTCAGCACCCGCACGATCTCTTCATGGAGCTTTCCGCCAGCTACAGCCGGCCGCTGTCGGAGGCAACCAGCGTCTTCGCTTATGTCGGCCTGCCGGGCGAGCCGGCATTCGGCCCGCCCGCCTTCATGCACCGACAGTCGATCCTCGACAGTCCGGAAGCGCCGATCAGCCATCATTGGCTCGACTCCACGCACATCACGTTCGGCGTCGTCACTGCTGGAATCGTTCATCGGGACTGGAAGCTCGAGGCGTCGCGGTTCCGCGGCCGCGAGCCCGACGAGCATCGCTATGATATCGAAACCGGTCCACTCGATTCCACAGCGGTGCGGCTATCCTGGAACCCGACCGCAGAATTGGCCCTGCAGGCGTCATGGGCGCATGCGCAAGGTCCCGAGCAACTCGAACCGGACGAGAATCAGACCAAGCTGTCCGCCAGCGCGATTTACACGCGACCGATCGGCGAGTCCGGCTCCTGGTCGACCACATTCGCCTGGGGATGGCGCAAATCGGATGGCAAGGGGCTCGGCGCCTATGTGGTCGAAACAGCAGTGCGACCGGACGAAACGTGGACAGTGTTTGCGCGCGGCGAGCGGACGGAGAACGATGAGCTTTCCGGGACGCATGGGCCGGCATTCCGCGTCGGCAAAGCGTCCCTTGGAGCCATTCGGGACTTTGCAGTCTCTGAGCGCGCGAAAATCGGGCTCGGCGCTCTCTATTCCTGGAACTTCGTTCCCGAGACTCTCGAAGCCGCCTATGGCGGCGATCCGAACGGGGCGATGGTCTTTGCGCGACTGAAAGTCGAGTAGGCGGCCCGGATCCGCACCTCTTGCCGGTAACGCCGATTTCCGTCAGAAAACGCCCGGTTTGCAGCTTGAACCGGGGCGTACGATGGCGGACGAGAGTGCCCAGCAGCTTCTCGACACAGAGGAACACCAGAAGACCTATGTCGCGATCATGAAATCGACCGGACTCATCATCATCCCCGTTCTCGCGGCTTTCAGCGTATTCTTCGTGAACCTGGTCATCCGCAATGGCGTTGGGTCGGCGCTCGCGGGCGCGGTCTTCACTTATCTGCTGGCGTTTTTCATCGTTCGGACGTTTTTCTCCCATTGAGGCGGCCGGCCGGTTGCTCTTAAGCGTGGACGCGTGAGCCGCCGGGCCCCAATCGGCCCAGCGATGGCGCGGGAGGGTCGATGAAGATCGCCGTTCTCAAGGAGACACGAGCGGGAGAAACGCGGGTCGCCGCCTCTCCAGACACGGTCAAGAAATATCTCGCGATGGGCGCGCACGTCGCTGTCGAAACGGGGGCCGGCGATGGCGCGCGGTTCCGCGATCAGGCTTACCGCGATGTCGGAGCGGAAATCAGTCGCAGCGGCGCCGATGCGGCGAACTCAGCCGAGCTCATCCTCAAGGTGCAGCGTCCGGCCGGCCGCGAAATCGCCTACCTTCCGCGCGGCGCGAAGCTCGTCGGCATTCTCGCCCCGCACGCCGAGCCGGATCTTGTGCGCTCATACGCCAATGCAGGAGTCGACGCTTTCGCGATGGATTTGATGCCGCGCATCACGCGCGCGCAATCGATGGATGTGCTGTCGTCGCAGTCGAACCTCGCCGGCTACAAGGCGGTGATCGATGCGGCCGCCTATTTCGGCCGCGCCTTTCCCATGATGATGACCGCAGCGGGGACCGTCGCTCCGGCGAGAATTTTCGTCATGGGCGCCGGCGTCGCCGGTCTTCAGGCGATCGCCACCGCACGGCGGCTCGGCGGCGTCGTCAGTGCGACCGACGTGCGCCATGCGGCGAAAGAGCAGGTCGAAAGCCTCGGCGCGACCTTCATTACCGTCGATGAGGCGGCGATGAAGAGCGCGGAGACCGCCGGCGGCTACGCGAAGGAGATGTCGGAGGACTTCAAGGCGCGCCAGGCCGAATTCGTCGGTCAGCACATCAAGAAGCAGGACATCGTCATCACTACCGCGCTCATACCAGGCAGGCCGGCGCCGAAACTGATTTCCGAAACCATGGTGCGCTCCATGAAGCCCGGTTCAGTGCTTGTCGATCTGGCGGTTGAGCAGGGCGGCAACATTGCGCTTTCGCAACTCGGCGAAGCTGTGGATGTCGACGGCGTCATCATTCTCGGGTTCGCCAATGTGCCCGGGCGGCTGGCGACGGACGCCTCGAACCTCTATGCGCGCAACATCCTCAATTTCATCTCGGCGTTCTGGAACAAGGAGGCGCGGACCCTGGCGATCGACTGGAACGATGAGATCGTGAAGGGCGTCGGCCTCACGCGAGGCGGCGCCATCGTGCATCCGGATTTGGCGAGCGCGCCGGCGCCGGCTGCTGCGGTTGCCGCCGGCGCGACGGTCGTGCCGACGGTATAGGAGGGTACGCACATGGCTCAGGAAGGCGAGGGCGCTCAATCGGCTCCGGAAGATGTCGAAAAGGCCGCCGACGCGCTGAAAGAAGCGGCGGAAAACGCCGAGCAATCCTCCGAACAGCTCGCCGCGGCCTCCGAACAGGCGACGGGCCTCATCAACCAGATCATCCAGGCGACCGGCGGCGGGCCGTCTGAAGTGATCTACCTGCTCGGCATTTTCATTCTTGCGATCTTCGTCGGCTACTACGTCGTCTGGTCGGTGACTCCTGCCCTCCACACGCCGCTCATGTCGGTCACCAATGCGATTTCGTCCGTCGTGATTGTCGGTGCGCTGATCGCGCTCGGCGCCGATTTATCCGCCGCGACCGGCGGCTTCTGGCCCAAGGCCTTCGCCTTCTTCGCCGTGGCGCTCGCCAGCGTGAATATCTTCGGGGGGTTCCTGGTGACGCAGCGAATGCTGGAGATGTACAAGCGGAAAGAGAAGACGTGACGCCCCTGCTCGAAAAGGTCATTGCGACGATCCGCACGAAGAGGGCCGAGATTGAGGCCCGCTTCGGCATCCGGCTTGTCGGCGTCGTCGGCTCCGTGGCCCGCGGCGATGAGCGGGCGGACAGCGATGTGGACGTCATCTATGACGTCGTCGGAAGGCCCACGCTATTCGACCTGTCCGACGTCCAGTTCGATCTTGAAGATCTGCTGGGCCGCTCTGTCGATTTGGTCGATACGAGCGTGATGCGGCCGGAGCGGCGCGCGCACATGGAGCGGGATTTGGTCCTGGCGTGATGGACCTCCATACGAAATTCCTGTTGCAGGACATGCTGGAAAACGCGCGAATTGCCGTCGAGTTTATCGGGAACGCGGATGTCCAAGCCTTCTCCGCCAATCGCCAGTTGATTATGCCGTCAGAAGCGCCGTCGAGCTTGTCGGCGAGGCGGCGTCACAGGTCGATGCGAAGGCGCGAGCTGGGTTGCCGACGATTCCATGGCGGAAGGCGATCAGCATGCGAAACAAATTGATCCACGGCTATCGAACCTTTAAGCCCGCGATCCTCTTCAGCACCGTTCGCGACCAGTTTCCCGCCCTGATCGCCGAACTTGAGCGGATCCTGAACGAAAGGCCCAAAGATGGCGCATGATCTGCCGGCGCTGCTCTACGTCGCAGCGGGGATTCTGTTCATCCTGGCGCTGCGGGGCCTCTCGTCGCCCGAGACATCTCGTCAGGGCAATCGCTTCGGCATGATCGGCATGGCCCTCGCCGTGCTGACCTCGCTCTTTCTGCTGCAGGACAAGGGGTTCGGGACCTGGTTCTTCATCCTCGCCGGAATGGGCGCCGGCGGCGCCGCCGGAGTCCTCATCGCGCGGCGGGTGCAGATGACCCAGATGCCGCAGCTCGTCGCTGCGTTTCACTCGCTCGTCGGCCTTGCAGCCGTATTCATCGCCTGGGCGGCGTTCCTTGCGCCGCAAGCCTTCCATATCGGCTCGCCTGGCCAGATACACGTCGGTTCTGCGCTTGAATTGTCTTTGGGCCTCGCCATCGGCGCGGTCACCTTCACAGGGTCGATCATCGCGTTTCTCAAGCTCAACGGCAACATGTCGGGAAAGCCGATCATTCTGCCAGGGCGCCACCCGATCAATCTCGGCCTTGGTCTGCTGCTGTTGATTTTCATCGGCATGCTGATGACTGGAGAGCAGTCGGGATTTGTCTTCTTCCTCCTGACGATCGTCGCGCTCGCGCTCGGCTTCCTCCTCATCATCCCGATCGGCGGCGCCGACATGCCGGTCGTCATCTCGATGCTGAACTCCTATTCGGGATGGGCGGCCGCGGCGCTCGGCTTCACCCTCGAAAACATGGCGCTCATCATCACCGGCGCGCTCGTCGGCTCATCGGGCGCGATCCTCTCCTACATCATGTGCAAGGGGATGAACCGGTCGTTCATCTCGGTCATCCTCGGCGGCTTCGGCGGGGAGACGACCGCCGCGGCCGGCCAGATCGAACACCGTCCGGTGAAACAGGGATCGGCCGACGACGCCGGCTTCATCCTGAAGAACGCCGGCAAGGTGATCGTCGTTCCCGGCTACGGCATGGCCGTCGCGCAGGCCCAGCATGCTTTGAAAGAAATGGCCGACAGTCTGAAGAAGAACGGCGTCGAGGTGAAATACGCGATCCATCCGGTCGCGGGCCGCATGCCCGGACACATGAACGTCCTCCTCGCCGAGGCGCAGGTCCCCTATGACGAAGTCTTCGAACTCGAAGACATCAACAACGAATTCCGCACTGCGGACGTCGCTTACGTCATCGGCGCCAATGACGTGACCAACCCGGCGGCGAAGACCGACAAGGCTTCGCCGATCTACGGCATGCCGATCCTCGACGTCGAGAACTCGAAGACGGTGCTTTTCGTCAAGCGGTCAATGGCTTCCGGCTATGCAGGCGTCGAAAACGAGCTGTTCTTCCGGCCGAACACGATGATGCTCTTCGGCGACGCCAAGAAGATGACCGAAGAGATCGTCAAGTCGCTGCATTGAATGAGGCGCGCGCCCGGCTCATGATGGGCGGGCGCCGGGAGAGGGAGAATTCCAATGAAGAAAGTCATGCTTATCGCGACGGCGTTGCTTGCGATCGCCTGCGCGAAGAAGGGTGATGAGTCCGCCAGCAAGGCTGACGCCGCCCCGTCGGAACAGACGGCCGAAGCGCGGCTCGACGCGGCGCTCACGGCGCAGTCGGAGAAAGCCAAGGCGCGTTATCCGTGGCGGCATCCGAAAGAGACGTTGCAGTTTTTCGGCATTGCGCCCGGCATGACCGTCGTCGACGTCCTCCCCGGCGAGGATGGTTATTACACCAAAATTCTGCTGCCTTACCTTGGCCCCGGCGGCAGCGTCATCGGCGCCGACTACGACATCGACATGTGGCCGCTGTTCGGCGAGTTCGCGCCCGATCTTGAAAAGCAGAAAACCTGGGCCGACGACTGGATGATCTCTGCTTCGGGCTGGCGCGGAGAGAACGACGCGGCGGTCGCCGGATTTGCGTTCGGGGCCGTTCCCGTTGAGCTCAAGGGCACAGCCGACGCGGTGCTGTTCATCCGCGCGCTCCATCACCTAAATCGCTTAGAGGAGGAGGGCGGGTTTTTCACCGCGGCGCTGAAGGACACAATGGACCTTTTGAAGCCCGGCGGAATCGTCGGCGTCGTGCAGCACCGCGCGCCGGCCGCCAATTCGGACGAATGGTCGGAGGGCGACAACGGCTATCTGAAACAGGATCAGGTGATCGCCTTCTTCGAAGGCGCGGGGTTCAGGTTCGAAGGATCGAGCGAGATCAACGCCAATCCGAACGACAAGCCGACGGAATCGGAATTCGTCTGGCGCCTGCCGCCGACTTTGGCGACGAGCAGGGACAATCCTGAACTCGAAGCGCAGATGAGGGCGATCGGGGAATCCGATCGCATGACTCTCAAATTCGTGAAGCCCGAATAGGCGCTATTCGGCGTCTTTCATCGGCGTCCGCTTGCCGCGGCCGAAGCTGAATTCGCGCATCAGGTGGATGCCGACAGCATACTGATTGCGGTCGCCGAACTGATCGATGATCGGCGTATCAGCGATTCCGTCGAAGATGTATTTGTAAGATACATACGGATTGAGCGACCAGCGCCTGCCGATATTGACATATGCGTTCAGGCTTCCGCCGATATCGCGAAAACCGCGCTCGGCGTCATAGACGGGCAGACCGGACGCTGCTGACTGGGCGGGCGTGATCGAGAAATAGGCATCGGCGTAGTCGTTTCCGACCCAGGTCGTCTGCGCCGAAACCGATGTCGAGACCGGACCGAACCGGAAAAGCAGGGCGGTGGCGTTGCCGTCGATAATGAGGCCGCGGTGCCCGGTATCGATGGCGTGGCGGACCTTCGCCTTGACAGAATAGCGGTCGACGAAGGTTGCGGCCGCGAAGCCGCCCAATTCGAAGGTGAGGCCGACGTCGCCAAGGCCGGTCAGCGCCGGATTATTGTCCTCGTCGCGCTTGCCGACGATACGCATCGTCGGTCCAAAGCGGAAATTCGAGAAACCGATCAGGCCGAAATCGGCCCCGTCGTCGTCAAGAAAACTGAAATTCTTGAACCGCACATAGGCGACCGGATCGGGGTCGATTTCGTAATCGTCCGAACCGAAATAATCCGGCGAATATTCCGGCCCGAGGCCGACGCTAAGATTGGTTTCCTCGGGAGTCAGAAACGTCAATATGCCGACCAGGCCTTCGGCGCGCTTCCAGCGCGTTTCGCCGCCGAATTCGTCGTCCGCGCGGTCGCTCGCCTTCTGGGCCTTCGCCTTGTCGTCGCCACCGAAAATCGGCTTGATGCGCCGGGGCTCGTCGGTCCGATTCTCCTGGGCGACAACCGGTCCGCCGACGACCGCCGTCGCCGCAAGGCCCGCCGCCAAAGCCGCACGCAACCGCATAGCTCCCCTTCCTCGCGCTTCGCCCGGCAGAACCGCTGGCCCGCCGCCGGGTTCCGAACCAATAGCGCGCGAATCCTTAAAATCGTTTGCGAGAGAAAACAGGGTTAATCGCGGCGCGTCAATGCGCGCTGCGGGCTTGCGTGGGCGATTTTCTCAGCCCATGGCGCCCAAGCCGCATGGCGTAAGTTATAGATTTAGCAAGATTATTTAGCGTTTTGATAAAACCGCCGACTAAGGCGATCTCGAGTTCGCCCCCGACACCAGAACGCGGGGGTTTACATCGCCCCTTCGCGCTGCATGCGCTTGCGGATCAGTTTGCGGGCTCGGCGGACCGCTTCGGCTTTCTGCCGGGCGCGTTTTTCGGATGGTTTTTCGTAGAATTTCCGGCGCTTCATTTCCCGGAACGTGCCTTCGCGCTGCATCTTCTTTTTGAGCGCGCGCAGGGCTTGCTCGACATTATTGTCGCGGACAACGATCTGAACCAGACAGGCCTCCTCCAAGCAAAAACAGCCGCTCTTGCCGGCGACGAGGCCCGGCACGACGCGACTCTCCGGTTTTCCAATGCCAACTACGCCGCATTCGGCGGCTTTCGGCAGGCCGCCTATAGCAAAGGGTCAGGCGCCTGTCCACTTTGGCCGCATGGCCTTAACCGGGACCCCCGCTAGGGATGCCGGCGACGACGGACGGCGCGCACCCATGACTGATGATGGATTTGAAGAGGACCGGGAGGCGATTCTGGAGCGGGCGCTCGACCGAGCCCCATTTGAAGGATGGACGCCGCTCATCCTGTCGCGCGCCGCGTCGGACGCCGGCATCGACCGGTCGGTGGTCGCAGCGGCGTTCCCGAGAGGAATCGCAGATCTCCTGCATTTCTGGTCGGAGCAGGTCGACGCCGCCATGATGGCGGCGATGGCGGGGCCGGAGTTCGCACGTCTTCGCATCCGCGAGAAAGTGTCCTTCGCAATCCGTGTGCGGATCGACCTCTTGCGAGCGCACAAGGAGGCTGCGCGGCGGGCCGCCGCGCTCCTCGCGCTGCCGTTTTACGGCGGCTTGGGTCTCAGACTTGTCTGGGCGACCGCGGACGCCGTCTGGCGCGGCCTTCACGACAAATCGACCGACTTCAACTACTACTCGAAGCGGGCGATCCTTTCCGGCGTATGGACGACGACTTTCGCGCGCTGGCTCGCCGACGACAGCGAAGATGAAGCAGCCACGAACGCGTTTCTCGACCGACGCATCGAAAACGTCATGCAGATCGAGAAACTGAAATCGAGGCTGCGCGGCCGCCAGTCCGAGACTGCCGCCGGCGCCCGGTAAGCTTTTCCGGCTCAATCCGGCGCGACGGCTTGCGCCGACATTCGTCATTCGCATCGACGGTCCACCCCGCTCGTTAGACGCGGTAGAGTCTCCGGATGGCCGACAACGCCGCGATCCAGATCGCATTACCCAAGGTCTTCGCCGAGTGGTTCAAGTCCCGCGGCTGGCGTCCGCGGCCGCATCAGCTGCAATGTCTTGAGGCGGCGCGGAACGGACTTTCTCATCTCCTCATCGCGCCGACCGGCGGCGGCAAGACGCTTGCCGGATTTCTGCCCAGCCTGATCGACATCCACGAAGGCAGCGGCGGCGGACTGCATACGCTCTATATTTCGCCGTTGAAGGCGCTCGCCGTCGATATCGCGCGCAACGTGGCGGCGCCGGTGCGCGAGATGGGGCTCAATGTCACCCTGGAAACGCGGACGGGCGACACCCCCGCGTCGCGACGGCTGCGTCAGAAATATGCGCCGCCGGACATTTTGCTGACGACGCCGGAGCAGGTCGCTTTGCTGCTTGCCCATCGCGACGCCGAGCGGCTGTTTGCAAACCTGAATTCGATCGTCGTCGACGAATTGCACGCGCTCATCAATGTCAAACGCGGGCAGCTTTTGGCGTTGGCTCTCGCGCGCTTGAAGCGGCTCGCGCCGCGGCTGCGCATCACCGGCCTTTCGGCCACCGTTCCCGATCCCGCGCCCTTGCTTGAGTTTCTCGCCGCCGGCGGCGAGCCGGCGCGGCTCATTCGCGCCGAGAGCGGAGCGAAGCCGGTCGTGCGCGTGCACGATTCCGAGAGCGCCCTCCCGTGGTCGGGACACTCGGCGCGCCATGCCTTCGCAGAAGTTTACGAAGCGATCCGGCGTTCGCGGCTGACGCTCGTCTTCGTCAATACGCGAAGTCAGGCCGAAATGACCTTTCAGGCCTTGTGGTCGATGAACGACGACGGCCTCGCGATCGCGCTTCATCACGGGTCGCTTGACGTCGAGAAGCGGCGGAAGGTCGAGGCCGCCATGACGCGAGGCGCGTTGCGCGCCGTCGTCTGTACCTCGACGCTCGACCTTGGCATAGACTGGGGGGATGTCGATCTTGTCATCCAGATGGGCGCGCCGAAGGGCGCGAGCCGCCTCACGCAGCGCATCGGCCGCGCCAATCACCGCATGGACGAGCCGTCATCGGCCCTGCTCATCCCCGGCAACCGCTTCGAGGTGCTCGAATGCATCGCAGCCCGCGACGCGATTGAAGAGGGGGCGCTCGACGGCGAGGGACCGAAAGCTGGCGCGCTCGACGTGCTGGCGCAGCACGTCCTCGGCATGGCCTGCGCCAGGCCCTTCGACCCCGACGATTTGTATGCGGAGGTCCGATCCGCCGCTCCCTATGCCGGGCTATCCCGGCGCGACTTCGACGACGTCCTCGAATTCGTCGCCAGCGGGGGTTACGCGCTCAAGGCCTATGAACGCTTCCGGCGCATCGTGAAAACGCCCGAGGGCCATTTTCGCGTGCGCAACGCTCTTGTTGCGCAGAACTACCGCATGAACGTCGGAACGATCGTCGAGTCGCCGGCGTTCAACATTCGTCTGCTGTCGAGCCGCGGGCCGAAACGTCCCGGTCCCAAGCTCGGAACGGTCGAGGAGTGGTTCATCGAAGGTCTCGCGCCGGGCGACACCTTCCTCTTGGCCGGGGAAATCCTGCGTTTTGAAGGGGTCTCAGGGATTGACGCCTTCGTGACCCGCGCGCCGGGACATGAAGCTCGCATCCCGAGTTGGAACGGCGGCAAGTTTCCGCTGACCACCTATCTCGCGGCGCGCGTGCGCCGCCTCATCCACGACCAGGCCTCGTGGAGCGCCTTGCCCGATGCGTTGCGGGAATGGCTCGAAGTCCAATCCGAGGTATCGCAAATCCCCGAACCCGACGAACTCCTCATCGAGACTTTTCCGTATGCGAACCGACATTTTCTGGTCTGCTATCCCTTCGACGGCAGACTTGCGCACCAGACGCTCGGCATGCTGCTGACGCGGCGCCTCGAACGCCTGGGATTTCAGCCCCTCGGATTCGTTCCGACGGAATACTCGCTGTCGGTCTGGGGCCGGAAGGACATGCAGGGCGTCGACTTGGCCGCTTTATTCGATCAGGACATGCTTGGCGACGATCTTGAGTCGTGGCTTCAGGAATCAGTCTTAATGAAGCGGACCTTCGCCAACTGCGCAGTGATCGCCGGCCTCGTCGATCGACGGCATTCCGGCCTGGAGAAGTCCGGTCGTCAGGTCTCGTTTTCAGCCGATCTCATCTACGATGTCCTGCGCGAGCACGAGCCTCATCATGTGCTTATGCGCGCGGCCTGGGCTGACGCCGCGGGAGGGTTTCTCGATATTGCGCGGCTGTCAGGACTGCTCGCCCGCGTCAAGGGCCGCCTCCGGCACGCGCGCCTCGACCGGGTCTCGCCGCTTGCGGTGCCGGTCATGCTGGAAATAAACAAGACGTCCATTCATGGCGAAGCGCAGGAAGCGATGCTCAAGGAAGCGTCCGCCGCGCTGATCAGCGAGGCGATGCGTGTGTGAGATTTCGGTCAACGGCGAGACGCTCGTCGCCGATCCGATGGGCGCGCTCTACTGGCCATCGCGGCAGGCGCTGATCGTCGCCGATCTCCATTTCGAGAAGGGATCGTCCTTCGCCGGCCGCGGCCTCATGCTTCCACCTTACGACACACGCACGACGTTGAAGCGTCTTGCCGCTTTGATTTGTCGGCATGAGCCGGCGATTGTAATCTCGCTTGGAGACGCCTTCCACGACGGCGATTCGGAGCAGCGGATGGATGAGGCCGACGCGGACTGCCTTGCAAGACTTGTCCGCGCCCGTCGTTGGATCTGGGTGTTGGGCAATCACGATCGGGCGCCGCCGCGGCGTTTTTCCGGCGAGGCGTGCGCCGAGCTGCGACTCGGCTCGTTGACGCTGCGGCATGAACCCATGGCCGGCGCTGAGCCGGGCGAACTCGCCGGCCATCTGCACCCTTGCGCGCGAGTCAGAACAGAAAGCCGCATCCAGCGGCGGCGCTGCTTCGCGACCGATGGATCGCGGATGGTCTTGCCGGCCTTCGGCGCTTATGCCGGCGGACTCAATATTCTCGAAGATGCCTATGCGCCGCTTTTTGAAGCGCCGACGGCCTTTGTGCTCGGCTCCAACGGCGTCTATCCCATTGCTCGCAGCTTGCTTGTCGGCGATGCGCCGGGCGCGGTTCGCCTCGCCGGATGACTTGGCCCGCTCGCTCAAGTTAACCGAGGCCGCTCAGTCCCTGAGCGCGGGCTCGCGCAATTCGATGCGCATCGCGCGGCGGCGGAGCGAAGAGCAGCTGCGTCCGTCGCCCGCCTCGCAAGCCGCGCGCATCAACCGCTCGCCCTCTGCGCGATCCTTCGCGACGCCGACGCCGTCCGACAGCATGTCGCCAGCGTAACCACAGGCGAAGACGAGGCCCCCGTCGCAGGCCTTCTTGAAATAGTCGAAGGCGAGCGACTGATCCCTGGCTGCGGACCGTCCGTAACGATGGCGCAGCCCGAGTTCCACGCAACTGAAGAGAAATCCGTCGGCGCAGTCGCGGGTCAGCGCATAGGCCGGCCGTTCCCGCGTCGGCGCGGCATGGGAAGTCGCCGTCGCCGCGAAGACTCCGAGGATGGCTGTCAGCACCCTGACCATTTTCGCCCAGGTGCAGAAAGCGGGCCACGATTTGTTAACTAAGGAGGCTCCGAGCGAAACTTGACGCGGCTAGGCGTTCCGCGAGGTCCGGGGATTTGGATAATCCAGTGACGTTCGAGGTTCGCTCAGGCGGGTTGTTTCTTGCCGGATTTGAACCCGTAGCGGCGGGCCGTTTCGCACGACCAGGCGTCGCCGCGGCGGCAGGCCCCTTTGACGATCGCCTCGCCGTGCTTGGCGTTCGCTTTGATGCCATGTCCGAGATAGGTCATCTCGCCGACATTGCCGCAGGCGAAATCGACGCCTTTTTCGCAGGCTTTGAGGAACAGAGTAAGGGCGCGCGCCTGGTCTCGCGCCGCTCCGCGGCCGTTCTTGAACAGGATGGCGAGATTGGCGCAGCTGGCCGCGACGCCGGCCGCGCATCTCTTTTCGAGGAGATTTGCGTTCTCGATCTGGGCCCCGGCGGGCGCCGAACCATTGACAGCGGCGAGCGAGAGGACCGCGAGGGCAGGGATCGCGCGAATGTTCATGGAGCGGCCCGCTCGCAAGATTCGGGCCTAGGCTCGGCTGCAATCGCTAAAGAATGGCTAACAGTCGGTTAATCCGGAGAGGCGGGTTGACAGACAGCAGGTCCGCCATTAATCCCCGCCGGCTTACGCCGCCCCGGTTGCCGCCATGAAAGTCCGAAGCTCACTCAAATCGCTGAAAGCGCGTCACAAAGACTGCCGCGTCGTGCGCCGGAAGGGTCGGGTCTATGTGATCAACAAGACCCATAAGCGCTACAAAGCGCGGCAGGGCTGAGCCCTCAAACGCCAAGCCATTGGAAGTTTCGTCGCGAAGCGGTAGGCTCACCGCTATGCGGCTGATTTTGCTCGGTCTTTGCGCGTTTATGGCGTCTCTCGCCACGGTTTCGGCGGATCAAAGCGACCCGAGGCTGGACGACCTCTTCGCCGAGCTTCGCAGCGGGGATGCGCTGAGCGCCGAAGAAACCACCGACCGTATTCTCGAGATCTGGGCGGATTCTCAAAGCGACACGGTCGATATCCTTTACATGCGCGCGCTTGAGCGGGCGGACGCCGGAGAGCCGGAGCTCGCGGTTGCTCTGCTCGACCATGTGGTCGGTCTCAGCCCCCACTTTGCTCAAGGGTACGCCCTGCGGGGCGTCGTGCGCCTCAGCCTCGAGGATCAGGCCGGGGCGATCGCCGACTTTTCGAAGGCTTTGGAGCTTGAACCGCGGCAATTCGAGGTTCGTATTGCGCTCGCGGAGATCCTGCTCGCCAATAGCCAAAAGCGCGACGCCTACGACATGTTGCAGAAGGCGCTCGAGTGGAATCCCCATGACGCTCATGCCCTGCTACGGGCCAAGGCGCTGCGAGAAGATTTCGCCGGCCAGGAAATCTAAAAGCGCGCCGCCTTTCGCACAATCGTCCACAGATTTTCCCCGCCGGACGAACTTTCCCCATTTGCGCCGCCGCCGCTTGAAACCTTGAGCGACGCGCCTTTATCTGTTCCTAGCCGCCAAATTTCGTCCGTAGTCGGACGGCATGAGCGGGGCTTCGGATCGGGAGGGCGAGGAATGGCGGATGGGGCGGTTCATGCGGCGAAAGCCGCAGATGGAGCGACGACTGTCGCGGCGGATCGGCTGCGCTCCTTCATCGAACGCGTAGAACGTCTCGAGGAAGAGAAGGCCGCGATCGCGGGCGATGTGAAGGAGGTCTTCGGCGAAGCCAAGGGCGAAGGCTACGACACCAAGACGTTGCGCCAGGTCATTCGCCTCCGAAAGATGGACCGCGCCGAACGCCAGGAGCGCGAGGCGCTGCTCTCGCTCTACCTCGCCGCCCTCGGCGAGGCGTGATCGTCTCAGATTGATCGCGAACGTCCACCGCGGCGTCCGAGCGCAGCGCCGGACTGCACGCGTCTGCGCATTGCCTGTTTTCGCTGATTAACTGGGTTGACGCGAAGCGACTCGGTTTAGAGCCTGTTGCGATCATTACGGATTGTATCCGCAGTGTCGGATGTATGCGGCGCATTCATCCTGGGTGAAGAGGCTGAGCGTTTTTCCGATGAGGTTCCAGAGCGCATCGACGGTGCGCGC
>Ga0187892_10003726_pt1 | contig 27195 bp, 35 predicted proteins | sample MA1701073metaG_FD_139345 | JGI IMG/M metagenome (GOLD analysis project Ga0187892, IMG submission 139345) | Bio-ooze microbial communities from a basaltic lava cave in the Kipuka Kanohina Cave System on the Island of Hawaii, USA - MA170107-3 metaG ... | reverse complement strand
CTCGTGCTCCGGGCGCAGGAAGGCGTAGAGGAAGCAGACGGCCAGGGCCTCCACGCCCTCGCCGGCCAGCGTGTCGAGCGCTTGGTCCACCTGGCCGAGGTCGAGCGGGCGGCGCACGGCCCCGTCGGCCGTCACCCGCTCCGCCACCTCGAGCCGGAGGGGGCGCGGGACGAGCGCCGGCGCCTTGGTGGCGTCGAGGTCGTAGAGCGACGGGCGGCGCTGGCGCGCGATCTCCAGGAGGTCGCGAAAGCCGCGGGTGGTCACGAGCCCGGTGCGCGCGCCCTTGCGCTCGAGGAGCGTGTTGGTGGCCACCGTGGTGCCGTGGGCCAGGTACGCGACGGCCTCCGGCGCCACCCCGGCCTCGCGCAGGATGCGGGCGATGCCGGTCAGGATGCCCTCCGAGGGGTCGGCCGGCACCGAGGGCACCTTGGCCACGGTGAGCCGGCCCGACGCCTCGTCCAGCAGCGCGAGGTCGGTGAAGGTCCCGCCGACGTCCACCCCGAGGCGGTAGGCCATGGGGACGGGACGTCAGAGCGGGATGGCGAGGAGCGTGTCGACGCGCCCGCCGTCGCACACGACGATGCGCTCCTTGAAGCGCAGCGCCCCCGCCTCCTCGACGAGGACGTCGAGATAGCGCCCGGTCGCGAAGAGGTCCATGCGCCCGTCGCGCATGATGCGCACCACGAGGAACGGCGTCTCCGTGCGGAGGGCCCCGTCCGTCTCCTCGAGGAGGGCCGACATGCCGACCAGGTGCCGGTAGGTCTGCCGCTCGTAGACGTTGGCCTCGCGCAGCGCGGCCACCCGGTCCTCCAGCATCCCGCGGGAGTCGGCGTAGACGAGCCCGGCCGGGAGCCCCTTCCGGTGGTTGTCGGCGGAGGTGATCGTGTAGCGGCAGCCGGAGAGGAAGAAGCCGGGCCAGTCCTCCAGGCGGTCGTCGTCGATGGCGCGGGCGTAGTCGGCGTTGAGCTGCCACACGCGGGGCAGCCGGTCCTCGGCCGGGAGGGTGGCCACTCAGCAGCCCATGAGCCGGCGATAGGCCTTCCAGAAGCCGCGCACGGAGGCCTCGGTGGCGCGCGTGTCCTGGGACTCGGCCGCCTCGCCCCCCATGTTGACCACGGACAGGGCCTCAGAGGCGGCGGCGGCGCCCCGCTCGATGAAGCCGCCGACGCAGCCGTCCTCCATCGAGACGTAGCCCGCGGGGCCGACGAGGTTCGACTGCCGGAGCCGGCGGCGGCGCATCTCCGGCGTGTCGTCGGCGAAGCCGATGTAGGTCCAGTGCAGATCGGTGGCGCCGGGGCCCCGGGGGAGCACCTGGCGCACGGCCAGGCAGTTGTAGATCTGCTGGAGGATGAAGCCGGGGAAGACGGACAGGATCTGGAGCTGGATGCCGTCGCCGAACTCGTCCACCCCGTCGAGCAGGCTCGGGTCCACGAGGCGGTAGCGCTCGCGCTCGGAGCGGATGCCCTGCTCGCGATAGGCCGCGCTCTGGCGGTCGTCGGCCCGGTCGATCGTGTAGCTGGCGTGATGGCCCCCGTCCGGGCTCACCAGCACCCCGCCCCCCTGGGTCAGGCGCGTGATCCGGAACGTGCCGAAGAACGTGTGGAGCAGGCTCGCGTGGTAGGTGTCCTTGACGTTCTCGACGTAAAGCTTCCAGTTGTTGGGCAGGGCCTGGGTGAAGCGGCCGAGCACCTCCACCGGCTTGCCGAGCACCCGCTGGACGCGCCCGAGGACCGCCGGCCCGAGGTACTCCTCGATGGGCGGCGTGTCGGGCGACAGCGTGGCGAACACGAGCCCACCGAGCGTGGCCGTGCGGAGCTTGCGGGGGCCGTGCTGGGCCTTCGTGAAGCCGGGCGGCATCCCGCCCTGGCCGTTGACCCCGCGCTCGAAGGCGACGCTCGTCAGGTTGCCCTCGAGGTCGTAGCACCAGGCGTGGTACACGCACTGGAACGACCGCGTGGTGCCGCCGTCGTCCAGCGCGATGAGCGCCCCGCGGTGGGCGCAGCGGTTCTCGAAGGCGTGGATCCGCCCCCCGGCGCCGCGCACCACGATCACCGGCATCTCGCCCACGAACGTCGTGCGGTAGTCGCCCGGCTGGGGGACGTCGGACTCGAGGCCCACGTAGCTCCAGGTGGGGCCCTCGAAGATGCGGCGCAGCTCGGCGGCGTAGGTGGCCTCGTCCCGGTAGACCCAGTAGGGCACGCGCGTGAGCGTCTCCGGCCACACCCGGGGGGCGTCCAGCGTGCTCATCGGTGGGCTCCTCTCTCCGGCCCGGGGTCCGCCGTCGCCGGTGCCGCGCCCGACGGCGCGCGCCGTTACCGAGCGATACTCCGCCACCGCCCGGGAGGTGTCAAGGCGCGGGCGGCGCGCCGTCGCCCTCCCCGCTCGAGCGGAACTGCACGCTGATGCGCAGCCCCGCGCGGGCGACCTTGGGCACCGCGTGCTCCCAGGTGCGCTGGCAGGTGCCGCCCATCACGAGGAGATCGCCCCCGCCGGGGGCGAACGCGCGCGACGGCCCGCCCCCGGCCGGGCGCAGCAGGAAGCGCCGGGCCTCGCCGAGCGACACGATGGCCACGATGGCGTCGTCCCGGTGGATGCCCAGGCGGTCGCCGTGGAAGGCCACGCTGTCGCGCCCGTCCCGGTAGGCGGCGAGCGAGACGGACGGCAGCGCCCGCCCGTAGCGCGCGGCCAGCGCCGCCGCCAGGCGGAGCAGGATGGGGTGGCCGGGCCCGTCCTCGGGCAAGGTCGCCACCAGCCGCGGCACGTCGACGTCGCGGTCGTACATCCGGCGCCGCTGGGCGTGCCAGCGGGTGGTCGTCCACAGGGCCTCGAGCACCGCCTCGTGGCCGGAGAGCCAGGCGGGCGCGTGCTCGATCCAGGCGCCCCCGTCGAGCCAGGTCCGGCGCGCCTGGGCGAGGTCCGGGTCGAACCCCGGCTCGGCGGAGTCGAAGAGCCCGCGCTGGAGCGGGGAGGGGAGCATGAGGGAAGCGTATACCCCAACACCTGTTGAGTGTCAACGCGGCCGCGCCTGGCCCGTCCCGGCGGGCGGTGCTAGGATTCCCCCGGGCCGGGCGCCCCGACGACCAGCGCTCCGGCCGACGACCAGAGAGAGGAGCCGCCCCATGGATCTCAACTACTCCGCCGAGGAGCTCGGCTTCCGCGACCAGGTGCAGGGCTGGCTCCGCGACAACCTGCCCGACGACCTCCGCCAGAAGGTGGCGAGCTACGGGGAGCTGACCAAGGACGACCTCCTCCGGTGGCACCGGATCCTCGCCCGCCAGGGCTGGGTGGCGCCCGACTGGCCCCGGGAGTGGGGCGGCACCGGCTGGAACGTGGTCCAGCGCTACATCTTCGAGGAGGAGCTGGGCTACGCGGCGGCGCCCGGGCTGCCGGCCTTCGGCCTCCGGATGTGCGCCCCCGTCCTGCTGCGTTTCGGCACCGACGCCCAGAGGCAGCGCTTCCTGCCGCGCATCTACCAGGGCGACGACTTCTGGTGCCAGGGCTACTCGGAGCCGGGCTCGGGCTCCGACCTGGCCTCGCTGAAGACGCGCGCCGTGCGCCGGGGCGACCGCTACGTGGTCACGGGGCAGAAGATCTGGACGACGCTCGCCCACATGGCCGACTGGATCTTCTGTCTGGTCCGCACCGACGCCAAGAGCGACAAGCGCCAGGAGGGCATCTCGTTCCTCCTGATCGACATGCGCTCGCCCGGCATCACCGTGCGTCCCATCGTCCTGATGGACGGCGGCCACGAGACCAACGAGGTGTTCTTCGACGACGTCGAGGTCCCGGTCGAGCACCTCGTCCACGAGGAGGGCAAGGGCTGGAGCGTGGCCAAGTACCTCCTGGGCTACGAGCGCATGGGCACGGGGCGCATCGGGCTGTCCAAGCGCGAGCTGGCGCGGCTCAAGGACCTGGCCGCCCACCACGAGAAGGACGGGCGCCCGCTCCTGGAGGACCCGCGCTTCCGGGACAGGCTCACGCGGGTGGAGGTGGAGCTGATGGCGCTCGAGATCACCAACCTCCGCTTCCTGGACCAGATGCGGCGCACGGGCCAGCCGCCGGGGGCGGACGTGTCCATGCTCAAGATCAAGGGCACGGAGATCCAGCAGGCCATCACCGAGCTGATGATGCAGGCGGCGGGGCCCCTGGCCCCCGCCTTCCGGCCCGTGGACCCTATGGACTTCGACCACTTCACGGCGCGGCTCGCCCCGCGCTACTGCAACATGCGCAAGGCGACGATCTACGCCGGGTCCAACGAGATCCAGCGCAACATCATCGCCAAGGCCACGCTCGGCCTGTAGACCCGGGACGGCCGTGAACTTCGAGCTCTCGGAAGAGCAGCAGCTCCTGTCCGACAGCCTCAAGCGCTATCTCGCCAGCGACTACGGGGTCGAGCAGCGCGCGAAGATCGTCGCCTCGCCGGCCGGCTGGAGCGAGGCCGCCTGGCAGGCCTTCGCCGAGATGGGGCTGCTCGGGCTGCCGTTCCCCGAGGAGCACGGGGGCTTCGGCGGCACCACGGTGGACGTCATGCTGGTCATGGAGGCCTTCGGCGAGGCGCTGGTGGTGGAGCCGTACCTGGCCACGGTCGGCCTCGGCGGCCGGCTCGTCGCGCGCGCCGGCTCGGAGGAGCAGCGCCGGCGCCTCCTCTCCGCGCTGACCCAGGGGCAGCACCGGCTGGCCCTGGCCCACGCCGAGGAGGGCGGGCGCTACAGCCTCGCCCGCGTCGGATGCCGGGCCCGCCGCGACGGGGCGGGCTTCGTGCTGGAGGGCGCCAAGCGGGCCGTGCTGCACGGGGCCCAGGCCCACACCCTCGTCGTCAGCGCGCGCACCTCGGGCGCCGGCGCCGACCCCGGCGGCGTGAGCCTGTTCCTGGTGGACCGGGACGCCCCCGGCCTCACCGTCAAGGAGTACCGGACCATCGACGAGATGCGGGCGGCGGACGTCTGGCTCGCCGACGTCCGGGTGCCGGCCGACGCGCTCCTGGGCCCCGAGGGCCAGGGCCTGCCCGCTTTGGAGGACGCGGTGGACTACGCCACCGCGCTGCTCTGCGCCGAGGCGGTCGGGGCCATCCGCTACGCCAACGCGGCCACGCTCGAGTACCTCAAGACGCGGCGGCAGTTCGGGGTGCCCATCGGCAGCTTCCAGGCCCTCCAGCACCGCATGGTGGACATGGCCATCAGCTACGAGCAGGCGCGCTCCATGGCCTGCCTGGCCGCGGTCAAGGTGGACACCGCCGACCCCGCCGAGCGGCGGCGGACCGTCTCGGCGGCCAAGATCAAGATCGCCGACGCCGGCCGCCACGTGTCCCAGGAGGCGGTCCAGCTCCACGGCGGCATGGGCATGACCGAGGAGCTGAAGGTGAGCCACACCTTCCGCCGCCTCACCGTGATCGGCCAGGCCCTCGGCGACGCCGACCACCATCTGGAGCGCTTCGCCGCTTCCGCGTGAGCCATGGCTGACGTGCTCGGCCTCGGCGTCACGCACTACCCCCCGCTGCTCGGCCACGACCGGGACATGGCCCGGATCCTCGGGCGCGTCCTGGAGGACCCGGGGCTGCCGCCCGCCCTCCGCGACCCCGCCGCCTGGCCCGAGCCGCTGCGCCGCGAGTACGGGGAGGATCGCGGCGCCACCGCCGCCGCCGGCCATCGCGCCGATCTCCTCGCCGGGTTCCGCCGGGCGCGCCAGCGGCTGGACGCGTTCCGGCCCGACGTGGTGGTGGTGTGGGGGGACGACCAGTACGAGAACTTCCGCGAGACCATCATCCCGGCCTTCTGCGTCCTCGCCTACGGCGACGTCGACGCGCGCCCCTGGGCCGAGGAGGCGTGGTACCGCGGCCACGGCAACGTGTGGGGCGAGGGGCCGGACACCGTCGTGCGGGTGGCGGGCCATCCCGAGGCCGGCCGCTTCCTCGCCCGGGGGCTCCTCGAGGCGGGGGTGGACGCGGCCTACGCCTACCAGCCGCTGCACTCGCCGGCCTTCGGCCACGCGTTCCTGAACACGGTGCTCTTCCTCGACTACGACCGCGTGGGATTCCCCTATCCCGTGGTGGCGTTCCAGGTCAACTGCTACGGGCAGCGGGTCATCGCCCACCGGGGCGGGCGCCGCGCCCTCGACGCGCCGGCGCCCACGCCCGATCCGCCGTCGCCCTCGCCGGCCCGCTGCATGGAGGTGGGCGCGGCCACCGCGCGCATCATGCAGGCGAGCCCGTGGCGGGTGGCGCTGGTCGCGTCGTCGAGCTGGTCGCACGCCTTCCTGGTGGACAAGTTCCACCAGCTCCACCCCGACCACGCCGCCGACCGGCGCCTGTACGAGGCGCTGCGGGCCGGGGACTACGCCGCCTGGCGGAAGACCGGCCTCGCCGCCATCGAGGACGCGGGCCAGCAGGAGCTGCTCAACTGGTTCTGTCTCGTGGGGGCCATGGAGGCCCTCGGCCGGAAGCCCGACGAGTGCCAGCTCCTGGAGACCTGGGCCTTCAACTCCAACAAGTGCTTCGCCGCCTTCCGGCCGTAGCCGCCTCCGGCCGGCGGAGGACGTCCACGCCCGCCCGCCTTCCCGCCGCGGCTCGCCGAATCGCTAGCGCCGCGAGCCAGCGGGACCGCTCCTGCCCGCGGGCTTGGCCTCGTGGAGCGCCTCGATGAGCGGGCAGTGGACGCCCCGCGTCCGACCGCAGCGGGCCACGGTGGTCGCCAGCACACGCTCCATGACCCGGAGGTCGGCGATCCGGGCCCGGACGCCGGCGAGGTGCGCGGCGGCCACCCGGCGCGCCTCCGCGCAGGGGCGCTGTCGGTGCTCGGCGAGCTCCAGGAGCTTCCGCACCTCGCCGATGGAGAAGCCGAGGGCACGGGCGCGCCGGATGAACGCGAGGCGCTGCAGGTGGGCGGCTCCGTAGAGACGGTAGTTCCCGAGGCTCCGGGGCGGGGCGGGAAGCAATCCGAACCGCTCGTAGTACCGGATCGTCTCGACCTTGCAACCGGTCTCCCTCCCCAGGGCGCCGATGTGGAAGCGGTCACCCGCGATCTTCATCGCTATCTCCTCCCGTGACCGGCGTTCTACGCTTGACCCTGTAACTACTACAGAGTCTATCCTCCGGTCAACGGCAGCGGCGACGCGCGAAGGCCAAAGACGGTCCGCGGGGGCCGACCGGCTAGCGCTGGCCCGCGCCGGCTGGCACGAGGACGCCATCAAGGAGCTGGCCTTCGTGACGACGGCGCACGTCTATTTCAACCTGGTGGCGACCATCCCCGCCCTTCCCGTCCAGCGCATCGAGCGCCTGTCACGGAGCTGGCTCCTCGGCCTCCTCGCCCCGCTGGTCGGCCGACGCATCCGATCGCAACAGCTTCGCGGCGACCAGCAAGCGCTGCCCCCCGAGCGCCGGACCGGGCCGTTCGCCGGGCTGGTGCAGTCGCTGGACGGGCTGGCCCGCCGCGCTCGCCCTGCGGCGCGTGCTGGACGAGGCGTGGCACTCGCCCCTGCTTCCCGCGCGAGCCAAGGCGCTCGTCTTCGCTGTCGTCGCCCGCGGACTCGGCTGCCCACGCTCCGAATCCGAGGCGCGACGCCTGCTCGAGACCGTCGGGATGGACGCGGCCGAGGTCGAGGAAGCCGTCACCCATCTCGGCTCGCGCTCCCTCGACGCGTTCGAGGCGAACATCGTGCCGTTCGCCCGGGAGACCATCCGGTACCGGCCCGGCCAGCTGCAGAGGCGTGCCCGCCAGGTCGCAGCGGGCCTCGACAAAGCTCAATTGGTGGAGCTGATCGCGGTCACCGCGCTCGCCAACGTCGTCAGCCGCCTGTGCCTCGCGGTGGAGTCACCATGACGCCGGTGGCCTGGGGAGTCATCGTGACGCTGAGCGTCCTGCTCGTCGCCCTTGTCGCCGGTCTCCTGGGGGCCCGCCGCCGGGCGCAGCGACTGCGTGAGCGGCTCGAGGCCGCCTCCGCCGAGCTGGAGCGGCTCGAGCTCGCGTTCGCCCGCTTCGCTCCACACGCGGTTGTCGAGAGGGTCATCGCGCGCGGCGTCTCGACGCAAGGGGAGCGCAAGGAGGTCACCGTGCTGTTCGCGGATCTCGTGGACTTCACGCCGCTCACCGAGCGCGTCGATCCTGCCGTGCTGGTCGGGATCCTGAACGGATACTTCGAGCGCATGAGTGGGGCGATCAGCGAGCATCAGGGCCATATCTCGACGCTGATCGGCGATGGAATCCTCGCGCTGTTCGGCGCGGTTGAACCCAACCCGTGGCAGTCGAACGACGCGACGCACGCCGCCCTCGCCATGCGCGCGGCCCTGGCCAAGTATAACGGCGAGCTCGCCGCCGCCGGTCTGCCGACGCTGGCGGTAGGGATCGGCCTCCACCGTGGCACGGGCGTCGCCGGCCTGGTCGGAAGTCAGGACCTTGTGCAGTTCACCGTGGTCGGCAGCACGGTCACCATCGCCGCGCGCGTCCAGGATCTCACGCGGGCGCACGGCGTCGATATCCTTGCGACGCAAGCCGTCCGCGCGGCGCTCGACCCACGCTTCACGCTGCGACCGGTGCCGCCCGGGGTGCTGCGGGGCATCGCCGACCCGGTGCCTCTCTGGGCCGTCGAGGACTTCGTGGCCGTTTCCGGGACGGCGGGTCACGGCGCTGGGCGCGGCCCGTCGCCGGTCGAGCCCTCCCCCGGCGGCGGCTCGCCCGAGCGCCACGGGGCTTGAGCCGGCCTTCGCCGAAGAGACGGCCACCGGGCTCCGGCGGCCCGGACGGTTTCGCGGACGTCGAGGTCGTGCTGGTTGACGGGATCCTCCCGTCCGAGCCCGCCTAGCCGGGGCCACTCCAACCTGGGGGTCCGGGTACCGGCCCGTCTCGACCTTGCACCCCGGGTCCCTCCCGGGGTGCGGAACCGGCCCGACGTGGTCTCCATGGGCGCCTCCTTCAACTCGCGCGTTCTGCTTGACCCTGTAGCTACTACAGAGTCTATCGTCCGGTCGACGGACGACCCGTGGAGCCCGGGGGCGGTCCCGCCGTCACGCCGGACCGCGAAGGAGGCGCGCATGCGGGAGATCAAGACGGCCCGTGAGCTGGTGGATCCTCTCCTGGAGGAGCGATGGGCCCGGCGCCGGAGCGGCCCCGACGCCGACGACCTCCTGCACCTGGTCGACGGCCGGGTGCGGATGGCGTATCCGTGGTCCGCGGCGCCGACGGCCTTCGTCGTGGAGCCGGAGGATGTCGGCGAGCGTTACGCGTGCTGCGCCATCGACGCCCTCGGCATCGCGGCGATGCTGGGCCGCGGCGTTCACGTGCGCTCGCGCTGTCATCAATCGGGCGCGCCCCTCGCGTTCTCCGTCAGCCCGGACGGCCCGGGGCCGGAGGCCCGGGACATGATGGTGTGGGTGGGCCGCTGCGCGACCGGCGAGCGCCGCATCAGCGCCGGCCTCTGAACGGCCCTCAACTTCTTCCGGTCAGAAGAGGCGCTCAGGGCATGGCGCGAGGCGCAGCCGGAGGCGGCCGGCGCCGGGGCCACGGTCCAGGACGGGTTCGAGCTCGGCAAGCGGATCTTTGGAGGACTCCTCGCGGGAGGCTGAGATGGCCGATCGGCGCGTCACCGTGTACTGGTCCCCGACCTGACAGTCGTGCAACGCGGCGAAGGAGTTTCTTTCGCGCCAGGGGGTCCTCTTCGAGAGCAGGAACGTCGCGGAGGACGAGGTGGCACGCGAGGAGCTGGTCGCCCGGACGGGCCGCATGGCCGTGCCGGTGATCACGGTGGACGACGAGGTCGTGGTGGGCTTCGACCGGGGCCGCCTCGGGCGGTTGCTGGGAGTGTGACGGTGACGGTCCGGTGCCCGGATTGCCGGGCCGAGGTCCCGGTGCCGGCCGGCGTGCGCCCGGGTGACCTGGTGGAGTGTCCGACGTGCGCGGGCCACGCGCTCCGGGTGAGGCGCGCGGGCGACGGCTGGGCGGCGAGCCTGGCCCACCGGGTGAGCTGCCCCGCGTGCGAGACGCAGATCACGCTGGCCGACGGCGCCCGGGCGGGGGACGTTGTCGAGTGCTGCGGCCGGTCGTACCGGCTGACCTTCGAGTTCGGCGCGTTCGCGCTCGAGTGAGCAGGGAGGAGTGGCGATGTGGCGGGACCGCTGGTTCGCGGCCGGGGTGGTGGGCGCGATCCTCACCTGCCTCGCCTGTCTGACTCCGGTGGCGGGTGTCGTGCTCGCTGCGCTGGGTCTCGGAGCCTGGACGGGACGTCTGGACATCGGCCTGCTCGTGCTGCTGGCGGGCTTCGTGGCGCTGGCCGCGTATCGCTACCGGGCCCGCCGGGGGAGCCTGCCATGAGGCTCGGCGCGGTGGGCGCGGGCGCGGCCGCCTGGCTCGGGGCCCTGCTCTCGTCGCTCTGCTGTCTCCTGCCGCTCGGGGTGATCGCGCTCGGTCTCGGCAGCGGGGCCTTCATGGCCGTCACCATGCAGTACCGGTGGATCCTCGTCCCCGCGGGGGTGCTCGGGGTCGCCGTCGGGGCGGCGCTCTACGTGCGGGAGCGACGGCGCTGCGCCCGCCTGGCGTGCCGGATGGCCGGCAGTCGCGTCACGCTCGCCGCGCTCGTCGTGGCCGGACTCGTGGTCGGCGCCGCGGTCGTGCTGGACCTGTTCCCCGCCCTGGCGGCCGACGTCATCGCCTGGGCGAGCGGGGACCGGCCGGCGCCGCCGCATGGCGGTCATGGCCGGTAGCCGGCTCGGCGGCCGGTGCCGGACGCGCCGCCGGCGACGGGGGCGGGCCATGAGCCCGGACACCCCGTGGCGGGTGGCGGTGGCCATGCTCCTCCTCTGGGCCGGCATCGCCGGGGCCGACACGGCCACCGTGGTCCTCGCCGTCGAGGGCATGACCTGAGGGGCCTGACCCCTGGCGGTCAAGCGGGCCCTGGAAGGGCTCGACGGCGTGAGTCGCGCGGAGGTGAGCTTCCGGGACAAGGAGGCGCGGGTGACCTTCGATCCGGCCCGGGTCACGGTCGCGCAGCTCACGGAAGCGGTGACGCGAGTCGGGTTCCGGGCCTCCCTCAAGCGGCGCCTGGACTGACGCGCGCGACACGCCGCCGGCCGCCGGAGGGCCCTTGACCTTCCCCTGTACAGGAAGGTTTACACTCCTGGCATGCCCGGCCAGCCCCACGGGTTCTTGAGGATCGGCGAGCTGGCGCGCCTCGGCGCGACCACGACCAAGGCGATCCGCTTCTACGAGACCACCGGGCTCCTCCTGCCGAACCGCCGCGGGGCCAACGGCTACCGGCTCTACGACCCGGAGGCGGCCGACGTGCTCCGCTTCATCAAGCAGGCCTCGGGCCTGGGCCTGACGCTCGGGGAGGTGAAGGAGATCATCGCCATCCGGCGGGGCGGGCGGCCGCCCTGCGCCCACGTCCACCGACTGCTCCGGGACAAGGTGCAAGATCTCGACACGCGGCTGGCCGACCTCCTGGTCGTGCGCCGGCGGCTCCGGCAGAGCCTCGCGGCGTGGGGCCGGACCCGGCCGGGACCCGCCGCGGTGTGCCCCCACATCGAGCGGGGGCCGGGGAGCGCGCCCCCGCCCCGCCGGGCGGGGCGGGCGGCGGGTCGCGGACGCGGGAGGTAGCCAGATGCCGGTCGAGAAGCTCCAGGTGAAGGTCGGTGGCATGGCGTGCTCCTTCTGCGTGGAGACCATCCGGAAGGGGCTCGGGCGCACGCCGGGGGTGGCCGAGGTCAACGTGAGCCTCGCCCACGAGGAGGCGCTGATCGCGTACGACCCCGCCGTGGTGACCCCGGGCGAGCTCACCGGGACCCTCGAGAGCCTGGGCTACACGGTCCGCGATCCGCGCCGGGCGCTCACCTTCGAGGAGGAGGCCGTCGCGCTCGCCCGGGAGCGGGACCGGCTCGTCGTCGCCGGCGCCGCGGCCTGGGTGGCCTTCCTGGCCATGCTGCTCATGTGGACGGACCGGCCGTATCCCTGGTCCCAGTGGCTCCTCGCCGCGCTGGCGGCCGTCACGGTGTTCGGGCCCGGGTGGCCCATCCTGCGCATCGCGCTGGCCTCGCTCCGCCGCCGGATCCTGAACCAGCACGTGCTCATGGAGCTGGCCGCCTTCGGCGGGCTCGCGGGCGGGGTGGCCGGCCTCGTCAACTGGAACTTCCCGAGCCCGGACTTCTTCGGCGTCGCCGTCTTCGTCACGGCGTACCACGTGCTGGGCGGCTACACTTCGCTCGTCGTGCGCACCCGGGCCTCGCAGGCGGTGAAGAAGCTCCTGTCCCTGGTGCCGCCGACGGCCCGGGTGGTGCGCGACGGGGCCGAGACCGTGGTGTCCATCGAAGCGGTGCGGGTCGGCGACCTGGTCCGCGTCCGGCCGGGCGAGCAGGTCCCGGTGGACGGGACCGTCGTGGACGGGGCCTCCGCCGTGGACGAGAGCCTCGTCACCGGGGAGCCGCTGCCCCGCGAGAAGCTCCCGGGCCAGGAGGTGATCGGGGGCTCCCTCAACCACTCGGGCACGCTCCTGGTGCGGGTCAGCCGCGTGGGCGAGGAGAGCTTTCTCCAGCAGGTCGCCCGCCACATCGAGGAGGCGCGTGCCCTGAAGCCCGGTCTCCTGCTGCTGCTCGACCAGGTGCTCCGCTACTTCGTGCCGGCGGTGGTGGGGGTGGCGGCCGTCACCGCGGCCGGATGGACGCTCGGAGCCTGGCTCGTCACGGGCGCGCCGGACTGGAACGGGGCGGGCTTCGCCGCGCTGGCCGTGCTGGTGATGGGCTACCCGTGCGCCCTCGGCATGGCGACGCCGCTCGCCATGATCCGGGGCGGCGGGGAAGCGGCGCGGCAGGGCATCCTCATGCGGAGCCCGGCCTCGTTCCAGGCCTTCAAGGACGTGACCGTCGTCGTCCTCGACAAGACCGGGACCATCACTCACGGCGAGCCCCGCGTGGTGGACGTGATCCCCGCCGAGGGGTGGGACGGCGAGGGCCTCCTGGCCCTGGCCGCCTCGGCCGAGCAGGTCTCCGAGCATCCGCTCGCCGAGGCCGTGGTCAGGGCCGCGCGCGAGCGGGGCGTCCGGCTGGACCGCGTGGCCAGCTTCGAGAGCGTGCCGGGCAAGGGCGTTCGCGCCGTCGTGGGTGGGACGTCCGTGCTCGTGGGCAGCCCGCGCTACCTGCAGGAGTCGGGGGTGGACGTCGAGGCGCTCGCCGACGCGGCGCGGGACGCCGAGGCCCGGGGCCGGACCGTGCTGGCCGTGGCCCGCGGGGACCGGGCGGCGGGACTGCTCGCGCTGGCCGACACGGTGAAGCCCGACGCCGCCCCCACGGTGGCGCGCCTTCAGGCCCTCGGGCTCCAGCCGGTCATGATCACCGGCGACAACGCGGGGACGGCGCGCGCCGTGGCGGCGGAGGTGGGCATCACGGAGGTGATGGCCCAGGTGCTGCCCCCGGACAAGGCCGAGCGCGTCCGCGCGCTTCAGCGCGCGGGGCGCCGGGTGGCCATGGTGGGCGACGGGATCAACGACGCTCCCGCCCTGACCCAGGCAGACGTGGGCCTCGCCATCGGCGCCGGCGCCGACATCGCCATCGAGGCCGCCGACGTGGTGCTGGTGGGCGACCGCCTGGGCGCCGTCGTCGACGCCTATCACGTGGCGCGCCGGACGCACCGGAAGACGGTCCAGAACCTGGCCCTGGCGTTCTCCTTCAACGGGGTCGGGGTGCCGCTGGCCGCGGCGGGCCTGGTGGAGCCGGTCTGGGCCATGGCGGCCATGGCGGCCAGCGTCACCGCCGTGCTCGCCAACTCGTTCCTGGGCCGCCTGATCCCCCGGGGCCGGGCGTCGGCCGGCGAGGTCCAGCGCGTGACGCTCTCGGTGCCCAGCATCCACTGCGAGGGCTGCGTGAAGACGCTCCGCGAGGCCGTCGGGCGGCTGCCCGCGGTGGTGGCCGTCGAGGGAGATCCGGCGACGAAGCGGATGACGATCACGCTGCGCGGCGGCGCCGCCGGCCGCGATGCGGTGGAGGCGGCCATCGTCGGCGCCGGCCACGTGGTCGGGGAGGAGTGAGCGACATGGGACGGGGAGCCTGGATCACGATCCTTCTGGCCGTGTTCCTCACGGGGACCGCCGCGGGGCACTTCGTCAAGACCCCACCACCGACCCGGAGCATGGCGCTCTGGGGGGTGCCGGTGATCCCGCCCGTGAACGCCTACGTGGACGGTCAGCCGATGCGCTTCATCCACACGGAGGTGTCCGACCCCGCGGTGGCTCGCGTGCTGACGCGGATGATGGGCTCCCCGGTGCTGGTGGTGCCTGAGCTGGCCCAGGCGCCGCCCGACCTCCTGGCGCCGGTCTACGTCTTCGCCAACGGCCTGCCGGGCGAGGGGCCGCTCGACTTCCAGATCGACGTGTTCGACGCGCCGCCCGGCAGCGTGGGCTACCGTCCGCTGCGGGCCGTGCACCTGGTGCGGTGGAAGGAGCCGCGCGCCGCGCGGCTGCTCACCCGCGCGGACGAGGTGCGGACGGCCGAGCGCGCCGGCGAGCTGACCATCGAGCGGAGCGGCGTCGTCGTCAACATGCCCTTCGTCGTCTGGCCGGGTGGCGGGCGATGATCCGGGTGGAGCTGCTGACGGCCCCGGGCTGAGGCAAGTGCGAGGCGGCCAGGGCGCTGGTCGCCACGCTCATCGAGAAGGCCAGCGGCCAGATCCCCGACGTGCACGTCGTGGAGGTGGATGTGGCGGCAAACCCGGCCGTCGCGGTGAAGTACCGGGTGATGGCGACCCCGGCCATCGCGATCGACGGGAGGCTCGAGTTCACGGGAATCCCCCGGGAGGAGGCGCTGCGCGCCCGGCTCGAGGCCGCCGCAGCCGGCCGCACGGATCGCCGGCCGTGAGCGGCGCCGCCAGCAGAGGGCTGCGTGACCCGTTCCGCCGCCGAGCGCGAGGCATGGTGGTCGTGCTTCTCCTCGCGCTGGTGACCGGGCTCCTCAGCCTCATGGTCCAGGCGGCGGTGGCCAGCCGGCAGCAGATCGCCCGGCTGGATGCGAGGGTCCGCACGCTCATCGAGCTGCGAGAGGCCGGCGCCTTCGGGACCGGCGGCTTCGGTGGAGACAAACCGGCGGGGGAGGAAGCGTTCTCGATGGACACCCTCGATCGTGTCCGCCGCATCCCGCACGCCGTTCACCTCGCTCGGGTCGACGAGTACGTCTACGCGCCGCAGATCGACCCATCGCGGTCGAATGCCTATGCCATGGTCATCGGCCTGCGCCCGGGCGCGCCCATGCGGGCGGTCGGCGAGGTCGACTACGAGAGCGCGCGGGTCATCGCCGGCCGCGGACTCGCCTCCGCCGACGTGGCGTCGCGGGTGGCGATAGTGGGGCGCCTCTATGCGCGGCAGCGCCTGGGGATCGAGGCAGCCGCCGATCACTGGCCAGGCGGCGTGCGGATCGCGTTGAACGGGCAAGTCTTCACCGTGGTCGGCATCTACACGACCGAGAACGACTTCGGTGACAACCATGTGTTCATCCCGATCGAGGCTTTCCGAGCGACGTTCACGCCAGGCCGAAAGCTCACGAAGATCTTTGTCACGGTCGACTCCGTGGCCAACGTCGAGACCGTCGCCGGCGAGCTCGGGGATCGAACGCGGTTCCCGGAGGCGGACGTGGTGACCGCACCTGAGGCCGTCTCCAGCGCCAGGCTGACGCTCGGGAGCCTGGCCGGGGCAACCGCGTACGGGGCGATGGCGCTGTTCGGCATCGGGGCGCTGCTGGTCGTGTCGGTCATGGTCCTCAGCACTCGGGAGCGCGTCCGGGAAATCGGTACCCTGAAGGCGATCGGCGCCGCCAATCGTGAGGTGGTGCTGCAGTTCCTCTTCGAGGCGCTCGCGCTGAGTGGGCTCGGCGGCTTCGGCGCCCTGGTCGTGGCTGCGCTGGCCGCCCCCGTGGTCGGGCCCGTGCTGGGCGTGCCCGTGACCGTCACCGGACAGGGGCTCGTGATCATCCTCATCGGATCGGTGGTCTTTGCCGGGCTCGGGAGTCTCTATCCGGTCGCCCGGAGCGTGCGGATGAGCCCGGTCGAGGCCATGCGGAACGTGTGATGGGTATGGCGCTGTTCGGGCTGCGGAACGTCGGGCGAAGCAAGGTTCGCCTGATCGTCGTGACGCTGCTGATCGGCGCGTCGGTCTTCCTGCTGCTGGTCATGCAGCAGATCGGGGAAGCCGTCCAGCGCCAGACCGAGCTGCTGAAGCGCACGGTGAACAATACCCTCCAGTTGCGCGCGCGGGGCTCGATGGGCCACGTCAACATGGTTGGTAGCTCCGAACTGCTCCCCGGACGGGTGTTGGACCAGGTCAAGGGTGTCGAGCACGTGGCGCGGGTGGAGACGTACCTGCTCGCCATGAGCCCGACCCAGGGGCACAACTTCGCGATGCACGTCGGAGTGACGCCGGGCGACACCCTGCGGCTCGAGTCCCACGGGGAAGCCGGGAGCCCGCGCCTCATTGCGGGTCGCGGCCTGACCCGGGAGGATCGTGGTCGAGACGTGGGTGTGATCGGCCAGGCGTACGCCCGGTTCGCGCGTATCGCCCCCGAGACGCTCGACCGGGCCCAGCTGACCATCGACACTACGCGTACGCACCCGGCCGTTTTCGCGCTGGATCGACCCAGGCGAACCCTCCGGATCGTCGGGATCTACGCGAGCGGCTACGTCTTCGGCGACATGCAGATGTTCCTGCCGCTCGATACGACCCGCGACATCTATGGCGTGCCGTCGGCCATCTCCTGGCTCTTCGTGACGGTCGACTCGGCGGAACACCTGGCCGCAGTCGAGCGCACTCTGCGGGAGCTCGTCGGGGACGTAGCCGATATCATCGCGCCGGTCAATGCGGCCGAGTTCGAGCACACGGCCACGCGCCTGGTCGTGCGGCTCAGCCGGTGGGGCATCGCCCTGGCGATGAGCCTGATGCTGCTCGTGGTGTTCTTCGTCACGCTGCTGGTGGTCCGTGAGCGCGCCTGGGAGATCGGGACGTTGAAGGCGATCGGGGCTGCGAACCGGAGCGTCGTCGGGAGTGTGCTCGCGGAGGTCTTGGCGCTCTGCACGATCGGCGCTCTCGTTGGCGGTATGCTGTTCGTGGCCGGAGGTGGGTCGCTGGGAGGCCGCGTCTTCGCGCTCGGCGTGGCGCCGGCCCTCCCGACTCAGTACCGTGACTCGCTCGGCGCCGCGCTGGGTTTCGCGGCCGAGCCGGGGCGAATGGCCATCGCGATCCTCCTTGCCGGAGTGATCGTGGTCGCCGTGCTGGGGAGCGCGTATGCACTCCGCCAGATCGTGCGACTCTCGCCCCTGGAGGCGACACGGCATGAGTGAGAGCGCCTTGATCCAGCTGCGAGGCGTGGCCAAGCATTACCGGAAAGGTCTGGAGATCATCCGTGCGCTGGACGGTGTCGATCTCGACGTCGACGGGGCAGGGATGGTGGCCGTCGTCGGCCCTAGCGGGAGCGGCAAGTCCTCGCTCCTTCACATCATTGGTGCGATGGACCGGCCGACGTCGGGAGCGGTCGTTGTCGCGGGGCATTCCCTGGGCGCGCTCCGGGAGGATGCCCTCACGCAGTTCCGCCGGCAGACCGTCGGATTCGTCTTCCAGAGCTTCAACCTCATCCCGAACCTCACCGCGATCGAGAACGTAATGCTGCCCATGGAGTTCAACGGCGTCGCGAGGGAGCTTCGCCGCGACCGAGCGCGCCGGCTGCTCGAACGGGTGCAGCTCGGCGCTCGCCTCTCCCATCGTCCACGGGAGCTGTCGGGTGGGGAGCAGCAACGGGTGGCGATCGCCCGGGCGCTGGCCAACGATCCCATGCTGATCCTTGCGGACGAACCGACCGGCAACCTTGACTCAACGACAGGCCAGCTGATCTACGACCTGCTGCGCGGCATCGCCGAAGAGCGAACGGTTTTGGTGGTGACCCACGCCGAGATGCTGGTCCAGATGGCGGACCGTCTGCTCCGGATCAAGGACGGCCGGGTGGACCGGACCGCTGCCGTTGGCCGATGAGGCTGCCAGGGGCAAGGGGATGCGGCAGGGCGATCGGCGAACTGGGCCTGGTGGCGGCGGTCGCGACCACCCCGGTCGTCGCGGGTCGGTGGAAGGGAGCACGAGGTCGTCGGTGAAACCGTGAGGCCGTCGCCTCTCGCGCTGGTTGCGGCTGGGCTCATGCTGACCCTGGCCCGGGGCCTGGAGGCGGGGGCGCTGAGCAGCGAGGTCGGCGGCGTCCGCGTGGAGCTCGCGAGCATCCCGGGCCGCCCCGGGACGGGCGGGCTGACCGAGTACGTCGTGCGGCTCACGGACGCCGCCCGTCGGCCCGTCTCCGGGGCGCGACTGACGCTTCGGGGCGCCATGGCGGACGGCATGAGCGTGGTGACGCCGCTTCGCCCGGACGGGGAAGACGGCGTCTACCGCGGGCGGGTACTCTACACGATGGAGGGAAGATGGGAGCTGACGCTGCGCCTCGTCCACGGGGGCCGGCCGTTCGAGCTGCCGCTGACGGAGCACGTCGGACGCTGAGCCCCGGCGTGGCGCTCGCCGCGTCGCTCGGGGCCGTCCTCCTGCTCGGCCTGGCCGGGTGGGTCGCGTGGACGAAGGGCGCCGTGGTGGGCCTCGGCCTCGTCGAGTTCGACGCGCCGCTGTCCCTGGCCGCGCTGGGCTTCGTGGCCGGCATCGGGGGCTTCTTCGCCCCCTGCGCGTTCGCCCTGTTCCCCGCCTACGTCTCCTACTACCTGGCCGCGGGCGGCGACGGGGGCTCGGTGCGCCGGTCCGTCGGTCTCGGGCTCGCCTGCGCGGCCGGCGCGACGGTGTTCTTCGCCCTCGTCGGCATCGCCATCACCCTGGTGGGCGGCGTGGTCGCGCCGTACCTCATCGGCACCAAGCCCGTCATCGCGCTGGCCGTCGTCGCTCTGGGCGTCGTGCAGGCGCTGGACGTGCGTCTTCCGTCCCTCGCGCTGCCGCTCGGCCTGTCCGCCGGTCGCGGCCTGCCGGTCGTCGTCGCCGTCTTCCTGTACGGGTTCGGTTACGCGCTGGCGTCGACCGGCTGCACCCTGCCGCTCTACGTGTCGATCACGGTGCTGCCGCTGACGAGCGGCTTCTCGGGGGCGGCCCTGACCACGTTCCTGGCGTTCGCCGCGGCGATGGCGCTGCTCATGCTGGTGACGACGCTGCTCATCGGACTGGCGCGGCGGCAGGTCCTCGCCGCCTTCCACCAGTGGACGGGTTGGATCAAGCGCGGGAGCGGCGTGGTGCTGATCCTGGCCGGGCTGTATCTGGGATACTACTACGTGGCGGCCGGGATGTGAGGCTGCGAGGGGGGAAGGCATCGATGCGAACTCTTCGTTCAGTCCTTGGCGTGCTGGCGGTCATCACCCTGGTGTGGCTCGTGCCCGAGACGGCGAACGCCGGCTGGAAGCTCGCCACCATCGCCGTCAAGGGGATGGTCTGCGCGTACTGACCGGCGAACATCGCGACAGCCTTGGAGAGGCTGCCGGGCGTGAAGCGGGCGGACGTCCAGCTCAAGACGGGGCAGGCCAGGGTCATCTACGACGACACCGCGCAGACGCCCGAGAAGCTGGCCGCCGCCATCGACCGGCTGGGCTTCAGGGCGTCGGTCGTGTCCGTCGCGGAGGCGCCGAACGAGGCGCCGGCGACGCGTTGAGGGCCCAGTGACCGAGTTCGGATTGGTCAACCTCGTCGTCCTGCCGCTCGGCCTGGGCCTGCTCGGCTTCATCGAGCCGTGCTCGATCGGGTCGAGCCTGGTCTTCATCAAGTACCTGGAGGGCAAGGGCGCCGCGGCCAAGCTCGCGGACGTGGGCGTGTTCGCTGTCACGCGGGCGGGCTTCATCGGCGTCCTCGGGATGCTGGCCGTCGTGCTCGGCACGGCCTTCCTCGGCTTTCAGCGGGCCGGCTGGATCGTTCTCGGGGCCATCTATATCGTGCTCGGGGGCCTGTACCTCGCCGGCCGGGCCGGCGCCCTGATGGTGTCCCTGGGGCCGCGCGTGACTCGCCTGTCCGGCTCGGCGGGCTCCGCGACGCTCGGGCTGGTGTTCGGCCTCAACATTCCGGCCTGCGCCGCGCCGCTGATCTTCGCGCTCCTCGGCGCGGCGGCGGCGGGCGGCGCGTCCGGTCAGACGCTCGCCGCCGGGTTCCTCTCGCTGTCCCTGTTCGGCCTCGCCCTGTCCCTGCCGCTGGTCGTGGCGGCGTTCTTCGAGGGGGCGCGCCGGGCCCTGGACCGGCTGGCGGGGCTCTCGTGGCGGCGCCCCTTCTGGACGGGTGTGCTCCTGGCCGCCCTCGGAGTCTGGTCGATCGGCTTCGCGCTGCTGGCAGAGGTCAAGGCGTAGGATTGGACGGCGCCCGGGCGGGGCGACCGGCGGGATCGGGAGGGCCTCCAGCGACCGTTCGGTCCCGCGCGAGCCCAAGGGGGACACCATGGATACGATGCGGGTCTTCGTGGAACGGGTCACGCAGGAGGCGCAGCTGTCGATGCGGTGCGGATGCGGCGGCTGTCACCCCACCGCCACCGTGTACCGTGACGACCCCCGGTACGAGTGGCACGAGGCGCGTCTGGCCGAGGCCCCGTGCTGCTGTGGCCGGTTCTTCGTGGTGGCGCACGACGAGGAGACGGCGCGGCTTCGCGCGCACGCGGTGGCCGGACGGATCCGCGCGCAGGGGATGGCGTCCTCAGGCCACGCCTTCCTGGCCCACACCGTCACGCTGCCCTGGGGGGCGACGGTCGCCGTGGTATCGGTGGACCTCGGTGACGGACCGAGGACGGGTGGCGAGCGCTCCGCGCCTCGCGCGAGACCGTAGTCGTGGCGCCCCGGCGAAGACGGGCAACGCTGGACGATTTCCTGGACCCCGTGCTGGTCGTGGCGGCGCACCCGGACGACATCGAGGTCCACTGCGGCGGCACCCTCGCGCAGCTGGTGACGGCCGGCCGCCAGATCACATGCGCGCTGTGCACCAGCGGCAACCGCGGGACATCGAGCCTGACCCTCACGGCGGAGGCGGTCGCCGCGCTCCGGCACGAGGAGCAGGTGAAGGCGTCCGCCACGCTGGGCGTGCGGGACGTGCGCTTTCTCGGCCACGACGACGGCGATCTCCAGTTCTGCGTCCCGGCGCTGCGCGAGGAGATCGTGCGGCTGGTCCGGGCGGTCCGGCCGACGACCGTCATCACCCACGACCCGTATCCCGGCGACGGAGGCCGGGATAGCTGTTCCATCTACCCGGACCACCTCACGGTGGGCCGGGCGGTCGTCGAGGCCGCCTACGTCTGCGCGCCCGGCCCCCTCTTCTACCCGGAGCACCGGCGCGAGGGGCTTCTCCCCCACAAGCCCGCAGTCCTCCATCTCATCATGAGCCAGCACCCCGACGTGTTCATGCCCATCGGCTCCGTGTGGAACGTCAAGCTGAAGGCGATCCGGCAGCACCGGTCCCAGGGCCGGGACACTCCGGAGAACGACCGCGTGATGGCGCGGATCGCCCGGGACAGTGGCGCGCGCGCCGGGGTGCCCAAGGCCGAGGCTTTCCGCGTCCTCCTCCCGACCTAGGCCGAACGCGCGCGACGAGCGTCCGGCGGACAGCTCGGTGAGCTCGATGGCCGACACCGGGGATGGCGGGATTCACGGCGCTCGCGCCGCGCGGTCGCATGGGCTTGGTGTGGCGAGCGTGGCGGGCGTCCTGCTGACGGCTGGCATGCTCGTGTTCATCGTGTACGGTCTCGACCTCCGCGCCCTCGGGCGGGCCCTGGCCGGGGCGCGGTACCGGTACGTCGGGCTCCTGCTGCTGACCACCGCGGCGCTGTGGGTCCTGGGAGCCCTGCAGTGGCGGGTCATCCTCGGCTCCGTCAAGCGGGTCGGGCCGGCGAGGCTGCTGGCCGCTCAGCTCATCGGCGCTCTGGCCCAGGGGATCCTCCACGTCCCCGTGGGCGCTCTCGTCCGCGCCTACGTGGTCGCCCGACGCGAGCACGTGAACGTGAGCACGGTGCTCGCGACGACAGCCACCGACCGGTTGGTGGACGGTCTCGCCTTTCTCGGGTTGCTCGGCGTGGTGCTGGGGACGGCCGAGCTTCCCCCGACCGCCGCCGCCGCTCACGCGGCCCTGAGGACGGCGGGCTGGACATCGCTCGCGCTGTACGGCGCCCTCGGCGTCCTGCTGGTGGCGCTCGGGGCGCACCCCGCGCGGGGTGGCGCCGCCGTCGAGCGCGTCGTCGCGCGGATCGCACGGCCATGGGCCCGGCAGGCCGGCGCGGTGTTCGCGCGGTTCTGCGATGGTTTGAGGCTGCCGAGGCACGGGCGAGACCGCCTGCTTCTCGCGCTGTGCGCGCTGGCCAAGAAGGCCGTGATCCCCTTCCAGGTGTACTGGGTCGCCCGGGCGTTCGGGCTCGACCTCCCCTGGACGGCGTACGCGTTCCAGGTCGTGTTCCTCGGGTTCCTGTTGCTGGTCGCGGGGACGCTCGGGGTCCGGGGCACCTACCAGGCGGGGATGATCGTCGCCCTGGGCTTCTACGGAGTGGGGAAGGAGATCGCCCTCGCCATCGCCCTCATCGTCGAGGCGGTCGCCCATGGCGCCGCCATGGTGCTGGGTCTGGTCTTTCTCTGGCGCGAGGGCCTCACACGAGCCGAGCTCCGCGCGCTGGGCGCTCCGCCGCGACGGGCTCCCGCCGACAGGTGAGCTAAAGGAGCGCCGCGGGACGCGAAGAGGTGATCTGCCGCCCGCGCCACGGACGTCAGAGCCGCTCCAGCAACCATTGCGGCGTGAGGCCGATGAAGTAGGCGTTCAGGATGCTCATGTAGTTGAGGGCGAGCAGCGTCCCGACGGCGATGAGGACCAGGCCGGCGATGCGGTCCACCCCGGGCAAGAACGGCCGGAAGCGGCCGAAGAAGCTCAGGAACTGGTCGGCGAGCAGCGCCGCGGCGAGGAACGGGATCGCCAGGCCGGCGGCGTAGGCGGCCAGGAGGCGTGTGCCGTCGGCGGCGCTGCCGGCGGTGCTGGCGAGGGTCAGGATGGAGCCCAGCACGGGACCCACGCACGGCGTCCAGCCGGCGCCGAAGACGACCCCGACGGCCACGGAACCGAAGAGACCGGCGGGCTTGCTCGCCAGCGGGATCCGGATCTGGCGCACCAGGACGGACGGGCGGAGGAGGCCCACCAGATGGAGCCCGAACAGGATGATGAGCGCGCCGCCGATCTGCTGGACCAGACCGCGATAGCTCAGCACCCAGCCCCCCGCGAGCGCCGCGGCGGTGCCCATGAGCATGAAGACGAGCGAGAAGCCGGACACGAAACCCAGGGCATTGAGTGCCAGCGCCGCACGCGTGCCCCGGCGCGGCCGGCTGCGCAGGTCGCCCCACGACACCCCGGCGATGAAGGCAAGATACGACGGCACGAGGGGCAGCACGCAGGGTGAGAGGAACGACAGCAGACCGGCGCCCCCCGCCACCATCAGCGAGATCGTCATGGTGATGGCGACGAGGCGCGAGCGGCCTCAGCAGTGGCGTTGGCGGCCTCGCGGAGTTGGCGCGCAGCTCGTCGATCGGGCATCAGAGCCACCGCGCTGCCGAGTGCCATGATGGCACCACCGGCCCAGAGCCAGCTCACCAGCGGCGTCACCAGGGCTTTGACGGTCACCCAGGCGCCCTTGTCGTCGAAGCTTCCCAGGATGACGTAGAGATCCTCCCGGGCCCCGACCCAGTAGTCCACCTCGGCGATCGGCGCCTGTTGAGTCGGGTAGAAACGGAGTGCGGGGGACATGGTGCCAACAGATCGAGTCCCCACCGACACGTCGATCCGGGCGAACACCTTATCATGGGTGGGTCCTTCGCTGGCGCCGAGCCCGGAGAACGTCAGGCGATAGCCGCCAAGCTCGAGGTGCTCTCCGACCCGGAGCATGGTCTCCCGCTGGATCTGGTAGTTCGACGAGGCCACGAGTCCCACGACCACGACGGCGACGCCGAGGTGCACGACGTAGCCGCCGTAGCGCCGCCGGTTGATCCGGAAGACCGAGATGAAGGCGTGACCGATGCCTTCGTCGGCGGTCCGCCGTCGGCCTCTCACTCCCCGCGTGAATTCGCCTGCAACGCATCCAGCGACGAGGACGGCCAGCGAGAGGCCAAGGAGCGGGGCCAGGTCTCGGACCCCCGAGACGAGGAGTGCGGCGCCCGCGAAGCCGGCGGATCCCAGCGGCCAGCGAAGCCGCCGCCCGAGCGCCAGCCAGGAGCCCGCGCGCCAGGGGATCAGCGGGCCGATCCCCATCAGGGCGAGGAGCCCCAGTCCGACCGGCACCATGACCTGGTTGAAATACGGGGCGCCCACGCTCATCTTGACGCCGGTCACCGCCTCGGCCAGGAGAGGGAAGATGGTTCCGAAGAACACCGTGAAGCAGATGCCCACCAGCGCCACGTTGTTGAGGAGAAAGGCGGTTTCGCGGGACAGGACGCTGACCTCGTCGGCCCCGCTGCCGCGCATCTGATCCAGACGCGCGGCCACCAGGCTCAAGGACAGGATGAAGACGAGCGCGAGGTAGACGAGAAAGAGGAACCCGACTGGTGACTGGGAGAAGCTGTGGACCGAGCCGATGACGCCACTTCTGGTCAGAAACGTCCCGAAGACGATCAGCCCGTAGGTGAGGATGATGAGGGCGAGGTTCCAGATCCGGAGCATCCGTCGCCGTTCCTGGACGACGATCGAATGGATGTAGGCGGTCGCCGTCAGCCACGGCAAGAGGGAGGCGTTCTCAACCGGGTCCCACGCCCAGTAGCCTCCCCAGCCCAGCACGTGATACGACCACCAGCCGCCGTACACGATCCCGGCCGTCATGCAGAGCCAGGATCCGGTGGCCCAGCGCCGGGTCAGGACCATCCATCCGTCCGTGAGGCGCCCGGTCATGAGGGCGGCCAGGGCGAACGCGTAGGGCACGGTGAATCCGACCCACCCCGCGTAGAGCAGGAGCGGATGGACCAGCATGCTCGTGTCCTCGAGGAGCGGATTCATCCCGCGCCCATCCGCGGGCACCGGGGTGAGCGGGGCGAAAGGGTTGGCGGCGAACGCCAGGACGGCGAGGAAGAAGGCCGAGATCGCCATCAGGACGGTCCCCACGTAGGGGAACAGCGCGGGGTGCCTCCCTCGGTAGCGGAGGAGGATCACCACAGCGAGGCCCGCCTGCATCCACTCCCACAGGACCAGGGAGCCCTCGAGCGCTGCCCACAACCCCGCGATCCGATACCAGAGCGCGTAGGCGCGGCTCGAGTTCTGTGCGACGTAGCGGATGCTGAAGTCACTCGTGACGAGAGCGTACTCGAGGGTCAGGAACGCCATCGTCACGAGGACGAAGTGCACGCCGATCGCGCGGCGCCCCGCCGCGGCGAGCTCGGGCCGGTCCTGCCGGGCCCCGGCGATCAGGGCGACGGCCGCGAAGACGGCGAGCGCGAGGGCCCCGAGAATGGCCGCCTGGCCGAGCAGGCCGGTCATCTCGACCCCCTGACGGGCGCGATTCCGGTGCGCCGCCCGGACACACCCTGCGCCCCACCGTCCACCAGCACACCTCGCGCCACCAGCACACCTCCCCCGAGGGGTCGATCGACGACTCTGGGCCATCGATGGCTCGGACAAGCACGGGAACAGGACACGGCTCCCGTGCCGCGGCCCGGTGAAGACGGACGAGAAGGACGACTACGCGGAGGGTTCGGGAGGGTGGAAGACGGACGCCGACCGGCGGGGCGGCCGGTGACGGGTGGTCGGTGGCACCAGGCCCCCGGTCAGCGGGAGGGCCAGAGCGCCGATGACCGGCACCAGGACGGTCGCGGGAGCGCCACACCCGAGCCCGTGGAACGCCAGGTCCTCGCCGGGCGACCCACCGCCGTGCCCGCCGCACACAGCGAGGGCGACGCCCAGCACGCACAGCACGACGACGGCCAGCGCTTGCCTCATCGGTTCCTTTCGGTTGTCCCCCCCCGCATACCACGGCCCCGCGCCGCCGTCAATCTCCGCGGTCGCACACTCGCGGGCCCGGCGTAACGGTGGGACGGGTCCGGGGCGTGGCGTGGCCCGAATTGACAGGCCATTCCGATCGTGGTAGTCGAACCGATGTGACGAGTCGAGGGTGGGCCGTTCTCACGGTGGTCGTCCTCCTCCCCCTGGCTATGGTCTGCGCGGCCCACGGGGACGGTCTGCTCGATAGTGCCGGTGTCCCGCATGCGGGCGCTTGCGCGGCAGCGGTGCTCATGCTGCCCCTGGCCGCCCTGATCCACGCTCCCGCGCTGGCTCAGCGCGTGTCCCTGCCAGGCTCGGCCCGCCTGCGACCTGGCCACCTCGGTTCGCTCTTTCGCCCCCCGGAACCGCTCCGCTAGTCGTCGCCGCGGCCTTCCCGCGTTACCGGGGAAGGCGTAGCGGCACCCATCGAGGCTGATCCCCTCGCGACCGAGACGGGCGCCGGAGTGCACGCCCGGGACGGTGAAGGCGGCCCGGTCTTTTTCGGCTGATTCCTGCCGGAGGAGGACGTGAAACGGTCGCGGCGCGCTCGGATGAACCGCCGGCGATCCGGGTTCGGCCGGCGAAGGCCGGTGACGAGGGGTGGGGCACACGGATGACTCGCAGGAGGACCTCATGGAAGTACGAACGGCCAGGAAAGAAGCCAAGCGGCGGATGCGGGAAGCGGCTCACCGGCGCGCACGGGCCCGCACGATCGCCCTACGAGCTGCGGTCGGCCTGCTCTTCGTCGGGGGTGGCGCATTCGCCGCCGTGCAAGCGCTCACGGCCAAGGTCTACCCGCCGACCGGCATGCAGGATCACGTCGAGTCCTACCCCTCATGCCAGATCTGCCCGACGCCGATTCCGGAGAGTGTCCAGCGGCACATCATGGAGCACCGGCCGCCGGGACGACCCGGAGACCGGCCCGGGATCCTCGTGCAGTACAGCTGCACGGCGTGTCCGGATGTGGTGGCGACCCTCACCCGGATCGTGGAGCGCTACCCGAAGGCCGTCTACCTTGCCCCTTACCCCGCCATGAGCCCCCGGATCGCGTTGACGACGCTGGGGCAGGTCGAGGTCATGGAGGAAGTCGAGGAGGCCCGCATCGTGGCGTTCATCGAGAAGCATCTGTGAGGACCTAGCGAGGCCCCGCCTCAGACCGACGAGACATGCCGACAGGACGAGGCGAAGGAACGGGGTTGATCATACGGCCGGCGCCCCAGGATCGCCCCGGGGTTGTTGGGCGGTGGCCATGGACTG
>Ga0187892_10003725_pt1 | contig 27197 bp, 22 predicted proteins | sample MA1701073metaG_FD_139345 | JGI IMG/M metagenome (GOLD analysis project Ga0187892, IMG submission 139345) | Bio-ooze microbial communities from a basaltic lava cave in the Kipuka Kanohina Cave System on the Island of Hawaii, USA - MA170107-3 metaG ... | reverse complement strand
GCCTCCAGTTCGCGACGCTCGTCGATGCCGCGATCGATCCGTTTCGCCATCCTGGGCATAGGTTGTACCTCCTGCCCAGGCAGCCTACTATATATCGTATACTATTGCAAGTAAGCACTAGATTCACGACGTGGAGAAGACCGGCGCGGTTCATTTGAACCAACTCCCTTCGCCTCGCGAATACTCGCAGCGCGGAAATACCCAATGCTGCCTGTTAAACGCGCGAAGGACTTAAACTGCGATTGTATCCGTTGTCACGCTCGCGACGCAAGCCAGCCCACCGCGTTTCCGTTCGGTCGCCATCAACCGGCAGCGAACCGGCTCGCCAACGGCTTGGGGGATGCGCTGCCCGAGACGCCGCCACAAGTCGCGGTTGCGGGCCCACCGGTAGCGGCACCGTGGGCCTCGACCTGCAATCATCGCGGCAGTTTTTCATGTAGGCGATACCGGGTGCGATCCGGACATCGCTCGAAAGGGGACCGTCGTGTCAAATCGTCGCGACGCACGCGAAGGAGCCGAGGCACGGGCGCACACACGTGCGAAGCGTCACATTCGCGGCCGATACGCTCCACCAGCCGATGGCTCGGCCCGCTCACATACGACGCTTGACACGATTTCCGCGCGAATCCTGCCCGATTTCGACACGAATCTGCACCGTCTCGGCCCGCTCCCTGCGGAGTTTCGCCGCTTCTTCAGCCTCTTCAGCCGCGGGTCAGCTCCCCGCGCGCCGCCGGACCCGCAGATTCTCGGCAGAATCGCAAGATTCGTCGAGCACGCTGCTGGACTTCAGCCTCCCCAGCGGCGGCGTCACTTTCGGCGGCAGTCAGCCCAACGAAGAGTCGCCGCGATGAAACTCGGAGATTCGCCTTGAACCACCACCGTGGGGTCCGACCTGTTCTCAGACTCTCAGTCCCTCAGAGTCCTGCTTTGCGGCCGCTTCTATCCGGTGACGATCGAGAACGACTGCCGCAGGCGTTCGGTGCGGGACGAGCCGTTGGGGCGGAAGCCGAAGCGCTGCTCATCAATGTGGGGCCTGGAACTTGGCCATGCGCTTCCAGCCGGTTTCATGCCGTGGATGAAGAGGGCGCTGGTGAGGCTGCGGGTCTTCAGGCGTCGTCCGAGAGGGCCGCTTGTCCGACCGGGGACCTACCGCGTAAGATTGTGCGCCGGAGAGACGACCGTGGAAGACCAAGAACTTCTGGATCGCATTGTCCTTGATCCGCGTGTGATGGTGGGTAAGCCCGTGATCCGCGGCACGCGCCTTACGGTGGAGTACGTTTTGAATCTGCTGGCGCACGACGCCACTCACGAAGAGATCCTGTCCGAATACGCCGGGCTCACGCCGGAGGACATCCAGGCCTGTCTGCTGTTTGCATCGCGATCGCTGTCGAGCACTTCGTTCGTGCCGTTGCCGGTGGAGTCGACGTAAAGGTGCGCTTCGTCGTCGACGAGTGTACAGGTCCGGCCGTCGCTCAATGGCTCCGGGCAGAGGGCCACGACGTGTTCTCCGTCTACGACGAATGGCGCGGGGCGGCCGATGCCGACATTTTGGAGTTCGCGTTTCGGCAGAATTGGATTCTGATCACGAACGACAGGGACTTCGGCGAGAAGGTGTACCGCGAGCGGCTGCCGCATCGGGGCGTCGTCTTCCTCCGGCTTCGGAACGAGCGCGCCGCTGCAAAGATCGCGGCCATCCGGAACCTGCTGGACGAACACGCCGACCGGCTCGCCGACCGTTTCGTGGTCGTGTCTGAATCGCAGGTGCGGTTCGCCCGAACGTAGCGTGCTTGACCGCTACGGCGGCAGGAACCGCCGCTGGAACACCGCGAAATCGCCAAGGTCGACGTCGTCATCGACGTTGGTGTCGGCGCAGTCGCAACCGAATGGTGCCGCTGACTCCGGCCCGTTCCAGCACGCGACGAACGGACTCCAGTCAACGAGTTCCACGTGCGCATCGCCGGTCAAATCGCCCCACGGCGGCCCCCAACGAGCCCAGAACGCTGACACATTGCCGCCAGCGGTGCCGAACTGCCCGCCGGCGTAGAGCAATGGGCCGCTGCCGTCATCGAAGGCAGTCAGCGCATAGGCGAACGTACCCATTCCCGCCTCCACGCCGAGGCCCAATTGGGCCCAATCTGAACCATCCCACTTGGCGATTTGGTATGAGGGCTGGCCCAACAACGCAAATTGGCCCGTGGCATACAGGCACGGTCCGCTTCCGTCATCGAAGATCGCGAAGGCGGTCACAAAGGCGTAAAAATGCTCTGCGGCGAGTGGTATCCAACTTGTGCCCGTCCATTTGGCGACGCCGTGGGCCGGAGAACCCCCGGCGTTCATGAACTGGCCGCCCACGAACAGCGCTGGCCCAGTCCCGTCGTCAAAGACGACCAGCGCATTCACGGTGTCGTCGACACCGGAGCCGACGGGCGCCCAGCTCGCGCCGTCCCACTTGGCCACGTTGCTGGCCGGAACTCCGCCCGCCAACGTAAACTCCCCGCCCGCATAGAGCGCGGGTCCGCCACCGTCATCGAAAACCGCCAGGGCGACGACATACTGCCCGTCCGTCCCGGATCCGAGCGGCGACCAGCTTGTGCCGTCCCACTTGGCGATGTGATTGACGCTCATCTCGCTGGCAAAGCTGAATGATCCTCCGGCGTAGAGTCCAGGGCCGCTTCCGTCGTCGAAGCCCGCCAGGGCCAAGACAGACCCCCATTTGAATCCCGCACCAAGCGGCGCCCAGCCGGTGCCGTCCCACCTGGCGATCGAATTGGCCTGTGCCTGGCCAGCAGCGGTGAAATCGCCGCCCGCGTAGAGCGCTGCCCCGGTTCCGTCGTCGAACGGCATAAGGACATAGACGTGCCCATCCGTGCCTTCGCCAAGTGCCGACCAATGGGCGCCATTCCACCTGGCGACGGAACTGGCCGCCACGTCGCCGGCCGAGATGAACGACCCGCCGGCATACATCGCCATCCCGCCGCCGTCATCGAACGTCGTCAAAGCGAAAATGGGTAGATCCATGCCCGTGCCGAGGGCCGACCAATCCGCGCCGTTCCAGGTCGCGACACGGTTGGCGGCGGCGCCGCCGGCGACCAGAAACTCGCCCCCGGCCACAAGCGCCGGTGCGGCGCCGCGATCGTAGGCCGTTAGCGCAGCGACCCCATCCGAGAGGCCGATTCCAACGGGCGACCACGTGGCGCCATTCCATCTTGCAACCGCCTTGGCCGGATTGTTACCCGCTGTCTCGAATGTCCCACCAGCATAGAGCGCGGGGCCATCCGCCTCGTTCAACACCGTCATCGCCCGCACGCTGGCGTCGACGCCGGCTCCGACTGGTGACCAGTCGGCGCCGTCCCACTTCGCCACCCTGCTGGCTGCGACACCGCCGGCCGTGATGAAGTGTCCGCCGGCGTAGAGCGCAGGCCCGTCACCATCGTCGAACGTGGTCAGCGCCAGGATCGGAGCGCTGGTCCCAGCTCCCAGGGGTAACCACGCGGCACCGTCCCATCTGGCAATGTGGCTTGCCGGCTGGCCGCCGGCAATGGTGAATTTGCCCGCGGCATAGAGCGCCGGCCCACCTCCGTCGTCGAACACCGCCAGCGCATTGACAGAGACGTTTGTTCCGCCCTCAACGCCACTGCCCAAGGCTTGCCAGCTTGTTCCGTCCCATTTGGCAATGCGATTCGCGGGGGCGGCGTCCGCGCTGGTGAACGCCCCGCCGGCGAAGAGTGCCGGGCCGCCGCCGTCATCGAAGACGGCCAGTGCGTTCACCCGGTTGTTTAAGCCCATCGCCAGCGACGACCAGCCTATGCCGTTCCACTTGGCGATATGATGGGCCGCGACACCGCCGGCCATGCTGAACTTTCCACCGGCGTAGAGCGCCGCCCCGTTTCCGTCATCGAAGGCGGCCACCGCGCAGACCGCCTCATTCATTCCAGTGCCGAACGGCGACCACTCCGCGCCATTCCAAGCGGCGATCTGGTTGGCCACCACTTCGCCCGCGACGGTGAACTTGCCACCGATCACCAGCACGGCCGGCTGACTGCCGTCCCCATCCGGGTCCCACGTGGCGGCCGCGTAAACATCGTCGCTCGCGCCCGGCATACCTTGCCCCGGAAGCCAGTGTGGCCCGCACTGTGCGAAAGCAACCGTGGCCGATTCGACGGTCACGCCCAGTGCGCCAAAGATCCCCGACCAACCGGCGAGATGGCGGCTCATCGGAAAACTCCTTCTGTGACACGACGAGAATGACAAGCGTTCACTCCATCATCCATCGCAACAGGTGTCCGGCCAACGCCGGAGACCCGCCACCGACGCTACGGTTGACGTTGTTGCGGTCCAAGTTCGCCGGCTGGTTGGCGGCGCCGTTGTTGAGTGCCTGAATGAGCGCCAGCAGGTCTTGTGTGTTGCTGGTGCCGCTCAAGTTCACGTTGCCGGGCAGCGACTGGTACAGCAGCGTCAACTGCGCCTGGCCGTCGTGCCAGAGCGTGACAGTGGTGCACTCCTTGGGCGGAATCGCGAAGTCGAGGAACAAGTCCCATCGATTCGGGGCCGCCACTGCCATCGACGACGCTCGGGGCAGTCGGCTGGGCCATTGCCGACGCTGTCGGTGCACGTGATCCAGAAGTTGGCCGGGCTGGCTGCGACCAGCGGCGGCGCGCTGAACGTGATGCCGATCACGCCATAGTCGACCAGCCCCTCAGGCGGCGTGCGCGCGCCGCCGATGCCGTGCATCAGCGCCGGGCCATCGCCCGTGTCGAACATGTCGCGGAGAGGCTGGCCCGGCAGCCACGGGTTATCCGGTGAAGGATTGGGCGAAGCTGTCGGCGTCGCGGAGATCGACGTCTGCGTCGGTGTCGAAGTCGAAGACTTCGAGGCAGTCGGACGGCGTGGTTGGCGGCGTCGGGCTCGGGGCGGTGCCAGGGCCGGCCATGCAGTCCGAGAAGACGGCGTAATCGGACACGTCGATGTCGCCGTCGATGTCCCAGTCGCCTTTCTCGGCGGCGCGAAACACCGCGCGTGTCGGTTCGACGGTGAGGCCGAAGCGGCGATTGGGCGCTGACGGCAGATTGACTGTGGCGAACTGGCCGATGTGTGAGCCGTAGGTCAGGACCTCGAACTCGTCGCCGGGGTCAGGGACGAAATCGTCGATGAGACTTACGTTCATGGTCCCATCCAGAATGGCGATCCCCGGCGCGATGAGCTGGTCGTAGTCGCTGCCCGGCAGCGGCCCGCCGATCTGGATATCCAGTGTTCCAGCGGCCGTCTGCATGTAGTTGCCGGTAACAGTGACGGTGCCGGGCGAAAGCCCGGGCGCCACTTCACCGCCATCGATCTCTAGTGTCCCGAAGACCGTGCCCGATCCGGTCAGGGCGCCACCGAGGAAGCGCAGGGGTTCGCCGGACCCAATGTCACCGCCCTCGAGCACGGTCTCACCGTCCGTCTGCGTGTAGACCCCGAATGACAGCCGCCCCGACCGAGCGTAAACCTGGCCGATGTTGTTGAAGACCCCGACGACCGTCTCACCTGAGCTGTCGGCCTTGGTGAACGTACCGAGGTTGTTGAAGGTGCCACCGGTGATGTCGGCATCCGTGAACGCGTCGAAGAGGCCATGGTTATCGAGCGTTCCCAAACCGAGCCCGATTTCGCCATCGATCCAAGTCACCGCACCCGTATTGACCACCAAGCTGCTCGTTGTGCCCTTGCCCGCGCTGCCGGTAATGCCGGTCGCCCCACTGAGCGTCACGGTCCCGGCCGTCTCGAAGAAGCCGCCGAACCAGAGAAACGACGTCGTCACGTCGAGGTCGCCGCTGCCCCTGACGGCGCTTTCCGGAGCCATCCACAAGTTTGGGATGCTGGGCGCCGCGCCGGCCAGCAGGTCAAGGCGGCCACCGGACTCGGCCACGCGCACGAATCCGTCCGTGCCGTCGCTGACCACGCTAACGCCTTCGGCGAAGGTGTGCGCCGCAATCTCCAGCACGCCGCCGGAATTCATGATAAAGGCCCCGGTGCTGGTGCCGGCTTCGGATTCGAGTCGCAACGTGCCGGTGCGGACTTCGACGACGCCATCGTTGTACAACGGCACACCGACGCGGCTCACGCCGCCACTGCCATCCTTCAGGAAGTGCCCGGCATTGATCACCGCAGAGGCAAGCTGGCCGGGGTTGATCGAAGCATCGCCGAGGAACTCGAACTTGCCGCCCGATGAGATGCTGAGGGTAGCCGAATTCATCCCAAGGTTGCCGTCGCCGGACACGCGGGCGATGGCGAACGGGTTTATGATTAAGGTCCCACCCCCGAGGTACTTCTCGTCGCTGGTGCGGAACTCCAAGAGGAACTCGATCGTGATCAAGCCGCCGGTCAGTGTGCCGGCGTCGAAGTAGAATTCACTACTGAAGACCCCGGCTCCGTCCACCAGAAGCCCGGGCAAACCTCCGTCGGGACTCTTGCGCATTTGGAACGGGCCATCGGTGAACAGATTGGTAACGCCCGTGGTGTTGTCGAGGTATACGGAGTGGGTCGAAATATATGCGCTGTCGCCGAGTTGGGGGTATGTTAGCGGCGGCGCGGGGCAACCACCGACCGGCGAATCCAGCCAGTTGTTGTAAAACTCGCCGTCGGGCCGTTGGCAGCAGGCGTACCAGTCTTCGCTCGGACAATTGTCGTTCCGAGCGAATGTGTCGGCGTGAGCCAAGGTGGTCGCCCAAGTCAGGTGAAAAAGGCCGGCGACGGCCACAATCCAGATGTTGCTTTGACGGACGTGGTTCATGGGCAAGGCTCCTATGGTTTCCGGCCGAGGGCCGGGAAACGGACATACGAATCGTGGCTGTCGCGATCGTGGCCTGCAGGTTCTGCTTCGACGTCGTCACCCACGACACAACGCGAATACGGTGCTGAATTTGGCTCATCGCATGTTACACTGCGCACCTGACTTCACTCACGCGTCACCGGCATATGCTTGACCACACTCACCGCGAGATAGGCGTCCGCCTGGGGCGCCAGGGCCGCGGCCCGGCGCGACGGCGTCAGCGTGACCGTGACGGGCTGTGCATAGATTGGAACTCCGTCGACATCGCGTGGCAGATCGGCGGCCGGCGCGAGGCCAATCATTTGGCGTAGGTCTTCGTCAACCGAAACGCCGCGAAGCCCCAGGCTCAAAATGCCGTGGTCCAAAGAGTTGAAATGGATTGACCCGTCAGGGTTCACCGCAAATTCGCCGCTGCCCAGAAGATGGTTTTGCGCGTCGTGCAGTTCAACCTCGAATCCGAGGTACGTGAACTGCTCGTCGAAGTCGATCTCGATCCGCCAACATTCCCGTTGTGCGTTCCCGTCCGGACCAACGGCGGGGCTCCACACCAGGCTCTGCAGATGGATGCGCTTCTGAGTCAAAGCCGCGAGGTTCGGGTCTCGAATCTCTAACGGCACTTCTGGCAGTCCGTTGGCCACCAGGACACGGAACGGCGTGATGGGCAATTGACACTCGGCGAAGAGCTGCCCGTGCTCGAAGCGCCCGTCAGCGTTACTCGGTAGACGCGCGACCGTGTATCCGCCTGGTGGAGCCGGCTTGCGCGGCTCGCAGAAACGCACGGTTAGCACACCCTGCAAGACATGGAGACCGGCCCGCTGCGTCATCCGCCGCGCTGGGATGGGCCAGCCGAGAGCAAATGGATCGCGAGTCGGCGGGATCGCGTTGACAAACTCGTATGCCCTGACAGGGACCATCGCGGCGTCTGGTCGCGGATGATCGAGCTGGCTGTCGATGCGCAACTCCGGCGAAACGACGATGGCGATGCCGGGTAGCGAAAACGCGCGCGGGCCGCTGATGTTGACGTGCAGGCCTGGTTCGCTGTCGACAGCCGTCACGCCGCGGCCAGTCACGGCCACCTGAACCATCAGTCGGGCAATGCCCTGCACCGTCACGGGCGCCAGCGCCCCGGCGCGCATCCGGGCGGCCAATTCCGCGAATAGCGCTTCGGTCTCCTGCGCGTCGCGTTCTCCGAGGGGCTCGCCGGCCGCGGCGCGCCCCAACAAGACCGCGAGTTGCTCGAGGTCATCGAGCCAGGCCGCGCGTGCATCCAGGGCCTGCTGCCGCGCGACGAGCGCCGCTTGCTGGGCGCTCAGACGCGCCTGTCGCTCGGAGGCCAGCCGTTGCGAGTACACCCCGGCGGTCACCGTGACTGCCAAGAGCAGGGCCGCCACGGCCACCAGCTTGAGCCGGTGGCGGCGCAGTGACTTGCGGAGCAGATACCAAGAGCTGTCGCGCTTGGCCTCGATCGCCTCGCCGGCCAGATAGCGGCCGAGGTCGCGGGCTAATTCGCCGGCGCTCTGATAGCGGCGGTCGCGCTGCTTACACAGACATCGGAGCACGATCGTTTCCACCTCGTCATCGATGGCCCGCCGGATGCTGCGCAGCTTGCGCGGCTCGGCCTTGATGATGTTGTCGAGCACGGTCCGCATGTCGCCAACCACGTCGTACGGGAATCGGCCGGTCAGCATCTGAAACAGAATGACGCCCAGCGAGTACACATCCGTCCGGACGTCGATCTTCTCCGGGCTGCCTTCGGCTTGCTCCGGGCTGGCCCACGGCAGTGAGCCGACGAATTGTCCCGTGATCGTCATCACCATGGCTGGACCGAGAATCCCGCCTGCCTTGGACGCGGCTGTATCGTGTCCAGGGTCTCGGTCGTCGGCAGGGGAACCGGAAGGGATTCCGGTTCCAGCCGCCGCCAGCTTGGCCAGCCCGAAGTCCAGCACGTGCGGCTCGCCGAGAGTGTCGATGCGGATGTTGCTGGGCTTGAGGTCGCGATGGATGATCCCGCGCAGGTGGGCCGAGTGGACCGCGTCGCCGATCTTCACGAACAGCCGCAGGATCTGGTCGATCGACCGCTCGCCGCTGGCCACATGTACGTCGAGCGGCTGGCCCGAAATGTAGTCCATCACGAAGTAGTAGCTGCCCGCGGCCGAGCCGCTGTCGTGAATCGCGACGATGTTCGGGTGCCTGAGGCGGCCGAGGATCTCGACCTCGCGCTCGAAGCGCACCTTCTCGCGCACATCCGCGAACGGGCCGTGACGCATCACCTTCAGCGCCACCTTGCGCTTGGTGGCCTTCTGAATGGCCTGGTAGACGACGCCCTGCCCGCCGCGATGGATCTCACGCAGGATTTCATATCCCGGATACGAATCCGAAGCCGGCGGCGGCAGTTGCTCGCCCGCCAGCGCCTGCGTCGGGCCCACCGCGCCAGCGAAAGCGTCGGCTTCCGCCTGGGCGGCATGCAGCAGCAGCCGGTCATCTCTTGATGAATCGCCTATGGTGTCGGGTTGCATTGTATTGCCTCCTGAGTCGCAGCACCGGGATTGATGTCATGTGCCATCCGGAGGTATAGGCGACAACCACCAGTGCGCTTTTAGCCCGAGCCGCTCAGAAAGTCCGAAGCCGTACCCATCGCCTCCTGCAGGAACCGCAAGGCCCGCGCCCTCAAGATGCACACGGTGGCCGGGCTGCGGTTCAGTCGCGTCGCGATTTCTTGCAGGGTGTGCCCGTCGAAGTCGTACCACTGCACCACCTGGCGGTAGTGCTCGGGCAGGCCGGCCAGCGCGCCGTGCAGGGCCGCACCGGCTTCATTTCGCGCCGCACGGCGGCTGGGTGTGCTGCCCGACGCCGCGACGACGTCGATCAGCAGGTGGCTCGAATCGCGCCCGTCGCCAGCCGTCACCGCCAGCCGGTCGCCGCCGCGCTTCTGTGCCGTCAGCAGCTTGAGCGCATCCAGCAGGTTCCGCCGTGCCAGCGTCCACAGCCAGGCGGTGAAGGCTTCGGGACTGCCTGTGCCGAACCGGTGCAGGTCCAGAAATGCATCGGTGAAGGTCTCCTGGACAATGTCATCGACTGACAGGATCGACTGCCAGCGCGCCGGGATCTCGCCGGCCAACCGCCGGCGCAGCTCGGCCGCGTGCTTCTGGAGCACCCCGCCCAACGCCGCACGATCGCCTTGGAGGGCGCGCGCCAGCAAATCTGGTTCGCTATCTGATTCAGCCAACGTGGTTTCTCGATCCAACCGCCGTGAGACGGGACGACGCGCGCATGACTATGTTGCTCGATTCGAACTTCGCCGGCCATGCGTCTCTGTGGCCGGCGTATATGACCGCGCTTGCAACCCGGGGTGGCATGGCCTCGCCGCGGTCCCGGCGCGGGAACGGTGTGGCCGGATGCCGATGCTCAGTCGCAGCGCCCGCGAACCATGGCGACCGCTCCCCGTCAACACGGTAGGACCGGGTCCTGATTACGGATCGATGATGCTCAATGACTCGTGTGTCAGAGTCGGCCAGTCAGTCGCGCCGCGCCCCGGTGGCGAGGCTCCTAGCAATGATACGCAGCCACCGGGCGATTCTTGCACCGGTTTCGTCCAGGATCGGACCGCCACCAGCCCGTGGCGTTCGGTGCGCGACGAGCCGTTGGGGCGGTATATTGTCGCGTTGGCGATTGGACTCGTCGTTGTGGCGCGTGCACGACGAATGGCGCGATGGCCGGAGCCTGACCGTGGCCGCTAAGCAGCTCCCATTGATCCGGACGCACACGATCGCCGGACCCAGGACGCTCGTACCCTATTCGCGCATCTACTGGACGCAGGTGGGGGCCAATGTCTACCTCTTTGCCGAGGATGTATGCGCTTCGTACGACCTTGAAGCGGCTAGACTCCGCTGGACGGGGCTGCTTCCTGGCCGTCCTGCACACCGAGACTGGCCCCGGCGGATCGGGCACGCGCTGCAGTATCGGCCGAGACTGTACGAGTCACCCGGGCTTGTCGTCCATCTGCACCCATCCGATGGCGCCAGCATGTGGGTCCTGGCCCACGCATGCTGCGACGGGCGACGTGTCTGGCAGACCAAGATCGAGCTGCCCGCCGCAGAGTCCTGGACCGAGCCGCGACCGGCACACGAAGGACTCGAGACGGAAGAGCTCCGCGCGCTCCTGGCCCAACGCGATGACCGGATCGCGGTTTGCGTGATTCGGAGCTCACGACGAATGTCGGTATGGACGGCGGACGGCCAGGCATTCCCCTCGCCGCCCTGGGACGGCGGTCTTGATTTCCATGAGCTCGACTTCGCGGGAAAGATCGTGCGCCGAACGCTGCTTCGCGGCGCGCGGCTCGACTTCTACGGCGAGAGCAGCTTCGACGGCCTGCACTTCTGCGAGAACCGTGTGTGCGACTTCGATTGGGACGCGGCCCGCTCAGTGACGCTCATCGAGCCGCCGCGCCGTCCCGCCCATCCGATCAGCGCCGGCGACCGGATCATCGGTGCCTGGCACGAGCGCCGCCGCGTGCACGCGTTTTCGGTGTGCCGCGCGCAGCCTGACGATTGCTTTCGGACGGAGCTCCCAGCCGGCCGCGGCCCGGTCAACGAGGTCGTGGTCTATCCCGTGGCGGACAGCGGACTGGTGCGTATCAATCAGACTCGGCTGCTTCGCATAGACCGCGAGGCGCGTCTTCGCTTCGAGGTGGCGGTCAGGCCCTACGTCTACGAGGTTGCCGGCGGCGGCGAATCACCGCTCCTGATTGGCTGCGACGGCAAGGGTACGAACCTCTATGCTTTCGACGATCGCACGGGCGAGTTGCTCTGCCACGAGGCGAAACCGGGTCACCCGAAGCTACTTCCGCTGCCCGGTGGCGATTGGCTGGCCGCGGCGTCAGGCGATCGCCTCGTGACCGTCTCACCCGATGGCCGCCGAATCCAAACGCTCCGCGCGGACCGACCTTTAGATGTTGCCGGCTCATTCGGTCGAACGACTTGGTCGTGCACCTGGCGCGGCGACCCGCAAGGCGCCAGCCTCGACCTCACAACGCTACGTTTGCCGGAGTGACGTAACCCTGGCTCCGCGCCAATCTCACCGGACGGTTGGTTGGCCGGTTACGATTGAGAACGACCGCCGCGGGCGTTCCGTGCAGGACGAGCCGTTGGGGCTCCAAGCCGAAGCGCTGCTCATCAATGGGGGCCTGAAATTTGGCCATGCGCTTCCAGCCGGTGTTCATGCCATGGATAAACAAGGCGCTGGTGAGGCTGCGGGTCTTCAGGGGTCCCCAACGCCGGTATTTTGGCGTTGGGGTCCTCTTCAGCAGCGTGCGCAGCGTGCGCCGCCAGGCCCACGAGCGGTGATGGGCGGCCACGTGCCGCAGCTCATAGATGACTTCGTCCAGTCGTTGGGCCGAAAGCTTCTTAAGACAAACTGGGCTGATCCTGCCGCCTCGTCGCGCGAGCGGGTACAATCGTTAGGGCAACAACTGGCCAGCCAGCGGGATCCCTTGCCGACGGGTTGCCTAAGGAGATGTTAGATGACGTTGACGATTCATGTGACCCCTGATCTGGAGGCTCGGCTCAGGGACGAGGCCAGCCGGGTCGGGGCCCCGCCGGAGCAGTTCGTGATGGACGTGCTCCGGGCGCGCCTCACCGCGAGTCGGAACTCGGCACTGATCGACTTGATCCGATCGTGGAGACAACAAGACGCGACCGATGATCCGGCGGAGCTCGAGGCTCGCCAACGTTTGTTTGAGCAAACGAAGGCGGCCCTGGACGCCAACCGCGATGGCGAGCGGAAGCTCTTCCCATGATCCGCACCATCGTTCTGGACGCCGGTCCCTTGTGGATGTTGGCTCACCGCGGCGGCGTAGCGGCTGTCGATGCCTGCAAGCAATGGCTCGAAGAGCGGCTGGGGGCCGGTGATCGCGCGGTCGTGCCGGAAGTCGCCGACTACGAAGTGCGGCGCGAGCTCCTGCGCTCGCGCAGCGCGGCCTCGATTGAGCGTCTCGATCGACTCGTCGAGCTGGCTGAGTACGTGCCGCTGACGACCAGCGCGATGCGTTTGGCCGCCCGCATTTGGGCCGACGCGCGGCAGCGCGGGCGACCGACGGCCGATCGAAAGGCGCTCGATGTCGACGCGATACTCGCCGCACAGGCTATCATGCTGGAGGATGAGGGTTACGTGATCGCGACGACCAATGTCGCGCACTTGGACCGATTCGCACACGCCGCGCTGTGGAACGAGATTCGTTGAGCGGGCGCGTGCTCAACCCGTCACGATCGCGAACGACTGGCGCAGGCGTTCGGCGCGGGACGAGCCGTTGGGGCGGGAGCCGACGCGGTTCTCGCCGTTGCGCTACAACGACGGGGTCGATAGCAGGCCGAGTTTGGCCCGGCTCATTTGGAAGTAACGTAACTTCTCCAAGGCCTGCTGCCGCGTCCACGAATCCGGCGTGCTCGCGCGGATCGCGTGCGATGTCGCTCGCAGAAGGCTCTCCCACCCGAACACTCGCACGCGAGCTGCCAACTCCGTTTGCGGTGCCGACTGGATTTCGGCAAGGGCTACCTCCGGGATGGCCCATCTGTCTCGGGCCTTCGACACGGAGTCAGCGGCCAGAGCTCTCCGCATGTAATCGGCCGGCGCTCGTGCCTTCGAGTCGGGTCCGGGGACCAACACCACGTGCCAGCGCCGAGCCAACTGTCTCGCCGCCTCTGCTGCAAAGCACAAGAGGCCCAGCACTGCTTCCGATGCAGTCGTTCCGCCGGCCGGCTTCTTGAACTCGAACAGCACGAAATCCCGCTGCAGCCCTATGGCGAAATCAGGCTGGATCGTTTTGCCCCCAAATCCGAAGCGTGGCCAGCACAGTATCGTTTCGAGGGCCGTTGATTCAGTCTCGACTCCCAAACCTGGAAGCCACGACTCGAACAGCGCTTCCGGCTGCAATCGGAGAAGCTGCGTCAGAAACTCAGCAACCGACCAATTCTCATTCTCGTAGTACCAGTGCGGCCGCAACCGCGCTTTGGTAAGGCCTGTGACCCGGACCTGCGTGACAAACGGACTTCCCGCGGAGTCGGCTGGGTCGAACTTGAGCTCGTAGCCATTACCACAGCATTCGCAGTGCCATGACTCGCCCTTGAGGGTGAACGAGTCCCCGCATGCGTGGCACGCAAGGAAAGTGCCAGCATGTGTTCCAACGGTGAGCAGGTTATCGGCCAACCCGCCGAGACCTTCGTAGAAGGGTGCACGTTCGGGTTCCATCAACAACTGTTCCAGTCGGCATGGCATGATGGACTAACCTCAGTGGCCCACTGAATGCAAACGAAAGTACCCACCCGTTCCGAGCGGCTACCCGGTGACGATCGAAAACGACTGGCGCAGGCGTTCGGTGCGGGACGAGCCGTTGGGGCGGAAGCCGAAGCGCTGCTCGTCGATGGGGGCCTGGTACTTGGCCATGCGCTTCCAGCCGGTGTTCATGCCGTGGATGAACAGGGCGCTGGTGAGGCTGCGGGTTTTCAGCAGCGTGCGCAGCGTGCGCCGCCAGACCCAGGAGCGGTGATTCGCGGCCACGTGCCGCAGCTCGTAAATGACTTCATCGAGCCGCTGGGCCGACATCTTGCGGGGGTGATAGACGGTCTCGACGAACGTGTAGCGCTCCCAGTCGGACGGATAGTTGGTGGCAAAGATGCGGCCTTCTTCCATGTAGCGGTCGTACATCTTCGTGCCGGGCAGCGGCGTCAGGTTCGTGATCTGGATCGTGTCGACGCCCAGCTTGACCGCCTCGAGCGAGGTGTGCGAGACGGTGTTCTCATCGTCCTGATCGGCCCCGATGATGAAGCCGCCGAACACGCTGATGCCGGCCCGGTGGAAGCCGTCGATCAGCTCCTTGTAGCGGTCGAGGTTCTTGCGGTTGATGCCCTTGTGATAGTCCTTGAGCGTGGCCTCGTTGAGCGTCTCGAAGCCGACCAGCATGCCGCGGCAGCCGGCCCGGTAGGCCAGCCGCAGGCCCTCGGGGTCGTCGCCCATGTTGATCGTGGTCTGGCTGAACCACAGCCGCTTCTTGCCGCGCTTGATGAGTTGGCGGCACAGCTCCTTGGCCCACTCGGCGTGCTTCTCGCCCACGCCGAAGAAGTTGTCGTCCACCACGAACAGGAAGCGCTTGGGCGTTTCGTTCCACTCCTCGACGATCGCGTCAATGTCGCGGCGGCGGATCGGCGCGCCGTTGAACGTCGTCACGCTGCAGTACTCGCAGCCAACCGGACAGCCGCGCGACGTCTGAATGCACGACACGTCGTACGTGCCGTTGATGGGCTGCTGATGCTGATTGGCCCGGCCGATCGTCGCGCCCAGCTCACTGAGCCGCCCGTGATACGTCTTGGCCATCCGGCCATCGGCCGCATCGCGCACGATCTGCGGCCAGATCTCGTCACACTCGCCAATCGCCACCGAGTCGAAATGCTGGGCCGCCTCCTGCGGCATGGCGCTGGCGTGCGGCCCGCCCATGATCGTGCGGATGCCGTTGCGACGGCACTGGGCCGCGATCTCGTACGCCCGCGTCGCGCCGCTGGTGTAGCTGGTCACGCCCACCAGGTCGTAACGCTTCTCGTCGATCGTCCGATGCGTCGCGTCGAACCCGTAAATCTCGTCGATGATTTCAACCTCGTGCGGCGGCGGCACCAGCCGGGCCAGCACCTGCAGGCCGAGCTGCGGGATATGGCTGCCGATGGTGTGATAACCCTGGCAGCGCCGGGCAATCGGGTTGATCAGCGCGATCCGCATAGGCTACTCCGCTGGTGCATTCGTGGGGTCAATCCGCGCGGCCGGTCGTCCCTGAGGGCACCCTAATCGCAAAAGACCGCGATTGGGGACCCCTGACACAAGCCCGGGTCGAGAAAGTACCGCGCGACGCCGTGCCTGGCACAACGCCCCCGCGCCAAGCCACCAACGCTATCGGCCAGGCCAGGTCTCGTCAATATGCCCAATGTTCGTGGTGTGGATCGAGCATGGGTGGCATGGCCAGGCGAAAGGGGTCCCCAGCGCGGCCATGACGTGACTTGCGGTGACTTCATGCCCGCGCTGGCGCTTGGGCATGCCACCCAAAATGAGATGCACCCTGTGATCGAGCGCGGGAATGGTCAGGGTGCGACCGCGTGCAACTCGCGCCACTCGGCCGCCTTCTGGTCGAAGCCGTTTCCTGGATCGGCCACGTCCCATGCTTCATAGAGCGAGACAAGGCGCTCGATGGCCTCGGCACGGTCGCTCGCTCTGGCCGCGTCGTTGAAGCAGTCCAGCGCGCTGAGCAGCAGCGGTTCGGCCTCGGCGTAGCTGCCGGCCATCGCGAACGCGCGGGCCAGGCCGACGCGCGACTGGCCGGTGCGCCAGTGTCCCGCAGGCAGTTTGGCCTCGTTGATGGCGAGCGCGGCGCGGAAGTGCTCCGCGGCGGCGGGGGCGAGCGTTTCGGCGTGCAGGTCGGCGGAGTCCTGTAGCCGGCCGAGCGTGCGGTAGAGATGCGCCAGGTTGTTCATCGAGACCAGTGTGTCGGGATGTTCGGGTCCGAGCACCTCGCGGCGGGCCGCGAGCGTCCCCTGATACATCGCCAGCGCATCGTCGTAGCGCCCGAGCCGTTTGTAGAGCAGGCCGAGATTACCCGCGGCGCTGAGCGTCGTGGGATGCAACTCACCCAGCAGGCGGCGGCAGAGCTGGTGTGCCTCCTCCTGGAGCGGCAGCGCATCGTGATAGCGGCCCTGGCGCGAATAGAGCAGGCCCAGTTCGTGCAGGGAGTTGAGCGTGCGCTCGTGTTCGTTTCCGCGGACGAGACGGTTGAGTTCCAGGGCGCGCCGGTCGAGCGGCTCGGCGTCGGCGAAGCGGCCCCATTCGTTGTAGAGCGCCCCAAGCTCGTGCATGGAGTCGATTGTGTCCGGGTGCTGCTCGCCCAGACGCACCGTTCGCGTGTCGAGCGCGAAGCGAAGGTGCGGCTCGGCCTGGTCGTAGGCGCCCAGCCGCTGGTAGGTCGCGCCGATGACATGACGCAGCCTGGCCTGGACCAGCGGCCGACCGGCGAAGTTCTCATGCGCGCTACCCGCGGCCGCATCGAGCAGGTCGATGACCGGCGCGTCCCGTCCCCGGCGATTAGGATCGGCCGATGCGAGCATGTTGCTGAGGAAGTCGGAAATCGCTTCCGCCTCGCCTCGGGCCAGAATTTCGGCGCTCAGCGCCTTGGCCTTCGGGTCGCGTTCGGTTGAAGCCGTGACGAGGCCGTAGGTGGCCACGGACAGGCCGATGAGCACGGACGCAAACGCTGCGACCAGTCCGCCCACCAGCGCGCGGTTCCGTTGGGCGAACTTGCGCAACTGGTAGAGCGCACTGGGCGGGCGGGCGGCGATCGGCTCGTTGTTCAGGAAGCGGCGAGTGTCCTCGGCCAGGGCATGCACCGAGGCGTAGCGCCGTTCCGGGTCCTTCTCGAGCGCCTTGAGCACGATCGTGTCGAGATCGCCGGAATAGTCGCGATGGGCGGCACGTTCCTGGTGCCGGTAGGGCAGGAAGGCTCGCACATCATCCGCAAATCGGGCGAACACCTGCACTTCTCGGTCGAAGACACGATCAACTCGAACGAACTGACCCCGAAGTTGACGATTCTCGGCAACGGCCGGGTCGGGATCGGTACAACTGACCCGCTGAGCGCACTGCAGGTGGTTGGTGGCGAGAACAATGGCGCGAACGCCGCGCTGCGCATCAACTCGGGCAGTCAGCAACTGCTCGTGGACGGCAACGAAATCGACACCAACGCGGCGGTCGGGCTCTACCTCAACAACAACGTTCCACATCGCGTCGTGCGGGCCAATGGCGGAGGCAACGTGGGAATCGGTTTCGGTGCGCCTACGACTAGCCGTAGGGCGCACGATCGTGGGCACAGGCGCGATGGCGCCGTCAGGCAGTCCCGTCGGACACACTTGCGCGTCAAGCGGGATAGAAAACCCAGGCGCTCTCGTGGTCCGTATCTGCGCACCCGAATGCGACCCGTGGAAACTGCCAGCCACCCAGACGGCTGATTTTACTCACGGCTGCACTGCGGTCAGCGTCAGGCCGGTGGCGCTGAAGCTCGGAACAAGCTGCACACCGCCGCCAACGTCGAGGCCGGTGTAGTTTGCGAAGCCGCCGGCGCGCGACCCGAACGTCATGATCTCGAAACTGTCGCCGGACTGCGGCGAGAAGCCGTGGATCAGCGAGACGTTAATCGTGCCGGCCAGTGTGGCCTGGCCGCCGACGACCAGCACGTCATACTCGACGCCGGGTACGACGCCGCCGATCTCGACGTTGAACACACCGTCGCCGGTCTGTTCATAGTTCGCGGTGAACTCCAGTGCCCCGGGGGATAATCCCGCGGCGAGCGTGCCGGCCATCAAGCCGCTGCCGTTGATGACGCCGCTGCCGCCCAGCGTTCCGGCCAGGACCTGCAAGCTGCCGGCGTTCAATGAGATCCCGCCGCCGAGCAGTTGCGTGTTGCCGCCGTTCTGCGCGAAGCCGCCGTTGAACGCGAGCACGCCAGTTTGCACCTGAACGCTCCCCGTATTGACGACGGAGACACCCGGCGCAAACGTGGTCACGCCGGCGCTGCCGGCGTTGATGAACGTCCCGGCGTTGTTCACCGTCGCCGGCGCGCCCGACAGGAACCCGAAACCCGCGTCGGTCTGAACAACGAACGTTCCGCTCGGCACGACGTTCAGCTCAGCGCCCTGGCTGAGGACCAGCGGTCCGGCGCCGCCAAACGTCGTGACCCCCTCGACTTCGAGCGTGCCGCCACTGCGGGTCTTGTTCCGCGGACCGCTGATCGTCAGCGTTCCCCCCGCGGGGATACTGGTGACGCCGTTGCCCTGCAGCGTGCCGCCGTCCCAATCAAGGCAGGACGTGGCCGTCACCTGACCGTCGCCGCCGATCGCGCCGCCGGAGAGCGTCAACATGAACGTGGTCACGTCACCGTTGGCCTCGACGAATCCGGCCGACACCTGGAAGCTGGCCGGCATCAACGCCACGGGATCGTCAATCACGACCGTTCCGCCAGGAACGCGCCACATGCCGGCCCCGCCCTGGGTGGTTCCCGCGCCCAGCGAATGCGACGGATTGCCCGAGATTTCGAGCGTCGCGCCAGAGGCGACCTCGATGTGGCCCGTGCTGGCGCCGGTGCCGCGAATCGAGAGTGTGCCCGATTGCACGGCGACCGTCCCGACATTGTCGAAGCGCAGCCCGACGTCGATGAAGCTGGTGTCCTGGCCGCCGGACTTGAGGACTTGCCCGAGATTGGTGATCGTTGGCATCAGCCCGCCGAAGTACTCGATGTCCGCATCACTGCGGATATCGAGAACGGCGCCAGCCTGATTATTGAAGGTCGCGCCACTGGTCACAAAGAAGCTTCCACCGCCGTAGGACTTCAGCCGTTTGCGAAGACAAGCACTGAGGGACTGAGGGACTGAGGCGAACGGGTGTGCCTTGTCTGCGAAACCCGTCTCTTTTCTCAGTTCCTCCGTTTCTCAGTGCTGAATTGCCCCGCAGACGGCTGAAGAGTTACCCACCGCCTTCCAGGACGACCGTGCCGCCATTGTTGACGATCCGGTTGATCTGGATCGTCTTGGTCGCGGGCCCGGTCAGTGTCAAGACCGCGCCGGGAGGGATCGTCGTCGTTCCATTTCGGCTGTGTGCGCCGCCGTTCCACGTTCCCTGCTGCGTCACGCTGATTTGGCCGGACCCGGAGACCACTCCGCCTGACTGCGTGAACTCACCCACCTGGAGGGTGCCGTTGTTCTCGAGTGTGCCATTGACAACGTCGAGTCGCTCCCGTTGGCCATCGACTTCGCCCGTGATCACCAGCGCGCCGGCGCCGACGCGATAGACGCCCTGGCCCTGGAGCGCCGTACCGGCGTCGAGCGTGTAACTCGGGTTGCCGTGGAATTGCACGGTCGTGTCGGGTACGGCGGTGAATGTGCCGGCGTTCACGCCGGTGCCTTCGATGAACAGCGTCCCGGTGAGCACGGTCACACTGCCCGAATTGTTTAGAGCCAAGCCCATGTCGAATCGGGTGGGGTCGGACCCGCCAGACTTCATGATTGTCCCCATGTTGTTCACTGCACTGGATGCGCCGGAGAAGAACTCGAAATCCATCCCCGACTGCACGTCAAATGCTGCGCCGGGGAGGATGTTCAGGCTCGAGCCGCCATTGAGGTAGAGGTCGCCCTCGCCCGTCGCGGCGGCCGCGCCGCCCAGCGTGAGCGTTCGGCCGAGCTGCATCGTTTTGTCGCCCGAGCCAGAGAGCACGAGCTGCGCGCCGGGTGCGACCGTGGTCGCGCCCGGCCCGGATTGAGCGCCCAGCGACCAGTCCATGCTCTGATTGATCTGGAGCTCGCCCGACCCGTCGAGCACACCTCCGGCCATGTCGAAGTTGTCGACTTCGATCGGGCTGCCGCTGACCCGCAACGTGCCCCCGGCCAGTTTGGCTGTGCCGGGACCCACGATCTTTGCGTTGTCGATCAGCTCATAGACGCCGTTGACGAACTCGACCCTCGTTCCCGGGGCAAGCTTCCAAGTGCCGGAGCCGGACCCGCCGCCCTGGTAGGCCAGTTGTCCGCTGCCGATGGTGACGACGCCATCGTTCTCAAACAGGATGTTGTTGCCGACAACGGTCGAGCCGGCCGCGTCGGTCTTTACGAAGAGGCCGCTGTTGCGAATCTGCGACATGATGCCGGAGGAGTTGACGTAGGGCGCATCGGACCGGTGGATGTACAGCCCGTGGTTGTGCAGAAGAGCCCCAAGCAGCAGCCCGACAGCTTGAAAAGTGATCTGCTCGACGAAACCATTGTTCAGAAACGTCCGGCCCCCCGAAATGGTCTTGGACGCTGGGCCGCTGATGGACGTCACGGCCCCGGCTTGATTGGTCAGCGTGCCCGGGTCGGTGATGGTGCCGCCGACAAAGTCGAACCGGCCGATGACGTTGATCGCTCCGGCGCCGCGCAGGGTGTCGCTGTTGAGCGTCAGATGCGCAACGTTCAGCGTGTCGTCGACGCGGACCTCTCCGCCATCCACGATCAGCTCGTTCAGGTCGGACGTGCCCAGCGTCGGCTGGAGCGTGCCGCCGGTCACGCGGATGGTGGCCGTGCTCTGAATGGCATCGGGCATGCTGGTTCCCGTCGAGTGCGTGACGACCACGCTGGACGGCTTATCGATGACGGCGACCCGACCCGGTTGCGGCGGCGCGCCGGTGCTCCAGTTCGAGCCGTCGTTCCAATTCCCGTCTTCATCGAAGAGCCAGAAGGCCTCTGTAACCGGCGTACAGGGATTGTTCGGGAGGCAGGCGGCGCCTGCCAAGAACCTGCCGAGGAAGCAGGTGTCGTGCGTGGTCTCGGTGCACTCACTACCAGCGCAGCAGGCCCCCGGGATGGGCTCGCTGCATAGGTTCGGTTCGCACGCGCTGCCAAAACCCATGTAGGCGCCGCCCTGGGCTTCGCAGGCCGGTTCTGTCAGGGACGGAATGCAATCGGACAGACTCAGGCAGCAGGCCCCCTTGTCTGGGCACAGGCCTGGCTCACACGGAACGCCGATGCCGAGAAAAGTCGCACCCGGTAGGGTTTCTGTGCAACCGGTCGCTCCGCCGTTAAGGATGAAACAATCCCCCGATGAGCAGCAAGCTCCACGTGGTTCGCACGCGTTGATTCCACAGAGGAGCCCGGGTTGGAAGACGCTCAACGGTCCGGTGCACACCTCCGGCTCTACATTGTCGAGACACGTTCCGTCGGCGTAACAGCAGGCTCCAAGCCCTGGGGCGCAGAAGAAACCGGGCCCATCGCTGACCAGCTCAGCAAACACCTGCACGTCGTTGCCGTTGGCTTGGCCGTCGCCGGTCAGGTCGACCAAGCCGGTGTTCTCGTTGTACAGGAGGGCCGCGGCAAACGCCGCGGAGTCCTCTTGATTCACGATCCCATCGCCGTTCAGGTCACCCGGGCAGCTAAACTGCGCCCGAGCGATGCCCGGACTCACCGCCAGGATGGCCAGGGCGGCAAAGCGAATCCCGTTCGATGTTGCCAAGGCGTTCATGTTTGCTCTCGTCGTCGATGAGGCCGGGGTCAGTCAGCCGGCGGAGCGAAAACGATCTGAAACTGCTTGAAATCCGCCAAGTCGATGTCGCCGTCGGGTTCCGCGTCGAAGACACCGCAGTTGGCTTCGATGGATGCTTCGCCTGGGCTCGTCCGGCAGTCGACGTAGGCTGCGAAGTCGTCCAGGGCGACATTCCCGTCTGCGTCCACGTCGGCGAATGACGTGACCGTGACCGTGGCGTCGGCGGTGGCCGAGGATGCTCCCACGACCGAGCCGTTGCCGGACGCAGCTTCCGGACCGTTGGCGTCGAAGCCGAAGAACAGCGGTTCCTCCGCCGGCGTCTGCGTCGTGGCCGAGGCAATCAGCAGACTGCTCACGGCCAAGCGCAGTTCCGCCGTGCTGCCCACGCCCGCGTCGGCATCGACCTGAACGACAAGCTCGCCCAGCCAGACCGCGCCCGAGTTCGCGTCCACCGCCGGGTCGATCGAAAGGAGGCTCGAACCGATGCCCCCCACGAATGGCTGCGCTACGGGGACGAAGACCGCGCGCTGGTCATCGACGAGCTTCCCGGCCACGTTCAGGCCGCCGAGTAGATTCGTCCCGTTCCAACGGGCGTTGGTGCCGATGATCGGGTTGTCGAGCGTGTACGAAACGGCGGCAACCTCTTGCGCGGCGGTTCCGGTGCTCAGAACGTCATGCCCCAGCGAAACAACGACCCTGTCATCGTCAGCGTCTGGGATGGCCCACAGGTGCAGCGAAGCCGTCCGACCAGGCAGCACCACGAGTTGCGGGTTACGGTTATCGAGTGGTCCGCCCTGCACGCCGGTCGGCGGACTCCCAGTGTCCAGGAAGACGATGACGGCGTTGGCGGCAGCCGCGTGAGCGAGCACCGCCAAACCGATCGCACAGCAATGTCTCACGAGCATGACGATCCTCCTCGACGAGCGGGCGAGATCGGCCGAAATTGGTCGAGCGAGGCCGTCGACGACAGGTCGCGTCAGCCTCTATGGATAGTCGCGTAAACCGTCCGCCGCGCGCCGGAAATTGCTCGGCAGGTCACCGTCGGCGGTTGCCGCTGTCAGTCGCGGGTGCGTATCGGGAGTGCTCCGTACCGGCGACATCCTTGTCGGCTGTCACGCCGGCTTCCTAGCCGGCGAGTCAAGCCGACCTATGGGACTCGGTGTGCCCACCCCGCCGGATCCGTCCCGGACCCGCCAGCCCCGCTGCCGTCAGGCTGGGCTGGAATTGAGCGATCCGACGTCGTATGGTCGTCGTAATCGTCCATGTGATGGGAACACGCGTCACAGGCCAGGTCATGTCGAACGACGAGCGGGACACGACCGTGCTGCTTTCGGCGTTGGCGGACGGCGACCGTTCCGCGGCCGAGCGGCTGTTTCCGCTGGTCTATGACGAGCTGCGGGCGCTGGCCGAGCGACACTTTCGCCGCGAGGCCCGCGACCACACGCTTCAGCCGACCGCGCTGGTACACGAGGCGTCCCTGCGGCTGGTGGACTGCGCACGCTGCACCGGGCATTCCGCGGCGACCTCGGCACGGTGGTCGCCAAGGCCCTCGAGCGCGTGCCCGTCCGGCGCTATCAAAGCGCCCAGGCATTGGCCGACGACCTGACGTCGGTGCTGGAGCATCGACCGATCCGAGCCCGCCCGGCCGGCCCGCTGCGGCGGACGCTGAATGGTCGCGCCGCCACCCGGGCGCCGCCGCCTTGATCGCCACCGCCCTGCTGGCGCTGACCGTTCTGGCCGGCACGCTGCTCGCACAACGGGCGTCGACCCGTCGCCAGCGCTCGATGCAGGCGGACACCGCCCTGGTCGACGCAGAGCGCTTGGTCGAGCGGTACGACCGCACGTATGCCGACGTGGAGCAGCGCGAGCGTGAGTTTGACGAGCTGAGCCTGCAGCTTCTGCGCCGCCCCACGGCCGAAGAGGAGGCCGCAGCCGACCGGGCCGAGCGCGAGCTGGCCCAGCAACGCCGCCGGCGCGAGGGCACGTTCTACCAGGTGCTCGATCTGCTCAGCCGCGCCGAGCGGCTCGGCGCCAGCCCCGAAGCGACGCAGCCCGTACGTGCCCGACTCTACCTGGCCAAGTTTCGCGAGGCGTCGCTAACTCACGATTCGTTCTCGAAGGAACTCTACCGCGATCTGGTGCGCGACAACGACCCGTCCGGCCTGCTCGAGGCCGAGCTCGCCGCCCGAACGAAGATTTCCATCACGTCGGAACCCGTCGGGCGCCAGCGCGCAGCTCTTTCGCCCGGTCGAGCAGCGCAGCCTCTTCGAGGAGGGTGAGCCGCGGCTCGTCCCGGCGCCGCTCGGCGAAGCCAACTGGCCGGTTCGCCCGGGGACCTGGTCGCTGCGCGTCGTGCGCGGCGACGGCGACATCCGGGCCGGCGACGTCATCTTCGAGGTCGCCGGCCGGCCGATTCAGGGAACCGTGCTGGTCGCGCACGCCTCGGGGCGCGTGCAGCGCTTCGACCGTCTCGTTTCCGTCGACGGCCAGCCAATCCGCGACGACTACGATGTGGAGACGCTCTGCGGCCCGGAATCCACCGAAACAGGCACGCCGAAGCAGCGCGAATTCACGTTCGAGCGCGACACGGTCGAGTTCACCGAGCGAGCCGCCAGCCTGGAGGGGCTGGGCATCCGCGTCGTTGAGCCGGACACCCTCGTGGAACTGGGTGATGTGCCCATCCGCATCTGGCAAGATGGACTCGTGCACGATGTACGCGCTCCGGCCGGCCTGAGCGTGCGCACCACGGCCATTCCGATCTTCCTCTCGCCGGCATCGGTCGTCGGCGCCACGCCCATCGCCGACCTGGAGCTCGACTCGGGCGAGTATCTGGCCGTGCTGCGTCGAGCCGACCACGCGGACCTGCGTCTGCCCATCGCCGTCGACCGGGCCACGCCCTGGACGCCGCACGTGCGCATTCCGCGCAGCGGCGAAGGGCCCCAGGGCTTCGCCTACGTCCCGAGCTGGAGCGGGTCGTTCATTGATCCGTTCTGGATCATGGAGCGGGAAGTGACGATCGCCGAGTACCTGGAGTTCGTCAACGATCCGCAAACGCTGGCCACGATCGAGCGCGAGGGATTTGTGCGTTTCCCGCGTAACAAGGCCAGCGGACCGCACGCGGCCCCCGGCGACGACGGACGTTACGGCCTGCCCGACGGTTGGTCACCGGACTGGCCGGTGCTGGGCATCTCCTGGGACGACGCGGTGGCCTACGCACAATGGCGCACCGATCGCGCCCGCGCCGACGGACTCCCGTACACGTTCTCGCTGCCCAAGTACATCCCAAGCCACCTGGCCTGGGGCGCCGTGTTCAAGAAAAAGTACCCGTTCGGTCCGCACATTCGCTCGCGCTGGATCAGTTCGAACTACGCCCGCCCGCGGCCCTCGCCCGAGCCGGTGATGCGTTTTCCGATCGACGAGTCCGTCCTGGGCGTGTACGACCTGTGCGGGAGCGTGTCCGAGTACCTGGACGAATGGTGGGACCAGGAGCGCGGCTCGCGCGTCTACGTCGGCGGCTCGTGGGGCCACGGCGGCCACGCCTACCGTGAGCTGTTCGCGCTGTACGGCGCCAACGGCCTGTCGGCCGACGCGCCGAGCGACACGTGCGGCCTCCGACTCGTACTGCACGTGGATTCGCCATCACCGCCGTAGGAGTGTGGAGCCGTCCGTCCCTCAAGGTCCGCACGACAGGTGCCCGTCGAAGACGAAGTTGATCGGTTCCGATACGCCGGGGCGCCTTGCTCAGAGATTGAATCGAGTCAAGCCGGCCGGCCGAATGACCGATAACCTGTAGCTACGTTTCAGGGTTTTCGGATGACGGCGATAGATGATCCGGCGGCCACTGCGAATCGCGACGGTCCGGGCATTCGAGCGCTCGGTGCGCGCGGCGGGCTTCGACGTTTGCGTCGTGCCCGACTCGATCGGCTCTGACATCCACCGCCCCATCGGCCAGCGCATGCGCGAAGGCCAGGCCCTTCGCGAGTTCCTGGACGAGCAGGGTGCGGACCTGCTGATCGACACCAACGCCTCGCTGCTGACGTTCGTGCCTTCGGCGTCGGGAGCCGGACCGGTGGCGCTGGCCAATGCGGCGGCCGGCGTGCCGTACGTGTCGTGCTATCTTGATCCGATCACCTCGGTCATGAGCCAGGTGCCGTGGGACGACCATTGGCGGCTCCTGCGGCATCCTGATTGGACCAAGGGCATCTCCGACATGGCCCACCAGGAGGAGCTGCTCCGATTCGGCGCGGCGAACGTGATCCGCCTGCCGATGGCGATGGTCGACCGCGACTTCGACACGCGCCCCGAGCCGGAGCCAAGCCCCGGTCCGGTCGTCGCTTTCATGGGTCATCCGGCCACGTCGTGGTTCCGCTCGCCGCACGCCGTCGCGCCGTCGCAGCTTTACGCGGGTATGCTGGCGGCGGCCGTACACGCCGACATGCCCGACGTGCCATTCCACAAGATCTACTACGACCTCTATCAACTGGCCGACCCGCCGCGGCCGCAGGACGACGCCGACACACTGACGCGCAAGGCCCAGCAGTACTTCGCCGACAAGTTCACGTACAACGCCTTTCTGGCCATCCGCCAGCGCGACCGCTGGGCGCGATTCCTCAAATCGAAGCTGGGCGACGTGTTCGAGCTGATTGGCGACTACTGGGGCGAGAATTGGGGCCTGCCCGCCACGCCGCGCATCTGGGACATGGACGAGCTGTATCGCCGCATGAGGCACGTGCCCATCTGCCTGAACCTGATCAAGGGCAACATGGAATCCGGCCTGATCCTGCGGCATTTCGAGATCACCGCCTGCGGTGGGTTCATGCTGACATTCCCCACACCCGAACTCAGTCAGTTTTTCGAAATCGGCAAGGAGTGCGAGGTCTTCACCGACGAGAAGGACCTGCTCGACAAGATCGCCTACTACCTCGACCATCCCAAGCAGCGTTACGAGATCGCCGCCGCCGGTCAGCGCCGCACGTTGTCAGAGAATCTGTACAGCCATCGCATCGCCCACGTCGTCAAGGTGCTCCGCTCAGCCGGCATGCACAAGAACAACCGCGAGAACGCCGATGCCGATTTCCGCACGTGCGTCTCCACGCCCGCACGAACCTAACAGGTGGATCGCGTCGACTTCGATTCCGTTCTGCTCGAGCGAATCCCGGATGCTCATACCTAGCCCGGATTATTCACGAAGGCGCCAGCGGCGCCATGGCAAGTTGCGTCGGCGGCAGCGCTTGCGCGCGTTTTTTGGGGCAAGCCCGTGCGCGACACTCTGTCGGAGCGCCGGCGTCAGTCGCGCCGTGGCCCGCGCCCT
>Ga0187892_10003724_pt1 | contig 27199 bp, 28 predicted proteins | sample MA1701073metaG_FD_139345 | JGI IMG/M metagenome (GOLD analysis project Ga0187892, IMG submission 139345) | Bio-ooze microbial communities from a basaltic lava cave in the Kipuka Kanohina Cave System on the Island of Hawaii, USA - MA170107-3 metaG ... | reverse complement strand
TTGTTGACGAACTGCAGCGTGTAGGCCTTGGACACGTCGATTTCCGGGGGATAGGCGCCGGCCTTGACCATCGTGTCGGCGAATTCCCGCCAGCGCGCGCCGGTCATCGCGCCGATGCCGAGCTTGAGCGCGTCGCCCGAGTCGACGATGCCGTGCTCGAGCATCTTGGCGTGGCTGTAGGCGAGCTGCTCGTCGTCCATCTCGGGGTTGTGTTGCTGGATCATCTTGTTGGCCGCGGTGCGGTCGCCGTAGAGGTAGCTGTACCAGCCCTCGATGGTCGCGTTCACGAAGCGCTGCACGACGTCGGGCTGCTCGGCGACGAGCTGGCGGCGCGTCTCGAGCGTGGTGGCGTACGAGACGTAGCCCTGGTCGGCGAGGAGATGGATCACCGGCTTGATGCCGGCCTTCTGCGCCTTCAGCGGCTCGCTCGTCAGGAAGCCCTGCTGGATGGTCGACTTGTCGGCGATGAACGGCGCCATGTTGAAGGTGTAGGCGCGGATCTGGTCGTCGGTGTAGCCGTACCTCGCGCGCAGGAAGTTCCAGTAGTTGTTGCGCGAGGCCGAGGCGATCAGGATGGGCTTGCCCTTCATCGCCGCGAGCGAGTCGTTGCCCTGGCCCGGGTGCGCCATCAGGATGCGCGGGTCCTTCTGGAAGATCGACGCCACCACCACGAGCGGGATGTCGTTCCTGACGAAGTTGAGCCCGTTGAAGCTGTCCGAGCCCATGCTGAAGTCGATCGCCTTCGCCACCAGGAGCTGCGGGTTGTTCATCTGCGGCCCGCCCGGCCGCACCGTGACGTCGAGCCCGTACTTGGCGTAGATGCCGGTGGCGACGGCCTGGTAGTAGCCGCCGTGCTCGGCCTGCGCGCGCCAGTTGGACTGGAAGGTGAGCTTGACCGGCTGGGCCTGGGCCGCCCCGGCGGCGAACACTGCGGCAAGGATGAAGACTCTGGGTGTCATGGCGCTCCTCCTCGTGATCGGACGATCAGAGTAAATCAGGCTTGGTGCAGCAAAGCAAGAAAGACGATGCCGATGGCGCTGTAGAACATGAAGGCCGACTCCCGGCCGCTCCACGCCTTCGACTGCCAGCTCGCGAACCACTGGCCGCCGATCACCATGAAGCCGCCGAACCAGACGGCAAAGCCGAGGGCGAGGCCGGCGAACGCCACGGGTTTCGCGGCATGGAACTCGGCCGGGGCCGCGCCGTGCACCATGGCGAGGAGCGCCGCACCGGCGAGGCACAGAGCCGCGACCAGCCCCTCGGCGGCGACGATCAGCCAGAAAAAGACGCGGTGGGCGAGCGGGGAGGTGACGGCGCGGCCCTTGAGGCGCGTGTCCTGGAAAACGTCGTCCATGCTCATCACGTGCTGGACCAGGCGCAGGTTCGGCCCCGGGTCGCGCACGTTGTTGACCGCGACCAGCAGCGCGAAAGCGCCGATCAGGGCGACGAACAGGATCTGGCAGAGCTGGACGATGTTCATTCGAGGCTCCCCGCCACCACGCGGCCGTTCACCAGGACGGTGCGCGCGAGCGGGCCGCTCGCCACGAGATCGGGCGCGTCCTCGGCCTGCGCGATCAGCAGGTCGGCGCGGGCGCCGGGCCGGATGCCGTAGTCGCCGTCGAGGCCGAGCAGGCGCGCGGGCGCGCTCGTCACCATGTCGAAGGCGCGGCCGAGGTCGTTCCAGCCGAGGTGCGCCGCCATCAGCGTCCAGCGGGCGATCTCGAGCAGGTCACCGCTGCCCGGCGGCACGAACGGGTCCTGGATGTTGTCGGAGGCGGCTGCTACCACTACACCGGCGCGCTGCAACTCAGTCACCCTCGTCAGGCCGCGAGGCGTCAGCCTGGCAGCATCGCGGCCCTGGAGGAACAGATTCGCCGCCGGCAGAGTGACCACGCCGATGCCGGCGCCGGCCAAACCTTCGATGACGCGCGCTGCATCCGTGGGATTCAGAGCTGAAAGAGCCGAGGAATGGCTCGCGACCACCTTGCCCGCCATGCCGTGCGCGCGCGTGCGCTCGATCACCGCCTGGAACCAGGTGCGCCCTGCGTCGAGGTGCTCGTCGAGGTGAAAGTCGATCGGCCTGGCGTGGCGCTCGGCGACCTCGAACACCATGTCGAGGAACTCGAGCGGCCGGTCCGAGTGGTTCGGGTTCGCGCCGACGACATCGGCTCCCATGCGCAGCGACTCCTCGAGCCACTCGCGCCCCGGCGCGCCGGAGCGCGTCGCGCCGCCGGTAAGGAAGGCGACCACCTGCAGCCGCATGCGCTCGCGCACGCGCTCGCGCAGCGCGACGATGGCCCCGACGCCTTTCAGCCGCGCCTCGGGGTCGACATTGACGTGCGTGCGGATCGCGACCGTGCCGCGCTCGAGGCACGCGGCGAGCGTGCGCTCGGCGCGCGCGTCGATGTCCTCGGCGCTCATGCGCTCGGCGTAGCCGCGGAAAGCCTCGATCGCGCCCGCAAGCGTGCCCTTCGGATTCGGCACCGCGGCGCGCGTGCGCGTCTTGTCGAGGTGCTGGTGCGCGTCGACCAGGCCGGGGACGACGAGGCGGCCCTTGAGGTCGACGGTTCTTACTTCGGCTTCTATCCCGGGCGCGACCCGCTCGATCCGGCCGTCGTCGCCGATCAGGATGTCGAGGGGCTTTCCTCGTAATAGCAGTGCCGGCACGCGTGATACAGTGAATTTCTATGAGCTCACTTCGCATGCTAACCGGGCTGGCGGCTCTGCTGCTCGGCTTCGCGGCCCTGTCGCAGGAGGTCTATCCGTCCCGGCCGGTCCGCCTGGTGGTCCCCTACGCCCCGGGCGGCGTGTCCGACATCACCGGGCGGATCGTGGCGCAGAAGATGACCGAGCTGCTCGGCCAGTCGGTGGTGGTCGAGAACCGCACCGGCGCCGGCGGCATGGTCGGCACCGGGTCGGTGGCCAAGTCCGCGCCCGACGGCTACACCATCGTGCTGTCGAGCCTCTCCGCCTACGCGATCGGGCCGAAGATGGTCAAGCAGCCGCTCTACGACCCGATCGCCGACTTCACCCCGATCGGCAGCCTGGCGCTCGCGCCGACGATCCTGACCGTCAACACCGAACTGCCGTTCAGGAACGTGCAGGACGTGATCGCGTACGCAAGAGCGAATCCCGGCAAGCTCAACTACGGCTCCTCGGGCATCGGCAGCGTGGCGCACATCTCGGCCGAGGTGCTGCGCGCCTCGACCGGCATCCGGCTGGAGCACGTGCCCTACAAGAGCGCGGCGCAGTCCTATCCCGACCTGATGTCGGGCAGCCTCGCGATGGTGTTCGACGCGCTGCCCTCCGCGATCCAGCACATCCGATCCGGCAAGGTGCGCCCGATCGCGATGATGTCGGACCGGCGCGCCTCGCTCGTGCCCGACGTGCCGACCTTTGCCGAGGCCGGATACCCCGAGGCGACGCTGAGGCTCTGGGTCGGGCTGCACGGCCCGGCCAACCTGCCCGCCGCCATCGTGCAGAAGCTGAGCGAGACCGCGTCGAAAACCGCCGCCGCGGCCGACGTGCGCGAGCGCTTCACCGCCGTGGGCGCCGACGCGTACTGGACCTCGCCGCGCGAATTCGCGGAAATGGTGCGCGGGGACGTGGAGCGATTGGGTAAGATGATGGCTGCCGCGGGAATCAAGGGGGAATAACTCATGAAGATGAAGAGACTGCTCATCGGCGCGGGCCTGGTCGCGTTTGCCGCCACCGCGCTGGCACAAAAGACCACGCCGGTGCGCTTCGCGCTCGACTGGCGCTTCGAGGGGCCGGGCGCGCCGTACTTCGTCGCCATCGACAAGGGCTACTACAAAGCCGAGGGGCTCGAGGTCAGCATCGACCCGGGCACGGGCTCGGTCGAAGGCATCAACCGCGTCGCCTCGGGCGCCTACGAGATGGGCTTCGCCGACATCAACTCGCTCGTCAAGTACCGCGACAACCCGCGCAACCTGCCGGTGAAGGCGGTGATGATGGTCTACGACACCCCGGCGTTCTCGATCGTGACGCTGAGGAAGAACAACATCTCGAAGCCCAAGGACCTGGAGGGCAAGGTGCTCGGCGCGCCGGCGCCCGACGGCGCCTACGCGCAGTGGCCGATCTTCGTCCAGGCGAACCGGATCGACGCCTCGAAGGTGCGCATCGAGAACGTCGGCTTCCCGGTGCGCGAGCCGATGCTCGCGCAGGGCAAGGTCGACGCCATCACCGGCTTCTGGTTCTCGTCCTATATGAACCTCAAGGCGCAGGGCATCTCCGGGGAGGACATCGTGGTGCTGCACATGCGCGACCACGGCGTCGACCTGTACGGCAACGTGCTGATCGCCAACCCGGACTTCATGCGCTTCTCGCCCAAGGCGGTGGCGGGGTTCGTCAAGGCGACGATCCGCGGCATCCAGGACACGATCAGGAACCCCGAGGCCGCGATCGACTCGCTGATGAAAAGGAACCCGATCGCCAAGCGCGAGGTCGAGCTCGAGCGCCTGAAGCTCTCGCTGCAGAAGAACTTCGTGACGCCCGACGTGCAGAAGAACGGCCTCGGCGCCGTCGACATGAAGCGCCTCGAGCGCTCGATCGAGCAGATCGGCCTCACCTTCCAGTACACCAACAAGCCGAAGGCCGCCGACATCTTCACCGCGCAGTACCTCCCGCCGCGGGAGCAACGGCTGGTGAAGTAGCTTTCTGGTAAGGCTCGAGCAAGTCTCGATGGCCTACGGCCGCGGCGCCGCCGCGGTCCGGGCGATCGACGAAGTCACGCTCGACATCGCGCGCGGCGAGTTCATCGCGGTCGTCGGCCCCTCGGGCTGCGGCAAGAGCTCGCTCATGCGCCTCATCTCCGGCTTGCACCCGCCGCTTGGGGGCTCGCTCACGGTGGAAGGCAGGCCGGTCACCGGACCGCTCAGGTCGGTGGGCATGGCGTTCCAGAACTCCAACCTGCTGCCGTGGCGCAACGCGCTCGAGAACGTGCTCCTCCCGCTGGAAATCGTGGAGCCTTACCGCAGCGATTTCTCGAAGTGGAAATACGCGGGCAAGGCGCAGGCTCTGCTGGAGTCCGTAGGGCTGCAGGGTTTTACGGAAAAGCATCCTTGGGAGCTCTCGGGCGGGATGCAGCAGCGCACCTCGATCTGCCGCGCGCTGATCCACGAGCCCGAGATCCTGCTGCTCGACGAGCCGTTCGGCGCGCTCGACGCCTTCACGCGCGAGGAGCTGTGGTGCGCGCTGCGCGACCTGCAGGCGGCGCGCAAGGTGACGGTGATGCTGGTCACGCACGACCTGCGCGAGGCGGTGTTCCTCGCCGACACGGTGTACGTGATGTCGAGCCGCCCGGGCCGCATCGTGCGCCGCTGCCCGGTACCGCTCGCGCGGCCGCGCGACCTCGATGTGACCTACACGCAGCCCTTCCAGGACATCGTGCACGAGCTGAGGAGCCTGATCCGTGGATAAGGGCGAGTTCGCCATCCGGGTGGTCTCGCCCGCGGTCTTCGTGGTGGCGATGTTCGTGCTGTGGGAGGTGGTGTGCAGGGCGCTCAACGTGCCGCTCACCATCCTGCCGGCGCCGTCGGACGTGTTCGGCGCGCTCTGGCAGTACCGCAAGCCGATCATCGACAACTCGTGGGTGACGCTGTGGACCACGCTCGCCGGCTTCGGCATCGCCACCGCGTTCGGCCTCGCGCTCGGCATCGCGGTCGGCTGGCATCGAGCGCTGTACGCCGGCATCTACCCGGTGCTGATCGGCTTCAACTCGGTGCCCAAGGTGGCGGTGGTGCCGGTGCTGATCCTGTGGTTCGGGCTGGGCGAGATCCCGGCGATCCTGACCGCGTTCCTGATCTCGTTCTTCCCGATCGTGGTCAACGTCGCGACCGGCCTCGCCACCACCGAGCCCGAGCTCGAGGACGTGCTGCGCGCGCTCGGCGCCTCCAAGCTCGACGTGATGCGCAAGGTCGGCATCCCGCGCTCGCTGCCCTACTTCTTCGGCTCGCTCAAGGTCGCGATCACGCTCGCGTTCGTCGGCGCGGTGGTGTCGGAGACCGTCGGCTCGAACAAGGGCATCGGCAAGCTGATGCTGGATGCGCAGGCGGCGTTCCAGGTGCCGATCGTGTTCGCCGGCCTCCTGGTGCTCGCGGTGCTCGGCATCCTGCTCTACGCCGCCACCGCGGCGATCGAGGCCCGCTTCACTGGCTGGGCCTTCAGAGGCCAAGCCAACCGCTAACCCGAAATCAGGGACAGACCACGTTTTTCCGGCCGAGCCGCATGGACCACCGTCGCAACAGCTTGCATCGGCGCCGCGGAGAAAACGTGGTCTGTCCCTGATTTTGTTTGGCTAGAATCTCGTATGGCGCGCGTGCCGTACGAAGACGAGATCATCATCTCCTGGGTCGAGCTGCACCGCGACGCGCGCTACCTCTCCGAAGTGCTGCATCAGAAAGGCCCCTGGAAGGGCATCATCGCGGTGACGCGCGGCGGGCTGGTGCCGGCGGCGCTGGTGGCGCGCGAGCTCGACATCCGCCTGATCGACACGATCTGCGTCACGAGCTACGACGCCGGCGCGGCGGGCGCGGCGGCGCAGGAGCAGGGAAGCGTGCAGGTGCTGAAGGGCGTGAGCGGCCAGGGCGAGGGCTACCTCCTGATCGACGACCTCGTCGACACCGGCAGGACCGCGCAGGTCGTGCGCCAGCAACTGCCCAAGGCGCACTTCGCCTGCCTGTACGCCAAGCCCGCCGGGCGGCCGCACGTCGACACCTTCGTCAAGGAGTTCAAGCAGACGAAGTGGATCCACTTCCCGTGGGACATCGAGTACAAGTTCGCGACGCCAATCAAGGACGGCGGGCGGGTGGTCGCGGGCCCATGAAGCTGCAGCTCGTCATCGGGAACAAGAACTATTCGTCGTGGTCGATGCGGCCCTGGGTGCTGCTGCGCCAGGCGCAGATCCCCTTCGAGGAGGTCCAGCTCAGGTTCGGCGAGGCGGGCGGCAAGCTCACCGTTCCCGGGGTCGAAAAATATTCCGCGGCGCGCAAGGTGCCGGTGCTCGTGATCGACGGCGAGCCGGTGTGGGACTCGCTCGCCATCTGCGAGACCGTGGCCGAGATGTTCCCCGACAAGCACCTGTGGCCCGAGACGCCCGAAGCGCGCCGCGTCGCGCGCTCGGCGTGCGCCGAGATGCACTCGGGCTTCCAGGCGCTGCGCGGCAAGATGCCGATGAACATCCGCACCCGCTATCCCGGCAAGGGCCTGACGCCCGAATCGCAGCGCGACATCGATCGCGTGGTCGCCCTGTGGACCGAGTGCCGCGAGCGCTTCGGCGGCGCGGGGAGCCTGCTGTTCGGCAAGTTCTCGGTCGCCGACGCCTTCTTCGCGCCGGTCGTGATGCGTTTCCGCGCCTACGACGTGAAGCTGTCGCGCGTCGCGCAGGAGTATTGCGAGGCGGTGCAGGCGCTCGCCGCGGTGCGCGAGTGGTGCGATGCCGCGCGCCGCGAGACCGAGTTCGTCGCCGAAGACGAGCCCTACGCGAAGAAGTGAAAGCCTACATCGTCGGCGGCGCCGTTCGGGATGAGCTCCTCGGCCTGCCGGTCAAGGAGCGCGACTACGTAGTGGTCGGCGCCACCCCCGAAGAGATGGAGCGCCAGGGCTTCAAGCCGGTCGGCAAGGATTTCCCGGTCTTCCTCCACCCGCGCACCCGCGAAGAATATGCATTGGCAAGAACGGAAAGAAAAAGCGGACGCGGCTACAAGGGTTTCAAGGTCTACGCCTCGCCCGAGGTCACCCTCGAACAGGACCTGAAGCGCCGCGATCTCACGATTAACGCCATCGCCAAGGCGGAGGACGGCACCCTCGTCGATCCCTTTCACGGGGAGAAAGATCTGCGCGATGGGGTGCTGCGCCATGTCAGCGATGCTTTCGCCGAAGACCCGGTCCGGATCCTGCGCGTCGCGCGCTTCGCCGCGCGCTTCGGCTTCCTGGTCGCCGACGAAACCCTGAAATTGATGAAACGCATGGTCGCCTCGGGCGAGGTCGACACCCTGGTCGCCGAGCGGGTGTGGCAGGAATTCTCCAAGGGCCTTGCCGAGCCGCATCCCGAGCTGATGTTCGACGTCCTGAAGCGCTGCGGTGCCTTAAGGAAGATCTTTCCCGAGCTCAAGCGGTGGCCCAAGAAGTTTTCCGGGTCGGTCCCGGTGCGCTTCGCGCTGCTCGCGTGGCCGCTCGAGGAGGCCGGGGTGAACGCGCTGGGCAAGCGGCTGCGCGCGCCGAACGACGTGCGCGAGCTCGCGCTGACCGCATCCCGGAGCAAGGAACTATTGAAGAGCAAGGCTCCCGAAAAGCTGCTCGATCTCCTCAAGCGTGCAGACGCATTGCGCCGCCCGGAGCGCTTCGGCGAGCTGCTCGAGGCCGCGCGGCTCGCGGACCCGCGCCTCGACACCGCGCGCCTGGAGCGCGCGCGCCAGGCGGCGGCGGGCGTGGATGCCGGCGCCATTGCGGCGAAGGCGAAATCGCCGTCGCAGATCGCCAAGCTCGTGGACGAGGCCCGCCTGGGGGCGATCAGATCGCTTTGCTGATCAGCCAGACCAGCAGCGAAAAGACCAGCGTGCTTGCCAGCGGAATGTAGTAGATTCGCCCGCGCAGCGGGACGCTGAAGTCCCCCGGCAGGCGCCACGCACCGAAACGCTGCGCAATCACGGAAAACACCACCAGCACCAACAGGACCGTCACCAGCCACTTCACCATGATCGAACTCTATACCTGGAGCACACCGAACGGCCGCAAGGTTTCCATCATGCTCGAGGAATGCGGCCTGCCGCACAACGTGCACAAGATCAACATCGGCACGAACACCGAGCAGTTCACGCCCGAGTACCTGAAGATCAACCCGAACGGCAAGATTCCCTCGATCGTCGACCCCGACGGCCCCGGCGGCAAGCCGATCGCGATGATGGAATCGGGCGCGATTCTCATCTACCTCGCCGACAAGACCGGGAAGCTCTTCCCGCAGAAGCACAAGTACGAAGTGCTGCAGTGGCTCATGTTCCAGATGGGCGGGGTGGGGCCGATGTTCGGGCAGGCGCACCACTTCATGCGCGCGAAGAAGGACGAGATCCCCTACGGCAGCGAGCGCTACGGCGCCGAAGCGAAGCGCCTCTACGGGGTGATGGACCGCCACCTCGGGAAGAACGAATACTTCGCCCGCGAGTACTCGATCGCCGACATCGCGATCTACCCCTGGGTCGCGCGTTTCGAATGGCACCGGGTCGACCTCGCCGCTTTCCCCGGCGTGAAGCGCTGGTTCGACAAGGTCGGCGCCCGCCCGGCGGTCGCCAAAGGCATGACGGTGCCGAGCTGAGTTTCCCTCTAGGTCTGGTAGATGCCTTCGTCGTCGGGCTGGGGCTCGACCTCGTAGATCTCCAGCGCGGGCTCGGTGCGGTGCAGCCGCTCGGGAAGCCAGGTGGCGATCGCCGGGAACGTGAAGAGCAGCGCGATCACCACCGCCTGCAGCGCCATGAACTCGAGCATGCCCTTGAAGATGGTGGCGAGCGGCCAGTCGGGCACCACCTGCTTCAAGTAGTACCCCGACATCGCGACCGGCGGCGACAGGAACGCGGTCTGCAGGGTCACTGCGATGAGCGCGCCGAACCACACCATGTCGATGCCGAGCGCCGCCACCACCGGGTAGAAGATCGGCACGAACACCAGCACGATCGCCGGCCATTCGAACGGCCAGCCGAGCAGGAACACCAGCGCCACCACGAGCAGCAGCATGAGCGTCGGCGGCAGGGAGAGGCCAAGCAGCCACTCGGTGATCCACGCGGCGGTGCCCAGGCGCGCGAACACCGCGCCGAAGATGTTCGACGCGACCGCGAGGAACAGCACCATGCTGGAGGTGGCGAGCGTGCGCAGCAGCGCGCGCTTCAGCCCGGCCCAGTCGAGCCGGTTGTACGCGAGCGCGAGGTAGAACGCGCCGAGCGCGCCCACGCCCGCAGCCTCGGTGGGCGTCGCGATTCCCGCCAGGATCGCGCCGAGCGTCGCGGCGACCAGCACCGCGAGCGGCACGACGCCGATCACCGCGTCGCGCAAGGCGCCGAGCGAGGCGGTGCGCAGCTCGCGCGGCAGCGGCGGCCCGAGCGCCGGATCGAGCTGGCAGCGGATCAGGACGTACGCCAGGTACGCCCCGGCGAGCAGGAACCCGGGCAGCATCGCGGCGGCGTACAGGTCGACCACCGAAACGCTGATGATCGGGCCGAGCACCAGCAGCATCACCGAGGGCGGGATCAGGATGCCGAGCGTGCCGCCGGCGGTGATCGCGCCCGCCGCGAGCCGCGCGTCGTAGCCGGCGCGCAGCATCAGCGGCGCCGCCATCAGCCCGAGCACCGGCACCGCGGCGCCGACGATCCCGGTCGCCATGGCGAACAGCGTCGCGGTGAGGATCACCACCGCGAACAGCGAGCCGCGCACCGGCGCGAGCAGCTGGCGCAGCGCGAGGAACAGGCGCTCCATCAGGCCGGCCTGCTCGACGATGTAGCCCATGAAGACGAACAGCGGCACCGCCGCGAGCAGCTCGTCGCGCATGATGCCGGTCGCCTGGAAGAACGCGAGGTCGAACACGCGGCTTCCCAGCACCAGCGAGCCGAACCCGAACGCGAGCACGAGGAGCGTGAACGCCACCGGGAAGCCGATGAAGATCGCGCCCATCATCACGAGCAGCATCGCAAGGCCGATCAGCGCTTCCATGCGTGGATGCTTTTCAGGAGCTCCGAGACGCCCTGCAGCAGGAGCAGCGCCGCGCTAGCGGGCACCAGCGCCTTCAGCGGCCACAGCGGCGGGAACCAGGAGGTGTCGGCCGAGCGCTCGCCGATCGCGAACGAGCTCCAGGTCGCCTCCAGCCCGGCGACCAGGAACAGCGCCATCCCCGGGAAGAAGCACGCGAGGTAGGCGACGATCTCGATCGCCGCGCGCGTGCGCGGCCGCCACCGCTCCCACAGGAAGTCGGTGCGCACGTGCGCGCCGACGCGCAGCGCGTACGCGGCGCCGAGCATGAACAGCGCCGCGTACAGCATGTAGATGGTCTCGTAGGCCCAGGAGGTCGGCGCGTCGAACAGGTAGCGCGCGACGACCTCCCAGGCGACCGCGCCGGCGAGCGGCGCGAGCAGCCACGCGAACGCGAGGCCGCTCCGCTCGGTGAAGCGGTCGATCGCTTGGGCGATGCGCAGCATCAGCTCTTCGGCTTGCGCGCGTGTCTTGCCAGGAAGGCGTTGATCTCCTCGACCCGGAGCCGCGGCTCCCAGGGCGCCGGCTTCGAGCTCACGACGCGGTTCATCCACTCCATGTTCTCCTGCATGCGCGCCACCACCACGCGCCATTGCGCGGCGGTGTAGCGCCGCGGATCGGGCAGCACGTGGCACTGGTTGCACGCCATCCGGAAGGCCTCGCCGGACGGGCGGTTGACGTCGGGGTAGCGCGCCGGGTCGAGCGGCGTCTGCGCGTGGCGCTGCAGGTAGCCGACGATCGCTTTGGTGTCCTCGGCGTCCGGCGCCTTCACGCCGGCCATCATCTCGGCCATCAGCGTGCCCATGTTTCCCTTGCCTTCCATGCGCAGCACCATGCGATCGACGATGCCGGACCACTTGGCGGCGTCGTGCATCGCCGGGTTCGGCAGGTTATGGCATTGCACGCAGTACGCGATCACCAGGCGGGCGCCGCGCGACTTGGGCTGCGGCAGCTGGCGCGCGCCGAAGGCCGGCGGCAGGATGCGCTCGAGCATCGGGCCGTGCGGACTCGCTTCCCAGCGTTTCTTGGCCTCTGAAATCTCATCGGCCCACGCCGGGCTGATGAAGAGCACGACTGCCGCCAGAATCCTCACGGTCAAAGCGTATTAGAACGCTCGCCACGTGAAAACCCCGCGAGCGGCAGTTTCACGCCGCGCCCCACCGCGAGCACCTTGAACAGCTCGCCCATCTCGGCCGGCGAGAGCAGCGTCTGCGCCTGCGCGGCGATCGGCGCGTAGCGCAGGGCGTTCTCGACGTTCGCCTGCGCGAGCACCTCGGTGATGCCGCAATTGACGAGGAACTGCGCCTGCGTCGCGTAGCCGAGCAGCTCGAGCCCGCCTTCGCGCGCGGCGCGCGCCAGCGCGCTGAAATCCACGTGCGCAGTGATGTCCTGCGCGCCGGGCCGCTCGAACGGATCGCCGTGCGCGCGGTGGCGCGCGTGGCACATGAGCGTGCCCATCGAGCGCTGGGGGTGGTAGTACTCGTGGCGCGGGAAGCCGTAGTCGATGACGAAGATCGCCCCCTGCTCGAGCCGCTCGGCGAGGCTGCGCATCCACGCTCGCGCCGCGAGGCCGATCTCGCTTTCATAGGGGTTTGGGACGTGAATGTCACTCGCAGCTTCCAGGAGGTGCCCGCTGGCAGATCGCTCGGCCCAGGTCAGCTCGCCGGAGACTCCGCGTTCCATGATCCCCTCGGCGCGCCACGCGAGCGCGTGCACCGGCAGCGCATCGACCACCTCGTTGGCGATGACCACGCCATGCCACGCCTCGGGGAGCCGGTCGAGGAACTTCACCTTGTCGCCCAGGCGCGCTCGCTGGCGCTCGCGCAGCGCGGCGCTGGTCTCGAGGATCAGGTAGTCGCGCTCGAGCTCCTTCAGCAGCGTTTCGGCGAGCGCTCCGCTTCCCGCTCCGAGCTCCAGGATGGGACCCTCGATCTCTTTCAGTTGCCTCGCCAAGGTCCGGCCGAAGAGCTTGCCCAGCTCGGGCGCGGTGACGAAGTCTCCTTGCGCGCCGAGCTGCCGATCGCCGCGCCCGTAATAGGCCTGCAGCGCGAGCTCCATATAGCGAGCGAACGAGATCCATCCGCCGGCGGCGGCGATCTCCTTCTGCAGGCGCTCAATCATGCTGGCAATCTAACCTAGAATCTGCGCATGCAAGGCAAGGTGGCGCTGGTGACGGGCGGCGCGCGCCGCGTCGGCGCGGCGATCACGCGCCGGCTGCACGCCGCCGGCGCAAGCGTCCTCATCCACTACCGCGATTCGGAGGCCGAGGCGGCGAAGCTCGAGGCCGAGCTGAACGCAGCGCGCCCGAAGAGCGCGGCAAGGGTGAAAGCAGAGCTGCTCGCGCCGATCGCGCCGCGCGCGCTGGTCGGCGCGGCGCTCGACGGCTTCGGGCGGCTGGATCTCCTCGTAAACAACGCCTCGAGCTTCTTCCCGGTCGCGGTGGGCGAGATGGAGCCTTCGCACTGGGAGGAGCTCATCGGATCGAACCTGCGCGCGCCGCTCTTCATCGCGCAGCAGGCCGCGCCCGAGCTCGCGAAGCACGAGGGCGCGATCGTGAACATCGTCGATATCCACGCCGAGCGGCCGCTGAAAGGCTACGCGCTCTACAGCATCGCCAAGGCGGGGCTCGCCGCACTCACGCGCGCGCTCGCGCTCGAGCTCGCGCCGCGTGTGCGCGTCAACGGCGTCGCCCCGGGCGCCATCGCCTGGCCCGAGGACGGGCAGTTCGCCGACGCCGAGCGCGCGCGCATCCTCGCCGGCACGCCGCTCGGGCGCATCGGCTCGCCCGACGACGTCGCGCGCGCGGTGCAATTCCTCGCCTGCGCGCCGTACGTCACCGGGCAGATCCTGGCGGTCGACGGCGGCCGCTCCATCTTCCTCTAGGAGCCCCCATGGCATGGCTCTGGCTCACGCTCGCCGGACTGCTCGAAGTCGTCTGGGCGGTCGGCCTCAAGTACACCGACGGCTTCACGCGCCTCCTCCCCTCCGCGATCACGTTCGCCGCGATGATCGCGAGCGTCTACTTCCTCGCCCTCGCCGTGCGCACCATCCCGATCGGCACCGGCTACGCCGTCTGGACCGGCATCGGCGCGGTCGGGGTGGCGATCCTCGGCATGGTCCTTTTCGATGAGCCACGTACGCTCTTGCGGATTGGCTCCATCTTGCTCATCGTCGCGGGTATCGCTGGTCTAAAGCTCGTTACTCCGATCTAGGGCTGGCTGTCACGAAGCCGATTGGACGGCGCGTTGGCTCGGGCGGTGCCATAAGGCGGCGCAGCGCTTCGATGACTTCCCTAAACTGAGATCGAGTATCTGCTGCCAAGGTATCGTGCTTCAGAGCTAATGTTTCAGTTTTCCTTTCGAGTTCCTCGAGTTTCTTCGCTAGCTCCTTATGGCTTGCGAGCGTCTCTCGAAGGCGCACGAAGGCGCGCACGACGAACACCGATACTTCAATTGCACGGCGAGAACTAAGAACATTGGCCGCCATCAACGCACCATGTTCGGTAAAGGCATGCGGCGCGTACCGCCGGCCACCACGTCCCCGGTGTTTGTTTGAGGTCGCATTTTGCGACCTCAAACGTGCAACTTCTTGATCGGTCAATGAAAATACGAAGTCGAGCGGGAAGCGCCTGCGGTTTCGGCGGACCTGTTCATTGAGCCTTTTCGTGCTAACGGAGTAGAGCGCGGCGAGATCGGAGTCGAGCAGCACTTTTTCTCCTCGCACAAGGACGATGCGGGTGCTAATACGCTCCGGAGTTGTCGCCAGTGCACCTCCCACGATTGCTCAACGGTTGCGCCGCCGGAAGGATGACACCCGCTCCTGCGCGGTACACTCACGGCCCTCATGAAAGCTCAGGCCATCCGCCTCCATCGCGACCCGCGCAAGGCCGACTACGAGGCCGGCAAGCTCGCGAAGCGCCTGCGCCGGCAGGTCGGCGAGGCGATCGCAGACTTCAAGATGATCGAGGCGGGCGACAAGGTCATGGTCTGCCTCTCGGGCGGCAAGGACAGCCACGGGCTTTTGGACTTGCTCATGAGTCTGAAAACCAAGGCCCCTGTGGAGTTCGACTTGATCGCGGTCAATCTCGACCAGAAGCAGCCCGGGTTCCCGGCGCACGTGCTGCCCGGGTACCTGGAGTCGCGCGGCGTGCCGTTCCGCATCGTGGAGCAGGACACCTATTCGGTGGTGAAGCGCGTGATCCCGGAAGGCAAGACGCTGTGCTCGCTGTGCTCGCGGCTGCGCCGCGGGGCGCTGTATCGCGTCGCGGGCGAGCTCGGCGCGACCAAGATCGCGCTCGGCCACCACCGCGACGACATCCTCGCGACTTTTTTCCTGAATCTGTTCCACGGCGGGCAGCTGAAGGCGATGCCGGCGAAGCTCGTGTCGGACGATTCCCGACACGTGGTGATCCGGCCGCTCGCCTACGTCGCCGAGCACGACCTCGCGGCCTACGCCGAGGCGAAGCGCTTCCCGATCATCCCGTGCACCCTTTGCGGCTCGCAGGACAACCTCGAGCGCAGGCAGGTGGGCGAGATGCTGCGCGACTGGGAGCGGCGCCAGCCGGGGCGGGTGGAATCGATCCTGCGCGCGCTGACCGAGGTCAGGCCGTCGCACCTTCTCGATCGGCAGCTCTTCGACTTCTCGAAGCTGAGGTGAAACCGACCGTTCTCGAGTTGAGGCGAAAAAAAGGCGCCAGGCTCGCGATGTTGACGGCGTACGACTATCCCAGCGCGCGGCTGGTGGCCGAGGCGGGCATCGATCTGATCCTGGTGGGCGATTCGCTCGGCATGGTGGTGCTCGGCTACGAGTCCACGGTTCCGGTGACGATGGACGAGATGGTGCACCATACCAAGGCGGCGCGGCGCGGTGCGCGCGAAGCTTTCCTCATCGGCGACCTGCCGTTCCTTTCCTGCGGTACGCCCGAGCAGGGGCTCGCGGCCGCCGCGCGCCTCATGAAGGAAGGCGGAGCCGATTCGGTCAAGCTGGAGGGCGGAGCCGAAGTGGTGCCGGTCGTCGAGGCGCTGGTCCGCGCCGGCGTCCCCGTGCTCGGGCACGTCGGCCTCACGCCGCAGACGGCGTCGGCGCTCGGCGGCTATCGCCTCCAGGGCAAGGACGCGGCGAATGCGCGCCGCATTCTGGATGGGGCAGTGGCGCTCGAGCGCGCGGGCTGCTGGGGCGTGGTGCTCGAGCTTGTGCCGGCGCCGCTTGCGCGCCTGATTACCGCGCGCATCGGAATTCCGACCATCGGCATCGGCGCCGGGCCGTCTTGCGACGGCCAGGTGCTCGTGTTCCACGACCTTGTCGGGCTGTACGCGGGATTCACACCGAGCTTCGTCAAGCGCTACGCCGAGGCGGGCGCGACGATTCGCGACGCCGTGGCGCGCTACGCCGCCGAGGTGCGCGACGGCAGCTTCCCGGGCGAGGGCAAGAGCTTCGGCATCAGCGACGAGGTCCTGAAGGAGCTCCAGGGCGCCTAGAGGCGCGGTCGAATCATTACAGAGCGCCTAAGCGCGACGTGTCGGCCATCCTGCGCATGACGCAGGCCTGGCTTTCCGTCCCGTCATCTGGGCCGGCTAGAATGCATTTCAGCCGCCAAGAAACCATGCCGCGCTGCCTGACCCGCTTCTTCGCCGCCTCGAGCCTCCTCGGGCTGGTCGCCCTCGGGGGTGCCTCGGTCACCGCCAAGAACGCGCCGAGCGTCGCGCCCGATCCCGCCTTGGTGCACGAGCCCGTGGTGCAGGTGTGGGGCGCGCGCACCCGGGGCGTCAAGGGCCTGTTCGGCGTGCATACCTGGATCGCGGTCAAGCCCGAAGGCGCCCGCGAATACACCGTATATGAAGTCGTCGGCTGGCAGCTGCGCTGGTCGGACAGCGTGCTGGTGGTCCGCAACCGCGCGCCGGACCGCTGGTTCGGGACGGAAGGCGAGCTCTACGCCGAGAAGCGCGGCGCCGGGGTCGACGAGCTGATCCGCCGGATCGACAAGGCGGCGCGCGAATATCCCTACGCGAACACCTACACCCTGTGGCCGGGCCCGAACTCGAACACCTTCGTCGCCTGGATCGCGCGCCAGGTGCCCGAGCTCCAGGCCGACCTGCCGGCCACCGCGATCGGCAAGGACTACATCGGCGGCACCGTGCTCTCCAGGGCGCCGAGCGGCAGCGGCTACCAGGTCTCGCTGCGCGGGCTGCTCGGGGTGGCGGCGAGCGGGGTCGAGGGCCTGGAGCTCAACTTCCTCAGCCTCAACTTCGGCGTCGGCCCCTCGGGCCTCAAGCTTCCGGTCGTCGGCCGCATCGGCGCGCCGCGCGTCCAGGCCGCGGCCGAGCAGCCGATCACGCCCTAGCTGGTCTTGACGTAGCTCGCTTCCAGGCAGACGTTCAGCACTGCCTGGCGCTTCTCTTCCTTCACGATCTTCAGCGCTTTCTCCAGCGCCGGCATCAGTTGCTTCGGCTCGGTGACGCGCTCGCCGTGGCCGCCGGAGGCCTGCACCACGTGCTCGAAGCGCGGCGAGGGCTCGAGCGTGGCGAACGGAGGCGCCTTCTCTTCTGCAGCAAAACCCGCTGGATACGTCGAGAGCGTGGACCGATGCACCGCCGCCCAGCGGGCGTTGTTGGCGATCACGAACAGCACCGGCAGGCGCATCGCCTCCGAGACGTAGTGCGTCGCGGTCGGGTTGCCGAACATGTAGGCGCCGTCGCCGACCGCGCAGATCACGGTCTTCTCGGGCGAGGCGAGCTTGGCGCCGAGCGCCGCGCCCATGCCCCAGCCGAGGCCCCCGGCGGAGGGGTTGCCGAAATAGCGCCCGGGCTCCTTGATCACCATCTCCTCGAGCACCGTCGGGTACTCGTTGACGAGGATGGTCTTGTCGTCGAGCACGCGGTTGACGCAGGCGGAAAGCCATTTCCCGGTAATGCCGGCCGGCATGGGTTCCACGCCCGCCCTGGCCTTTTTTCTCGTTTCATCAGACAGGGCCGAAACCGCTTTGCGGCGCTCTTCGATCTGCTTGGTCGACACGGCCTGCTTTTGCGCCGCGCGCCATAGCGTCTGAAGCGTCGGCGCCACCGCGCCGGTGAGCGCGATGTCGGCGCGGAAGCCGCGCAGGGGGTAGGCGGCGAACAGGGGATCGGGTCCGATGTGGATCACCTTGGCCTCCGGCTTTGGCTTGCCCTCCTTGGGGATCCAGGGCACGTCGCACTCCACGACCAGGACGACGTCCGCCTCCTTCAGCAGCGCGTGCGGGTCCCAGCCGCAGTGCATCGGGTGCTCGGTGGAAAGCGCGAGGTGCCGCGGCCGGTAGTGGACCACCGGCACCGCGAGCGTCTGCGCGAGCTGCTCGATCGCGCGCGCGGACTCTGGGGTGCGCCCGCCGCTCGCGGTAATGAGCAGCGGATGCTGCGCGTTGCCCAGCAGCTTGGCGGCCTCCTCGAGCGCCTCGGGGTCGGCCCCCGGAGGCGATGCGGGAACGATCGTGGAGGCTTCAGAAAAGCTTCCCGTTGGGAGACCTGACGCCAAAACCTCTCTTGGCAGCGTCACGTAGACGGGGCCCTGCGGCTCGCTCTTCGCGATGGCGAGCGCGCGGTCGATCACGGTCTCGACCTGCTCGGCGTGGCGCAGCTCGTAGTCCCACTTCACGAACTCGCGCAGCATGCCGCCCTGGTCGAAGTGCTCCTGCGCCCAGTGGATGTAGTTGTTGCGCGCGGCGGGCAGCGCGCCGGACTCGGTGATCGGCGTGCGCCCCGCGGTGAAGAGGATCGGCACGTTCTGGCGCGAGGCGTTGATCAGGCCGTTCAGCGAGTTCGCGGTGCCGACGCCGACGTGGACCATCATCGCCTGCGGGCGGCCGCTCACCATGGCGTAGCCGTGCGCCATCGCCACCCCCATGTTCTCGTGCGGCACGATCACGATCTGCGGCAGGCGCCAGCCGAGCTTCCGACCCTTGGCGTAGGCCTCGACCACCGGCGCGAAGTCGGTGCCGCCGTTGGCGAAGAGATACTCGATGCCGCGCGCCGCGAGCAGGCCGAGCCAGGCGTCGGCGGCGGTTTCGGGCTTGAAGGTGACGGGATGGTCGGGTTTCATCCGTGCTCTCCAAACGGGGTATTGTCAAACTCAGATTGACAGCCTAGACTTCGCAACCAACACCATGAGCATGACCTGCGCGGAGCGACTCGTCGAGATGTTCGGCAGCCAGGCCGAGGTCGCGCGCGCCTTCCAGCTCGACCGCGCGGTGGTGCATAACTGGGTCAAGACCGGCTACGTGCCGGCGCGCTGGGCGGGCGAGGTCGAGCGCGTCACGCAGGGCCGCATCAGCGCGGTGGATATCATCAACGAAGCCAGCGTAAAAAACCCGGTGCGCGTCAAATCGCGCCCCGAGAACGCCCCGTTTGGAATCATCTCCGAGGAAAACATGACTCAATACGCCCCCGCGAAGCGCATCCAGTCCTTCCACCCGCCGCAGCGCACGCTGATGGGTCCGGGGCCGACCGAGATCCACCCGCGCGTGCTCACCACCATGAGCCAGCCGGCGATCGGTTACCTCGACCCGATTTTCGTCGAGATGATGGAGGAGCTGAAGGCGCTGCTGCGCTACGTCTACCAGACCAGGAACGCGCTCACCTTCCCGCTCTCGGGCCCGGGCTCGGTCGGCATGGAGTACTGCTTCGTCAACATGGTGGCACCGGGCGACAAGGTGATCGTGTGCCAGAACGGCGTCTTCGGCGGCCGCATGCTCGAGAACGCGCAGCGCGTCGGCGGCAACCCGGTGGTGGTCGAGGACAAGTGGGGCAGCCCGGTCGATCCGCAGAAGCTCGAGGACGCGCTGAAGAAGAACAAGGACACGAAAGTGGTCGCTTTCGTGCAAGCCGAGACCTCGACCGGCTGCCAGTCGGACGCCAGGCTCCTCACGCAGATCGCGCACAAGCACGGCGCGCTGGTGCTGGTGGACGCCGTGACCTCGCTCGCCGGCTCGCCGGTCAAGGTCGACGAGTGGGAGATCGACGCCATCTACTCGGCGAGCCAGAAATGCCTGTCGTGCACGCCGGGCCTGTCGCCGGTGTCGTTCTCCGAGCGCGTGGTCGAGCAGGTGAAGAAGAGGAAGGACAAGATCCACAGCTGGTTCATGGACATGAACCTGCTGCTCGGCTACTGGAACGCCACCATCCGCACCTACCACCACACCGCGCCGACCAACTCGCTTTTCGCTCTGCACGAAGCGCTGCTGCTCATCCGGGAGGAAGGCCTGGAGAATTCCTGGGCGCGCCACCATCGCCATCACGTGGCCCTCAAGGCGGGGCTGGAAGCGATCGGCCTCAGGTTCCTGGTCGAGGAAAAGCACCAGCTGCCGCAGATGAACGCGGTGTATTGCCCCGAAGGCGTCGACGAGGCCGCGGTCAGGAAGACGCTGCTCGACGAGTTCGGCCTGGAGATCGGCGCAGCGCTCGGACCGTTGAAGGGCAAGATGTGGCGCTTCGGCCTGATGGGCTACAGCTGCCGGCCGGACAACGTGATGCTGTGTCTCACTGCGCTGTCCTCGGTGCTCTCGGACATGGGCCAGCCGGTGCACGTCGGCGATGCCGAGGCCGCGGCGCATGGGGCGTATGCGCAGATGCACGTGAAGGACGCCCAGCGCAAGAAGCGCGCCGCCTAGCGGCTTGAACTAAAACAGGGACAGACCACGTTTTTCCCGCACAATCGGGAAAACGTGGTCTGTCCCTGATTTCGGTTGGATACTTTAACGCACGCTCTTTCCGGCGCGCTCCTCGCACGGGCGACGGCGCCCAAGGACGCGCCGCCGCGCTCGCTTCCCAGGCGCGTCGCCGCGGGCTTCTTCGCCAGCGCGGCGCCCGACCTCGACTTCGTCGTCGGCTTCGTCGGTCCGGTCGAGTACCTGCTCTCGCACCGCGGGGTCACGCATTCGGTGCTGCTGCTGCCGGCGTGGGCGCTCGTCTTTTCCTGGATCCTGGCGAAGCTGCTGCGCGAGCCGGGCGGCTGGCGCGCGCTCTACGGCGTGACCGCCCTGGGACTCGGCGCGCACATCGCCGGCGATCTCATCACCAGCTACGGCACGATGATCTTCGAGCCGGTTTCCGACTGGCGCGCGGCGCTCGGCACCACCTTCATCATCGACCTGTGGTTCAGCGGCATCATCCTCGCGGGCCTGGTGTTTTCCGCGGTGTTCTTCAGAAGCAGGATTCCTGCGGTCGCGGCGAGCGTGGTGCTCGCCGGCTACGTCGGCTTTCAGTACCTGCAGAAGCAAGCTGCCCTGGAAATCGGGCAGACCTATGTCCAGACAAAAAATCTGGCCGCCGCGCGCGTCACCGTGCACCCGCGCCCGGTATCGCCCTTCAACTGGACGGTGTTCGTGAGCGACGCCGAGACGCACCGCTTCGCGCACGTCAACCTGGTGCGCAAGGAGCCGCGCCGCTACACGCCGGGCGACGGTTTCGTGGCGCGCATCGACTCGCCCTACCTGCCGCTCGAGCAGGCGATCTGGGTGGAGCGGCCGCGCTATGGCGCGACCGACCAGAAGCTGATCCGCGAGGCGTGGAACTCGGAGGCGCTCGGGTTCTTCCGCTGGTTCGCCGACCTGCCGGCGTTCGACGGGATGAGCGAAGGCTCGAACTGCGTGTGGTTCACCGACCTGCGCTTCCTCACCCCGGGCCGCGACACGCTGCCGTTTCGCTTCGGCGCCTGCCGCGACAAGCCGGGCGAGGCGTGGCGCGCCTACGAGCGTGCCGAGGGCGGGGCCAGGATCCTGCTGCGCTAGCGCCTGATCTGCGAGACGAAGCGCTCGGCGAGCTGCGGCTGCCGGGAATAGGCGTCGAGCACCGGCTGCATCCGGTCGAGCGTTTGCAGCCGCTCGCCCGGCGTCGGGTGGGTCTTGAACATCAGCGCGATCGCCGAGTCCTGCGCGCTGATCGCCTGCAGCGTCTGCAGCACCGACGGCAGGCCGTAGGCGTCGTAGCCGGCGCGCGCGGCGATCACGACGCCGAGCCGGTCGGCCTCGAGCTCGTCGGACTTGTCGAGCCCCCGGGTGTACATCTCGGTGCCGAAGGCGATCAGCTTGTCGCGCGCCGGGCCGGCGCGGTCCCGCAGAGCCGCGCCCATCGCGTCGCCGGCGAGCGCGGTCTGCGCGCCCTTCTGGATCGCCTTGAGGTGGTGCTTCCTCAGGACGTGCACGATCTCGTGGCCGAGCACGCCGGCGAGCTCGGCCTCGTTGCGCATCCTGTCGAGCAACCCGCGGGTGATGAAGATGGTTCCGCCGGGCACGGCAAACGCGTTGACGTTGGCGTGGTCGAGCACGCCGAACTGCCACGGCAGGTCGGGACGCTCGGTCTGCGCCGCGAGCCAGCGCCCGACGTGGTTGACGTAGCGCTGCAGCCGCGGATCGGCCACCAGCGGCGCGGCGCCGAGCAGCCGGGACGCGACGTCGCGCCCGATCGCGATCTCCTCGGGCTCGTCGATCTCCTTCGCCGCCTTGCCGACATTCTTGACCGTGTCGACCATGCGGTTGATGTCGAGGTTCGGCAGCCTGAATTGGGCGTGAGCTGTCGTGGCGAGCGCGAAGCCCGCGAGAAAAAGAAGAATCTTCACTTGGGATACTCCAACGGTTTTGCGTCGAGCTTGCCTTGGGCGGCGAAGCTGGCAGCGGCATCGCGGTCGGCAGCGAAGCCCTGCAGCTTGGCGAGCTCGGGCGGGTTGGGCTGGGCGGCGGCGATCTGCTCCGCATCCAGGCCGCGCACGCCTGTCGTCACCTGGGTGCCGCTGGTGCCGGTGCGCGCGACGTTGAAGACCTGGCTCAACCCGGTTGCCCCGGGCTTGGCGGCGGCGGTGCCGCCGAAGCGCAGCGCAAGCATGCGCACCCAGCCTTCGCCGTTGGCCGCCTTGACGCGCGTCCAGCCGCCCTGGCGCTCGAGGGCGTCGACCGCGGTGTTCTCGGCCAGCTCCGCGACGGTGGCGGCATCGGTTGCCGGCGCCTGCTTGAGCTCGGTGGCGCGGATGACGGTCGCGGGTTCGGCCGCCGCGACCATGGGTAGCAGAAAAATCAGGGCTAGGAATCTCATGGCTTTCGTTTCGGCTCGAACAGTTCGACTTCCTGGGCGCGTCCTTTCACTTTATAGGAACCTGCGGTGACAAAGTCAAACGAATCTCCGCACTGCTCCATCGTGTCGCGCGACACCAGGATCCTGCGCTTTGCGTCCTTGGTGAGGCCCTCGATGCGGCTCGCGAGGTTGACGGTGTCGCCGATCGCGGTGTACTCGAGGCGGCGGGTCTGCGAGCCCATCAGGCCCACCACGGCGGGGCCGGAGTGCAGGCCGATGCCGACGTCGAAATCGGTGTGCTCGGCCCCCAGCTCGCGCTTGAAGGCCTTTAGCACGTCGGCCATGTCGAGCGCGCAGGCGACCGCGCGGCGGGCGTGCTCGGGATCGTCGAGCGGCGCTCCCCACATCGCCATGATGCAGTCGCCGATGAACTTGTCGAGCGAGCCGCCGTGGCCGAACACCACGTCGACCTGGAGCGAGAAATAGCGGTTGAGGAGCGCGATGACCTCTTCGGGGGTGCGCGTCTCCGACAGCGTGGTGAAGCCGCGGATGTCGGAAAAGAGAAGCGTGACTTCGCGCCGGCCGGTCTCGATGCCGCCGCGCTCGACGAGCTGCCGCGCGACGTGCGGATTGGTGAAGCGCGAGAACTGCGTGATCGCCTGCTGCCGCTCCCGGCGCGCGCGCAGGTACTCGGCCAGGCCGGCGGCGGCGTAGAACGTCCACGCCGCCGCGAGCGGGGTGAGGAGCGGCCAGAGGGTCAGACGGCCGACGAGCGCCCATTGCGCCGCGATCAGCAGCGCGGTCACGAGCGCGAGCGCCGCGCCGGTGGCGCGCACATCGAGGCCGCGGTGGAACGCAAGAGTGAGCGCCGCCAGGAGCGCGACGCCCAGGCCCGCCGCCCACCACGCCGGCGCATAGCGCATGTGGCGGCCGTTCTTGAGGTTCTCGATCGCGGTGCCGAGGATTTCCGCGCCCGGGTGAAGGCTCGCCATCGGCGTGACGCGCAGGTCGTGCATCCCGGTCGCCGCGGTGCCGACGATCACGATCTTCCCGGTGAACTCGTTCGCCGGCCGCGTCTTCTTCGAGCGGCCGAATTCCTCGTACAGGTCGGAGAAGGAGGCGCGGGCGAAGCTTCCGGCGGCGCCGCGCCAGGCGAGCACCAGCATGTCCTGGTCGGGGACGGCGAAGCCGAGGTCGGAGGCGACGCGCGCCGGCAGCGAGGGGATGTGCCACCCGCCGAGCGTCTCGCGCAGCAGGTAGCGGCGGCCGACCCCGTCGGAGTCTTCCTTGAAGGTGATCAGCCCGGCGCGGCCGTGGGCTTCCCGGGGCAGCACGAGCGGCGGGACGAGCGCCATCTTCGCCTCGGGGTCGGCGCCCTGCGAGCGGCCGAGGCCGAAATCGCGCGCGAAGTCGCCGATGCGGATTCCCTTGCTGTCGCTCGCCTCCGGCAGGCGGAGAAACGGGAAGTAGGTGTTGGCGTGCCGCACGGCGCTCTCCGCGAACGCCGCGTCGTCCTGCGGGCGAAAGCGGTCTTTCTCGATGAACATGATGTCGAACACGATGGCGCGCGGCTTCTGCGCAGCGAGGCCCTCGACCAGGTCGGCGTAGACCACCCGCGGCCACGGCCAGCGCCCGGCTTCGCCTTCCATCTTCTCCAGGCTCTTCTCGTCGATGTCGACCAGCACGATGTCCGGGTCTGGGGCGAGCGCGACCGCGTGCATTTTCACGAAGCTGTCGAGCAGCCGGTTCTCCAGGGGCTGCATCAAGCGCAGCAGGTGGAGCTCCAGCGCGAACATGGCAACCACCACTACGGCAAGGAGAGAAAGGCCGCGCCTCATCTCGTGTCCATGACTTCCTTCAGCGCGTGGAACAGATCGATGCTGGCATCGATCTCGTCGCGGTTGATCGACACGCTTTCGACGTTGATGCCCAGAGGTATTTCACTTGAATACTTTTCGTCGAGGATGCGTCGCAGATTGTCCCGGCAGATCGCGATCGATTTCGCGAGCGGGCTCGCCGCGCCGAGGATCGCGCGCTCGGTCTCCGGCGCGACGTTCACCCCGAGCCAGCGCAGGAAGGCGAGCGTCTTGTCGCGCCCGCACGGGGCGAAGGTGAGGATCACGCGCTTCGGCTCGGCGCCCGCGCCGCGGCAGTCGCGCAGGTAGTCTGCCAGCAGGCGCTGCGTCGGCGGCGCGTGGTAGACCGCCTGCGAGATGAAGTAGCCGCAGCCGCCGAGGCCCTTGGCGAGGAGCCGCGCCGCCTCGCTGCGCTCGGCGTCGTGGCGCTCGGCGATGACCACGCCGCCGACGACGAAGTCCGCGGTCTCCGACGCGATCCGGATCGCCCGCGACAGCGGCAGCGGGTAGCGCATCGCGGAGGCGGGCCGCCCGACGACCGAAAGGAACTGCACGTCGCGTTTCGACGCGGCGAGCCAGCCGCGCCACTGCGCCTCGTCCATCATGCCGAGCGCCTTGTAGACGATCGTCTGCCGGCTGAAGAGTCTGGCGTACGCGCGCGGATCGATGGTGCCGGCGAACGGGAACGGCCGCGGCGCGCTCGAGCGGCCGGTCTCGTCCTGGATGTCGTACACCACCAGCGCATCGAGCGGCAGGCCGGCGAGCCGCGCGGCGAGCTTGTCGGCCGCCGCCGCCACCTGCTCGGGCGCGGTGGCGAGGCGCGGCGGCGTGGTGCCGTAAAGCAGCACCGTCTGCCCCGGGTCAGGCAGCTTTGCCTTGAGATCCATCCACGTAGGGCTTGAGCGCGGCGAACACCGCGCGATTGACCGGGGCGTCGAGACCGGCGCGCGCACTCATGTGCGCAACCGCGCCGCACAGCCACGGCGCTTCCAGCCTGCCGCCGGCCTCCAGGTCGTGCGCCATCGAGGCGCGCATCTCGGCCGGCAGCGTTTGCGCGAAGGCGAGACGGCCCTCGACGAAATCGTCCGGGACCGCGACCCCGCGCGCCCTCGCCAGGCGCCAGGTTTCGCGCATCGCCTGCTCGAACAGCCACCTCAATTCCGGGTCCGAGCGCACGACGCCGAGCGGCGCGCGCGCAACCGCCGTAGCCGAGCTCACGCCGACGAGGAAGATGAACTTCTGCCAGATCACGCGCACGATGTCGTCGGAGAGCTTGGCGTTGATCCCCGCGCCCTGGCACGCGGCGAGGAACGCCTCGGCAGCCGCGCGCTGTGCGGGCAGCAACGGGCCGAACTCGAGCCCGGCCATCGAGCCGATGTGCTCGATCACGCCGGGCGCGGCGATGCGCGTCGCGATGTACGCTGATCCCCCCAAAACGTTTTCTTCAGGAAAGATTCTTTTCAGGCGCTCGACCGACTCGACGCCGTTCTGGAACGGAATGACGATCGTGTGCTTGCCGACGATCGGCCGCAGGCGCGCGGCGGCGCTCTCGGTGTCCCAAAGCTTGACCGCGAACATGACTACGTCCACCGGCCCGGTCTGCGCCGGGTCCTCGAAAACCTGCGCCCTGAGCTGCGCGCTTCCCAGCGGGCTCTTGAGGGTCAGGCCGTTCTCCTTCAGCGCGGCAAGATGCTTGCCGCGGGCGAAGAACACCACGTCGTGGCCGGCTTGCTGCAGGCGGGCGCCGAAGTAGCCGCCGACGCCGCCGGCTCCCATGGCGGCAACGCGCATCTTCAGTACCGGTAATGCTCCGATTTGAACGGGCCCTGCTTCGGCAGGCCGACATAGCGCGCCTGCTCGTCGGTCATCTCGGTGAGCATCGCGCCGAGCTTCGCGAGCTGCAGCCGCGCCACTTTCTCGTCGAGCTGCTTCGGCAGGATGTAGATGCCGACCGGGTACTTCGCCGTGTTGCCGTAGAGCTCGATCTGCGCGAGGACCTGGTTGGCGAAGGACGAGCTCATCACGTAGGAGGGGTGGCCGGTGGCGCAGCCGAGGTTCACCAGGCGCCCCTCGGCGAGCAGGATGATGCGCTTGCCGTCGGGGAAGATGACGTGGTCGACCTGCGGCTTGATGTTCTCCCACTTGTGGGCTTTCAGCGCCGCGACGTCGATCTCGTTGTCGAAGTGGCCGATGTTGCAGACGATGGCGTTGTTCTTCATCTTCTGCATGTGGGCGTGGCTGATCACCTTGTAGTTGCCGGTGGCGGTGACGAAGATGTCGGCCTTGTCGGCGGCGTAGTCCATGGTCACCACGCGGTAGCCCTCCATCGCCGCCTGCAGCGCGCAGATCGGGTCGATCTCGGTGACCCAGACCTGGGCGAGCAGCCCGCGCAGCGCCTGCGCCGAGCCCTTGCCGACCTCGCCGTAGCCCGCGACCACCGCCACCTTGCCGGCGATCATCACGTCGGTCGCGCGCTTGATGCCGTCGACCAGCGACTCGCGGCAGCCGTAGATGTTGTCGAACTTCGACTTGGTCACCGAGTCGTTGACGTTGATCGCC
>Ga0187892_10003723_pt1 | contig 27200 bp, 23 predicted proteins | sample MA1701073metaG_FD_139345 | JGI IMG/M metagenome (GOLD analysis project Ga0187892, IMG submission 139345) | Bio-ooze microbial communities from a basaltic lava cave in the Kipuka Kanohina Cave System on the Island of Hawaii, USA - MA170107-3 metaG ... | reverse complement strand
TCGGGGGTCGGGACTCGGGCTCGGGTGAGCCTATAGCGCCGCAACGATTTGCTTGATCGCCGTTAGGCGCTCCTGCAACGCCGCTCGGCCGCCGGCCTTCTCGATGCGGGCGTACATCGCAGGTGGGAGAAACTCTCGGTCGGTGCATTCGATGATCGCCGCGATCTCCTGCAGCTCTTTCTCGAGCCCTTGCGTCGATGGCATGAATCCCTGCAGCACTTCGGCAAGCGCCTCGCGCGTGACGATCTTGGAACCCGCGATGAGCGACTTGCGCAGTGCACGACCGACGATTCCCTCGATATCCGCACCCGAAAGCGTGCCGCGCTGCTCTTCAGAAATCGGCGGAACATCGGCAGCTGCGATCTGCGTTCCAAGTTTCTTGGCGAGCACCACGAACATCTCGGTCAGCTCGGCTTCCTCAGTGGGATAGAAGAGCGGGATGTGCACCTCTGCTCTTCCCTGCCGCTTGATGTCGATCGGCAGGAGATCGGGCCGCGCCGTCAACAGCATCCAGACGATCCGCCCGCGATAGCGCGTGTCGCCCATTTGATTCGCGATCATGCCGAAGACGCGGCTGGACGTACCCGAGTCTCCCTCTGTGTCGCGATCGCCTAACGCGGCATCGGCCTCGTCCACGATCACCATCACGGGGCCCATGGCGCGCAGAACGGAGAGCACGCGCTCGAGGTTGCCCTCCGTTTCGCCGACGTACTTGGACCTGAAGTTCTTGAGTACGACGCAGGGAATGCCGATCTCGCCTGCCGCGCACATCGCCATGAACGTCTTGCCCGTGCCGACCGGGCCGCATAACAAGTAGCCCATCGGCACGCTATCCAGCGCCCCGCGGTCTATGAGCGCCGCATCATCACGGAGACGTTGTTTTGCGGCTTCGTGGCCGATGACGGTGTCGAGCTTCCACCTGGGCTCCACGAATTCGAGGAGGCCATAGCACTGCCGCTCGATGAGCCGCTTCTTGAGCGACTTGAAGAGCGCCGCGTCGAGCCGCTGAGTCCCCCCGCCTTCCGCGCCGTCGGTGGCTGATTGGATCAGCGTCGCGAGGTCGTTGAGCGACATGCCGGCGCTCAGCGGCGCGACCTGTTCCGGTGTGTAGTCGGAGATCGTCGGCCAGTCACGGCCAACGGAAACATCCTTCACGAAGCCGAGGCGTTCCTTCTCGCCTGGGAGCGGGATGTCGATGGCAGAAACGTGCGGATTGCTCGTTAGGCGGTCGCTGAGATCGGCCCGGCGCTCGTCGATGAGCACGCATGCCATCTCGAGGCGTTTCACATGCGCGCTCGTCGCCCAGTTGAGCAGCGTGACCAGCATGCCTGACGCGGCGAAGCTCGTGCGGCCCGGCTCGCCCGCCGGGAAGAGATACGATGCGTGATTGACGATAAACGCCGCGCGCAGCTGTTTCTCCGGCGCCGCCATGATGTTCTCGCGCACGAACAGATCGAGCAGACCCAACACCACCGACGGATCGTTCTTGAGCGTGCTGAGATCGCCGATGCGTTTGTTGGCCAGCGCCACCATGTCGCGCAGGCGCTTCTCGTTCGCGCCGGCGTAGACGCGCAGTCCGCGACCCAGGTCGTAGTGCAGCACCAGGTCCCAGCGACCGAACATCTGCTCGGCGAGAAACTCGGCGATGCCGCCGTAGCGCCCGCGCTCCTGTTCGTCGGGATCGCATAACGGGACCAGGTCGAATGTGTTGCCGTAAAGCACGAACACCGACGTCGAGCCGCTGAAGTAGCGGTCAGCGAGCTGCATCGCCCACGGCGGATACCATGCAGGAAGCTGCGCGCGGGTCGGCCGGCGACTGTCGATTGCGTCTGGCAGTGGCGTAGGCGTCACTGTCATTTCGAGTCTCGTGACAGCACGCGACCCATGTCAGCCGCGAGGATCGGCGGTGTGTCCTCCAGTGCGCTTTCCAGTCCCGTTAGGTGCTGCAGATTTCTTACTGCGTCTTCTGTTTGCTTCATGCTGTCTGCGGCGGCAGTGACCTGGACGCTCAGCGTGTCGGCATCCTGTCTGCAAACGGCTGTCTCGACGAGGGTGCGGATCTTGGTTTCTATACGGTCGAGCTCAACATTCACGAATTCAGCGTCTTTCAGGCTCTTGCGGTAGTTCTCCAGGCGCAGGGTCGCATCGGCCTCGCTGTCCTGCAGCGACCTAACGATGCGCTCGTCGCCTCCTGCTTGTGCCTGCGCCTTGCGAGCCTGCACGTCCTGGAGACGCAGCTCCAGCTCGCGCTCGCTCGTCGTGTTGAGGAAGCGCTCGAGACCGGCCTGCGAAACGAGCAGCTTGAGGAAGAGGAACAAGAGGCGATCCAGCGAGCTGTGTCGCATTGCCTCCGCGGCGATGTCCCCACCGTCTGTTTGCGAATGGCCGCGGATGCCGGCCGCGATGTCGCGCATCTCGTAACAGCGTTGGCGTAGCGATAAAAAGCGCCTGAGGCCCGCGTTAGGCAGCGTCGCGACCATGCGTTGCAGCGCGACCTCCGCCGCCGGTGTCATCTTCTCCGCCTCGGCGCGGTCCTGAGCCGCGATCTTGGCGTCGATGGCGGTCTTGAACCGCGGCATGGACGCCAGGCCGGTGACAAACGCCAGCTCGGCGGCCATGATGAACGGAGCCAGGTCCTGCGTACCCGTGACCACCGTCATGCCGATGGAGCCGAAGAAGAGCAGTAGGTTCCAGGGCTGTATGAACGCCGCTCTCAGGTAGCGCCGAAAGCCCTTGGGCTCGCTACTCGGCATCGTTAGGTAGCCGGTGCCGCCGTGGCACGGGCGGCGAGGGCGGCTGTCTCGAGAGATTCCATCTGGTCGCGCAACTCATTCACGATCTGCGCAAACTGAGGATGACGCAACATTTCCTTTGCGGAAAAGTCAGGGAGCGGCACTTCAAAGTCGCGGATGATCGTGCCCGGGGCCGGCGAAAATACGAGGATGCGATCGCCGAGGAAGACCGCTTCGTCGATGGAGTGGGTGACGAAGAAGACGGTGGCCTGCGCCTCGCTGGAGAGCTTGATCAGCAAGTCCTGCATGCGAACTCGTGTGGCGGGGTCGAGGGCGCCGAACGGCTCGTCCATGAGAATGATTCGAGGCTGCAAGATCAACGTCCGCGCGATGGCGACGCGTTGGCGCATACCGCCTGACAACTGATGCGGGTATTTCGAGGAATCGCTGTCGACATTGAGACCAACTTTCGCGATCCAGTCGCGAGCCATCTTGCGGCGCTCGTCAGGCGGAACGCCGCGACATTCGAGCCCGAAGGCAACGTTCTCTTCGACCGTGCGATTGTCGAACGACGTGTAATCCTGAAAGACCATTCCGCGATCGGCGCCAGGAGCCAACACGGGGTTGCCGTACACGAGGACGGTGCCTGTCGTGGCAGGATGATGCGGTGCGAGCGCTGCGATCAGACGGAGAACGGTCGATTTGCCACAGCCGGACGGCCCCAGGATCGTTATGAACTCCATACGGTTGGGCAGGTCCTGCACAGCGAATGTCACATCGCGAATCGCTGTATAGCCGCTGTCGAAGGTCTTGCTGACTTTGTGGAAGCTGACGACAGAAGGGCTAGGGGCTACGGGCTGGGGGCTAGGGGCTAGCGCCTCGGGAGTCGTGGGTCGGGAATCGGCCGTCGGCGCGTTAGGCAGCACTGTGGGAGTAGGTACGGCGGCCCGCTCCTCGGTGGTGTGCCCGCTGGCGGGCTTCTCCTTACTCATCCGTCGCCGCTCGGTACGGGAAGAGGCCGCGCTGGAAAAAGTACAGCAGACGATCGATGCCGTACGCCATCAGTCCGATCACGATCAGGATGGCGAAGATGTGCTCGGTGAGGCCGCGGCGCTGGCTTGTCATCAAGAGGTAGCCGAGTCCATGACGCGCATTCACCAACTCCGCGAGCATGATGTAGCCGAAGGCAAGACCGAAAAGATTGCGCAGGCTGCCGAAGATGTCCGGCAGCGCCAGCGGAATAAGCACCTTGGTGATTATCTGTCGTGGCGCAGCACCTAACGTTTGTGCCGTCTCCACATAACGATCGTGCACGGACGCGATCGCTCGCACGCTGTCAAAGAAAACGAACGGCATCGTCGCGATGAAAATGAACATCGTCTTCTGCGTCTCATCGATCCCGAACCAGAGGATCGTGAGCGGGATCAGCACCGCGATCGGGATGTTGCGCAGAAAGACCGAAATCGGGCCGGTGAGCGCATCGAAGATGCGATACGCGCCGGCGAGAATGCCTAACGGTACGCCCACGATGATCGCCAGGCCAAAGCCGGTGATGACGCGCTGCAGCGTGGCTGCGGCGCTCTGCAGCAGCGCCCGTTCACCGAACAGCGCAGGGATGCTCCTCAGAACCTCGAGGGGACTCGGGAGGATCACGGGCGAGACGAAACGCGTCTCAGGTGTCGAACCGACCGTCAGAAGCCACCAGAGAGCTAACACGAGCAGCAGGCCCACCGCTCCGAGGAGCTTTTTTAGAGCGGGCGGCGGCGGAGCGCGCAACGTGAAGAGCCGTCGCATGAGCGACGGCTGCGCCACATCCACCTTGGCTGCAGCGGCGGGCGCCGCAGCGGCCGCCGGTTCCATCGCGGCTACTTGGCCTCCAGCGGGTAGACCTTGATCTCCACGCGGCGATTCTTTGCGTGGTTCAGGGGGTCGTTAAGATCGGCGGGCCGATCCCATCCCTTCCCGACTGTCGTGAACTGGTTAGGCTGCAGCGTCGGGAACTTGCGAATGAGCGCTTGCTTTACGGCATTCGCGCGACGCAGCGATAGCGCCTGCACATCCGTTGAGGTAACGCTTCCCGTGTTTTTCATCGACGCGTCAGTGTGGCCCTCGAGAACGATTCGCGCGGCGCCGAACTGTCCCGAAAGCTTTCCTGCTTCTTCGAGCACGGCGGGGACATTCGGATCGTAGAGCACTTGCTCGTTTTTCCCGCCATCGGTTTTCACGATCATCTTCTCGATATCGTCCGAATTCGGATAGAACTGGATGACGATCGTCTTCGTTAGGATTTCGTCGCTTTCGGCCTGAACCTGCGTCGCGGACGTCGGCACGAATTGAACCTGATATTCATTCTTCTGGTTCGCGTAGAACGGTTCGCTGGCGAGTTTTTGTAAGACGGAGAAATCCATCACCTGGTCGAACGGCACGGGATTCCCGGAGACGCTGCCGATTCTGCGATAGAGGAAGTAGGCGGTGTTCCACGTGCGCTCGAAGTTGGTCGGGTTGTTCTGATTCAGGAAAAACTCGCGATTCTCGGCGTAATTCGTCGCGTGCGCGTCGGCTAGCATCGAGAGCGCGTCGGTCTCCGGAATCGAGTAGCCGGTGGCCATGAGCTTGGAAACCTGCGCCTTTGCGTCCTGAGCTTTGAGTGCTTCCATCGCTTCGAAGATTCCGCGCACGAGTCCTTCGATGATGGCCGCGTTGTCCTTCGCGAAATCCGCGCGTGCGAACCACACATCGGCGATGAGCTTGTTCGCCGTCTGTGTGTTCACGAGCATGCGATTGCCGCGCGCTTCGGCGAGGTTGTAGATGTCGGGCGCCCAGCTCACCGCGCAGGAGACTTTGCGATCGGCGTTGAAAGCGGCTGCTGCCTGGAAAGCGTCCTGCGTGAACTTCGCGTCGACTTCACTCGGCTGCACACCACCTGAGATCAGCGTGTTGAGCAGGAAGAAGTGCGAGGGCGAGTTCTGCGCGAGTACGATTGTTTTGCCGCGGAGATCGGTGACCGACTTGACGTTCTCGCGGCAGACGATTCCGTCACCGCCATTGGACCAGTCGATCTGCTGATAGACGCGCGGCATCGTACGCGAGTCTTTGCGCAGCTGCTCGACGAACAGCGGGACCATGTCGAGCGTGGCCCAGCCGATGTGCACCTTGCCTGACGCGTACGCGTCGCGCATCGCGATCGGATCGTCGATGAGCACCAGCTCGAGCTTGAAGGTCTTACCGCCTGGCGCCTTCCACTCCTTTCGTGCGGCGAAGCCGTTGTTGGCGAAGATTACAGGCGCCCAGCCGGCCCAGACGTTGAGCGCCATGCGGACGGTGTTGTCCTTCATCGGCTCGTACGCCGACGTTCCCTTCACTTCCGGCAGCTTGGTGCTGGGGACGAAGGTGTACTCTTTGACAGTCGTTATGCTCTTGTCGTCAGGCGCTTCTGTGCCGCCGCGCAGGGAGTCGAGATCGGCCGCGCCGACGGAGGCTGAATCGCCGCCGAATCTGCCGCCGCCGAAGCGCCTGACGCCGAAGTAGAGAAGGCCGCCGATGATCAGCAACATCACGAGGTAAAACGCGGGCCGTGGTTTGCCGTTACTCATTTCTCAGCTCTTAGTCGTTAGGTAGGCTACATCGCTTGTTCAAAACAAATAGCTTTGAGTATTCAGTCTTCGGTGCAGAGTCGTCCGAATGATGTGGCACTGGCATTCAGTCCTATCGTGCTCGCGACTAGGCACTCAAGACTGGTCACACACAGCTATTTGTTTTTTCCGTCGCACTAGGTCTTATCCAAAGCTGGTCCCAGATTCTTGGCGGTTTCCGCCATCGGCGCTGTCTCCGGCGATTTGAGTCCGAGCTGCACCTCGTACTTCGAGAGTAGATCCTCCGCCATCGCTTTCTCCGCGGCTTCCTCGGCCTTGATCTGCTCGATGCCGCGGGAGGACATGTCGACCGCCACGCGGGCCTTACCACGATTCGTGTCGATCTGGCGCTGAATCACATTCTCGATTTCGCCGAAGTTTGTCGTCACGTTCATTTCGAACGACTCGGAGAGCTTGGCTATTTCGGCTTCGGCCGCGCTCATTTTGAGCTCGGCGTGGTACTTCTGAATCTTCTCGCGAACCTTGATGATGTCTTTGTTGGCTTTCTGGATCTTGACCAGGTTGTTCTGGTACGCGCTCTCGTGCATCTCGAGCTGCTGCTGGTTGGCGGCGAGTTCGGATTGCGTCTTTTGCAGCTGAACTGCGAGCTGGCCGGCCATGTCGCGGTTGCCTGCTTTCAGATGAGCCTTGATCTGGGATTCGAGCTGGGCGGCGTTTGCTTTTCCGCTTGCGACCTGACGGGCTACTGTTTCGACTAGCCCGCGATAGATCTCGAGGCCTTTGCGCCCTTCCTTCAGCCGTTCCGTTGCCTGGTCGACTTCCAGCTGCATAACGGCGATCGGATCGGATTCGAAGAAGAAGTTGGCGAGCTTGTTGAGTTGCGCCGCGATGGCGCGAAAGAACTTGCCAAACATGGTGGCGTGTCCTCCGGAGAGTGACAGAGACCGGCCCACAGACGGGGCGGTGCCGTACGGCGTATTACGATGTCTGTAGGCCTATGCGTTTCGCCAGTGCGCAGCCATACTACCGCCCGTGAAAACGCCCCGCTATCCGCTTGCGCTGCTGACGGTTGTGGCTCTCGTCGTCATTTGGTCGGGGATTCGTCCGTTCGATCGCACGACGTGGTGGCTGGAAGTGTTTCCAATCCTGATTGGCGCGCCGATTCTGATTTTCACATACAGGCGGTTTCCCCTAACGCCGCTCTTGTACACGCTGCTCGCCGTGCACGCGATCATCCTGGCTGTCGGCGGTCACTACACGTACGCGCGCGTCCCGCTCGGTTTTTGGGTGCAGGAAGCGCTCGGCTTGGCGCGCAACCATTACGATCGTCTGGGGCACTTCGCGCAGGGCTTCGTGCCGGCAATTTTGGCGCGCGAAATCCTGCTGCGTACGTCGCCGTTGCGGCCTGGAAAGTGGCTGTTCGTGATCGTCGTCGCGATATGCCTGGCCTTCAGCGCGTGCTATGAGTTCATCGAGTGGTGGTCCGCGTTGTTAGGCGGTGAAGCCGCGACAGATTTCCTCGGCACTCAGGGCGACGTATGGGACACACAGTGGGATATGTTCCTCGCATTCATTGGGGCGGTTGTCGCGCAGGTGACGTTGGCGCGAGCGCACGATCGGCACCTCGCTCGGAACTCGGAGCTTTCTAGAGCGGCATGAGCTGGCAGCGGCCGTATGCCACGAACACGCAGAGCGCATCCAGTGGGAGCGTGATTGCGAGGGCTTGGTACTCTTTCCTCCGGATATGAAAGAGGCTCGCGAGAAACATCAGCACCGCGAGGCCTGGCGCCGCGAGCGGCGTGAGCGAGGGAGTAAGCCAGTCAAGCCTTGGGCTGCCCGGCAAACAGGTACATCGTTGCGAGCGTAACCTGAATAAGCCACAGCGCCGCATTCATATCGCTCTCCGTGCTACGAGTCGTAATACAGGAAGAACTCGTAAGGGACCGGCCGCAAATTCACAGGAGCCAGCTCATGCTCGCGCTTGTACGCGATCCATGTGTCGATCAAGTCTTGCGTGAAGACGCCACCCTCCAACAGGAATGCGTGGTCGCGCTCCAGCGCGTCGAGTACCTCGCCTAACGAGCCAGGTGTGCTCTTCACCTTTTTCGCCTCCTTGGGCGGCAGGTCGTACAAATCCTTGTCGATCGGATCGCCGGGATCACGTTTCTTCTTGATCCCATCCAGTCCCGCCATGAGCTGCGCCGCGAAGCAGAGATACGGATTCGCCGAGGGATCGGGGCAGCGAAACTCGATCCGTTTGGTCTTGGCACTCTTCGAATAAACAGGAATGCGCACCGCCGCTGAGCGGTTGCGCTGGGAGAACACGAGATTCACCGGCGCTTCATAGCCAGGGACCAGCCTCCGGTACGAGTTGGTCGTCGGTGCACACAGCGCCAGCAACGCAGGTGTGTGATGCAACAGTCCGCCGATGTAGTAACGCGCGAGTTGGCTGACCTGGCCGTAACCCTTGGTATCGAAAAAGAGGTTCTTGTCCCCCTTCCACAGACTCTGGTGGCAGTGCATCCCCGACCCGTTGTCGCCGAACATCGGCTTGGGCATGAAAGTGGCTGTTTTCCCGTGCCGTCGCGCGACGTTGCGCACGATGTACTTGTACCAAAGCAATCGGTCAGCCATGCTCGTTAGGCTATTGAAACGCATGTCGATTTCGGCCTGACCGCCCGTGCCGACTTCGTGATGATGGACCTCGACATCGATCCCGACGTCCATCATTCGCAGAATGATCTCTGAGCGCAGGTCCTGCTGCGTGTCGGCTGGAGGCACTGGGAAGTATCCTTCCTTGTGCCGCAGCTTGTAGCCGAGGTTCGGCGTCTCGTCGCGGCCCGTATTCCAAACCGCTTCGTCGCTATCGATGAAGTAGTAGCCGTGCTGCGCCGCTTGCGAGTAGCGCACGTCGTCGAAGATGTAGAACTCGGCCTCGGGACCCCAATAGCTCACGTCAGCGATGCGAGAGTCCTTCAGAAATTTCTCGGCTTTACGTGCGACGTAACGGGGATCTCGAGAGTACGGCTCGCGAGAAACCGGATCGACAACGTCGCAGATGATCGCGAGCGTCGGGATCTCGAGCGTCGGATCGAGTTGCGCAGTCGACGCGTCGGCCACGAGTAGCATGTCGCTCTCGTGGATGTGCTGGAAACCACGGATGCTCGAGCCGTCGAAGCCGATTCCCTCGTCAAAGAGCGACGGGTCGAGTTGGTTGATCGGAATGGAGAAGTGTTGCCACGTTCCCGGGAGATCGGCGAACCTAAGGTCGACTATGCGCGCGCCGCGTTCCTCGGCGAGCTTGCGGACCGACTGTGGCGTGGCGGCCATCTTGTCTCCCTCGAGGTGACATCGGAGATAGTCCGTGGAACTGAGCGGGAGCGCAAGGCGCGGCTACTTCCTTTGAGGTCGCGCACCAATCATCACGATATGCTCTTCGGGGACCTGATCCCGCTCCAAAAGCACGCAACGGCATCCGCAGTCCTTGAGGATGTCGAGGTACTCTGAGTCCGCCAAGGAACTGTAATAGAAGGCCTCTCCGTTCATTGCTCCCGTTGTCTCGCCGTCTATACCTCCTGCTGTGAACAAAATGGCACCGCCGGACGCGAGCGCGGCGCACAGTTTTTCCACGACCGGCCGTTGCGAGGCGTGGGGCACATGGAAGGTGCTGTCCCACGCGACAATCAAGTCGTAGTGATCCGGCGGCCGCCATTCGCAGATATCGGCATGAATGAACGTCGCGTTAGGTTGGCGCGCCCGCGCCAGCGCGATCATCTCTCGCGAAACATCGATGCCGACGACGTCGAAGCCTGCGTCAGCGATCAGCGTAGTTAGTCGGGCATTGCCGCAACCGACGTCGAGCGCCTTTCCTCTTCTTGGAGAAAGCGCGATCGCTCGGTTCAGATACTCGAAACCAGTGGACGGCTCTGGCTGCGCGCTCCACCAAGCTGCGATCGCGTCATAGTGTTGTCCGATCTGCTTCGGATTCACAGCGCGTGGTAGGATTTGAGTGGGTATAGGCAGCGCTCGCTCAACTAACAGGGACTGGTGATGCGTTCGCAACTTCTCGCTCGTCCGAGCCCCTCCGCCGCGAGACCACGCTGATCGCGCTCGTATGGCGCTCCATCGCGATAATCGGTGCTATTCAAGGGCTCGTTCTCGCCGTGATGAGCGTCGGTGAACTGGCGGTATCGCTTCTCAAGAGAATCTCAATCGTACCGCTCTGGGCTCTCGTGACGCCATTGCTGAGAATTATCCCGCAGCACTGGTCGTGTCTCTCGTAATCGTGGCAATCGGGTCACTTGACGGCCACGAGAGCAGCTCACGAAGTCGAGCAGCCCGAGAGGGCGCGCGAACGAGCATTCGCGACGCCGGCGGTAGAAAGGGCATGGCTCGAGGCGCGGGGAGAGCTGCCTAAACCTTAAGACAAGGGATCGCAGCCTAGCCGTTCGCTTCCTGCAACGCCGCTCTGATTCCGGCGATGACGCCGGGCTCGGTACCGCGAGCATGAATCTGCGTCACGCCCGTTCGCCTAACGATTTCCGCGACATTGTGCGCGCGGATGCCGCCACCTGGTAGGATCTGAATCTGCCTGGCGGCTTGTGCGTTGAGCGTCGCAAGTGCAGCAACGCCACCTGCAGCCGTCACGGCGTGCCCTGACGTCAAGACGCGCGTTAGGCCACAGGAAACGAGTGTATCGAGCGCCTCACGAGGATCTGGCGTGCTATCAAAGGCGCGGTGAAAAACGGTGTCGATTCCGGAACACAGCTGCTCGATACTTGTCACCGCCTCGTCGTCGATTGTGCCATCGCGCGAAAGGACGCCGTACACAACGCCGTGCGCCCCGGCGTCGCGGATCGCGGCAGCATCGACGATCAGTTGCTGAACCTCTTTCGCGCCATAGATGAAATCATCGGGGCGCGGCCGCGCCATCGCGACACAGGGAACTCCTAGCGTTAGGCATAGGCGCAACAGGTCGGGTGATGGCGTAAGTCCACCGACGGTGAGATTAGCACAGACCTCGAGCCTGTCCGCTCCTTCCGCGACGGCGCGCTGCGCGCCGTCGATCGAGTCGATCGCGGCTTCGACTACGATGCGCGACCTCAGCGCCTAACGAGCTCCATGGCCGTCACTCCGCTCGCTTCCTCCGCGCTCGGCGAGCGAGCCACACCGTTGTGACACCGGCCGCGACGCCGCCCAAAACCGCTGAGCTGACGTCGCTGCCGATGAGGCGAGCAATGAAATTCGTCACGAGCACTGAGATGACCGCGACGAATACCGCTTCAACGATCAGACGACTATTTGAGAGGCGGCTTCTCGCCCCAGCGCCGTCGCGCTCAGTGGACATGGCTAGCTCACCGCCGTCCCGCGGCGAATGATCCCCTGCAACCCACGCTGATTCAGCCGGCGATTGAACGCTTCCAGATCATCGCGCAGCAACGTGTCCAGCCTCGCGCGGTGTTGTTTCGTTTGATTCAGAAACATCACCTTCACCTCGCCCTGCTGGCTCGTGGGCTTGAAGTCGCCGGCTGAAATCCCATTGAACAGATACGGAATCTGCTGCGAGAGCTTCTGCGGGAAACGCACGCCGTCCTGCCCGCGCCCCGTTACGCGCAACTGAATGAGGTTCTCTTCGACTGCGATGAACTTCTTTTCCAGCGAATCAGCGCCAGCGCGAACATCTGCAGTCGCAGCATCGCCCTCGAGAGTGCGCCTGAGCTGCACCAGCTGCCCCCGGATCAACTCGATGTCGTTGATCATGTCGGCGACTTCGTTCACGTTGTCGCGGATCTCGTTCAACGCGGCCACTTGCTCGCGGATTTCGTCCTCGCTGCCCCCGGAGTTAGGATCCTTGCGCACGACGAGCTGCTGCGTTTGTGTCTCACCGCCAGCCGTTAGGCGTACCGTATAAGTCCCCGGCGCCAGCAGGACCGAGACCTGTCCCGCGTTAGGTGCCGGACGCCACCCGTCCGGGCCGACAGTGATCTCCGGCGCGTACATCGGGCTCGTGCGCAGGCGCACCTGCCGCGTCGGCTCGCCGCGCAGGTCCCACATGACTCGATTCAGACCGGCGTTCCGCGTGCCATTCAGCGTCCTTACCGCGCGGCCGTTCGGGTCCATTATGGTCATGGCTACGGTGCCACTTGTGGGGCTCTTGAGCCAATAGTTGATCGACGCCCCGTACGCCGGGTTCTGCCCGGTCGTCATGTCGTGCCCGAAAGCCATCGGCGACGTGTTGAACTGGAAACGGTACGCCGGTCGCGGTGTGAATAGATGCACGTTCTTCGCCGCAACGTCGGGCGTGAGCTGCTGCAGCGGTGTGATGTCGTCCATGATCCAGAAGCCACGTCCATAGGTGGACACGACGAGATCATTGAAGTGCTCCTGCACTGTCAGCCAGTAGACGGGCGCAGCCGGGAGGTTGCTCTGCAACGACTGCCAGTTCTCACCATCATCGAACGACACGTACAGCGCGTTTTCGGTGCCGAGGTACAGCAGGCCGCGCCTAACGGGATCCTCGATGACGACGTGCGCGTAGCTGAGCGGTCCTTGCGGGATGCCGGTCGTGATCTTCTTCCACGTCTTGCCGAGGTCCGTCGTCTTGTAGACCCACGTGCGCCGCTCGTTGATCTGGTGCCCGTCCATCGTGAGGTACGCGGTGTTCACGTCGTAGCGCGACGGCTCGATATTCGAGATCGTGCCTAACGGCGGGAGCCCGGGGATATTGGCAGTGACGTCGCTCCAGTTTTTCCCACCGTCCTGTGTGACGTGCACCTTGCCGTCGTTGCTTCCGGCCCAGATCAGTCCAGCCTTGAGCCGCGACTCGCGAATCGCGAAGAGAACGCTGAAGTACTCGACGCCGATGTTGTCGCCGGTGAGACCGCCGGAGAACTGCTGCCGTGATTTGTCATTCGTCGTGAGGTCGGGACTGATCTCCTGCCAGCTCTGCCCACCGTCGGTGCTTTGATGCACGTGCTGCGAGCCGACGTAGACCTTGCTGCGGTCGTGCGGCGAGATGTGCAGTGGGAAGGTCCAGACGAAACGGTACTTGATCTCCGCCGGCGGCGACCCGTTCACCGCGACGGGCCAGACCTCCACGTTGCGGAACTGGCGCGTGCGATCGTCGTACCTAACGACGATGCCACCGACGCTCCCTGATCCCGACGCGCTGGACCAGACGATGTGGTGATCCTGCGGATCCGGCGTCGCCCAGCCACTTTCGCCGCCGCCCACTGCATGCCAGTCGCCCCGGGGAATCCCGCCGCCGCCAAATCCACCGTACTTGCTGTTGCTTGGCCCGCGCGTGGATGGACCGTCCTGACGATTCCCCATCACGTTATACGGCACCGCGTTGTCGGCCTCGACGTGGTACATCTGGGCGATCGGAAGCTGAAAGCGCTCCCACGAGCGTCCGCGATTCACGCTGATCGCCACGCCGCCGTCGTTCGCGACGGCCATGCGGTTCGCGTTGGTGTGATCGATCCACATATCATGGTTGTCGCCGCCCGGGGACGCGTTGCCACCCTGCATCGCGGCATTCTCACCGCCATCGGTCGAGACGGCGTAGCCTGCTGTTAGGAAGTACGCCTCCAGGTCGTTCGACGGTGAAACGGTGAAGCGGAAGTAGTAGTGCGTACGTCCGCCGAGGTTGCGATCGTAGGAGATGAGACGCCAGTTCTGACCGCCATCGTCCGAGCGCCAGAGTGTTCCGCGCTCGGTCTCTTGTCCGCGCCAAGGAAAGCCATCGCCTGTTTCGATGAGCGCGTAGACGCGATTCGAGTTGGAGCGCGCGACCGCCAGAGCGATCTTCCCGACGGGCTTGGACGGCAGGCCGCGTCCCGTTAGGCGCGTCCAGGTCGTGCCACCGTCGCGCGTCACGTAGAGTCCGCTCCCGTTCCCGCCGCTCTCGCGCCCCCAGGTGCGAATCTCAATCTGCCACATGCCGGCGAAGAGAATACGCGGATTGTTCGGATCTATAGCCAGGTCGCCGCAGCCAGTAGAGTCGTTCACGAAGAGCACTTTCTCCCAGCGGCGGCCTCCGTCCATGGTACGGAAGACTCCGCGGTCGGGCTGCGGTCCGTACGCGTGGCCTAACGCGCAGACGTACACGACATCGCTGTTCTGCGGGTGAACGATCACTCGGCCGATGCGGCCGGTGCTGTCCAGCCCCACCTTCGTCCAGTTTGCTCCCGCATCGGTGGACCGGTAGATCCCATCGCCTAGCGAAATATGCGAGCGGATGAACGCTTCGCCCGTGCCGGCCCAGACGACATTGGGATCTGTTGGGGCGATTGCCAGCGCGCCGATAGACTGCACCGGGAAGCCGTCGAAGATCGGCGACCAGTTCGTTCCGGCGTCGGTCGTCTTCCAGATCCCGCCCGAAGCGGCGCCGACGTAGTACGTGTTGGCGTCCCCAGGGATGCTCACAACGGACGTGACGCGGTTCCCCACGGGACCGACGTGGCGGTAGCGCTGCGTGCGCAGCAGGTCAGAACCGACGAGTGGCTGTACCGGCGCCGCCGCGGGTCGCGCGCGTTGCTGGGCGAAAATCGGCAGTGCGACGCTGGAGGAGAGGAGTGCGAATCGAACAAGCGAAGAAACGATGCTCATACACGTCTCCCGTTAGGCTGATGCGGCACTATGGAGTCAAGTCGGACCGATATGCCGTTGAAAAAACAAGAAAGCGAGATATGTCGCGCAAGCTTTGCGCGGAGTATCGAATCGTATGCGCATCGCGGCGCTCGATCCCTGGCAGGAGTGCCATGACTTCGGCCGGCAGGTAGCTCTTATAAACGATGTCGAGTGTGAATGGACCATTTACGCGATGCGGCTTGAAATCGCGGAGCCGTGTGATCGCCGCGCGCGCGCGTTCTTTGATGAGCGCCTGGCCCGCGGCGGGTGTGAGCGTTGCCGCTGAGTGAAAGCCGATGCTGCGCTTAACGATGGCGCCCTCGACGTCAGCGACCAGCGTTCGTACCTCGCCGACAGCGGACTCGTCGCCGCTCACGAGTACGACTGGAACGCCCACCGAGCCAGCGAGCGCGGCGTTCATCCCCGATTCTGCGATGGCGCGACCGTTGAGATAGACGCCGGCGAACGTCGCGCTGGACATCGTGTGCGCGCGGACGCCCTGCGTGTTTGTCGTCGCCGAGTGGTAGCCGATGAACATCGCCGCGGAGAAAGTCGAATCGATGCCGTGCATCATCGACAGCTGGCGGTTTCCGCCGCGAATAATCGTGACATCGATCGGAAAGCGATCGATGAGCAGGTTCTGCATGTTGCCGTGCGAGTCGGCCACGACGAATTGCGTCGCGCCTGCCTCGCGTGCACCCTCGATCGCCGCGAGTGCTTCAGCGGTCATGAACTCGCGGAAGCGTTGATACTCGAAGCCTTCGGGACCGAGTTGCTCGTTAGTGACGACGCCCGTGATCCCCTCCATATCGACTGAGATGAAGACTTTGATCGGGCGCTGAGCCGTCGCCAGGGTGCCGGCGAGGGTTGCCAGGATGAAGGCGGCGGTGAGGGTCCTGTGCATCGGCGGTACTCCAGCGATGTCCCGTTAGGCGGATGTCTTACGGTCGAATAACATGCCAGAGTCTCGGCCGAGGCGCCAGACCGCAGTCCGTAGCGCTCCGCCGATCGAGCGAGCAAGTTTGGCACGTGAGCGACACGGATCAGCTAGCGGCCAAGGGACGGCGTCCCGTTGCCGGCATCGTGGGAGCCGCCGATGCTGCGCCGGCACACATAATGGATGCGGAACGTCTGGGTGAGTTGCTGGCCCAGCAGGGTTGGGTAGTTCTGACTGGCGGCCGGCCGTTCGGCGTCATGGAAGCGGCGATGCGTGGGGCGAAGCGCGTGGATGGAAGCCTAACGATCGGCATTTTGCCGACGGCGGAAGAGATCCCGTCGCCATTCATCGACGTCGCGATCCGCACGGATCTCGGTCATGGGCGCAACAACGTGAACGTGCTCTCGAGCGACGTCGTCTTTGCCTGCGGAGTGGAGGGCCCCGGCACGGCCTCTGAAGTTGCGCTAGCGATCAAGAACGGCCGCCCGGTCGTGCTCGTGGCTCCCGCTGAGGCAGCCTCGCGCTTCTTCTTAAGCCTTCCGGGTGCCAGGATACGGGTGGTGCCGTCGGCAGACGCGGCGGCGGCGATCGCTGGCGACTTACTCAATAATCGTTAGGTGACTATTATGGTGCGTCGTGTCCAGGCTCTGGTGTTAGTATTCGCGTGCATCGGCGCTCAGCCGAGCATCGCCGTGAGTCAGCGACAGCAGGCCACGGCGACGCGTCCTGGAGCGGCGGCGTGGGATGCTTTCGTGCGCGCATTCGATGCGTACTGTCAAGCCGACTCGGTCGTCGGCGCGAGCGCGCTCTTCATGCACGACGGCCGCGTAGTGGCGTGGCACAGTCGCGGGATGGCGGACCGCGAGCGTGGGGAGCGAGTGGACAGCAGCACGATCTTCCATTGGGGGTCGATTACAAAGACGCTGACGGCGATCGGCATCATGCAGCTGCGCGACCGAGGAAGCCTAACGCTGGATGATCGCGTCACCAACTACATCCCCGAGCTGCGCCAGGTGCACAATCCGTTCGGATCGATGGACGGTATCACGATCCGCATGCTGATGTCGCACAGCGCCGGCTTTCAGAATCCGACCTGGCCGTGGGATACGGGCGCCGACTGGGAGCCCTTCGAGCCGAAGCGCTGGGACCAGCTCGTCGCGATGATGCCATACATGAAGATCCACTTCGCGCCGGGATCGCGCTTCGGTTACAGTAACCCGGCGTTCATCTATTTGGCGCGCATCATCGAGCAGTTGAGCGGTGATCCGTGGTCGCACTATGTGCAGAAGAACATTCTGACGCCGTTGGGCTTGACGCGCAGCTACTTCGGCGGCACGCCGTATCATCTGGAGCGCAATCGCTCGAACAACTATTACGTGACGGATGATTCCACTGGTCGGCTACGCGTGCGCGCGAATGGTCGCGATTTCGATCCTGGGATCACCATCCCGAACGGCGGCTGGAACGCCCCGCTGGCCGATCTCGCGACCTATGCGGCCTTTCTCACCAATTCCTCGTTAGGCGATTCGTCCCGCGCGCGTATGTACGATGTGGTGATTAAACGCGCGAGCCTGGAGGAGATGTGGCGCGTCGTTGTCCCCTACGGTGGCGAGGAGGGGAAGAAAGGCGACGGCATGGGCCTCTCGTTCTTCATCCATCCGCGGGGTGAGACGACGGTTGTTGGACATACGGGGAGTCAGGCTGGATTCCGCGCGTTTCTCTATATCAATCCGAAGACGCGCGAAGCGGTGATCGCGGCGTATAACACGAGTAACTTCGCGCAGAGCGCGGCGGACGCAGCGGCGCTAGCGCTGCTTGAGCAGGCCAGGCTCCTTCTCGTTCGACAGTGATTCTTTACTGCCTTACCACAGAGAACACAGAGAACACAGAGAACAACTTTGACAAGAACGGGTGCAGCGGGCGCTGTTCGCTCACGAACCGATTCTGAAAGCTTACCGCACGGAACGCGGGGAACGCAGAGAAATAGTGACAAGACTGCAGGCAATTAGTTCGCCATCCGTGTGATACCATTCTTCAATTGCCTGACGTGGAAGTTGATCAGCAACCCAACTCTGTAATCGCCTAGTTTCAAGTAAGAGAGCAGTTGCGCTTCGTGTATCGGATGCAGCTTCGTGATAGCCTTTACCTCAACCAAGACGGCACCTTCTACGAGCATGTCGAGTCGATAGCCCGCGTCGATTTTGACGCCGTCGTATGTGATCGCCAGCGGTACTTCGAGCTGCACCTGGAAACCACGTTTTCGAAGTTCGTGCGCGAGACATAGTCGATAAGCGCTTTCAAGCAGACCTGGTCCTAGCGCTGAATGAACCTTTATGGCTGCGTCAACTACCTGACCGGTCGTGCGGTCGATTGCTTTCATTTCACCCCTCCGTGTTCTCTGTGTGCTCTGTGGTGAAAAGCTTTTGTCCTAGGTTGGCCCCGTGGTGTCACGTGACCGTCATTCTTCTAATGGCGGCCGGCGCGGCTAGAGCGCAGAGCGCGGCGGCGGATACGGCGCAGTGCTTCGGATTCTCATTCGGCACATGGAAACCTGCGCTGGACCTCGCGATCGCGGGCCACAGCACGACGCCGCTCGATTCCACGCTGCTCAAGGCGCCTGGTGGACGCGAGTGGGCCTCCGACGCCTCGCCTAACGAGGCAACGCTGCTGCTCTTCCCTTCGTGGTGGCCCGTCGGCGTCGAGATTGCCTTCGCGCGGCGACCGCACTCCTTCGCCGACACAGTGTCCGGCCGAGCGGTCGCCCTGGTCGCGAATGGAAGCGTCACGCCGCCGCGAGCAGCGGTGCGCGCGTGGCGCGTCGCCTGCCGCTAAGCGGCGTGTTCCTCCCTGACCTGTTCGCCCAGAGCCTCAAAGGGCGCGCACAACAGCCGGCGCTGGACACTGAAATCGACGGACAATTGCGCACGCTGACATTCGGCGCGCTGGATGAGCGCTCGAGTCGCCTCGCCGCCGAGCTCGCGGCGCGGAGCGTCGCCGCCGGTGACCGTGTCGTCGTCTTCATGCCTAACGGCGTTGCCTTCATCGACACTTTTCTCGCCACGCTCAAACTCGGCGCCATCGTCGTACCCGTAAATATGCTATATCGCGAGCGCGAACTCTCGCACATCCTCGGCGACGCGGAGCCGCGCGCCGTTGTCACGACTGACGAACTCATTGCACATATCCCACCGCAGGTCACCCGTTGGGCGGCGAGTGAACTGAGCGCTGCAGCGACTACTCGCGCGCCGATAGACGCGTTCGTTAGGCGAACGGATGACTGGCCGGCGGGAATCGTCTACACATCCGGCACCACTGGACGCGCCAAAGGCGCCGTACTGTCCCATGCAAACTTCGCCGTCAATACTCGAAACGTCGTCTCCAGCTGGCAGGTCTCGGCAAATGATCGCTATCTCGCCGCGCTCCCGCTCTTTCACGTGCACGGACTCGGCAACGGCGTCTGCTCCTGGCTCCTGAGCGGCTGCCGCATGCGACTCGTCGAGCGTTTTGATTCGGCGCGCGGCGTGGACTGGTTCAGCGAGTGGAAGCCCACGCTCTTCTTCGGCGTGCCGACGATGTACTTCCGCATGCTGCAGTGGCCGCCTAACGTGTGCGCCGAGATCGGCCGCGGAATGCGGCTGTTCGTCTCCGGCTCGGCGCCGCTCCCCGCCCGTGTGCTCGAGGAATTCCGCGCCCGCTTCGGCCACACGATTCTGGAACGCTACGGCATGAGCGAAACCCTCATGAATCTCGGCAATTCGTACGAGGGCGAACGCCGACCGGGGAGCGTGGGATTTCCGTTGCCCGGCGTCGAGGCCCGCATTGTGGATGCCGAGGGCAGGCTGGTCGCGGACGGTGAAGTCGGTCAGCTACAGATCCGTGGGCCTAACGTCTTCTCCGAGTACTGGCGCAACCCCGACGCCACCCGCGCCGCGTTCGTCGACGGTTGGTTCCGCACCGGTGATCTCGCGGAACGCTCGTCGGACGGCTACTACACGCTGCGCGGACGAAGTGGTGATCTCATCATCTCCGGCGGCTTCAACATCTATCCGAGAGAGATCGAGGAAGTGCTGCTCGAATGTCCTGGTGTGCGTGAAGCAGCGGTCGTCGGTGTGACAGACGCCGCCCGCGGCGAAGTGCCGGTGGCGTACGTCGTGGGTGAAGGAACAATCGACGACGAGCAGCTGGCCGCCGTGTGCGAGCGACAGCTCGCGTCGTTCAAGCGCCCGCGCGCGTTCATCCGTGTCGACGCGTTGCCACGCAACGCGTTAGGCAAGGTGCAGCGGCATCTGCTGCCGACGCCCCAGGCATGAACGCGGCCGTCCTCTCGCTGATCGCGCTCCTCATCGCGATCGTCCTCTCGATCACGACGCAGATCAACGTCGGTTTGCTCGCGATCGCGCTCGCCTGGCTGATTGGCGTCTACGCAGCAGGACTTCGCGCCGAGGATGTGATCGTCGGCTTTCCGTCCTCGTTGTTTCTCACACTAGCCGGCGTCACGCTGCTATTCTCGCTGGCTGAAGCGAACGGAACGCTGGCGGCGCTGGCGCATCGCGCCGTTAGGCGAACTGGCGGCAATCGCTATCTTCTCCCGCTCGTGTTTTTTCTGATCGCCGCCGTCATAGCGAGCGCTGGACCCGGTGCGATCGCCTCGGTTGCACTCATTGTGCCGATGGCGATGGTGATCGGTCAGCGCGCGGGGCTATCACCCTTTCTCATCGCCGTCATGGTTGCGATGGGAGCGAACTCGGGCAACCTGTCGCCGGTGAGCGCGGTCGGCGTCGTCGCGAACGCGAAGATGGCCGAGGCCGGTGTTGGTGGCCACGAAATGAAGGTGTGGCTCTGGAGCCTCTTCGCTCATGTGCTGGTCGCCGGGGCTGCGTATTTATTCCTCATCACGCGCTGGCGCCGGCCCGAAATCGCGCCGCCTCACTCCGCCCAGCCCGAGCTGCTGGCGGATGCACCGCTCACAACCCAGCAGCGCCTAACGAGTGCGATCCTCCTCGCCTGGATCGTGGCCGTTGTCGGGTTCAAGCTCAGCATCGGTCTCGGGGCCTTCGCCGCGGCGAGTCTGCTCATCGTGCTGCGCTTGGCCGACGAGCGCGCCGCGTTCAGGCTCATGCCGATCGGCGTGATCCTGATGGTGTGCGGGGTTTCCGTACTGATCGCGTTGCTGGAGAAGACGGGTGGGATGGATCTCTTCACGTCGATGCTGGCGCGCTTGGCGTCGCCCGCGACGCTCAACGGCGTCATCGCCTTCGTGACCGGTTTGATCTCGACCTACAGTAGCACCTCCGGCGTCGTACTCCCCGCGTTTCTCCCGACCGTGAGCGATCTGGTCACCAAGGTTGGCGGCGGGGACCCGCTCGCGGTGGCACTCAGCATCAACGTGGGCTCCTCACTCGTCGACGTGGCACCGCTCTCCACGTTAGGTGCGCTCTGCGTCGCCGCGGTTTCGGATCATGCGACAGCCAGGCGCCTCTTCAAGCAGCTCATGATTTGGGGCGTGTCGATGGCAATCGTCGGTGCCTTGATCTGTCAGCTTCTAGCGGGGATCGTAGCCCGGGCATAGGCTCATAGTCCTTAGCCCATAGTCCTTAGTCCCAAGGCGGACATGCTGCTCATCTCATTTCTTCTCGCTGCGCAGGCACAGGTCGCCGATCCGGCGCTGGTGGCGAAGGCCCATGCGATCCACGACCGCGTCATCGCGCTCGATACGCACGTCGACATCAATCCCAACAACTTCACGGCGGACACGAACTACACGCAGCGGCTGCGCACCCAGGTCGATCTTGTGAAGATGGAAGAGGGCGGGCTCGACGCCGTCTTCCTTATCGTGTTCGTCGGGCAGGCCAACGATTTCACGAGCGCCGGCTACGAGCGCGCGATGGCATCCGCGCTCCTCAAGTTCGAGGCGATTCACCGCCTCGCCGAACAGATCGCTCCCAACCGGATCGCGATCGCCTACTCAGCGGCCGACGTGCGCCGTATCGCCGCTTCGGGCAAGAAAGTAGCGCTCATCGGCATCGAGAATGGCTACCCGTTAGGCGAAGACATTGCCAACGTCAAGAAGTTCTACGACCTCGGCGGCCGCTATCTCTCGCTCGCGCACAACGGCCACTCACAGCTCTCCGACTCGAACACGGGCGAGCGCGACGGCGTCTGGAAGTGGAATGGCCTGAGCCCGTTAGGCAAGCAGCTGATCGCCGAGCTGAATAGACTCGGGATCATGGTCGACGTGTCGCACCCGTCCAAGGCGTCGATGCTGCAGACTGTGGAGCTCTCCAAAGCGCCGATCATCGCGTCGCATTCGGCCGTGCGCGCGTTGTGCAACCACTCGCGCAACATGGATGACGAGCAGCTGCAGGTGCTCAAGCGAAATGGCGGTATCATTCAGGCCGTGGCGTTCTCGAGCTACGTGAAGTGCGCAGCGGTCTCGCCCGAGCGCCAGGAAGCGATCGCGAAGTTGCGAACCGAGTTCGGGCTCCCGGCAGCAGCGCCTGGTGGTGGTGGCGGCGGCGGTGCAGCGATCGCCGCGCTGCCGCAGGAACGGCGCGATGCCTATCAAGCGCGCTTGCAGGAAATCGATGGCAAATTCCCCGCGCCCGCTCGAGCTACGGTATCGGACTTCGTCGATCACATCGACTACGCCGTAAAGCTCATCGGCATCGACCACGTCGGAATCTCGTCGGACTTCGACGGCGGCGGCGGCGTGGAGGGCTGGAGCAACGCCAGCGAGACGCTCAACGTCACTGTGGAGCTAGTTAGGCGCGGCTACACAGAAGCGCAGATCGCGAAGCTGTGGAGTGGGAATCTGCTTCGGGTGATGGCGCAGGTGGAGCGCGTTGCCCAGGAGCTCCAGAAGAACAAAGCTGACGGCAGCTGACCGCCGTCGGCTGGCAGCAGACAGCTGACAGCAGCTGTTAGGCGGCGTCCGCCAAAGTTACGATGTTCCGTCCGCCTTGTTTTGATCGATACAGCGCCCGATCGGCCTGATCGATCAACGATTCGGCGCTCGCGCCATCGAGCCAGGCGGCAGCCCCAACGCTCACGGTGATCGGCCGAGCGTCCCACGCGTTCTCTTCGATCGCGACGCGTAGTCGCTCGCCCATCAGCTTCGCGGCGTCGCGGTCGGTATCGGGAAGAATGATCGCGAATTCCTCGCCGCCGTAGCGCGCGATGAAATCCGCGTCGCGCACGCTGCGCGACAGCACCCGCGATACGGACTTGAGCACATCGTCACCTCGCGGGTGACCAAACGAGTCGTTGAAGTTCTTGAAGTGATCGATGTCCAGCAGTAAGAGCCCGAAGCACTCTTTGCTGCGCCGCGCACGAGAGATCTCTTCCTGCAGCCGCTCCTCGAAAGCACGCCGGTTCTTGAGCCCGGTGAGCGAATCGAGCGACGCGAGCGCTTCCAGCCTGGAGTTGGCGTCCATCAAGTGGTCCTGCTGAGCGCGCAGCTTGGCATGCGCTTCCTCGAGCTGGCGCTCGTACTCGCGACGCTCCGTGACGTCGCGCGAAGCCGCTTGCAGCCTAACGATCTTCCCCGTGCGATTGAGAATGGGCCGCCAGGAAGTCTCCACCCAGACATGTCGCCCCGACTTGTGCAGGTGGCGACAAGTCAGCGCTGTCACGGGCTCGCCGCGCAGCAACGCCTCGTGGTGTGCCGTCGCTTTGGCTCGATCCTCCGGGTGCACGATGGCGAACGGTCGCATGCGTGCCAGTTCTTCAGGCGTAAAGCCAAACACGCGTTCGCAGCTGGGACTCACATACAGAGCGCGGGCGTCGAGGTCGTGCAAACTCACGACGTCGCTGCCATTCTCGGCGAGCAGCCGGAACCGAACCTCGCTGTCGCGAAGCGCTTCCTCTGCATGCCTTCGCACCTCGTGGCTCTCATGGACTTGCGTGGCGTTCCAGCCGATGAGCCCCGTGAACGTCAGCACGCTCGCGATCACGAACAGCATGATCGCGAGATCGGCTTTCACGAGATCGGCGCGAACAACCTTGAGCAGAATCGCGCCAAGCAGCATTGGAACGAGAACGCCCGCAGGGAGTAGCCGCCGAGCCAGCGCGCCTCCAGGACCGGCGCTCGTCACGACAAGCGTGAGTCCTTCTCGCGGCCGCATCGAGAGCGCGCCAAGCGTGAGCAGCGCCAGACCGACTGCCGTGGGGCGTGCCATCCGCGTCGCGGACCCAACGCCATCGAACCAACCGGCGTGATAGACGAACGCGAGTAGCACTGTACCCGATAGCACCAGGTTCGCGAGCAGCGCTGCTTGCGCCCACGCCAGACGGGGAGACTTCCGAACGATCACGAGCAACGCGATCGCAAAGAACACCAATGCCGCAGCAGAGACGGGTGCGATGTGATTCGTGCGTCCATCTCCAGTCGCCTGCATGGCGCTGCCGAAGAGCAACTGATCGAGCCCGATGCCATAGCCCCCGATGGCATCGACAAAGCAGGCCAGCGCAATGCCGAAGAGACCGAGACAGAGGATACGCACTGCACGCATGTTGTCCTCGTGCTCCGCGGCGGCCAGCCACAACGCAATCGCGCCTAACGCCAACATGACAGCGGCCGTCGGATTCGTCGCCGCTTGATCACTCGGGCCAACCGTGCGCAGGCTCGGCACGTCGAACAACCAGCCGCATAGCACGACGACAGCCACGCCAAGCGTCGCGCCGGCAAAAACGCGCGGAACGACGAGGGGCCGGCGCGGAGCCGCTTGTGTTGTGTGAACCGAAATCGCCGGAAGCGGAACCGGCGCGGTCGAGCGCCTGTCTAAGGTGTCCATCGACGCTCTATAGACTGCTTTAAGTGATTGGCGTCACGCGACTTACGGCGTCATAGGGACGGCCGTCATCGTTACCCGTGCGAGCGCCCTCACACCGGGGCAATGACAGCGTGGTCGTGGGGCGTTACGAGACTGCTATCGCGATACCACACGTGCCGCAACTATACCGCATGCTCATCCCAATCCCGGACATAAAAAGCGCCAGCATTCTCGACCTCGACTATCTCGGACAAAGCGAGTATTTGGCGGCGCTTTTGCTCGAGACCAGCGACGGCTTGGCTGTCATTGATCCGGGCCCTACGACAACGCTCGAAACGTTGATCGCTGCTGTGCGCGAACTAGCTGGAAACGAAAACGCGTTGCGCCACGTGCTAATGACGCACATACATCTCGATCACGGCGGCTGCGCTGGTGTCATAGCTGAGCGACTTCCGCACGTGATCGTTTATGTTCACGAACGCGGTGCGCCGCACGTCGTGGATCCGTCGCGCTTGCTGGCCAGCGCGACGCGCCTTTACGGCGATCGAATGCAGGAGCTGTGGGGAGAGGTTCGCCCTTGCCCTGCCGAACGCCTTCGCGTTTTGAAAGACAATGATCGCCTAACGCTGGGTGATCGCCTAGTCGATGTCGCGTACACTCCGGGTCACGCGATCCACCACGTCTCGTACCTCGACAGAGCGACGGGGTTGGCGTATGTGGGCGACGCGGTCGGTGAGCGATTCCACAGCGGGACGCCAATCATCCCTACGACGCCACCACCCGATATCGATCTCGAAGCGTGGGCCAAAAGCATCCAGCGCCTGCGCGAGTGGAAGCCGAGCGCACTCGTGCTATCGCATTTTGGCGCATTCAACGATGCAGAGGACCACCTCGCAAAGCATGACGACGCGTTACACGAGTGGGCCGAGCTCGTGCGTAGCTCACTCGATGAGAGCGGCAGCGACGATGAGCGCGCCAATCTCTTCGCAACCGAGCAGCTCGATCTCATACGGCGCGCGTCAACGGCTGAGGGCGCCTCGCGGGTCCATTTCTCGCAGATTCGCGATTGCTGGTTTGGGCTCGCGCGGTATTGGCGTCGGAGGGAAGCAAGCCTTCCCCGTTAGGCTGAGTCAGGACTGAAGCTTATCACTCTTCCCGCTGGTGCCGTTCTTGGCGAGCTTCAGGCGATGCCAGGGCTGATCCTAGCCTCAACCTCAACCTGTGTGGGTGTCAGATGCTCAGCGCCATTATCGCAGGTCTTATCGTCGGCGTGCTCGCCAAGCTCGTGATGCCAGGGAAAGACCCTGGCGGGATTATCATCACGATCCTGCTTGGTATCGCCGGCGCCATCGTCGGCACATTCATCGGCCGCGCAGTTGGGTTCTACGGTGCGAGCCAGGGAGCGGGGATCATCGTGTCGGTTCTCGGCGCGATGCTTCTACTTTGGATCTATCGCGTCGTACAGCGCCGCCGAGTCGTTCCGTAACTCGTTAGTGCAGTTCGATCAGCGCGCTTCCATCGCGCCCAGCTTCAACAGCGGCGCGATGTGACGCTGGTTGAGTAGCTCGCGCGTCTCGTCTGGCGGGAGCGGGCGCGAGAAGAGGTAGCCCTGCGCGTACTCGCAGCCGAGGTCGCGCAGCACCTCGACTTGCGTCTCCGACGTGACGCCTTCCGCGACAGCATCCACGCCGACGGCCCGCACGAGCCCGAGAATCGCGCGCACGACTTCGCGCGACAGGTTTTCGCTGTCGATGGCGCTCGTGAACGCGCGATCGATCTTGATCGCGTCCAGCGGGATGCGATGCAGATAGCTGAGCGACGAGTAGCCGGTGCCGAAGTCGTCCAGGTGAATGGCGACGCCTAACGCGCGCAGATCGTGGATGATGTTCACCGCGGGATGCGACTGCGAAATGATGGCGCTCTCAGTGATCTCGAGGTGCAGCGACGAGGCGGCCAAGTCGGTTTCCTTCAGCGTGGCCGCCACCATGCGCACAAGGTCCACCTGACCGAACTGCTTGACCGAGAGGTTCGCTGAGAGACCAAGCGGTTCTTCCCATCCGAGTTCGTTCTGCCACTGGCGCACCTGGCTACACGCTTCACGCAGAGCCCAGCGGCCCATGGGGATGATGAGGCCTGTCTCTTCGGCGATTGGGATGAAGTCTGCCGGAGAAACGATGCCGCGCTCGGCATGACGCCAGCGGATAAGCGCTTCGACCATCTCGATACGGCCTGTCGCGAGCGAGACGATCGGCTGGTAGTACAGCAGGAATTGCTCATTGTCGACGGCGCGACGCAGTTCGTTCTCGATCTGCAGGCGAGCGAGTGCTTCCGCGTGCATCGCACGATCGAACATCTCGAAGCGATTGCGTCCGGCGTTCTTGGCGCGGTACATCGCCATGTCGGCGCTGCGCAGCAGATATTCGGGTCGTTCATTGGCGGAGGAGCTCAACGCGACGCCGATGCTCGCTGTGACGCGATGATCGAAGCCGCCGATTTTGAACTCGGCGCTAAGCGCCTCCTGAACGCGCTCGGCAAC
>Ga0187892_10003722_pt1 | contig 27205 bp, 35 predicted proteins | sample MA1701073metaG_FD_139345 | JGI IMG/M metagenome (GOLD analysis project Ga0187892, IMG submission 139345) | Bio-ooze microbial communities from a basaltic lava cave in the Kipuka Kanohina Cave System on the Island of Hawaii, USA - MA170107-3 metaG ... | reverse complement strand
GGTCGACTGTTGCGCGGTACGCTAGCAAGCCGCCCTCGCGGCGTCAAGCGATCGCGGCGGCCTCGAAAATGGTCAGCGCGGCGGGCGTGTCATCCCTTGGGTCATCCCTTGATGTTGCCGATCGGCGTGAGCGTCGCCACCCGGCGAGAAATGTCGAGCCGGTCCAGCACGTCGACGACGGACCCGAGGTCCTTGTAGGCGAAGCCCGCCTCCTCCGCGACACCGGATTTCGAGGCGGCGCGGACGATGATGCCGCGCTCCTCCATCTGCTTGATCAGCGCCTCGCCCCGGACCTGGCGCTTCGCTTGCCCGCGCGACATCGTCCGGCCGGCGCCATGCGCCGTGGAGCCCCACGTCTCCGCCATCGCGCGCGTGGTGCCGACGAGCAGCGCCGAGCCGGTCTCCATGGAGCCGCCGATGATGACCGGCTGCCCCACCTCGCGGTACGCGTCCGGGACATCCGGCGCGCCGGGACCGAAGGCGCGGGTCGCCCCCTTGCGATGCACCACGAGCTCGCGGGTTCCGCCCTCCACCGCATGGCGCTCGAGCTTGGCCGTGTTGTGACACACGTCGTAGATGACCGAGAGCCCGAGCTCACCCGGGTCTGTCTCGAAGACCTTGGCGAACACTTCCCGCACCCGGTGAGTGATGACCTGGCGGTTCGCGAACGCGGTGTTGGCGGCGGCGGTCATCGCGCCGAAGTACGCCTGTCCTTCCTTCGAGCGGAACGGCGCGCAGGCGAGCTCCCGGTCGCGGACCGCGAGCCCGTACCGCGGCATCACGTCGTCGAACAGCCGCAGGTAGTCCGTGCCGATCTGGTGTCCGAAGCCGCGCGAGCCGCAGTGGAGCATCACGAGCACCTGCCCCGGCTGCTCGACGCCCAGCACGCGGGCGCTGGCCGGATCGTGAAGGCCTTCCGGGCCGACCACCTGCAGCTCGAGGTAATGATTGCCGGAGCCGAGCGTGCCGAGCTGATCCATCCCGCGCGCCAGCGCGCGCGGGCTCACCGCCGCGGGATCGGCGCCTCGCAGGCAACCGCGCCCTTCCATGTGATCGAGATCCTCGGACCAGCCGTAGCCGTGACCGACGCACCAGCCCGCCCCCTCGAGCATCACGCGCTCGAACTCGGGCTCCGAGAGGCGGACCAGCCCGCGCGCGCCGACGCCCGACGGCACGGCCTGGAACAGCGCGCTGATCAGGTCGCGCAGCCGCGGCCGAACCTCCTCCTCGGTGAGCCCGGTGCGGATGAGCCGCATGCCGCAGTTGATGTCGAAGCCGATGCCGCCCGGCGAGATCACGCCGCTCGCCGCGTCGAACGCCGCCACCCCGCCGATCGGGAATCCGTAGCCCCAGTGTCCGTCCGGCATGCACAGCGCGGCGCGCTCGATGCCCGGCAGACACGCCACGTTCGTCACCTGCTCGAACACGCCCTGGTCCATCTGCGCCAGGAGCGCCTCGGAGGCGTAGATGCGCGCCGGCACCAGCATGCCCCGCCTGGCGTCGGGCGGAATCTCCCAGACGCAGTCACCGGCCTGTGCGATCCGCGATCGCAGCGTGTCCTGCGGCATCGTCAGAGACCTCCCCCCTCACCCGGCCCTTTCCCCCTCGGCGGGGGAGAGGAATCCCACATCGAAATTCGCACGCTAGATATCGATGACCACCCGGGCGCGCCAGCCGGCATCCGACGGCTCGACCGCGAACTGGTGGAAGGTCACGGCCTTGGGATCGGAGCCGAGCGCGGTGCGCTCGGGATCGATGGGGCCGCCCTGGAGCTCGGCCTCGAGCCGGAACGGGCCGTCGCCATTCACGTGCGCGGCCGCCCGGGTGAAGACCTGGCGGTCGCGATCCTTGAGGAAGATCAGCTCGGAGAGCCAGTCGTGGAAGAGCAGATCCAGCCGGCGGGCCTCCAGCGCGATGGTGCGGTCGACCGTGATCGGCACGGTCGCGGGGTCGACCATCAGCTCCGCCAGCGCGGCGGCCGCGGTCTCGAACAGATCGTCGAGCGTGCTGCCCTCGATGTCGATGGCGCAGTCGGCCAGCGCGATGTCCTCGAGGAAGCGGTACCGGCCCATGCCGCCGCCCCGTCACGCCGCGGAGCGCGGCCGCCGGAGCAGCACCGTGAGGCCGATCGCCGCCACGATGAGGCCCAGCACGCTCGCGAGCTGCGGGACGCGGAAGTCTCCGAGCCAGAAGCTGTCGACGCGGAGCGGTTCGATGGCGAAGCGGCCGAGCGAGTAGAGCCCGACGTAGCAGAAGAACACCGCGCCGGGGCGGCGCCGGAACGCGGGGCGAACGAACCACACGAGCACGATGAAGAGGCCCAGATCCCACAGTGACTCGTAGAGAAACGTCGGGTGGAAGTAGTCGTACTGCCGGAACTCGAGCGGCCGATTGTCGGGAGAGATGGAGAGCTTCCACGGCAAGCTGGTGGGCCGGCCGAACGCCTCCTCGTTGAAGAAGTTGCCCCAGCGGCCGATCGCCTGACCGATCGCGATGCTCGGCGCCGCCACGTCCAGGCTCTTCAGGATCGGCAGCCGCCGTCGGCGCGCGAGCCAGACGCCGACCAGCGGGCCCAGGATGAGGGCGCCGTGGATCGCGAGCCCGCCTTCCCAGACCGCGATGATCTTCCCGGGATGCTGCCCGTAGTAATCCCAGTTGAACGCCACCTCGTACAGCCGCGCGCCGACCAGACCCGCGACCACCGACCATTCGGCCACGGTCAGGAGGTCATCGGCCGGCAGTCCCTCCGCGCGCGCCTGCCGGTAGGCCAGCCAGAACCCCACCGCGATCGCGGTGGCCATCAGGATGCCGTACCAGCGGATCGAGACCGGCCCGAGCTGGATCGCGATCGCGCCGGGCGAGGCGAGTGCGGCGAGCATCACAGGGCTCCTCTCTCTAACACGCGGATACAGGCCAGCAGCGACGCACGCAACAGTTGCATGCTCTGGCTCCGCGGCGCAAGCTCGAACCAGACGTTGACGACGTGGCCGGGTGGGAGCGCGGGCCGGCCGGGGGGGGAGAAGACGCCATGATCAAGAAGCGCGGCAGCAAGTACGTGGTGCTGTCGGAGAAGACTGGCCGGAGCTTCGGCTCATACGACACGAAGGCGGAGGCCGAGAAACGGCTGCGTCAGGTCGAGTTCTTCAAGCACGCCAAGAGGGCCGGAGGAAGTCGCCATCGTTCCTAGCCGGATTCTGCACGGACCTGTTGCCCTCACCCTGACCCTCCGCCCCTCCGAGGGAGAGGGGTGGCGGCCCGGAGGCACGCTTGCAGCGAGGTGACCTCCTCCCCGAGGGCGGCCGCGACGACCGGATGCGCGATCTGCCCGTGGCAGACGTTCACGCCGCGGGCCAGCTCCGCGTTGGCGCGCACGGCCTCGACGACGCCACGCCGGGCGAGCTCCATCGTGTACGGCAGCGTGGCATTGGTGAGGGCGAAGGTCGACGTGCGTGGAACGAGGGCGGGCATGTTGGCGACACCGTAGTGCAGCACGCCCGAGACCTCGTAGACCGGCTCGAGCAGCGTGGTGGCGTGGATCGTGGCGATGCATCCGCCCTGGTCCACCGCGACGTCCACGACCACCGAGCCGGGCTTCATCCGCGCCACCATGGCCTCGGTCACGAGCACCGGGGCGCGGGCGCCCGGGATCAGCACGGCGCCGACGAGGATGTCGGCGCGCGGCACGATGTGCGCGATGTTGAAGGCGTTCGAGGCGAGCGTCACGACGCGGCCTTCGAAGAGGTCGTCCACATGGCGGAGGCGATCGAGGTTCACGTCGAGCATCGAGACGTCCGCCCCCAGCCCGACCGCGGTCTTCGCGGCGTTCACGCCGACGGTGCCCGCGCCCAGGATCACGACGTTGCCGCGCGGCACCCCGGGCACGCCCGACAGCAGGATCCCTCGGCCCCCGTGCGCCTTGCCGAGGTAGAACGCCCCCTCCTGCACCGCCAGCCGGCCGGCTACCTCGCTCATCGGCGTGAGCAGCGGGAGCGCGCCGTCGGCCCGCTGGACGGTCTCGTAGCCGATCGCGATGCCGGCCGCCTTCTGGAGCGCGCGAGCCAGCTCGGGGGCGGCGGCGAGGTGGAGATAGGTGAACAGCGTCTGCTGCGCGCGGAGCCGCGGGTACTCCTCCGCGACCGGCTCCTTCACCTTCAAGACCAGCTCGGCCTCGCGCCAGATGCGCTCCGCGGAGTCCAGCGTGGCGCCGGCGGCGACGTAGTCCTCGTCGCGGATGCCGCTGCCCGCGCCCGCTCCGCGCTCGACGAGCACCCGGCTGCCGGCCTCCGACAGCGCCTGCGCGCCGGCCGGCGCCAAGGCGACGCGCTGCTCACCTGGCTTGATCTCGCGTGGCACTCCGATGATCACGGATGATCCCCTTCACCTGGATTGCTCATGAGCGGCGCTAACCCCATCTTACGGTGAGTTGACTTGTCGCGGCTCTCCGGTTTACGGTGCGCCATGCGCTTCTCGATCCAGAATCTGCTCTCGCTGCGCGACGGGCAAACGCACGCGCAGGTCTACGCCAACACGCTCGACGAGTGCCGCCTGGCCGAACAGCTCGGCTTCGACATGGTGTGGCTGGCGGAGCATCACTTCTCGCCGTACGGCATCGCGCCGTCGCTCGCCGTCCTGGCCGCGGCGATCGCGCGCGAGACGCGCCGGGTGCGGATCGGCACCGCGGTGGTCATCGCGCCGTTCGCGCATCCGCTCCGGATCGCCGAGGAGTGGGCGATGGTCGACATCCTCTCCGGGGGACGCATCGAGTTCGGTCTCGGGCGCGGCTACCAGCCGGCCGAGTTCCGGGGGCTCGGGGTCTCGATGGAGCGTACGCGCGAGCAGTTCGACGAGAGCCTCGAGGTCATCCGGCGCGCCTGGACCGAGGAGCGCGTGAGCTTCGCGGGCGAGTTCTACCACGTCCGCGAGGTGTGCGTGCTGCCGAAGCCGGTCCAGCGCCCGCACCCGCCGCTGTGGACCGCCGCCGTCTCCCCCGACACGTACGTGCTGGCCGGGCGGCGGGGTCTCAGGATCCTGACGTCGCCCGCGTTCACGCCATTCGACATCCTCCGCCGGAACTACGACGGGTACCGGCAGGCGTATCGCGAGGCGCACGGCAGCGACGCCGGGGCGGACATCTGCCTCAACAAGATCATCCACGTGGCCGAGTCCTCGCGACAGGCGCGGGAGGATCTGCGTGAGCCGATCCGCTGGTTCTTCCAGACACAGGCCGGGCTGATCGCGGATCCCAGCGGCGTCCCGCCCGAGCAATACGCGTTCTACCGGCGCGTGCGCGAGAATCTCCTCTCGCTCAGCGAGGAGAAGGCGCTCGAGCAGGCGGCCATCGCCGGCGATCCGGAGGAAGTGGCGGACAAGATCCGGCAGCACCAGGACGCGCTCGGGATCAGCTTCATGATGGGGGCCTTCTCGCGTGGGGGCCTGCCGCACGACAAGGTGCGGCGCTCGCTCACGCTCTTCGCCGAGAAGGTGATGCCGCGCTTCGCCTGACCAGTCGGAGGGGGCGTCTGATCAAAACGGGGCTTCGCCCCGTGGGGCCCCCTCCGAGACCTCCCCCCAAAAGCAGATTGCGCCGGCGGCTTGTCGAGATCGCCGGCCGTGAAGTTGATGACTATCGCCGTCGCAGCCCGAAGACGAACCGGGACGCCTCCGCGAGCTGCGGGAGCGTGAGCAGCCCCTCGTACTTCTTCCCGTCGATCACCCAGGTCGGATACCGCCGGACACCCGCGCGGGCGCAGAGATCCGGCCGCGCGTCCAGTCCGCCGACATCGCACTCGACATAGGGAAGCAACCTCGCCGCGGGCCCGAACTGGGCCTTTTGCTCGCTGCAGGCGGGTCACCAGAAGGAACCGTAGAAGACGGCGCCGGTGGACGCGAGATGCGAGGCGAGCGTGTGACGATAGATCTCCCCGGTCTCGGCCGGCCGCCAGGCGAAGTACCCGCCGGCCACCAGCACGATGGCGAGCCCGGTGACGGAGCCGAGGACCAGCATCCGGGCCAGCCGGGTCGCGGGTCGCCATCCGCTCGGCGCCGGATAGCGGGCGAGCAGAAGCGCGGCGAGCGTGAGCGCGACTGCGTTCGAGGCCAGGCAGTAGCCGCACAGTGCGCGGAGCACGAACGCGGACACGGCCGTGAGATACAGGGAGAAGGCCGCGCCCGCGGCGGCCACGAGAAACGCCACGCGCCAGCGGCGAGGGCTCGGCGGGCTCAGCGCCAGCCCGGCGACCACCGCGTACAGCACCGCACCCCAGAGCGCGGTCGGCAGGCCCAAGAAACGGGAGTAGACACTCGCCTGAACGAGATCGCAGCTGCTGCCCGCGCTGCAGAACAGCGCGCCCCCACCGCTCCACTTCGCGAAGGTGAGATAGGCGGCGATCAGGACGCCGAGCGCCGCGACGCCGGCCACGAGCCAGTCCGGGCCGATCGGCTCGAGGGACTCCCGGCGCCAGCCGCGGGCCGGCCGTGTCTCTCGCTCGAGGGTCACCTTACTTGCCGCGCACCGTGAGTACCGGAACGTGCACGATCGAGATGACCCGCCCGGCCACGCTCCCGAGGAAGAATCTTGCGAGCCCGGTCCGTCCGTGCGTGCCGATCACGATCAGGTCGGCGCGCTTGGATCGCGCCGCCCGCGCGATCTGCTCGGCCGGCGCGCCGTCCAGCAGCAGGCTTCGCGCCCGCACACCTGCCTTGCGGGCCCGGGCGATCAGTGCGTCCAGCTGCTTCTGGGCGTGGGCGCGGCTGGAGCGCTCGAGCTGCTCGTACACGGTCGGCGACAGGAAACCATCGCCCGCCATCGCCACCGGCGGTGTCAGCACGTGCACCGCGATGAGCTCGGCCCGGTTCTGCCGGGCGAGCTCCAGGGCCTTGGCGAACGCCGCGCGCGAGGCGCGTGAAAAATCCGTCGGGTGCAGTATTCGGCGAACGCGACTCATCGTGCGGCTCCTTTCCCGTGGCGTGCCTTGGCTCCGACGTCCCGCCCACATACTCCACTCCCGGCCACCCGCCCGTCAATCACAGTATGGTCTCCCGCAGCGCAACCACAATCGGATCCGTCGCCCCTCCGAAGCGAGGGCCGGGTGAGGGGCGGACGTACGCCCGCGCCCTCCCGAGCCCCCGAGCGCGGCCGGTACTCGAATCGGTAGGCGGTCTTGCGGTAGGCCTCGAAGGCCGGCGTGGTCAGCGACAGCGATGCGGTGTCACCGGGTCTGAGCGAGGAGGGCGACGGGACCACGGTTCGCGCCCACAGGAGCTTGCCGAAGTAGTCGTAGAGCTCCACGGTCACCCGGAGCCCGTGCACGGAGCGCGACGAGGTGTTCTCCAGGAGCGCGACATGCCTGACCGCGCCCTTCTTCCCCGGTTCCGCCGTTCGCGATTCGTGGATCAGCTCGACGGCGTCGCCGGCGACGGCGGGAGCAGCGAGCAGCGTCGCGAGAAGCGGAACCAGCCCGAGCAGCTTCACGCCGCCACTGTGAAGCGCCCACCCTCACCCCGTCAACGTCCACCAACCGATACGCCCACGGGGTACGCCCACGGGGTCAGGCTTTTACTTCTTGACCTTTTTTCTCTATCAAAAAGTCAAAGCCTGACCCCGGCGAGGGCGGCCTGGACGCGGTCGGGGCGGAAGGGGACGGTGCGAAGGCGCAGGCCGGTGGCGTCGAAGACGGCGTTGCCGAGGGCCTCCGGGAAGGTGAGGATCGGATAGGATACCCAGTCCACCCTGGTGACGCCGTCGCGGTCGTAGACGAGGGTCCCGGTCAGTCCGGGGTCGCTGCGGAGCACATAGAGCAAGGGGATATCCGGGTCAGCCGACTCGATCTCCCGGTTTGCGCGGTTCACCCGTAGCGCCAGCTTTGCCGTGCTCGTCCTCCCGGGCCGGTGACGCGATGGCGGCCGGGGCGTCGCGCGGCGGCGTGGCGGTCACGATAGCACCCGCGTCGAGCGGCGGAGAGTGGCGGTCACGCGCCCTTGGGCGTGTTCTCGTCGATCCACTCCTTCGCCATGCGCAGGCCGTACTCCTCGGCGGCCTCCTTGCTGTCGAACCGCTGAGCAGGGACCGGCAGGTCGATGTTGCGCTTCGCGGTGGGGGTCGTCTCCCTGACGCTTGCCACCACGGCCCACCGGCCGTCCTTCATCTGCTCGGTCGAGATCGCGATCTCGCAGTTGCCGTAGACGGGAAAGGTCTTGCGCTCGACGGCCATGACGCACCTCCTGCGGGCTCTTGGCGGACACGAGCCCGTATGCTCAGTCTGGCCCTGCTCCTGCGCAGGCGTCAAGATCGGGCGCTACATGCCGCCTCCGCCGCCCCCGTAGCCCCGAAACTCGAAGGAGGTGACCTCGCTGCGGTAGGCGGCGCCGCCGGGAGGAGCGGCCGCCTCGAAGTAGGCACGACCCGAGGGCGGCACATCTCCGAACACGTACGCGGTGGTCGAGCCGATCACCTGGCCCGACGGATCCAGGACCTGGATCAGCAGTCGCACGTTGGACGCCCAGACGGCGTGGTCGTTGTAGACGCGGCCCTGGAGCAAGGGCCTCCCGCACTTCTGCCCGACGCTCCAGTCCACTCGCAACGAGCGCACGGTCGACATCTGGGCGAACGCGGGCCCGGCGATCGCCAGGAGCAGCGCGAGGGCGAGAGCCGCGGGCCTGGTGATCGCGGGCGGCCGGGGTTGACCGTCGAACACGTCTGCTATCATATACGGGCATGACCGACCAGAGCGCCGCCACGCGTCAGCCCGTACTCCGCGTGCTCGCGATGGTCGTCATCGTCCTGCTGGCCTTCTTCGCCGGGATGCTGGTCGAGCGCGTGCGCTTCGACTTCCGCCGCGACGACATGCTCCGTCGCTACGACGAGGCACTGCGCCAGCACCGCGAGCAGATCATGCAGTCCGAGAAGCAGTCGGAGAAGACCTTGACGCGCTAGCCAATCGGAGGCGGCCTCGACGGCCCCCTCCGAGACCTCCCCCAGAAAGGGCTTGCGCCGGCGAAGCCTGCGCTCGATCTTGGGAGGGGGCCACCGAGGCCCCTGCCCATACCCACCCCCAAGGAATCGGTTGCGCCGGCAAAGCCGGCGCTCGAACGCCGCGTTATCTCACGCCAGCTTCGTCGAACAAGACGAGCCGATTTCTTCACCGTCTCGAAGCCGGCGCTCGAAGCGGAACCTCGATCCCGTAGTGGCCGAGTGAGCAGCGCTGCCGATCAGTCGGACAGACTCCTCGCCTTCTCCGAGGCGGGACGGCCACGCTCGAGATGTTCCATCTCGCCAACGGAGCGCTACGGGCGGGAGGGTGTTTCGAGCGCCCCTTGCGTGGAGTCGGCGGGGCGCCGCGCGGCCCACGGGGCCGCGGCCTCGAATGCCGCCGAGGCGGCGAGCACCGTGCGGTCGTCGTGGCGGCGGCCGACGATCTGAAGCCCCACCGGCAGCCCCGCGGAGGTGAAGCCGACGGGTACGCTGGCGGCCGGTTGACCCGTCAGGTTGAACGGAAACGTGAACGGCATCCAGCCGAGCGGAGACAGCGGAGTGCCGTCGATCTCGCTGACCGCCGGTCGCCCGACGGGGAACGGCGGCACGGCGACCGTCGGCGTGATCAGCAGGTCGAATCGGGCGAGAAAGCGCTGCACGTCCGTCCAGAGCTCCCGGCGGCGGCGGGCCGCCCGGAGATACCGCGCGACGTCGATGGTGGCGCCGTACTTCAGCAGCGCGCGCAGGCTCCGGTCCAGCCGCTCGTCCGTCATCTCCTCGCTGAAGGCGGCGTGGATCTCGGCCGCGGCGAGGGTGCGGAAGATCTCCTCGGGGTCGTCCCAGGTCGGCGTGACCACCTCCACGTGGCAGCCGAGCGACTGGAACTGCTCGGCGGCGCCGGCGCAGAGATCCAGCACCTCGGCATCCACGACGGCGCGGCCCAGATTGGCGGACCAGGCGACGCTGAGCCCGGCCATGCCGCGCTCGCAGGACTCGCGGAACGACGGGCCGGGCTCGTGCGGCAATGAATGGCGGTCCCGATCGTCGGGGCCCGCCATCACGTCGAGCAGCAGCGCCGCGTCCCGTACGCTGCGCGTGAGGGGGCCCACGTGGGACAAGCTCGGCCAGCCGGGGAACGCGAGGGAGTGCGGGACCCGGCCGAACGACGGCTTGAGGCCATAGACGCCGCAGAACGCGGCGGGGATGCGGATCGAGCCGCCGTCATCGGTACCCACCGCGAGCGGGCCCATACCCGTCGCCACGGCCACGGCGGCGCCGCCGCTCGAGCCGCCCGGCGTGAGCTCGGGGTTCCACGGATTGCGCGTGATCCCGAACAGCGGGGAGTCGGTCACCGACTTGTGGCCGAGCTCCGCGGTCGTGGTCTTGCCGAGCAGGACCGCGCCCGCGCCCTTCAGCCGTTCGACGGACACCGCGTCCTCCTCGGGGAAGTGATCGGCGAACAGCCACGATCCCCCGGTGGTGAGCACGTGGCGCGTGAACAGCAGGTCCTTGAGCGAGACCGGCACGCCGTGCAGCGGGCCGAGCTGCTCCCCCGTCATCACGGCCACCTCGGCGGCCAGGGCGGACTCGCGCGCCTCGTCCGCGAGCACGGTGCAGTACGCGTTGAGGCGCGGATTCAGCCGCTCGATGCGGTCGAGCGCGGCTTCGACGACCTCCACGGGCGAGACCGCCTTGCGGCGGATCAGCTCGGCCAGCTCGACGGCCGGCAGCCAGGCCAGCTCCTCGGCCATCAGCGGGGGGGCTTGTTGTGCCGCGCCACGACGTAGTCGACGTGGCTCGCGTTCGTGCCTTCGATCACCGTCACGCGGCAGATGTCATCGCCCTTGGTGAAATCCGCCCAGATGCCCGGGAACCTCTCCGGGTTCACGAACCGCTCGGCCCTGGTCTCGGTCCAGCCCATGCGGGTGAGGAGCTGGCGGGCGTGCTCCATGGTGACGTCCGGCTTGGTCTCCGCGAAGTAGATGAGCTTGGCCACGGTGAGCTGCGGCGTCTGCATGATCACGGAGTCACGCGAGTACGGGACCCACTGCACGGGCACCGGAATATCGCTGAACGGCTGGAAGGGGACGCTCCCGCTCTGGGTGGCACATGCGCCGAGCAGCAGCGCGAGCGCGATCAGCAGGAGCCTCACGCACGGATTGTATCATCTCAGGTGACGCATGGACCCCGCGCGCCTCGCCCGGCTGGCCGACCTGCTGCGCCACCCCGAGGTGCGGGCCATCGATCCGGCCGGCGTGGAGGCGATCGCGCGTGGGCTGGAGGACGCGGACCCGCCCGTCACGGCGGGGCGCGGGGGCGCGCTGATCGCGTTTCTGCCGGGACCGAGGCGCCGGCGAGCGCTGGAGTTCGACCGCCGCGGGCATCTGACCGCAGCGCTCCGATGGCGCGAAGACGGCTCGCTCGGCTGGGCCAAGTGTCTCACCGCCGACGGGCGCTGGATCGGCCTCGAGCCGGGCGCGGCCACCCATCCTGCCTGGGGCCCCTCGGACCGGCTCTGGCTGCTCGACGAGTCGCACCCGTGGGCGCCCCGGGACGAGCTCACCGTCTGCCAGGCGCTCGACTACGCGCGGCCCGACTTCATTCCGCCGTTGTGGGAGCCCCGCCGGCTCCCGGCCGGCGCGGGCACCGCCGTCCTGAACCTGATCGCGGGGCTGATGAAGGATCACGGCGTCGATCGCGTGCGCTATCGCGGCCCGTATCCCACCGAGCAGCTCTTCACGGCGCTGCTCGAATGCTTCCGCTACGACCCGGCCCAGATCGATCCGCTCGCCCGGTTCATGGACGGCGCCGCCCTCGACTGGCTGCCGGCGCCGCACGAGCGGCATCACGTCGCCCCGGGCGTGTGTGTGCAACTGCGCCACGAGATCGACAAGGTGGTGCTCGACCGCGCCGCGTTCTATCGGCCAGACTGGCAAGCGGTCGTCCGGCGGGAGCCGCGGGTCGTGCGGCGCGATGGCGAGCGCGTGCTCTGCTCGCTCTGGGCTCTGGACCGGCCGATCGAGGACCGGCTCGTGCTGGACCCGCGGGGCGAGGTGCTCGAGAGCCCGGCGCCGGCGCCCGACCGCCGCCCGGCGGCGTCGCTGGCGCCGGTGTGGCGCGCGGCGCTCGCCGAGCTGATCGCGCGCGAGAGCGCGCCCGCGCTCGCCGGCTCGATCGCGGAGGTGATGAATGCTCTGGTCCTCCGCTGGGCGCCGGTCCCGGGCGATCTGCTGCGCGAGGAGGGCGGCGCGGGCATCAGCCTCAGCACGCGCCTTCGCGACGTCGGGCTCGACTGGATCCGCCGGCTGCCCGCCGGCCCCGAGCGCGCGGCGGGCGGCGCGCGGTTCGTCCTGGAGATCGCGCGGCTCCTCGGCCCCGGGGTGCGCCTGCGCGCTCAGGCGCGACTCGAGGCCGCGAGCGAGGCAGCCCAGCGGCGCGCGCTGGAGACCGGGAAGGGGCCGACGCCGGAGCTGTCGGACGCGGTGGGGCGGTTGGTGGCGCTGGTGGCATCGGGCCGCGCCTGAGCGGCGCGGGTCGAACCGTCCCCCCTCACCCTGACCCTTTCCCGCGCTTCGGGGGGCGGCGAAGAGCTGCCGCTAGGTGCCGCTGCCGGCGTGCATGAACACCCAGACGTTGAGGACCACGAAGCCGACGATCGAGACCAGCGAGAGGACGAAGTAGGCGACGCAGGCGAGCTCTTCGCGGGTGAGCCGGGTGGGCCTCTTCAGCCGGGCCCACAGCGACCGCCGAACGAATCGCACCGAGTCGTGGTTGAGCGTCGGCATGCCGATGAGATCCACCAGGATGTGGTAGCCGTCCATCTCGAGGAAGCAGAAGGGATAGAGGCTCACGATGAACGACTGGAGCTGCAGGATCGCGGAAGCGGCCAGGAAGCCCTTGAGCAATCCGGGCTGGGCCAGGCTCGCCGTCCAGAAGTAGAGGCTCGCGAGGAACAGGTGGACGAGCGGCCCCGCCAGCGCGTTCATGATCCGCGCCCGGCGGCTCGCCATGAAGATGTCGGTCACGTCCACGTAGAACGTCGGGATGAAGCCGTGCAGCATCGTGAAGCCGAACTCCCGCACGCGCCGTCCGTAGTGCACGCAGGCCAGCGCGTGCATGAGCTGATGGGTCACCACCGTCAGCCAGAAGAACAGCTTCACCAGGAGGATCGCGACGATCGGGTGACTCGCCAGCCCCGCGGTCACCTCGGCGCTGTTCGCCCAGAGCTCGACGGCGCCGCGGCTGCCCAGCACCACGAGCAGCGCGAGGACGATCACGGCGACGGGCGTGAACAGCAGGAAAGCGCCGTAGCGATACATCAGCTTGAAGACGTCGTGCGACCGGCGGCTCGTGACCGTGAGCTTCTCGAGGGCGTGAAGCACGGCCTCGGCGGCGCGGGCGGCGGGGTTCCGCTGGTTACGGGCCAGCACCTCGCGCAGCTTGGAGGCGGGTCGCATCGTCAGGAGATCCGCCCTCCGGAGCTTCGCGATCAGCTCCGGGATGATGTCGAAATCGAACGCCCCGTAGCGCAGGACGTACGCGGTCCCGATCTCCTGGAGCGAGGCGCGGCCGTCCATCTGCTCCCAGAGGAACTTCTCCGGCTCGGTGATGAGCAGGTACTCCTCGGTGCGACGGTTCTTCAGGACGTACGTGTCCGCCCCGTGTAGCCCCGGGGGCAGCTTGGCCAGCTCGCACTCGTCGGCGGGGATGCGCTGGGGACGACTCTCGAGATAGGCGAAGGTGCTCGGGACTTCCTTCGTCTGGAACCCGGCGCCGTCCTCGGTGCGGACCAGCAGCTCGATCCGCGTCCGCTTGGGCCTGGTATCCCTCGGGTCCGCTCGCTCGCTCACGGCGCGCCGTCGACTAGCCAACTCGGAGGGGGCCTCGACGGCCCCCTCCGAGACCTCCCCCACGAGTAGATTGCTCTGAAAATCACCGATGAAGACGAGCTGGCGCTCATGCGGCCCGTTCGAGGGTGACGAGGTACCCCTGCTTTTCGAGCAGGGCCACGGCCCGGCGGCGGGCGCGATCGGCGTCCCGTCGGTCGTGGTAGTCGAAGCCCAACTCGTGATAGGTGGCCTGCTCCGCGATGACGTGGTAGGCGATCACGAGCAGGGTATGCGCCACGGCGACAATGGCTTTCTTCTGCCCGCGATGGCGGGCGATGCGATAGTAGCGGGCGGCCAGGGCCGTGTCCTTGGTGTGCCGCGCGGCATGCGCGGCCAAGACGAGAGTGCGGCGCAGCCAGCGGTTGCCTTTACGGATGCGGCCGGAGCGATGCTTGCCGGCGCTCTCGTTCTGCCCGGGACCGGCATTGACCAACAGACACTCGAAGCGGTCCTCCAGGACGTAGTACACCGGTTTCCAATACACCCCGGTGCTCTCCATGGCGAGATGCGTCACGCCGTGGGCTTCGAGCCAGTCGCGCAGGGCGAGTAAGTCCGCAGTGGTCGTGCCGAACGTGCCGACGTGCTGCACTCGCTGGCCCTGGGGGCCGGGTACTCGCACACACGTCGCGATACTATCCCGATGGACATCCAACCCGCATGCGCGCTCGATCAGTTGGTCCATACTCGCCTCCTCGGCCTGTGTCGCCGGGGAGCCGCAGGAGCTTCGGTTGGCGCGAGCTTGCTCTTCGTGCTCAGGGGCAACAATGCGGGGTGCCGAAGGGCTCCCACGTCAGATTGCGCCTCGGCCTTGCGGGCACCAATCTGGTTACGACGTTTCCGGCTCCCTGGCGCAGCGCCATGGTAGCCCATTTTCATCCTGCAGGGTGGGCCCTCGGGGCACATGACGGATTGCGCCGGCGAAACCGGCGCTCGTTCGGAACGGGCGACCATTTTCCGACAGGCCCCTACCGGTGCTCCACGTCCAGTCCGGTCGCCTCGAGCCCCCAGCGGGTCACCTCCGCGACGAGATCGGAGGCGTCGCGAAGCCGTTTGAAGGAGACGCGCATCATCTCGAGGAAGAACTTGGCGGCGTCTCGTGGGCTCGACTCGATGAAGCGGTTGAGGTTGTCACGGTGCAGGCCAAGCAGCATCGTGTCCTCCTCCGCCTGGATGGTGGCGGAGCGCTTCTGCTCGTCACCGAACACGCACATCTCGCCGAACACCTCGCCCGCCCCGAGTCGCGAGAGCACCTGCTCGACGCGCCCGGTGACCGGCTTGGAGACCACCACGCTGCCCGAGCGGATCACGAACAGCTCGTCGCCGGGCTCCTCGGCACGGAAGAGCACCTCCCCTTTGCGCAGCCGCCGCTCCTGGAAGCTGGGCCAGAGCGCGACGAGGGTGGACTCGTCCACATCCTTGAACAGGGGGATCTGCCGCAGGAATGCGGCCTCAGGCCGATTCGTCACCGAGCAACGTCCCGCGACGCCGGGCGTCGTGTCCGACCACGGAGCTCAGGTCGCCCAGCGCTTCATCATGACGATCCGCAGCGCGCGGGCGCGTTCGTGCTCGGACCGGTTTCCTGTCCGGCCCACCGCCTGCATGATCGCCGCGTGTTCCTCTTTGCTCAGCTCGTACCCCGCCAGCACTTTGGCCGGATCACGGACCAGCTGGCCGAGAAATTCCTTGTCGATCATCACGCGTCCGACGAGATCCTTGATTCCCGGTCGCTCCATGCCCTCGCTGACCTTTGACTCGCGACTCTGCGGCCTCCTGCAGGCTGCTGACGATTGGCTGCCATCTTCTCACCATCCGCTCACTTTTCCAACCCTTCCCGCGCCGCGGGCCCCCCGGACACCGTGCCGGTATACTGGAGGATGACCGGCCGCGGGCGAAGTTCCGTACGGGCCCGGAAGGCCGGTCGGCGTGCGATGCGCAAACCCGTCACCCTGCTCCTCCTGTGTGTCGTGCTGGGCACCCTGGCGGCCGCGGCCGCGGGAGGGGCTCAGACCGCCGCGGCGCCGACCCCCGACCCCGCGCCGGGCCCCGCGGAGCTGAAACAGCGCGCCGCGCAGGTCGAGGCCGCGATCAGCGAGTACCGCGCGAGCCTCGAGAAGCTCCTGACCATCCACGAGAGAGAGCTGCCAAAACTCGTCCAGCGGCGTGACCAGTGGCGAGATCTGCTGAGCCGGGGGATCATCTCCCGCCGCGAGTTCGAGGCCACCGAGCAGGCGCTCGGCGCCCAGGAGCAGAAGGTGGCCGAGACCAGGCGGGCGATCGACGCGACGGAGCACGCGATGGCCGAGGCCCGGGCGCTCGAGACGCTCGCCGCGCTGCCGCCGTTGCCGCGCGGCGGCCGGGAGGATACCGCGACGCTGGTGCGCTACGTGGGGCCGAGCCCCTGGTCGCTGGAGGCCGCGACGGCGCGGCTCCAGCAGTTCTTCACGGTGCGCTTCGGCCGGGTGCTCCCGATCAGTGCCTTCGGCCAGACAGCCCTGCACGACCGGTGGGGCTTCGATCATCAGGACGCGCTCGACGTCGCGCTCCATCCCGACAGCCCGGAAGGCCGCGCGCTGATGGAGTACCTGATGTCCGCCGGGATCCCCTTCATCGCCTCGCGCGGCGCGGCGCCCGGCTCGTCGTCGGGCGCGCACATCCACGTCGGCCATCCGTCACCCCGGCTGAGCTCCGTACGCTGAGGAACGGCCGCCTCGCGTGCGGCCCGCACGGGCACCGTCGCTGCAGCGCCTCGCCGTCGATCACCGTGAGCCCGCCCGCCGCGATCGCGCGCAGGGACTCCCCGCGGGCGAGCACGGACACGGGATGGCCGGTCGCCGCCAGCTTCGCGGCGATGAGCCCGCCGATGGCGCCGGAGCCGACCACGCAGATGCGGGGCGCGTGCATGCCAGTCACGCGCGCTCCGTCCGCCCTCACCCTGCCCTCCCCCGAGGGGAGAGGGATCCAACCAGCTCAGGGTGAAGGGGGAGTACCTACAGCGTGCCCCAGACCTCGTGGGCCAGGTCCACGCAGAGGGCGAGCTTGGCGCGTTGCTGCTCGACCGAGAGCTCGTTGCCCTCCATGGTCGAGGAGAACCCGCACTGCGGGCTGACGCAGAGCTGGTCGAGCGGGACGTAGCGGCTGGCCTCGTCGAGGCGACGCTTGAGGTCGTTCTTCTGCTCGAGCGCGCCGGTCTTGGTCGTCACCAGCCCCAGGACCACGCGCACATGCCTGGGCACGTGGCGCAGCGGGGAGAAGTCGCCGGAGCGCGCGTCGTCGAACTCCAGGAAGAAGCCGTCGTACGGCATCTGGGTGAACACGACCTCCGCGATCCTGGCGTAGCCGCCCTGCGCGCGCCAGGCCGAACGGAAGTTGCCGCGGCACATGTGGGTACACACGGTGAGATCTCGCGGGCGGTCGCGGAGCGTCGCCTGGATGAGCTTGACCGAGAGCGCCAGCTGCGCGTCGGGATCCTCGCCTTGCGCGCGGCTCTGGGCCCGCATTTCTTCGTCGCACAGATAGGCCAGGCTCACGTCGTCGAGCTGCAGGTAGCGGCAGCCGGCCGCGTAGAGATCGGCGATCTCGGCCCGGTAGGCCGCCGCGGTGTCCTCCACGAACGGCTCGAGATCCGGATAGACCGCCCGGTCGATGTTGGCGCGCCCGACCTGCGAGTACAGCATGCACGGCGACGGCATCGTGAGCTTGGGCGTGCGCCGCGTCACCGAGCCCAGGAACTTGAACGGCTCGACGAAGATGGGCTTCGGCCGGCCGACACGGCTCGTGATCTCGAGATCGGGCCTCGTGAAGAAGAGGTCGCCGCCACGCCCGTGAAACGTGATCGGCAGGACCTTGCCCGCGCTCGACAGACCGCCGAGCTGCAGCAGGAAGTCCATGTGCCACGACTTGCGCCGGATCTCGCCGTCGGTCACGCCCTCGAGGCCGACCTCCTCTTGCAGCCGGACGACGTCGCGGATGGCGGCGTCCTCCGCTGCCGCGAGATCCGCCGCGCCCGCCTCTGCGGACTCCGTCCTGGCTCGCAGCGCCTTCAGCGCCGGCGGGCGCAGCAAACTGCCGACGTGATCGGCGCGGAACGGAGCTCGTGACTCGGCCATGTCGGTCTGGATTATAGACCATTGACTCCGAGCTCACCCGCGCGGTATTCGGACCCATGGAGGAGAGCCGGACGAGAATCGTCGGCTGGAACATCTGCGCGGGCGGCGGCCGACGCTGGGAGGCCTTGGCCGCCCAGCTCGCACGCTGGAGCCCCGATCTCGTGGCGCTCAGTGAGTATCGGGGCACGGTGCCAAGCGGCAGCCTGGGCCGCGCGCTCGCCGACCTGGGCCTGGCGCACCAGCTCAGCACGACCGCCGTGGCCCGGCCCCGCGCCAACCGGCTCCTGGTGGCTTGACGCTCACGATCAGGATCAGCGACCAGACGATCAGCGACAGCAGGCCGTTGACGGTGGCCACGTTCGGGGTGAGCCCGTGCTCGGGCTTGAAGCACTCCCGGAAGGCGTAGAGCGGGCTCGTCCCGATGTCGCCGTACACGACGCCGAGCGCGGCCAGGGACAGCGCGGCGACGCGAGAACGGTCATCACGCTTCACGGACGCACGACCCCGCATGGACAGGCCTCCATCTTCGGGCGATGCCCAACACCGGAGAACGGTACTATCTCATTCTACTGCGTCGGCCCGTGACCAAGACTCGGAACGGCCTCGGCCTCAGCAACCATGCACCGCAGGACCAGGTGACCTTCGTCCCGGCCAATGCCGCGCTCGGCTCGGGGTCAGGCTTTTACTTCTTAACATTTCGACTTCCGCCGCAGCGGTCTGAACGCGAAATGTTAAGAAGTAAAAGCCTGACCCCGTATCTTATTGACGGCGCTGAACAGGGTGGCGGAGGCCATCAACAGCGCCGACAGACCGGCGGAGGCCCCGAGCACGTGCACGAGCGTGCCGACGTGCACCCCCAGCATGGAGACGAGCCCGGCCTGGCGTCCCTGGTCGATGCTGCGGGTGACGATGTAGAGCACGGCCGGGCCGGGCGTGAGCAGCAGCACGAGCGCGGCGGCCACGAAGAGCCCGAGGATCGAGACATCCGGGAGCACGTTCATCGCTGATCAGGTCTCCTCCCCGCCACGAGTGTACCCCCATCGGCCGGACGACAGGGGCGGCCCGCCGACGCCGCGTCAACCGCGACACCTGGCGGCCTGATACACTGTCGCCGGAGCACCTGTCGTGCCATTCATCCCTCCGATGCTCGCGACGCGCCTGACAAACCCTGAACGGCTCGTGGACCCGCGCTACGTCGCGGAGCCGAAGCTCGACGGCCAGCGTGCCCAGCTCCACGTCGAGCGCGGGCGCACGACCGCCTGCTACAGCCGGCCGGGGCTCGACCTGTTGCGCCACGCGGGCATGGCGTGGCTGCGAGGCATCGAGTGGTCCTTCTCTGCCGCCGTCCTCGACGGCGAGGCGTGCGCCGGTGACGGGCACCAGAGCGTCCAGCACGTCTTGACCGAGCGGCAGCGCCCGGACGGCGCCATGGCGCTCGTCCTGTTCGACCTGCTCACCCTCGACGACCGTAGCGTGATGCGGGAGCCCTGGATCGACCGCCGCAAGCGCCTGGAGGACCTGGTGGACCCCGGTCGGACGCCGCGGGTCAGCCTGGTGCCGGTCACCGAGGACGCCGTCCGGCTCTGGCAGACCTGGGTCGGGGAGCTCGCGGGCGAGGGCATCGTGCTGAAGGACCGTCACTCGTTCTATCACCCCGGCGTGCGCTCGCCAGGGTGGCTCAAGGCCAAGCCGACGCTCACGCTGGAAGTCACCGTCACGGGCGGCTCGGCCGAGCGGATCGCGTGGGGCGACTGGGGCGAGGCCGTCAACCTCGAGGTCCGCTACCGGCACCCTCGCGACGCGCGGCAGATCGAGATCCGGCAGGCCGTGCGCGTGCCGCGTGGCCGGCCGTTCGCGCTGCGAGTCGGCGACCGGGCCGCGCTCGTTTGCTGGGGGACGATGCCGAGCGGCATGCTCCGACATCCGCTCTTCCTCCGCTGGCTCTGAGCTCGACCCGGCAACGCCCGCGCCGGCCGCTTGACCTGAGAATTGCCCAATAGTACGTATATACGGACAAATGACACCAGCGGCCGGCGGCGCCAGCAGCGTCTTTCATCAGTCGGTGCCCCTGCATCACCAGATCCAGCGGCTCCTCCGGGCCAAGATCGACGCCGGCGAATGGGAGCCCGGGGAGCAAATCCCCACCGAGATGGCGCTGGTGGACCATTTCCGGGTGAGCCGGGCGACGCTCCGCGAGGCGTTGCGCGTCCTCGAGCGCGACGGGCTGATCGCCCGGCACCGCCGCCGGGGCACCTTCGTGCGGCCGCGCCCGAGTCCGACGGCCGCGCCCCGGACGATCACCAACCTCGTCCTCGGCTACCAGTCCGAGATCCGGGTGGTGAGCGTCGGGCGCGTGTCGGCGCCCGCGCACGTGACCCCGTTCCTCGGCATCGTCCGCGGCCGGCCCGTGCAGCGGTTCGTGCGCGTCGAGGTGGTGGACGGGGCGCCCCTCGCCGTCGTCGTGAACTACATGGCCCCGGAGCTCGGGCGGCGCATCCGCAAGCAGGACCTGGCCCGGTACTCAATGCTGGAGGTGCTCCGCAACAAGCTCCGCATCCGGCTCGGGCCGGTGCGGCAGCAGCTCGAGGCCCGGATGCCCGACGAGGAGGTCGCCGGCCTGCTGGGCATCGATCTCACCCGGCCGGTGCTGCTCCTCCGCTTGCTGGTGTCCGACTCGCGCGGGCGACCCGTCGAGATGGCGGACGCCTTCTATCGCGCCGACCGCTATCGCTACGAGCTGATCCTGCCGCGGGTACCGCGGCGCGCCGCGGCGCGGGGCGGGCGGCGGGCGGTCGCTCTCACCACGCCGGTGCAAAAACCCAACAAACGAACAAGAGGCGCCGACGGGCATGGACCGTTTCGGTGATCCGCGCGAGCGGCGGAAGATCCGCGAGCTCCTGCTCGGCGCGTGAGCAGAGGTCGCGACCAAGACGCCACCCTCACCCCGACCCCGTTCCGAAGAGGAGTCGCAGCATGGAAGAGCCGAGAAAGGATGATTTCGTCGGGCGACACCTGATCGTGGATGCCTCCACATATTCGCGGCGAAACCACCTGCTCCGCTTCCAGCGGTCGATCCCGCGGGCGTGCAACTTCCAGGTCAACGCCCGCTGGGACGTCATCGTGGACGGGCGCGTGGTCGGCGATCTGGACGACGTCGACTTCGACGCGATCTGCGGTCCCGCGCCGACGTCCAGCCGTCCAGCGCTGCCCACCCGCACACCACCCGCGGCAACCCCGGACGGAACGCGGCCCAAGAAGCGGCGGGCCGCCGCGCGGCGCGGCCGCCCGTGAACCTCCTGCGCCCGCTGGACCGCACCCTGACGGTCAACGGCCTGCGCCTGCATCTCCTCGACTGGGGTGGCGAGGGCCGGACGCCACTGCTGCTGCTCCACGGCTTCACCGGAAGCGCGCACGCGTGGGACACGCTCTCGATCGCGCTCCAGCCGCACCACCACGTCTATGCCCTCGACCAGCGCGGCCATGGCGACAGCGATCCCGCCGACCGGTACGACCCGATCGCGGCATCGGCCGATCTCAGCGGCGTCGTCGATCAGCTCGGGCTCGCCTCGTTCGTGCTGGTCGGCCTGTCGATGGGCGGGCGAAACGCGATGTACTTCACGGCCCAGCGGCCCGACCTGGTCCAGCGGTTGGTGATCGTGGACATCGGGCCCGAGATCAGCGCGCGGGCGAGCGCGCCGTCCTCCGGGCCGCCCGAGCCGGAGACGTGGGACAGCGTGGAGCAGGCGGCCCGCCATCTCCATCGCGGGAATCCGTATCCCGGCATCCACTACTACCGCTGGGTCGCGTCGCACACGCTGAAGACGCGCGAGGACGGCGCCCTCGTCTGGCGCTGGCATCCCAGCATCAAGGAGCGCCCGCGCACCGCGGACGTCGACTGGTGGAAGCTGCTGGGCCAGATCCCGGTGCCGACGCTCGTCCTGCGAGGCGCCGAGAGCAACGTGCTCGACCGCGAGGTCGCGGAGCGCATGGCGCGTGAGCTGCCGCAGGGCCGGTTCGTCGAGATCCCGCGCGCCGTCCACACCCTCCACGAGGACAACCCCGAGGCGGTGCTGGAGGCGCTGCGCCAATTTCTCCTTTGGTGACGCGCGCGACAACGGTCTGATTGACCACGCGCGGACGGGCGGCGAGACACTGATCTGCACCCGCCGGGGAGCGGATCGCCTCGGCATCAAGATCACGCCGAGGAAGTGACGGTCGCCTACGGCCGCCGCCTGGACGCGGGACGGAGCACGACGAAGTACTGGTACGGCAGGAACCGGTGCTCGGCGATCAGCCGGAGGCCGGCCCGCGTCGCGTCGCGGAGGAACTCCTCCCGGGCCACTCGATGCTCCACCGGCGGGCCCACCGGGGTCTCCCGCTTCTGGAAATCGATCCCGACCAGGCGCCCGCCCGGCTTCAACGCGCGCATCGCGCGCCGCAGGAACGCGGGCCCATCGGGAAAGTGGTGGTACGTGTCGATGATCAGCACGAGGTCACACACGCCGGCCGGCAGGTAGGGGTCGTCCCCGCGGCTCAGCACCGGCGTCACGTTGCGGGCGCCGCGCTTGTCCAGCCGGTGCCGCAGCCGCTCGAGGTTGCGAGGCTCGGGATCCACCGCGTACACACGGCCGCGCGGGCCCACCGCCCGGGCCAGCGGGATCGTGAAGTAGCCCGGCCCCGCCCCGATGTCGGCCACGACCGCCCGCAGTCGCACGCCGAGGGCGCGCAGCACACGGACTGGTCGCTGCCAGCGGTCCCGCGCCGGATCGAGCATGCGGCCGACGAACGCCTCGTGATCCTGGGGACCGAAGCGATCGTGCCGGTGCTCGCTCCGGCGTGGCCGAGCACCGTTCTTCTGCGTCGTCTTGGCTGTCCGTCTCTTCGGCATCGCGCGGCTCCAGGGTGAAAGGGGTCAGCCCCCCGACGCGCGGACCAGGTGCGCGCGGCCCCGCAGCAGGTCGTCCGGCGAGCCGAAGGCCAGCATGTAGTGGCCGCGGTAGCCGGCGTCCTCGAGGCGGCGGAACATTCGAGCGAAGTCGATCGTGCCCTCGCCGGGACGCAGGTGCTCCTCCGGTGTCCTGTGATCCATCCGTCCTGCTTACTGGAAAATGCCCGGCCGGGCAAGCGTGGGCCCGCGGGGGGGCCGTGCTAGACTGGGGCCCCGATGCCGGCTGACGGATCCGTGGCACGTCTGGCGGTGGCGTGTCTTCTGAGCGGCGCGGGAATCCTCGGCGTCGCGCACGTCGCCCTTCTCCCGCCGTGGGAGGGCTTCGACGAAGAGGCGCACTACTCCTCCCTGCAGCAGCTGGCCGATACGAACGAGCTGCCTCGACTCGGCCGAGCGCGCATCTCGCAGGATGTGCAGAGCTATGCGGTGTCGGCGCCGGTCCGCTACGGTAACACGGCGGGAAACGAGTCGATGGGGCGCTTCACGTACCGATCGTTCTTCGAGGCGCCGGACGATGTCGTCGCGCGCGGCCGCGCCGTCGTTCACGACCCGCCGTCAACGGCCCGGCGGTACCGCGCGGGGACGCGGGGGAACTGGGAAGCGCAGCACCCCCCGCTCTACTACGCGGTCCTCTCGCCGGTGTACGCGCTCACGCGCGAGCTGAGCTGGGGTGCCCAGCTCTTCATCTTGCGACTCGTGTCGTATCTCTTCGCGTGGCTCGCGCTGGTGCTGGGCGTCTATACCTGCGCCAAGCTGATCCCGGCCGGGTCCGGGAGCGCCCCGTACCGCGACTGGCTCGTGCTCGGTGTGGCCGCCTGGCCCGTCATCTTCCCGGGGTGGTTTCCGGAGATGGCGAGGCTCGGCAACGACTCGCTGAGCGCGCTGATCGCGGCGGCCGTGTGGTGGAGCACGGTCCGCGCCCTCGAGCAGGGGCCGAGCGTCCGGTACGCGGCCGCGGCCGGCGTGCTCCTGGGGCTCGGCTGGTTGACCAAGGCCTTCTTCGTTCCGCTCACGGTCGGCCTCGGGGCGTTCTGGTGCGTCCGCCAGTGGCGGATGGGCGGACGCCGCGCGCTGGTCCCGCTGGTGCCGCCGTCGCTCCTCGCGGCGGCGCTGATCGCGGCGATCTCGGGCTGGTGGTACATCGGCAACTGGCGGGAGCACGGTGTGCCGCTCGGGTCGATCGAACTCATCCGGCTGAACGAGGCCGGCGGCCTGGTGAGCGGGCTCGAGCAGCACTTCACCCTCGCTGCGCTCCTCCGCTTCGGCGCCACCTTCGTCACCCGCCTGGCGTGGCCGAGCACCTGGTCGCTGGCGCGGCCACCGTATGTCTATCTGGTGCCGCTCGGGCTGCTCGTGCTGGTCGCGGCCGGCGCCTATGTGTCCACCCTGCGCCGGTTCCGTCTGACCGGTCTCGAGTCCCTCCCCGCCTGGCTGGTCACGCCCATCCTGCTCGGCTTCGGCTACCACATGCTGGTGCTCATCGCGCTGACGGGAGAGGGCAGCGGCTTCGGCGGCTACTATCTCCACCTTCTGGTCGCGCCGCTGGGCGTCGCGCTCGGCCTGGGCGCGGGCGGCTCGTGGCCTCACCCGCGGGCCCGCGTCCTCTGGACGATCCTGACGCTCTACGCGATCGTGTTCGCGATCGTCATCTCCTGGGCCCAGGTCCTGCTCTTCGCAGGCGTCCTGTGGAGGTCGCCGACCAGGTTCTATCAGCTGCCGCCCGGCCTGCCCCCGCACCTCGGCCTTCCCGAAGCGCTCGGCCGCTTGGCCGTCGTGGCCTATCCGGTGACCGGCGCCATCAGCTGGGTCATCGGCGGAAGCCTGCTCGTGCTGGGCATCGTCGCCGCGTGGAGAACCGCGCGCGTTCTCCCGGCGATCAGCTCCCGCCTCCAGGGCGGCCACGCCGCGGCAGCCTGCCCTCACGGATCGGGCAGTGGATCGTAGCGCCAACCCAGAAAGGTGCGGCGTGGCTGTTGTTGGGGTGCTCCAGCGGGTCTGTCCAGCAGCGACGGGCGCATCCCCTCTGGCCAATACGCTGTCTCGACCACCTCCCATCCATCCATACCGGTCGCCTTCAGCAGAAACTCTCTCATCTCCATCGCGGCCTGGGACTCGGACGAGGCTCCGCCGGCAGCGGAGATACGCTGGATTTCGCGCCCGCTCGCTACGTGCCTCGCCTTCACACACCAGTACATTGCCACGTCACTCCGACCTGAGGGATTGACGACCGGCACCGGGCGAGCGCATGGACATGATCATCTGCCTACAGCGCAGGCGATGGAACGTCTATTGTCCTTAGGTCGCATGCCCATAAGGGCACTGACCAGATTGCAGTGACGATAGGGGACGGTCCAACGCAGAGGACCTGCGGGGCGCGATGACGTAGTCGCGCCGAGTCTCCGGACTCGCGCGATATCGCGGAGCCGAAGCTCGACGGCCAGCGCGCTCAGCTCCCACGTCGAGCACGGCCGCACCATCGCCTGCCACAGCCAGCCCGGCCTTGACGTGCTGCGGCATCCAGGCGTGGCCTGGCTGCGGGCGATCGCCTGGCCCACTCAGCCTGCCGTGTGCGACGGCGAGGCCTTCACGGGGGACGGCCACGAGGGCATTCAGGACGTCTTCACGCAGCGCCAGCGGCCCGACAGCGCGATGGCGGTGATGCTCTTCGACCTCTGAGCGCGTTCATCCACCGGCGCACCGGCAGATCTCGTAGTGCCAGCGCCAGGAGCCACACCGCTTGCAACGTCGCCGCGAAATCATAGTCGCGCTCCCGCTTGAACCGGGCGACGCCAACACCAACCAGCAGCTATCGGCCGACAGGTCGGCGCGAAGGACATCGCCCACATTTCATTTGGGACACGGGTGCAACGACGGTGCCACCGGCGTGGAGGTCGGAGGCTATGCCAACTACACAGAATTGGCGTGTCTAGCTCCAATCGACTGGGTGAAGGTCGAGAGTGAGCGACGGCTCGCTGACGTTCCCTCACGGAAATTTGACGCGATTCTGTGACGGAATGTCGCACCCGGTGCTGGCCGGTGTAGCTGGCCGGTCGTCCAATGGCCGCACGCAGGAGCGCGCGCCCGGTGTCGAACAGAGATCCCCGCGGTCACCGAGATCAGCTCATCCGGCTCTCGACGAACACGTTGTTGGGCAACTTGGAGGTGAGAGGCTCGCCGGCCTAGTTCCCGCGCATCGTGTTGGGTAGCCAGACGGCGAGTTGGGGGAAGGCGATGACGAGGACGATGCCGAGCATCATGATGACGAAGAACGGCGTCACGCCCAGGTAGACGTCCATGATCGTCCCGCGCGTCCCCGTGTCCCCGGGTTTGCGGAAGGCCTGGATCACGTAGAGGTTCAGGCCTTCCGGGGGCGAGATGAGCGCCGCCTCCGTCAGCATCACCGCGATCACCCCGAACCAGACCAGGTCGATGTTCTGCGCCTTCAGCATGGGCAGGATCACCGGAATGGTCGTCACCATCATCGCGAAGCCGTCCATGAAGGTGCCGAGCACCAGGTACAGGGCGACGAGCACGCCGATGGTGGCCAGCGGCGTGAGGTCCATGGCCGCCACCGCCTTGGAGATCGCAAACGGGATGCCGAGGATGGCGAAGGTCGAGTTGAGGATGAAGGCGCCGGTGAGGATGAGCATCACGACGGCCGTGCTGCGGGCGGTGGAGAGAAAGACGCCCCGCAGCATGGCGCGGTTGACCCGACGGGCGATGAGGGCCAGGACGAAGGCGCCGCTCACGCCGAAGGCCGCCGACTCGGTCGGCGTGGCGATGCCGAGGTAGATCGTTCCCAGAACGAGGAAGATCAGGACGAACGTCGGCAGCAGATCGAACAGGCCGCGCAGCATCACCGGCCAGGGCGCGGCGGGCTCTCGCGGCGCCCACTGGGGCCGGACCAGGGCCACGACGAAGATGAACAGCATGAAGAGCAGCGAGACGAGGATGCCGGGCACGATGCCGGCGATGTAGAGCCGGCCGATGGACACTTCCATGAGCACGCCGTAGACGATGAAGGCGATGCCGGGCGGGATCAGGTTGCCGAGCGCCCCGCCGCCCGCGAGCGAGCCCAGCACCAGGCGCTCGTTGTAGCCGCGCGTGCGGAAGGCGGGCAGCGCCACCGACCCGATGGTGGCCGCGGTGGCCACGCTCGAACCCGACACCGCCGAGAACGTCGCGCAGGCCGCGATATTGCTGTGGAGCAGGCCGCCCGGGATGGGGCTCAGCCAGTGCGCGAGCACGCGGTACATCCGGTCGGACTCCCCGGATCGCAGGAGCAGCTCGC
>Ga0187892_10003719_pt1 | contig 27226 bp, 28 predicted proteins | sample MA1701073metaG_FD_139345 | JGI IMG/M metagenome (GOLD analysis project Ga0187892, IMG submission 139345) | Bio-ooze microbial communities from a basaltic lava cave in the Kipuka Kanohina Cave System on the Island of Hawaii, USA - MA170107-3 metaG ... | reverse complement strand
GGTGTACGCCTGGCCGGATGCGCTCAAGAAGGCTCGAGCGGCGGACCGCGTGCTGCGGCAGCGCGTGCGCGACCTGGGGCTCGAGTTCGAGGAGATCCTCACGGAGTTCGTCGGGGTGGATGCTACGCACGGTCCACTTGGGCGGCGCCAGGTCGACCCGGCCGCGATCCCGGAGGTGCAGCTGCGGGTGGGCGTTCGCGCTCGGGAGCGGGCGCCGGTGGAGCGGTTCACCCGGGAGCTCGCGCCCCTCATTCTGAACGGACCGCCGAGTGTCACCGGGTTCGCGGGCGGGCGTCCGAAGCCCGAGGAGATCGTCGCGTATTGGCCGGCGCTGCTCGACAAGACTCAGGTCCAGGCGTGCGTCGATCTCGTCGACGTGTGACGCGGGGCCGCGCCCCGCGGCGCATCCCGCTGGTGACGCTCGCTCACGCCCGCTCCGGCGACAAGGGCGATACCGCGAACGTCGGCCTGATCGCGCGCCGGCCGGCGGACTACCGCGTGCTGGTCCGGGAAGTGACGGCCGCCCGGGTCGCTCGGCACTTCAAGGGCATGATCTCGGGACCGGTGGAGCGATTCGAGCTTCCCAACCTGCACGCGCTCAACTTTCTGTTGCACGGCGCCCTGGACGGAGGGGGGACGATTTCGCTCAAGACGGACGCCCAGGGGAAGGTGTTTTCCACCGCGTTGCTCCGAATGGAAATCCCGGTGCGCCGGTGAGCGAGCGCGTCCGCATCACCCAGGACGGCGGCGTGCTCACGGGCACCCTCAATCGTCCGGAGAAGAAGAACGCGATCGATCGCGCGATGATCGACGGGCTCTACGAGCTGCTGGAGCGGTCGGAACTGGACGCGACCGTCCGCATCGTCGCCGTGCGAGGGGCGGGCAAGGACTTCTGCGCCGGCATGGATCTCGAGGAGTTGCTCGCCTCGGCCGGGCGCAGCACCGAAGAGAATCGCGAGGCCGCGCTGCGGTTCGGCGGACTCTTCTCCCGCATGCGCGCGCTTCCCAAACCGGTCGTGGGCCTCGTGCAGGGACGGGCGCTTGCCGGCGGATGCGGACTCGCCACCGGCTGCGATCTGGTGCTGGCGGCGGCCTCGGCGCAGTTCGGCTACCCGGAAGTGCAGCGCGGCTTCGTGCCGGCGCTGGTGATGAACATGCTGCGGCGCGCGGTAGGTGAGAAGCTCGCGTTCGATCTCGCGGCCACTGGACGTCTCGTGACTGCTGCCGAGGCCGAGCGGATGGGACTCGTGTCTCGGGTGTTCAAGGACGAGGACTTCGATCAGCAGACCGCGGCCGTCCTCACGCACCTGGCGGGGTTGAGCGCCACCGCCCTCGCGCTCACCAAACAACAGTTCTACGCTCTCGAGGGGGTGTCGTTCGCGGACGGGATTCGTCTGTCGGCGGACGTCAACGCCGTGAGCCGGACCACCCCCGATTTCCGGGCGGCGATCGCGGCCTTCCTGAAGCGCTGACGGTGCGGCTACCGTCGCCGTTGGAGCTCAAGGCGTGGTTGGGGGGGATGGGGCTGGGTGTCGTGCTCCTCGGGATTGCCTTGGGGCAGCGGTGGTTGGTGTGGGTGGCGTTGGTCCTGCTCACAGCCGCCTTCCTGCTCCGGTACGCCACGCGACGCCGCCCCGACCACTAACCGGCTCCACCCCAGCCTTGCCCGGCGCGTACCTTGCGGCAGTTTCAGGTCGACGGGACTCCTGGCGCCGGGAGCCCAGTCACCTGGAGGGGGTATGCCGACGGCTGTGCTCGTCACTGGGGCGGTAGCGGATGCGGAGCGGATCCGCATCGAAGCCGAGGCCGCGCAACAGGCGCTGCGCGGCGCCCAGTTTGGACTCGCACTCGATGAGGCGCTGCGCATCATGAAGATCGCGGCGACGCAAGCCGAAGGCCTTCGCAAGGTCAACGATGCGATCCGCGAAGGAGAAGACAGCTTCTTCCGCTACCGGCTGATCGAGATGGGTCCTGTCGAGCAGCGCCACCGGGTCCACGACGACGAGCGGCATCGACGCCGTGCTGCAGGCGGCACTCGCCAAACAGCTCCGTGGCGATGGCCACACCCCGCTGCTCGTACCGGTGCGCAAGCGGCAGCGTCGGGTGAGCCCCCGGGAGGCGTAAGAGGGTATTACCTTCGCCACATGCCTCGCTTCCATCGAGGGTCACTATGGCGGGCCTGAACACGTTCATGTACGATCCGCGCCTCGTGCAACCGATGCGCGACGAGCTGACGCAAATGGGTTTCGAGGAGTTGCGCACGCCCGAAGCCGTTGACGGCGCCCTTGCCGCCGAAACCGCCCCTACGCTGGTCGTGGTCAATTCGGTCTGCGGCTGCGCCGCGCGCTACGCTCGGCCGGCCGTGGCCATCGCGCTGCACCACGCGAAACGACCGGCACGCCTCGTCACGGTGTTCGCCGGTCAGGATGCCGCGGCGACGGCGCGCGCGCGGGAGTACTTCACCGGATACCCTCCGTCCTCGCCGCAGATGGGACTGCTCAAGGACGGCGCGCTGGTCTACATGCTGGAGCGCCGCAACATCGAGGGCCGGCCCGCCGCGGACATCGCCGCGGACCTGGTGGCCGCGTTTGAGCGATTCTGCTGAAGAGCGGCCCGTGCCGGACGACGTCCTGAAACGGCTGATCGTTGTCGGCGACCGCGTGCTGATCACCCCCGAGGAGGGGGAGGAGCGCACCAACGTCGGCCTGTACCTCCCGGCGACGGCGCTCGAGTCTCGGCAGGTGCAGGGCGGCAAGATCATCGCCACCGGGCCGGGGACCCCGATGACCGAGCCGGCGAGCATGGACGACGAGCCGTGGAAGATCCGGCTCCCGGACGTGAAATACCTGCCGATGCAGGCCCAGGTGGGCGACTACGCGTTGTTCTTTCGCAAAGCCGCCGTCGAGCTCACCTTCGAAGGCAAGACCTACCTGGTCGTTCCCCAGGCGGCGATTCTCGTGCTGGTGCGCCGCGAGGTGCCCGAGCCGGAATAAAGCGATCCTCGTCGCATGAAAACGACCCCGGTTTTTTCGCCGGGGTCGTTTTCTTTGTGGACCGTGAGCACACTCTATCAGGCCCGGACGGTGCTCGCGGAGCGGTTCGGGTATCACCACTTCCGCGCGGCGCAGCTCCGCGTATTGGGGCCGCTGCTCAAAGGCCGGCACGTGCTCGGGGTGCTCCCGACCGGCGCGGGGAAGTCCCTCTGCTACCAGGTCCCGGCGCTGTTGAACGAGGGGATGACGGTCGTCGTGTCGCCGCTGATCTCCCTGATGCAGGACCAGGTCGCGGCGCTGCGGCGACGCGGCATCGCGGCCGCCTACCTGAACAGCGCGCTGTCGGCCACGGATCAGCGCACCATCCTGAATCTCGCGCTCAGCGGCCAGGCGCGCCTTCTGTACTGCGCGCCGGAACGGCTCGTCACGCTGTCTCGGCTCGTGCGGGATGCCGCGGTCAATGTCCCGCTGCTCGCGGTGGACGAAGCGCACTGCATCGTCGAATGGGGCAACACGTTCCGACCCATCTACCGGCAGCTGGGAGAGTTTCGCTACCACCTGCGCGAGCCGCGCACCCTCGCCTTGACGGGGAGTGCCACCCCCGCGGCGCAGCGGGAGATCCTCGACGTGCTGCGAATTCCGCGCGCCGAAGTCGTGACCGCTTCGTTCGACCGCCCCAACCTGCGGTTTCGGGTGGAGCGGGTGCGCGACGATCGCGATCGCTTTGCCCGGCTCGTCCGGGCGCTCGAAGAGACCGCCGGTCAGGCGATCGTCTACACGCCGACTCGCCGCATCACCGAGCTCGTCACCCGGGCGCTGCGATTTCGAGGCTACCTCGCCGCGCCTTATCACGCCGGCCTCGATGCCGAGATCCGACGGCCCGTGTTGGGGGCATTTCAGAAAGACAAGGCACCGGTGATCGTGGCCACCAGCGCGTTCGGCATGGGCATCGACAAGCCCGACGTTCGGCTGGTGCTGCACTGGGGTCCTCCGCGCACGCTCGAGGCCTATTACCAGGAGGCGGGACGCGCGGGGCGCGACGGTCGCGTGGCGCAATGCCGCATGCTGTGGCGCTCGGAGGACCTCCAGTGGGGGGACATGACGCCCGAGATGAAGCGGTATGTGCACGGGCGGAAATGCCGCCGCGGGATGTTGCTGGCGCATTTCGGCGAGCAGCTTCGCAGCTGTCATGGCTGTGACGTGTGCGGGTAGGCTGTGGGGTTGGCGGAGGGCCACGGTCGCTGGGGTATATTGCCACGTTATGCACGACTCGCTCTACTTCACCGAGCACCACCACCAGGTGCGCGACATGGTCCGCGATTTTGCGCGCACGGTGGTGAAACCCACGGCTCGCCGCTACGACCTCGCCTCGGAGTTTCCCTGGGAAAACGTGCGCCAGATGGCGGACCTGGGCCTGCTCGGCATTCCGTGGCCCGAAGCGCTCGGTGGAGCCGGGATGGATTACCTGTCCTACATGATCGTGATCGAGGAGCTCGCCAGGATCGACGCGAGTCATGCCATCACCGTCAGCGCCCACACGACGCTCGGCACCTCGCCCATCATGGACTTCGGAACCGACGAGCAGCGGCGTCGCTTCGTCCCGCTATTGGCTGCGGGAAGGGTGCTGGGCGGATTCGGGTTGACCGAACCCGGGGCAGGCTCGGACGCGGGCGGCACCAGGACCGTCGCCCTCGACAAGGGCGATCATTACGTCCTCAACGGCTCGAAGATCTTCATTACCCACGCCGGCGTGGGGGAGATCTTCGTCGTGACCGCTCGAACCGATCCACGAGCGGGGAAGACCCAGGGCATCACGTCGTTCGTCGTCACCAAAGACACCACCGACTTGGAGCAGGCCGAACGCGTCGGAATGGGGCACGCGCCGGATCTGGCCAAGACACCGGGCGTGGCTGCCGCCAAAAAGGAAGACAAGTTGGGGTGGCGGGCCTCGGACACGCGCGAGCTGGTGTTCACCGACGCCATCGTACCCAAGGAGAACGTGCTCGGGCCGCTCGGCAATGGGTTTCGCCAGATGCTGCAGACGCTGGACGGCGGGCGGATCGGCCTGGCGGCGCTGTCCCTGGGCATCGCGGCCGGTGCCCTGGAGGAATGCCTCGCCTACACCGGTCAACGCAAGCAATTCGGGCGCGCGATCGCGAGCTTCCAGGGTGTCCACTTCGCCCTCGCCGACATGGCGACCGAGATCGAGGCCGCGACGCATCTCGTCTATCACGCCGCGTGGCTCAAGCAGCATGGGCAGCCGTACAAAAAGGAAGCGGCGATGGCCAAGCTGTTCGCTTCGGAGCTGGCCATGCGGGCGACCACCAAGGCGGTCCAGCTGCACGGCGGCTATGGCTACACCACGGACTACCCGGTGGAGCGCATGATGCGCGATGCCAAAATCTGTGAAATCGGAGAAGGGACGAGCGAGATTCAGCGCATCGTCATCGCGCGACAGCTGTTGGGCGGCCTGATCGACTGAGGGGCGCCGGGCTAGATCTCCGGCGGGCGGTAGGGTGCGGGATCCTCGGTTTTTTCCTCGGGGTGCGCGACGCGCCGGTGCAAGTGCTCGAGCAGCTCCAGTTGTCGCTGCTGCAGGTGCCACAGCTCGTGCCATTGGCGGTTGCGTAATCCGTCCAGCTTGTCGTGGAGATCGCGGATTTCCATTTCGGCCATCAGGTTGATCTGGTAGTCCTGATTGGCCTGCAGGCGATCCTTCTCCGCCTGGCGGTTCTGGCTCATCATGATGACGGGGGCCTGCAGGGCCGCGATGGTCGAGAGCACCAGATTGAGGAGAATGAAAGGATAGGGGTCGAACGGGCGTCGCACCAGGAGCCAGGTGTTGATGCCCATCCAGGTGAGCAGCACGCCGCCGAAGAGCATGATGAACGTCCAGCTGCCTCCGAAATGCGCCACCTTGTCGGCGATGTGCTCTCCCACGGTCATATGCGCCTCGTACTCCTGATCCACCAGACGGGCGATCTGGCCGCGGCGGGCGATCTTGGTGACGACCGTCCGTTCCATCTCCGAGATCTTGTCGTACTCCTGCTCCAGATAGGACAACAGCTTCTTGGCGCGGTATTCGTCGTGGCAATGCGCGCAAATGCCACGGGTGCCGGGCCATTCCGGTCGCTCCCGCTTGATCAGGTCGTAGAGCGGCAATTCCATTTTCTGGGCCGAGAAGAGCGTGCGGGCCTCGACCAGGGTCTGGCAGAGCGAGCAGGGCACCTTGGCCATCGGGATCTCCGCTAGGGGAGCTGAGGATGGAGGTCGAGCGCGCGCACGAGGAACGCCCACCGATCCGCCGCTTCCTCGATGAGCTTGGTGGTGGGCTTTCCCGCGCCGTGCCCGGCCTTGGTCTCGATCCGGATCAACACCGGGCGCGCGCCGGCCTGCGCGGCCTGGAGGGCGGCCGCAAACTTGAACGAATGCCCGGGGACCACGCGATCGTCGTGATCGGCGGTCGTGACGAGCGTCGCCGGGTAGGAGACCCCCGGCGTGATGCGGTGCAGGGGAGAGTAGGCATGCAGGTACGGGAACTGCCCGGCGCTGTCGGCCGAGCCGTACTCGGGGACCCAGGCCCACCCGATGGTGAACTTGTGAAACCGCAGCATGTCCATGACCCCGACCGCCGGCAGCGCGGCGCCGAACAGGTCCGGGCGCTGGGTGATGGCGGCCCCGACCAGCAGCCCGCCGTTCGATCCGCCGCCGATCGCCAGCTTCGGGGTGGTGGTATAGCGCTCCGCGATCAGGTATTCGGCGGCGGCGATAAAGTCGTCGAACACATTCTGCTTCTTCTCGTGCATGCCGGCTTCGTGCCAGGCTTCGCCGTATTCGCCGCCGCCGCGCAGATTGGGGACCGCGAAGATCCCGCCCATCTCCAGCCAGATCAGCACGCTGGACGAGAACGCCGGTGTGAGACTGATGTTGAAACCGCCGTATCCATACAGGTAAGTCGGATGCGAGCCATCCTTGACGAGGTCCCGCCGGTGCGTGATGAACATCGGCACCCGGGTCCCATCCTTGCTCCGATAGAACACCTGCTCGGTGATATAGGGACCGGCGTCGAACGCCAGTTGCGGGGCTTGGAACACCGCGGTGGCACCCGCGGTGAAGTCGTGGCGGTAGATCGTGGTGGGCGCCAGGTATGAGGTGAAGGAGAAGAACAGCTCGGTGTCCTGTGCGGACTCCGCCGAGAGATCGGCGACGCTGCCGAGGGCCGGCAGGGGGATCGCTCCCCGCGGCGTGCCGTCTTGGGCGAAGAGCAGCAGCCGGGAATGGGCGTCGTGCAGGTAGGTGGTGACGAAGGTCCCGTGCACGAGCACGACGCTCTCGAGCACGTCCTCCGCCTGGGGAATGATCTCGCGCCAGTGCGCCCGTTCGGGATGGCGAATGTCGATGGCGATCAGTCGACCCCGCGGCGCGTCGAGATCGGTGCGAAAGTAGAACACCGGGCCGTCGTTGCTCACAAACCCGTAACTCGCGTCGAACGCATCCAGCAGCCGGACCGGAGCGGCGCCCAGGTCCGGGTGCGCCGGGTCCTGGAGGTCGGCGTAATACACGCGGTTCCGGCGGTCCGTCCCGAGCCAGAGATTCAGGATGAGGTAGCGACCGTCTTCCGTGACGTCCGCGCCGACGCCCCAGTCGGGCTGATCGAGTCGCTCGAACACCAGGCGATCCGCGCCCTGATCGGTGCCGATCCGGTGGTAGTAGAGCTTGTGAAACCGGTTGACGGCGAGGAGCGGGTTCTCGTTCGCCGGTGTGGGATAGCGGCTGTAGAAAAACCCGGCGTGATCGTGGGTCCAGGCGAGGCCCGAGAACTTCACCCACCGGACCAAGTCCGGCAGGTCGCGGCCACCGGCGACGTCACGCACGCGCACCTCGTTCCAGTCCGAGCCGCTGACCGCGGTCGCGTATGCCAGGTAGCGCGCGTCCTCCGACAGATCGAGCGTCGACAGCGCCACGGTGCCGTCGGCCGACAGGGTATTGGGATCGAGCAGGACGACGGGATCGGCCATGCGCGTCGCCTGGCGATACAGCACCGCCTGGTTCTGCAGGCCGTCGTTCTTGTAGTAGAAGTACGTGCCGTGCTTCTTGAATGGCGTCCCGAAGCGCGGATAGTCCCACAGCGTCGTCAGCCGCCGCCGGATCGCGTCGCGCGCCGGGATCGTGGCCAGGTAGGAAAACGTGAGCGCGTTCTCCGCCGCGATCCAGGCGCGGGTCTCCGGGGCGTCGACGTCCTCGAGCCAGCGAAACGGATCGGGGACCGGCGTGCCGAAGTAGTCGTCCACCTCGGTTCCGCGGCGGGCTTCCGGATAGCGCAGCTGTTGAGCGGCGGCGGCGTGATTCGATCCGAGCAGGGTGGCAGAGACAATCAGCATGAGGGCCAGCGAAGTGGGGGTCACGGGGAGCTCCGAGCTGCGGGGCACGGCCCTAAGTTACGGTGCATTGACCTAAGTCACAAGCAGCATTAGCTTTACGGCATGTACCGGATGGCCGCGTTACTCGAATCGCTGCTTCCCTCCCGCACGGGCGGAGCGCGCCATCCCGGTCGGGTTCCCAACGGCACAAGCGATTGCTGGCACACTCACGGGATCCCTCGCGGCTGTTGGCCGCGCGGGATCGAGGGTTCTTGCTTTGAAGCGCGAGATTTTGATCAGTGGAAGCCCGCGGGAAACCCGCGTGGCGATCCTGGAGGACGACCGCCTTGTTGAACTCCTCGTCGATCGACCGGATGCCCGGCGCACCGTAGGCGACATCTACCTCGGACGGGTGGAGGCGGTGCTCCCCGGGATTCAGGCCGCCTTCGTGGATATCGGGGCAGAGAAGAGTGCGTTCCTGCACGCCTCCGATCTGGTCGAAGACGAAGACGAAGACGAGCCGTCCGAGGCGGAGGATGACCTCGATGACAACGGCAACGGCAATGGCGCCGCGGCAGCGCGCGGGCGCAACCGTCGCCGCCTTCCCAACGTCGCCGACGAGTTGAAACGCGGCGAAACCAAGCTGGTGCAGGTCATCAAGGAGTCGATCAGCTCCAAGGGACCGCGCGTGACGGCGCAGGTCTCCCTCGCCGGCCGCTTCCTGGTCTTCATGCCGTTCGCCTCCAAAGTGGGTGTCTCCCGCAAGATCGAGGGCCGCGACCAGCGGGCGCGGCTGCGCGAGATGGTGAGCCGGCTCGTTCCCAAGGACGAGGGGGGCTGGATCATCCGCACGGTCGCCGACGACCTCACGGAGGACAAGTGCAAGCGGGAGATCAACCACCTGCTCGGCACCTGGAACAAGATCCGGAGCAAGTCGGGATCGGCCCGCGCGCCCGCCCTGTTGCAGCGGGAGACGAGTCTCACCCGCGGCATCGTGCGTGATCTCTTCAGCGACAAGGTCGATTCGTTGCTCGTGGAGTCCCGGCAGCTGCACGGCGAGATCCAGCAGTACCTGAAGCAGATCGATCCGGAGCTGTTGGAGCGGGTGAAGCTGTACCGGGACGAAACGCCGCTCTTCGACCAGTATGACATCGAAGCCGAGATCCGCGGTCTGTTTCAGCAGCGCGTGGAGCTGCCGACCGGCGGATATCTCATCATCCAGCCGACCGAAGCGTTGACGTCGATCGACGTGAACACCGGCCGCTACACCGGCAAGAAGGATCCCGAAAGCACGATCCTGCGCACCAACCTGGAGGCGGCGCGCGAGGTGGCGCGCCAGCTGCGGCTCCGGGACATCGGCGGCATCATCGTCGTCGATTTCATCGACATGGAAACCCGCGGCAACCGCGACCGCGTGCTTCAGGAGCTGCGAACGCACCTGGGCCGGGATCGGGCCCGCACCCGGGCGTTCGCCGTGAGCGAGCTCGGCCTGATCGAGATGACCCGGCAGCGCGTGCGGCCGTCGCTGCTGCAATCGATGACCGCGGCGTGTCCGACCTGTTCCGGCACCGGCCGCGTATTCCGTCCGGAGGTCGTGGTGCGTCGCATGGAGCGCTCGCTCCGGCGGGCGGGTGCCGATCACAAGGAAAAACAGCTCGCCGTGCGGCTGCACCCTGAAGTGGCGCTCTATCTCGTCGAGCAGGAGCCTAACTTCTTGCGACAGCTGGAGAAGCAAACCGGTCTCACGCTGGAGGTGCGCGACGACCCGATGATGCGCCTGGACGAGTTCCGCCTGATGGCGCGGCCCGCGGGCCGGGATGTGACGGAGCAGTACGCTGTAGCCTAAGAGGGACGGGGGACGGGGGACGGGGGATGGGTGGACTCCTCCTGCGTCCCGCATCCCTCATCCCTTGTTGTCAGCGACTTGACCGAACTCCAAGTCGCGATTAGAGTTCCCGCCCTATGTCCTATGCGATTTTTGTGACCGGCGGCAAGCAGTTCCGGGCCGAGCCGGGCAGGACGATTCAGGTTCCGTCGCTCCCGGCCGAGCCGGGGGCCAAGGTGACCTTCGACCGCGTCTTGCTCACGAGCGATGGCAAAAAGGTCCACACGGGCGAGCCACTCGTGAAAGGTGCCAAGGTCACGGGCGAGGTCGTCCGCCACGGGAAGGGTGAGAAGATCCGCATCTATCGATTCGCCCGCCGCGCGGGGTACCGCCGGCACGCCGGGCACCGGCAGCCGTTCACCGAGGTCAAGATCGCCGACGTGACGGTCGGCTGAGGGTCGTATGGCGCACAAGAAGGGTGTCGGCTCCTCTCGCAACGGGCGCGATTCCGGTCCCAAGTACCTCGGCGTGAAGCGGTTCGGCGGGGAGTTCGTCACCGCCGGGAGCATCATCGTCATGCAGCGCGGGACCAAATTCCATCCCGGCGTCAACGTGCGCCGCGCCTCGAACGACTCGCTGTTCAGCGTCGTCGACGGGCACGTGAAGTTCGAGCACAAGAACAAGAAGCGGTACAAGGTGAGCGTGTATCCAAAAGGCTGACTGGAGCCTGGAGAGGGCGGCAACAGGCGGGAGAGGGAGCCCTCTCCCGCCTGTTTTCACTTCTCCCGCCTAGTAGGTAGGAGGAAGAGTGCGGTAGCGACGCAGTAACTCTGCTTGTCTGCTTGTCAGCGGAATCTCTCGTCCGCGTATGTACACGTGCTCCACGGCGGTGCTGAACTCGAACGGGTCGCCACTCCACACCACCACGTTGGCGACCTTGCCGGGCTCGAGTGAGCCGTACCGGCTCGCCACGCCGAACACTTCGGCGGGGGACAGGGTGATGGCCCGCAGCGCCTGGTCCCAGGTCATCCCGTAGGACACCGCGTTGCCCGCCTGCTGGCGCAGGTTGCGGGAGTTGTGCGTATCGGTCTCGAGCAGCACGACCTTCACGCCCGCCCTCGCGAGCACGGCCGCGTTCTCGTAGCGGACGCCGAGCGCGTCGTAGGACGGAACGTTGTCGAGCGGCTGGACCAGCACCGGCACCCCGGCGCTCGCAATGATCGGCGCCAGCTGCCACGCCTCCTGCGCGCCGGCCAGCACCAGGCGCAGCTTGAACTCGCGCGCGATCCGCAGGGCGGTCTCGATATCGCTGCGGCGGTTGGCGATGATGATCAACGGCAGCTGGCCGCGCAGCACGGGAAGCAGCGCCTCGAAGTCGGCCGCGCTGGCCGATAGCGGTTGCATCTGGGCGCGCGTGAAGTCCGTCTTGCGCCGCTCGTACTCCAGCGCGTCGCGGAACGCGGCCCGGAGCCGCTGCGCCGCGCCGGCGCGGGTGCCGCCCCCCTCGTCCTTGGCGCGTTCCGAGAGATCCGCGACCATCGCGACCGGCGACTGTGCGATCATGTCCTCGATCGTGGCGCCGGCCAGGTCGATCAGCACCGCCTGGCCGCTCACCAGATGCCCGCCGGGACTGGCCAGCGTCGTCGTAATGCCCTCGATCCGGGTCACGGCGATCAGCTGGGACGCCGGGTTGATTCCCTCCGCCACGTTGAACGCGGCCGCGATCGTGTCGTTCCGGATCGACCCTTCCCGTCCGGCCGGAACGGCGCCGATCTCCACCAGCCCCATCTGTCCGGCTCCATCGATGAGGCCGGGCGTCACCCACTTGCCGGTGGCGTCGATGCGCGTGGCGTCGGCCGGAACGGACACGTCCTGCCCCACGGCGACGATCGTGCCGTCCCGAATCAGCACGGTTGCCTGCTCGATCTTGGGGCCGGAGACGGGAAACACCGTCCCGCCCGTGATGGCGATCGTCTGGGCCAGCAGCAGGGCGATCATCGATCCGCTCCCGGGGTGGGCACTTGCCACAGCTCGAAATCGGTGCGGGGCTGGCGCGCGGCATCGTGGCGATCGAAGACGAGCCACCCGTCGTTGTAGACTTGGAGCGCCTTGGCGTACACCGAGAACGGATCGGCCGACCATACCACTACGTCGGCCATCTTCCCCGGCTCGAGCGTTCCCACCAGCGAATCGATCCCCAGCACCCACGCCGGATTGGCCGTGATCCAGCGCAGGGCCTGGTCGCGGGTGACGGGCAGGCCGGCGCGCTGGCCGTACGACATCGCCTTCGCGGCTTCCTGATTGAGGCGCTGGATACCGCTCTCGCTGTCGGAGTGAATCGTGGGTCGGCCGCCGGCGTTCTGGACCAGGGCGGCGTTCTCGTGAATGCCGTCCATCGCCTCTTCCTTGAAGCCCCACCAGTCCGCCCAGATCGCCACGGCGGTCCCTTCCCGCGCCAGCAGGTCGGCGACCTTGTACGCTTCCACGGCGTGATGGAACGCGCGGATCTTGAAGCCGAATTCGTGCGCCAGATCGATCATCTGCGCCATCTCATCGGCGCGGTAGCAGTGGTTCTGGACGTAAATGTGGCCGCGCAGCACTTCCGCCAGTGTTTCGAGGCGGAGGTCGCGGGCCGGCGCGTCGCCCTGGTGATTCTGATTCCACTTGTCCCACCGCTGCCGGTATGCTTCGGCCTGAATGAACGCCGCCCGATAGCCGGCCATATTGCCCATGCGCGTGGAGGGCCCGCGGCTGCGGTAGACGCGCTTGGGGTTCTCCCCGCACGCCATCTTCATGCCATACCGCGCGCCCGGGAACTTCATCTCTTGCACGGTCCGCGCCGGGATCAGTTTCAGAATCGCGCTGCGTCCACCGATCAGATTCGCCGAGCCGGGCAGGGCCTGGATCGTCGTGATGCCGCCCGCGATCGCCAGCGGAATCTGGGGGTCCTGCGGCCAGAAGGAATGCTCGGCCCACACCTCCGCCGTGACGGGATTGGTCGCTTCATTGCCGTCCGACTCGGCGTCGGTGCCGGGCGCCGCGTACACGCCGAGGTGCGAGTGCGTGTCGATCACCCCCGGCGTCACGTACTTTCCGGTGCCGTCGACCACCACGGCATCCGCCGGAGCGTCCACGGTGGCGTCGACGGCGACGATGCGCCCGTCCCGGAACAGGATCGACCCGTCGGTGATTTCCCTTCCGGCGGCGGTCATGATCGTGGCATTCCGAATCACGACCGGCGGATTCGGACGCCGCTGGTAGGTCGAGGGGTATTGGGGCCGCATCACGCTGGTCGACTCACGAGCGGCCGCCGCGGCGGGGGTCTGGGTCGCGGACCGGCCGCTCGCCGTCGCACAGGCGATGCTCACGGGCAGGGTCAGAAGCCACACTGGGCGCATGGAACGACTCTCCTTGGAGTTCGCCGGTTACTTCACCAGCTCGAACTGGAACGGCGCGCCAACCAGTTCGATCTTGACGATCCGGCGCGGCGTGTCCTTCGCCACCGACATCACGATCGGCACCTGGCCGCCGGCGATGTCCAGGCGGAACGTCTGAAACGTCCCGGCCGGAACCGTCACGGCGCCGCCGTCCGCCACCTTGATTTGCATCACCGTCGTCCGATTTTGCCCCGACTCGAAGACGCTGAGGTTGAATGTCTGTCCGACCGCGAGCGGCAGCGCGGCGATGATGGCGTTCAGGGCGTTGTCGTCATAGGTCCCCGCCACGAGCGTCGTGTCGATATCCGTCGTTGTCGGGGACCCGGACGGCTGCGGGGTCACGGCCCGGCCCGTGACCCGGTTGCCCGTGTACCTGAGGTGCGTTTCCGCCTGCTGGCCGGCCTGCATCCCCGTCTGGTCGACTTGCGTCACCGTCACATCGGCCGTGTTGAAGCGGATGGTGGTCTTCTGCTGAACGGTGCCGCCGGCGATCTGCGTTTCATCGATATAGACGAGCGAATCGGCGCTGACGGCCCAGCGGGCCACCATGGTACCGAGCGGGTTCCCCTGCACGACCACCTGAAAGCTGTCGCTGCGCGACACGAGCTGTGCGCGATCGAGCGTGGGCGTCTCGGCCGTCGGATGCAGAGCGGCGGGCGACAGCGGCTGGCCGTCGATATCGACGAGCCGGACCGGCGCGATCGCCTCGAGGCGGTCACGGAGCTGTTCGGCGTCGCCCACAACGACGATGCTGAGCGCCCGGCGCTGATACGTGCGCGCCGCGGCGGTGCGGAGCTGCACGGGCGTCACGGCCGAGAGTCGCTCGCGATACAGGCGCACGTAATCCGGGCCGAGGCCGAGGAGCCGGGCGTTCGCGATCACGGCAGCGACTTGCTGCGGCGTCTCGATCGTGAGCGGGAAGGAGCCGACCAGGAATCCCTTCACGTTGGTGAGCTCGCTGTCGGGCACGAGCGCGGTGCGCATCAGGTCGATCTGGTGCAACATCTCGGTCAGCGCGCTGTCGACCACCTCGGTGCGGCCTTCGAAGGTCGCGGCGAAGTTCCCGATTCCGCGCTTGCGCTCCAACCGCGCGTAGGAGCCGTACGTCCAGCTCTTCTGCTCGCGCAGAATCAGGAACAGCCGGGCATCGGCGCCGCCGCCCAGGACCTGGGTGGCGACGCGGGCGGCGTAGTAGCCCGGGTCGGTGGGCGGAAACGTCGTATTGCCGACGACGACGTTCCCCTGGACCGACCCGGGGCGGTGGACGAGCAGAATGTCGGTGGCGGACCGAACCGGTGGCGTGGGCGGCGGCGCGACCGCGGCGGGCACGCCGCTCCAGCCGCGGAACGCCCGCTGGGCGAGCGCCCGGGCCCGCGCCAGCGTGACGTCTCCGGTGATGACGAGCAACGCACCGCCGGGACGCAACCGGGCCGCCGCGAAGCGCTTCACGTCGTCCTGCGTGATGGCGCGGTAGGACTCGGTGGTGGGGTTGCGGCCATAGGGGTGGCGGCCGTACACCTCCCGGGCGAAAAACCGGGCGGCGACGTTCTCCGGCTGGGACAACGCGAGGGCCAATGCGGAGAGCGCCTGGGTCCGGGCCAGCTCCAGCTCATCGGTGGGAAACGTGGCCCGCCGGGTCACGTCGCCGAGCAGGTCGAACGCGAGGTCGGCGTGGTCGCTCAGCACGTTCACTGAGACGGTCAGGAAATCGTCGCCGGATCCGGCGTTCAGCGATCCTCCCACGCCTTCGATGGCGGCGGCGATCTGCTCGGCGCTCCGCGTCGGCGTCCCCTTGGTGAGCAGCTGCGCCACCAGCTCCGCGGTCCCTTCCTTGCCGGGCGGGTCATACGTGCTGCCGGCGCGAAAGCTGAGATTCGCGGAAATGACCGGCTGCTCGTGATTCGCCACCACGAGCAGCGTCAGGCCGCTCGGGAGCGTGACCTCCAGGAACGGGGGGAAGCGCACCGGCGCGAGCCGGGTCGCGGCGGGGGGCGTGCTGGGAAAGGAATCCTGGGCGTCCGCGACGGCCGGCAGCAGGACCAGCGCCGCCGCGCCGAGCCACGGAATGATCGACCGGCGGTTCATTGTCCACCTCCCGCGGCCGGCGCCGCCGGTCGCACGACGAGAATCACCGCATTGGCGGGGTCCAGATACCGGGTCGCGACGCGCCGGATGTCGTCGTTGGTGACGGCCATGAAGCGATCCAGATCCGTGTTGATGTCCTCGAGGCGCGCATGGAACATCGCAAAGTGCTGCAGCTCCTCCGCCTTGCTCAGCACCATCTCCCGCGTCTCGATGAAGCGCGCGCGAAGCGTGGCCTTCGCCTTGGCGAGCTCGTCCGCCGAAATGCCCGCGGCGCGAATCGTGTCGATCTGCGCCAGGAGCAGGGTGTCGACGCGGTCGATGCTCACCCCCTGATTGGCGACGCCGAACGCGAACGTGGTCCCGGGGCCGCGCCGAGTCCCCGCGACGCCCGATCCGGCGAAGAGGGCCGCCTTCTCGCGGCGGACGATCGTCACGTTCAACCGTGAGCTTTCCCCTTGCCCGAGCACGATGTTCATCAGCTGGAGCGCCGGCGTGTCGGCATCATCGTGGGGGGGGATGCGGTACAGGCGGACCACCGCCGGCAGGTTGGCATGCTGGTCCGCGAATTCCCGCCGCAGCGTTCCCGGGCTCAGCCGATACTCGCAGGTCACCGCGGGGGGCGCGGGCTGTCGCGGAATGCCGGCAAAGTAGGCCGTCACGAGCCGCCGCAGCTCCGCCGGATCGAAGTCGCCGACCACCGCGAGCGTGGCATTGTTCGGGGCGTAATAGGTATCGAAGAACGTCTGCACGTCCGACAGCTGGGCCGCATTCAGGTCGGCCATGTCGCCGATCACCGAGTGGGCGTACGCGAAGCAGGCGGTGCTGTCGTAGGGCAGGGTGAGGCCGTCGGTGAATGCCTTGCCATAGGGCCGATTGTCGACGCCGAGCCGGCGTTCCTCCTTCACGGTCTCCCGCTGGTTCTGGAAATTCGAATCGGTAATCGCCAGCGACCGCATCCGGTCGGCTTCGAGCCACAGCGCGAGGTTGAGCCGGTTGGAGGGCAGGACTTCGAAATAATTGGTCCGGTCCTCTTCGGTGGTTCCGTTGAGGTCGCCGCCCGCCCGCTGCACCAGTTGAAAATGTTCCGCCTTCTTCACGTGGGCCGATCCCTGAAACATCATGTGCTCGAACAGGTGGGCGAATCCGGAGCGGCCCGGCCGCTCGTTGCGTGAGCCCACGTTGTACCACACGTCGACCGCCACGATGGGCGTCGAATGGTCCTCCGAGCTGATCACGCGCAGCCCGTTGGCGAGGGAGAACGTGTCGTAGACGATGCGCCCCGACTGGGCGTGCGCCCGGGACACGGTGGCGAGCGCGAGCAGCGCGACGCCGGCGAGGACTGGAAGACGCATGGGCAAAGACTCCGGATGTGGGCTAGGCTGCCGGCAACAACTTCAGAGCATTGGTCTCGAGAATCGCCCGTCGCTGGCCGTCGTCGAGCGGCAGCGTGAGGAACTGATCGATGTTGCCGCGCAGGTCCTTCACGCCGGGGCTCGGCCAATCGGTGCCCCACAGCACGCGGTCGGCGATTTCCGATAAGCGGGGAAAGTAGTCCAGCAGCTTGAGCGGCGGAATGCCGGACACGTCGAGCCTGACCTGACGGTGACGTCGCAGGATGAAGAACGCTTCCTCCATATACAGCGGTCGCCCCCCGTGGGCCATGACGAGCTGCAGGTCGGGAAAATCGATGGCCACATCGTCCAGCTCCATCGGGTTGCCCCACTTGGAGCGGGCCCCGGGGAAAATCGACGTGCCCGTGTGGACCATCACGGGCAGGCCGCGCTCCTCGCAGCGCCGGTAGATCGCGCCTAACCCGTCCAGGCCCTGAGTATAGGCGTTGGCCGGGAACGCCTGATGGTTGGGGTGGATCTTCAGGAGCCGGATGCCCAGCCCGACCAGTCGGTCGACCTCACCAGCCGGGTCGGCCGCAAACCGGGGATGGACGCCTCCGTACGGCAGCAGGCGCTCGGGATTGGCACTGGCGTAGCGGGCGGCGAAGTCGTTGGTGGTGCCGGTGAACCCCATGATGTCGGGGCTGGGATAGTTGACCAGTCCCGCGCGCCACACGCCGGCCCGGTCCATGATCTCGAGCAGCATCTTGGGGTCGTCCATCAGGGCCAGCAGGAACTCCCAATGGTCTTCCTTGCCGCGCCGCATCACTTCCTGCACGCGAGGCTTCAAGTCGCGCCACGGTTGAATGTGGATGTGGATGTCGGTAATGCGGTACGGGGTGTTCACCAGGTATAGAAGCCCTTGCCGGATTTCTTGCCGAGCTCGCCGCGTTCCACCTTGTCTTTGAGAATCTGCGGCGGCGCGTAGTGCGGCATGCGCAGCTGCTGGTGGAGGTATTCGGCGATCGCGAGCCGCACGTCCAAGCCGACGAGATCGGTGAGCTTGAGCGGTCCCATCGGCTGGTTGTAGCCCAGCTCCATCGCCTTGTCGATGTCCTCCGCGCTGGCGACGCCCTGCTCGAGCATGCGCATCGCCTCGAGGCCGAGCACGACGCCCAGCCGGCTCGAGGCGAAGCCGGGGGAATCCTGCACCACGATCGGCTCCTTGCCGAGCCGGCGCGCGAATGCCGTGGCTGCCTCGACCGTCTCCGGTGGCGTCCTGCCGTGGCGGACGACTTCGACCAGCCGCATCAGGTGCACCGGGTTGAAGAAGTGCATGCCGATGAGCCGGCGGGGCTCGCGCACCGCCGCCGCGATCTGCCCCACCGAAAGTGAGGACGTGTTGGACGCGAGCAGGGCATCCGCCGGCGCCTGTCGTTCGACGGCCGCGAACAGCAGTTGTTTGGTGTTGAGCTGTTCGACGATCGCTTCGATCACGATCTGCGCATCCATCACGGCATCGTCCAGGTTGACCACGTAGCGGAGCCGGCCGTGCACCGCCGCGCGATCCGCCTCGGTGATCTTGTTGCGCTGCAGACCGCCGGCGAGCAACGATTCAATGCGGCCTTTGGCCTCCTCCAGCGCGCCCGGCCGGCTATCGGTGAGCGCCACGGGGCAGCGCGCGAGCGCCGCGGCGTAGGCGATGCCGTGCCCCATCGTGCCCGCGCCGATGACGGCGACGCGCGGCGGGGCGGATTCCGGTGTGGTCATGCGGGCATGACGTCCGCCGTGCGGCGGCCGAGGTCGGGCCGGTTGGTGCACAGGCCGTCCACACCGATGGCGGCGAAGCGCTCCAGCTCGTGGGGGTCGTCCACGGTCCACACGATCAGGTGCGCGCCGCCGCCATGCAAGGCGGTGACAAGATCCGCGTCGACCAGCGACCGCTCCTGCCACAGGGCCAGCGCCCCGGCGTCGCGCAGCGGGGCGAGGGGATTGACCGGATAGGAGGTGCTCAGCACGCCCCGGGGCAGCGCCGGACGCACGCGACCCAGCCTGGCGAGGATCCGATGGTCGAACCCGTGCACCGCATAGCCCGCGGGATTCGGTCCCCGATCCAGCACCGCCAGCAGGTGCGCATCGGCGCTGCGGGGGAGCGTTTTCACCTCGACATAGACGCGCAACCGCGGGTCGATCACGGCGAGCGCTTCCTCCAGGAGCGGCGGCGCCTCACCGTTGACGAGTCGTTGCGCCCGGATCGTTGCCAGCGTGGAGGAGGGAATGAACACCCCCGCGAGCGTGGCGTCGTGGTGCACGATCAACGCGCCGTCCGCCGTGGCATGGATGTCCAGCTCCACGCCGTCCGCCCCGAGGCGGCCCGCGGTGCGAAACGCGGCGAGCGAGTTCTCCGGCTCGACCGCGGAGGCCCCGCGGTGGGCGATGACGAGCGGGCGAGTCACTGCAGCAGACTATCGGCCTTCTTCGCCTCGATCCAGCCCGGCTCCTTCTCGATGTCGTGCACCAGCGCGATGTCCTCGGGGCGCGGCAGCATCTCAACGCGATACGCCTGGTATGGGTCCGGATCCATCGGCTGGCCGTCCACCGTGAAGCACTGATGCGCGTACATCCCGATGCGGCGGTTGAATTGCAGCTCGGGCACCCTGAGCCAGCGCTCCCGGTCGGGAATGAACATGTTCAGCCGCTCGACCAGCTTGACGATCTCCTGGCGGTACAACCCGCGGGCGTGCTCGTTCAGCTTCGCCTTGTCCGCCTCGGCGGTGTTATCGCGTTCGTCGTAGCGCCCTTTCAGACCCCACACATACGCCCAGTGCGCCGAGGAGGAGTTGTCGGTGCCGAACAGGTCGAACGCGGTCGGCACCCACTTGTAGAAGAAGCGCTGGATCACCTCCGGCGGCATCGTGCCGGCCTTGACGATGCGCAGCAGGCCGTTGTTGCCCGTCCCGAGATGGAAGGACTCCTCCTTCAGCATCGGGCCCATGGAGCGCGACAACGGATCGAACGCACTCACCGACAGCATCTTGAGCTGGAACTTGCCGTCGCGGTCGATGAACTGCGTGTAGGTGAAGAAGTCGAGCCAGTTGTCGACGATCTCGTTGAAGCTGCCGAGCAGCCGTTCTCCCTCGTCGGCCCGGCGCTCCAGGAGCTTCGCGGCTTCCCGCTTGCCCTCATCGCCGAAGTGCGCGCACAGGAGATAGCTCATCTGCCAGCCGTGACGCATTTCCTCGGTCATGACGCGCTGCAGGGAGAGCAGATCGTAGTCCGACGGCGCATTGTGGAGCAGATTGCGCTGCTGCTCGACCGAGGCGAATTCGGTATCGCCCTGGTACACGATCAGATTGAGCAGGGCATCGCGAATGCGTTGATCGGGGATGTGCATCACGGTGGGCCACTTGCGCTGGCCCCGATAGTGGCCGAACTCGATGTGCGGCACTTCCGGATCGCCGAACTTGGCGTCGAACTGGAAATCCCGGAGCGCTCCCTGGGGGAGCCCGATGGAATCCTGCCAGTAGCGAAAGTAGTCGATCCAGTCGTCGAAGTTGCTCAGCTTCCGGACCATGTCAGCGACTCCGAGTGGCGAGAGAGGCCGCGAGACGCGCGCGCGCCTCGGGGGTGGCGAACAGTTCGCGTTGCATGGCGATCTCGTGATCCAGCATTTCGGCCAGCGAGGCGTCGGGGCTGCGATAAATCGCCTCCTTGGCTCGGCGCAGCGCCAGGGACGGGAACGTGGCCCAGGCCGCGGCCAGAGTCTGCGCCTCGGTCGGGAGCCGATCCCCCGGGACGAGCCGGTCGAACAACCCGAGGGCGTGCGCCTCGGCCGCCGGGACCATGCGCGCACTCCAGAGCAGCTCCAGCGCCCGGGCGGTCCCCACGAGCCTCGGCAGGAAGTAGCTGCCGCCCCAATCCGGGCCCAGGCCCAGCTTCGCAAACACCTGGCCGAGGGTCGCCGTGTCGGCCGCGATCCGATAGTCACAGGCCAGCGCTAGGTTGGCGCCGCCGCCGGCCGCCGCGCCGTTCACGGCGGCGATCACGGGCTGAGGGGCCGTGCGGAGCAGGAGCGCGATCTGCTTCCCGCCCGCGACCAGCGTGTTGCCGTCGCTGCCGAGCAGGGTCAGATCGGCGCCGGCGCAGAAGGCGCGGCCCGCGCCGGTGACGATGATGACCCGCACGGCCGCATCGGTGGTGACGGCGCGCAGCGCGCCGATCAGCTCCTGGCACAGCTCGGGCGTCAACGCGTTGAGCTTGTCGGGACGATTGAGCGTCACCGTCGCGATGCCATCGCGCAGGGCCGTCTGCACGAGGCTCATGCGCGCTCCACGATCATGGCGATGCCCTGACCGACGCCGATGCACATGGTGACCAGGCCGTAATGAGAATCCGTACGGTGAAGGGCGTATAGAAGCGTCGTGAGAATCTTGGCGCCGGTGCATCCCAGGGGATGTCCGAGCGCGATGCCGCCGCCGTAGCTGTTCACGCGCGCGGGGTCGAGCTTCAGCTCTCTGATGCAGGCAATCGCCTGCGCCGCGAACGCTTCATTCAGTTCCACGAGATCGATCTGCTCGATCGTGAGCCCGGCGCGCTCCAAAGCTTTCCGGGTAGCTGGGATTGGACCCAGGCCCATGCAGCTTGGGTCAACACCTGCCACGGCTGTCGTCACGATCCTCGCCAGCGGCTTCGGTCCGCTTGACCGCCCGTCCGCCCGCCCGACCAGCAGTGCCGCCGCGCCGTCGTTGATGCCGCTCGAGCTGGCGGCGGTGACGGTTCCATCCCGCTTGAAGGCCGGCTTGAGCTTGGCGATGCTCTCGAGCGTCGTCCCGGCGCGCGGGTACTCGTCTTTGGCGAACGTGGAGCCATCGGCAAGGAGCACCGGGACGATCTCGTCGGTGAATACGCAGTCGCGCAGCGCCTGGTCGGCGCGCCGCTGGCTTTCCACGGCAAACGCATCCTGCTCGGCGCGGCTGATGCCGTAGCGCTCGGCCACGACCTCGGCGGTCTCCCCCAGGGAAATGGTCCATTCCTTGTTCATGCGCGGATTGGTAAAGCGCCACCCCACGGTCGTGTCGGCCGTCTCCGGCGCCCTGCGGCTCCACGGCTCTGCCGACTTGAGCGTCACGTAGGGCGCTCGCGTCATGCTTTCCACGCCACCGGCGATGAACACGTCGCCTTCCCCCGCCTTGATCGCCTGGGCCGCGCTTGCGACGGCTTGCAGACCGGAACCGCAGAGCCGGTTGACCGTTTGCCCGGGGACTTCCACCGGGAGTCCTGCGAGCAGCAGCGCCATGCGCGCCACGTTGCGGTTGTCTTCGCCGGCCTGATTGGCGCACCCCAGGATGACGTCGTCGATGGACCGTGGATCGATGCGCGACCGCTCGACGACCGCCTTGATGGGCACCGCCGCCAGATCATCCGGGCGTACGCCCGCCAACGACCCCCCGTGTTTCCCTACGGGGGTGCGGAGTGCAGCGTAGATGTACGCCTCGTGACCCATCCGCCCTTCTCCCTCCCTCTCCTACCGTCTCCTACCGTCCCCCACCGTCCCCTGCCTCACAACCCCACCCACACCGTCTTCGTCTCCAGATAGCCATCCAGCGCGTCGCGACCGAGATCGCGTCCGAATCCCGAGGCCTTGAAACCGCCGAACGGCGCCCCGGAATCGTAGCAATTGTAGCTGTTGATCCAAACCGTGCCCGCGCGGATCGCGCGAGCGGCGCGGTGCGCTTTCTGGATGTCCTTGGTCCAGATCCCGGCGGCCAGCCCGTACATCGAGCGATTGGCGAGGTGGACGCCTTCCTCGAAGTCCTTGAACGTGAGCACGGCCAGCACCGGCCCGAAAATCTCCTCCCGCGCGATCGTCATATCCGGTGTCACGCCGTCGAACACGGTCGCTTCGACGTAGTACCCCTTGCCGTTGGGCTTCACGGCCTTGCCGCCGGCGACGAGCGAGGCGCCTTCGTCGACGCCCTTCTTGATGTAGGAGAGGACCGACTCCTGTTGCTTGCGGGAGACGAGGGCGCCGAGTCTGGTGTTCTTGTCGAGGGGGTCGCCGGGCGTGATCTTCTTTGCCCCGGCGGCGAGCTGCTCGACGACCTGATCGTGCACCCGCTCCTCGATCAACAGCCGGGAGCCCGCGGCGCACACCTCGCCCTTTCCATAGAAGATGCCGGTCTGGGCCCCTTTGACGGCGGCCGGGATGTCGGCATCGGCGAACACGATATTGGGGCTCTTTCCACCCAGCTCGAGCGTCACCCGCTTGTTGGAGTCCGCCGCCAGCTTCATGATCTGCCGGCCGACCTCGGTGGACCCCGTGAACGAGATCTTGTCGACATCCGGATGCCGGACCAGGGCGGCGCCGGCCGTCGAGCCGCCGCCCGGGACGACGTTGAACGCGCCGGCCGGAAAGCCGGCCTCGAGCATCAGCTCCGCCATGGCGAGGGCAGTCAGCGGAGTCTCCGAGGCGGGCTTCAACACGATGGTGCAACCCGCCGCGAGCGCGGGAGCGAACTTCCAGCTGGCGATGTTGAGCGGAAAATTCCACGGCACGATCGCTCCGACGACGCCCACCGGCTCGCGCAGCGTGTAGCAGAAGAACGGCCCGTCCACGGGAAGCGTATCGCCCGTGATCTTGTCGGCCCACCCGCCGTAGTAGCGCAGCGTGTTGACCGTCATGGTCAGCTCGATCTTCGATTCGAACAGCGTCTTGCCGTTGTGGGCCGTTTCCAGTCGCGCGATCTCGTCGAGCCGTGACTCGAGCAGGTCGGACGCCGTAGTCAGGAGCCGACCGCGCTTGCGGGCCGACAGGCCGCGCCACGCGTCCGATTCGAAGCAGGTCCGCGCGGCGAGCACGGCGTTATCGACGTCGGCCGCATCCCCGAGGGCGACCTCGGCGATCACTTCCTCGGTCGCGGGGTTTTCGACCGGGAACCGTTTGCCGGAGGCGGCTGGCCGCCATTCGTTGTTGATGAAGAGGTCGGTCTTCACCGGCCCTTGAACTCCGCCACGCGCTTGCCCACATAGGCCGCGAGGCCTTCTTTCGCGTCCTCGCTCTGGAACAGCTGCTGCTGCAGCTCGCGCTCGATCGACAATCCGGATTCGAAGGGCACTTCGGCCCCGGACTGGACCGAGCGCTTGATCAGGCCGACCGCCTTGGACGCCTTGTGCGGCGGGCAGAACTGCTTCGCATACAGGAGCACCTGCTCCCAGAAGCTGTCGGACGGGAACACTTCATTGACCAGCCCCAGGTCCTTCGCCTTTTCAAAGGAGAAGGTCTCCCCTTTCACCATCATCTCGATGGCCGTCGACTTGCCCACGATGCGGGCCAGGCGTTGCGTGCCCCCGGTGCCGGGCAGCACACCCAGGTTCACCTCGGGGAGCCCGATCTTGCCCGCATTCTCCCGGGCGAGTCGGAGGTCGCAGGCCATGGCGATCTCGAGTCCGCCGCCCACCGTGTGGCCGTTCAACGCGGCGATCGTGAGCTTCGGCGTGTGCTCGAGGCGGTTCAGCGTTTCATTAGCATGGAGGCAGAAGAAGTACTTGAACCGCGGCGTCACGGAGTTGAGCATGCTGATATTGGCGCCGGCCGAGAAGAACTTGTCTCCCTGTCCGCGCAGCACGATCACGTGGACGTTGTCATCGAAGCGCGCCTGGAGAATCGCGTCGTCCAGCTGACGCATCATTTCGTGCGTGTAGGTATTGGCCGGCGGATCGTCGAGCTCGATGATCGCCAGGCCGTCCTCGACCCGGTAGCGGACGAGGGTCTTGATGTGGGGTTCCGTCATGGTCGCCATGGGGTCTCAGCCTCCCTGAACCGTGGTACGGGCCTCGGCGATTCCACCGAGGAAGATGCGCGTCACGAGGTCGGCCAGCCGCTCGGCGTCGAGCGCACCGGCCGGGTCATACCAGTTGTAGATCCAGTTCATCATGCCGAACAACGCGTACGTGGCGGCGGACCGCTCGGTCGCGGGGCCGTCCGGGGCAACGTCCGTCACCAGGCCCTCGAGACGGTCGACGTACCGACGCTTGATGCGGGTGATCCGCTTCAGCCGCTCTCCGCTCAGCGCGGCGGCTTCGTGGGACAGCACCTTCATTTCCGGCATGTGCGCCGCGAAAAAGGTGACGTGGTGTCGAATGAACGCCGCCAAACGCTCGTGCGGATCGGTGGCCTGGGCCAGTGCCGCTGCGGCGCCTTCCAATACCCTGGTGAAGCACCGCTCCTGGATAAGGAAGAGCAGATCCTCTTTCCCGCGGACGTAGTAGTACATGCCCGCCAGGGACATCCCGCTCGTCGCGGCCAGATCGCGCATGGTGGTGCGATCATAGCCCCGATCGGCGAACACCCGGGCCGCGTGGGCGAGCAGGGAGTCGAAGCGCTGGTCGTAAGGTCGCATTTTTCGAACAAGTGTTCGAATTGAGAACTTATAGCCGGACGGTTGGGGACGGTAGGGGACGGTACCGTCCTTAATTTCTCCCCATCTCCAACGTCCACCCTGCATCCATGTCCCCTGCGGAACCGGCCGCCCGCCCGACCGACGACATCGCCCTGATCGCCGCCTGGCAGGCGGGCGACGAGCGCGGGGCGCGCGAGTTGGTGGCGCGGCATGCGAAGGCGTTGGCGCGGTTTCTGGCGGGGGCCGGAGCACCCGACGCGGACCTGGACGATCTGGTGCAGGAGACCTTCATCCGCGCGTTCCGCGCGATCGGGGGGTTTCGCGGACAATGTCGCTTCCGCACGTGGCTGCTGGCGATCGGTGGCAACGCGCTGAAGGATCTGGGCCGCCGCATCGGACGCCGACGCGTCGTGCCGCTCGACGAACGGCTCGCGGCGCGGGATGGCGATCCGCAGCAACGGGCGGAGGCCGGCGAAACGGAAGAGCGGCTGCGCCAGGGACTGGAACGTCTGCCGCGCATGCAGCGGGACGTCTTTCTGTTGCGGGCGCAGCAGGGACTCGAGTATGAGGAAATCGCGGCTGCGCTCGACACGTCGACCGGAGCGGCGCGGGTGCACTACCACCATGCCGTCAAGCGATTGAAGGAGTGGCTGCAATGATGGAAGACCACCTTCAGGACGCCGAGCTGCGCCGCTTGGCCGAGCGGCTCGGTCAGCAGGCGAGTGAGCGGATCGATGTGGAACGCACGGCCGATGTTGTGCTCGAGCGGCTGCGGGCCGGGACGCCGCGAACGCGCGGGATCCCACGCTGGTGGTCGCAGCCGCGCTGGCTGGGCGTGGCCGCGGCCCTGGTGGTGATGGCCGGCGCGGGACTCGTGCTGCGACTCCAAACGGGGCCGCGCCATCCAGCCCACTATGTGGCCGACGACCTGCGGGATCTGTCCATCGAACAGCTGCGTGAGGTGCTGAGTACGCTGGATCAAACGCTGGCGGAGCCGGCCACGATCGAGCCGGCGGAGGATGATCTGAACGGTCTCTCGACCGAGCAGCTCGAACTGCTGCTGCAGTCTCTGGAGGGATGATGCGGAAACTGATGTGGGTCTTCGCCCTCACCGTGGTCCCGGCGCTCGTGGCCCAGCAGGATGCGGCGCCGGCGCCGCCACCGGATTCCGGCGAGCGTGAGCGGCTGCAACAGCAGATCGAGGACCGCTTCGCGCGCGTGGTGCAACAGCAGCTGCGGCTCGACGACGCTCAGGTGGCGAGGCTCAGAGAAACCGAGGAGCGATTCCGGACGCGGCGCCGGGAGATCATGCGGCGCCAGCTGGCATTACGGTTCGCCCTGAATGGGCAGATGTGTCCTGGCTGCAGCGCCGATCCGGACAGTGTGCGCAAGCTGATGGACGGCATCGAAACCAACCGCGGTGAGCTGTTCCGGATGCAGCAGGAGCAGGATCGGGAAATGGCCAGCTACCTGACGCCGGTGCAGCGCGCGCAATACCAGATGCTCCGGGAGCGCCTGATCCGGCGGGCGATCGAGGTGCGCCGCGACCGCGCGCTGGGCCGCGACCGCCCGCGTCCGATGCGCCCGCAGCCGCAGCCGCAGCAGCGGCCGCGGCGGCGGCCCTAGCAGGGTGCTGAAGAATGAATGAAGTGTTGCGAGCCGGCCCGCGCCGTCGGCCGAATACCGCGTCGGCTGAATGCGGTCGCTCTCCGCGGAGGACGTTGGCGGGGTCCCGGCGGCACGCGGATCGTCATTCGCTAGGTCGGAAGGGGGGCGAGGCGACTCAGCCGCAGCAG
>Ga0187892_10003718_pt1 | contig 27230 bp, 20 predicted proteins | sample MA1701073metaG_FD_139345 | JGI IMG/M metagenome (GOLD analysis project Ga0187892, IMG submission 139345) | Bio-ooze microbial communities from a basaltic lava cave in the Kipuka Kanohina Cave System on the Island of Hawaii, USA - MA170107-3 metaG ... | reverse complement strand
GGAGGTCGTCGAGCGGGCCGCCGCCTGGATCGACGCGCATCCGGAGGCCGCTGAGCCGGGATGGAAGGCGGAGGCCAAGGTGCACCCCGGCATGGTAGTGGCTTCATAGGATCGAAGAACAATAGCCGAGGCCTCCACATTGATCATGGATCATGGATGTCGGGCCGAAGCAGTTTCGGAGCGATTCGATGGCGTGCTCAGGTCACGCCCTAATCTGCGGGGTACGGGTGGGCGCAAATCTGCGTCGGCGTGTCGGGCCTGTGCAGGTTGCGTTCCCACTGTTGCGGGCACAAGACACGCCTTCCTGAGCGCGCCCGGACTCCGCTGTTTCAGCGCTTAGGTTGTGCGCATCGCTACGCCCAAGCGCGTTTGCCATTCGTGCGTCGGGTGGTACTTGATTACCGCGTGGAGATCCGCGATCGCGCGGTACACCGCCGCGTGCACGGTTCATAAGAATCGTCGGGCGTAAGGATCAATCATCGAGCTCTGGATCGAAGGCCGCAATCCCACCTCGTACGTCCCCGGTTCCATGCGGACTTCCGTGCAGTCCACTTCATCCTGGTGACGGTACAAAAGCACTCACGAGAGCGCATCGTGCCCATCCGTGAAAATGTCCGCCTCCACCACGACCGTTTCACCGACGGTCTGTTTGATGGGGAATCGGCGGCCGTCGATCTGAGGTTGCACTCCTTCGATGACGGCTCGGCATTGTCCGCGATGTTCGAGCGCGCGGTCATGGCCCACAATTGCCGCCGACTGAACCGATAATTCCGCTGCTAGGACGCTTGAGTGATCGTGGGGACGATGCAGTGTGTGTTCGCGTGGCATGGACTTCCTCCTCGGCGACTGGTCAATTGGCTTGGGATTCACGCCACGGCGCGCAACAGCGCCACCGGGAATCGCGCGAATACGTCGGCCAATGCAAAGTCGTTAGCCGGACCTGATCGCACCGACTCGCCCGTAAATACGTTTCGCCACTCCGTTGCGCCAACTTCCGGCGACAAGACGTAACGCGTCTCCCCCCAAACAGCCGAGCCCAGCGGCGGCGCGCCACGTGGCGAAGCGAGATTTGTCGTCAATCGAGGCACAACGACGACCGCCGCGCCGCTGCCGTGCTGGCGCGCAAAGGCACAGGCGTGCTCGGCCAGCGATCCCTGAACGACGAGCGGCAGGTAGCTGCCGACCGTGAACAATTCAGGCTGTTCGCGACGCCAATCCAGCGTTCGCGCGATGACGTACAGCTTGATCCGCCCATCGCTGGCCGACGACAGCAACTGCTCAGCGAGCGCCAGGCGGCTTTGGTCGTTGGTCGAAGACTCAATCAATTCGCGCAGCAGTTGACATCGCAGCGCGTAATCCACGGGCCGCCGGTTATCGGGGTCGACCAGGCTGAAGTCCCACAACTCGGTGCCTTGATAGATGTCCGGCACTCCGGGCGAAGTCAGCTTGAGCAATGTTTGTGACAGCGAGCTCCACAGGCCGCAGTGCGCCACTTCGTGGGCGAACGACTCAAAGTCCAGCAGAAATTTTTTGTCCGTGCGATCGTCGAGGATCGCGGTCACGAAATCGCTCAGGGCGCGCTCGTACTGCTCGTAGGGCGCAATCCAGCTCGTATGGACCTTCGCCTCTCGCACCGCCTTGAGCATGTATGCTTGAATGCGCGCCGTGTAGGTCGCCAGCGCATCCCCGCGCGGAGACTCCCACGGCCAGGTGCCGATCAGCGTTTGGTAAAGCAAATACTCGTCATTACGGCCGGGCGCTGCTTCGCCGTCGACTTGCGTCTTTCTATTTCGGTTGAGCGCAGCCCATCGCATGACGCGCTTGTTCCACTCACGTGGCACCTCGGACAGAACGTTCACCCGCGCGCGCACGTCTTCACTCCGTTTGGTGTCGTGCGTCGAGGCCGCCAAGAGCGCGTGGGGCCGCGTCTCACGGCGCTCCTGATTCTGTCGATGAAAGGCCGCCACCGTCGTTCCAAAGTGCTCGGGGCTGCCGCCGACCTCGTTGAGCGATACCAGGCGGTGGTACACGTAGAAGGCCGTGTCCTCGACCGCCTTGGCCATCATCGGGCCGGTAAATTGTTGGAACCGGCCCACAAACGGCAACCATTCCTCGCGCCGCGTATCGTGCCCCTCGTCCGGATCGCGAAGCAACAAGACGTCCCGAATGAAGTCAAACACGGCACGGCTGACCGCCGGATTATGGCGCATGGCTCGAGCCACTGCCTGCTCGACGAAGAGCCGGTCGCGATCAAGGATTCCATCGGCATCGGTGTAGGTGCGGTAGACCGGAAAACACGCCACCAATTCCCGCAGCGCGTAAATGAGTCCATTAAGCGTGAAATCTCGTGACGATCGGTCTTTTTCCGAAATGCGGTCGAGCTGGTGGCCCAGCACGTTCAGCTCGCTCGACATCGACACCTTCATAATCAGCCGCTTGCATTCGCGGACCAATTCGGAATAGTCAATCCGCTTGCCGATGAACTTGGCGTAGAATGCGTCCAGCGCCCTGACGCTCGTGCGGTCCACAAACAGCGCGTTCAACAGATTGAGAAACTCATAGCCCGTGCTGCCATGAATCGGCCATTCGTCGGGCAATTGCTCATCCGATTCGAGGATCTTTTCAACGACTAGATACAACGAATGGGTCAGCGGCTCCCTACTGCCGGTCGATCGAAAACCGGCAAATATTTGGCGCAGCTCCGGCTCGATCTGCTCCCAGGTGAATTGAGCAATTTCCGCGCCGTTGCGGACTACCTCGATGTCGCCTTCGTCAACCGCCCTGTCATACGCGCGCCGGCAGCGCTGGAGAATCCGTCGTTCCTGAAGCTGCCAAAGATATCCGGTCGGATCGTATAACCCATCGGCATGGTCGATGCGTAGGCCGTAGAGCTGACCCTCGTCCAAGAGGCGCAGCACGAGTGAGTGGGCCGCATCAAAGACCTCCGGGCGCTCCATGCAAATGGCGGCCAATTCGTTGACGTCGAAGAAGCGACGGTAGTTGATTTCGTCGGCCGCCACGCGCCAGTAACACAAGCGATAGGCCTGGTCTTGCAGTAGTTCATCGAGCAAGTCGAAGCTGCGCCGATCACCCGGCCGGCCGTTGAATACGGAAACGTTCGCTTCGATGAACTCTTGAATCGCCGGTTCCTGCTCACAGAGTTGGCCCAAGCGGCGCTTGACCACCTCCTTTTCCCGCCGACGTTCGACGAGCTTCTCCGCGTCGGTTTCCTCGCGAGGGGGCAGGTGTCCGATCGCAGTAAGAATGCTTTGGTATTCGGCCCAAGCTGGATTCTCTGGGCCTAACCGCGACTCCAACTCACCGAGACGATGTCGCAAAATCTGCTCCAGAGAACGCGGCGCCAACGGAAATCGGCGATCGTAGTAATTCAGGAAAAACGCCCCTTCGGCGAAGCTTACTCTTAAATGCCCGTTTTCAAGCACCGTACCAAATTGATCAGAGAGGACTGGCAATAGCACTTTGTTCGCCAGATCCGGCTTCAGCGGCTGCCAGTCGACGTCAAAAAAACCGGCGTACGTGGAGCTGCGACCGTTTTCCAGCAAGTCTTGCCACCACAAATTCTGGTCCGTGCCAACCCCCATGTGATTAGGAACCCAGTCGAGAATGTGGCTCATCCCATGCGATCGCAGGCCTTCGACAAACTCCGCGAACCCCTCATCGCCGCCAAGTTCGCGGTTGATCGCATTGTGATCCACAATGTCATAGCCATGCGTGCTGCCGGGGCGAGCTTGCAAATAGGGCGAGGCGTAGACGTGGGTGACTCCCAGCGCCGCTAAATACGGCAAAATCGTTGCCGCGTCATGGAACGTGAAGCCGGCGTGGAATTGGAGTCGATAGGTGGCGTTCGGCAGGCTCTCATCCTGGATTTCTCGTCGAACTTGTGCGAGCAACTTCTCGGTCGCGGCGCGGAGACGGTCGGCAATTATTTCTTCGGTGCCGCGGCTGGCGGGAACGCCTCGGTCTTGCGAGATGTGAAGCACTTGCTCCGCCATCGGCGTCCCCTTCCCCGCGCGTGGAAACGTTGAGCGCGAAAGCGCCTTGGTTCGTCCGTTACGATTGTGTAGAAACGGCCTATGAACGTCCAGCCTGACTCGCGTGAGGGCGTGCCCGAATGCTCGTCAAGTTCGACCGAGATCTCGGCTGTCGAAGCGTGGCGATTTGACATCGAGCGCTGTAAGCGATCGGCCCTCGGCGATCTGCGCGCCGAGCGGCCAGCGCCCACAGCGCACAAGCGCGCTCGTGGTCTCCTGATTGCTCCCACAGGTCGCCCAGGATCAGACAAATGCTCGGCAGGTCATCGTGGTCCCGAGCGATCGTCGTCAGGTCGCGAATCGCCTCCTTCCGTTCGCCCAAGGTCCACATCACTAAGGCGTCTTGCACTTGAGCGGCGAGGCTCCCTTCGATATCGGCAAAGGCTGCCTGCAACAACTCATTGCATGAATCGTACCTTCCTAGTCGCGCTAAGCCGCGTGCGAACAGCAAACGTGCCCCTTGACAGTCGGGCTGCCATTGGCAGAGCTTCTGCAATACCCTGGCGGACTCGCGAGGCTTGTTGCGGCGCCAGAGCTGATGTCCCAGCGCGAAAGCTTGCTCGTAGGTCAATCTGTACCGTTTCTTGTCAATCAGGAACTCCATCGTACGGAGTTGTTGATCCGCTTTGGATGGCTTTATCGCAGTGGCCATGTCGCACCTCCCATAGTTGGAGTAACAGCCCCGTCGGCCGCCTGCCGTCGATTAACACTCGCCACGAGTTGCATCTCTCGATGATTCAATCACATGTGCAGCCACACAAAATATCAAAGAGGTCGCTTATCTGACCCCAGGGTTCCGTCCGGCCAATACTAGCTCCGCCTGGTCTCGCATCGAGCAATCGTCGGCCGTTGGCAGCTCATTCACCGATCGCATGAAGCGGTTCAATGTCCACGTGAACATGACGCTCGTCGGACGGCTTGTCAGTGCGAATCCAGGAGCTGTGACGCGGAGCGCCATTGATGGCGCGCGTGCTCCTGTTTCGCCGAGTCGGTCGCGGCGTGTCGATACGTGCGCCCTTGGTAACACAAGTGATCATATTGCTCGTTACCGCTATATCGGCGGAGGCGTCTCGCGCAAGGCTCGCGTCGACGATCGCCCCAGCCTCGATAAACACGTCTTCGTCCAATATCGCTCGCCGCACGGTCGCGCCCGGTCCCACCTTTACGCGATCAAAAAGAATGCAATTCTCCAAAACGGCGTCCTCTTCGATCCGGCAGTTTCTGCCAAGAATGCAGCCTTCCACGCGCGCTCGCGCGACGGTGGTCCCCGGACAAATCACGTTGGCGCGCGCCGGACGAATGCGAACGCCTCTCCGATCGGCCAAGAGGACGCGCGGAGCCGGCAAGCTGGGCTCGAACGTACGAATGGGCCACCGCGCGTCAAAGAAATCCAGCGTTGGCGGCGTGTTCAGCAGTTCCATGCTCGCTTGGTAGTACGCCTCGAGCGTTCCCACGTCGCGCCAATACGCTCGGTCGGTATCGACGCCGCGAAATTCGTGGGCCGACGCCAAACCCTTGTCGATGATGCGCGGCAACACATGGTGGCCGAAGTCAGGTTCGTCGGCCAATCTCGTTGCGTGGTTTGACAGTTCCGTCAAAAGAAAGTCCGTCGAGAACACATAGATTCCCATTGAAGCCAGACTGTGCTCCGCATCTCCAGGAATCGGCCGAGGGCACGCCGGCTTCTCCGCGAACTCCGTAATCCGGCTCGAACGGTCGATGCTCATCACACCGAACTGTCGCGCCGCCGCGACGACAGGAACTCGGACGCAGGCGACCGTGACGGCCGCGCCGCTTTTTTGGTGCTCGTCGACCATCGCACGGTAGTCCATCTTGTAGACGTGGTCGCCGGCAAGCACCAACACGTACTTGGCCCCCGACTTTTCCAAGGAGTGGAGGTTCTTGAAAACGGCGTCCGCCGTGCCACGGTACGAAACGTCGCTGCCGAGCCGTTGCGGCGGAACGACTTCGAGGTAGCTGCCGTTCGCGCTTGGAAAGCAGTGGTTCCATCCGGCATGCACATGGCGATCGAGACCCGCTGACTTGTACTGCGTCAGCACGAGGATTTTCTTCATACCGCTGTTGAGGCAATTTGATAACGTAAAGTCGATGATCCGGTAGCAGCCCGCGAAGGGAACGGCTGGTTTTGCACGGTCTCGGGTCAGTGGCTCCAACCGCGTGCCTTGGCCACCAGCGAGCAGGATCGCTAGTACGTCTCGCATAACGGGTCTCCTTCCTCTCAGCTTGGCGCAGCGCTGTCCCGGGAGCCACCGCGCACGAACAACCTATCGATGGGTCTATTGCCGGCTTACGCCAGGCACAACGCCGTGGTCCAATGCCGACCTTTGAATTGGCTCAGCGAGCTCGGCGTCGTTCCGACGCGGCGGTGACAGGAACGCGCGGTTTTAACTCGCCGCGCAAAATGCGTTCCTCGGCAGGAGCCGAAACCCCCAGCCGCACGCGATTGCCTGCCACGCGAACAACGGTGATTTCGATTTGATCGCCGATACGAATGGTCTGGCCATCGGAGCGTGAAAGTACCAACATGATCAGGGTCCTCCATCCATCGCGGCGGCGGCACCCACGAGACTCCTAATTGAGCAACCCGCGGTACCGCCGCCGCACCCTTTGGGCCATCGTGGCCGTACAACCGTTATGCACGCTTCCAAATCAGTGCTCACCGTACTTTCCATAGGATACTATGTACATATCTCAGGGTCAATACCAACGAGATTATTAGATATAAAGTATTGCAAATAATCGGTTTAGACGTACTTTTGACTATAAATACATGCTATATTGGCATATGTTTATGGATTCTATAATATGGTCGTTTCTGACTTGACCCTATTCCGTTCTCGTGAGGCGATCCATGCTCTCGATCGAAAACCAAATCGTGCTGTCCTTGCGTCGGATCAGCCAAGCGATTGACCAGTATTCACGGCATCTCCTGTGCGAATTTGGTCTCACGGCGCCGCAACTGGCCACTCTCCGCGTGATTCTGGCCGGTGAGCACACTTCGCCGATGACGCTGGCCAATGCGCTGCACGTCAGCCAACCGACGATCACCGGCATCCTTGGACGGCTCGAACAGCAGGGGTTGATTGAGCGTAAAAAGTCCGAATCGGACCGCCGCAGCATCACGGCGGTGATCACGCAGAAGGGGCGCGAGCTGGCTACCAAGGCGCCGCCGCTGTTGCGCGATCAATTTCGAATGGAGCTTGGTCGACTGCCCACGTGGCAGCAAACGGAGATACTGGCCACACTGCAACGCGTGGCGGCGATGATGCACGCGCCGGAGGTCACCGAAGGCCCGTTTCTATTTCATGACTCGTACGGTGGGCGTGAGACCCACTCGTCCGAGGCCATCCGAGCCAAGCGTTCGTCGCCACGCACGGCATCGGTGACAGAGCGCCGCGATCAAGAAATCAAATCCTAGCCATTTTTCGCCCGACGCCGCAGAACGACACCGCCGACGGCGGCGACGGCGTGTTGTCGGCGAATCATCTTGTGTGCCTCCGCGGCTTCGGTTATAAGGCGACCACTCTTCTCTTCCGCTCTTCCGCCGCGTGTCAGGTTTCGACAGTGGCCGACGACAGGATTGTCGGCCACGCCAATTATGCAAGGAGCATGGATGTTCCGCTTCGCCCATACTGCGTCGCCCGTATACGGTTTCTGCGCGGTCTCCCTTCTCTCTTACCTTCTCGGCGAGACGTTATGGGCCGCGGAACCCTTGGCCCGTCGTCCACAAGCCGGCGTGAACCGGCAAGTGGATGGGGGCACCGCGGTCACCGACCGGGGCACTGCTTCGCCCTCCCAAGACGCGGGAAGCATTCCCACCCATGCGACGGCGCTGGCTGCGGACGGCGTAAAACAGGCCGCTCACGAGGAGCGACCTTCGGACGCGGAACGGATAGCCGATCTGCGGCGCGCCATTGAGGCCGACCAACAGGCGGTCGAATCAATTGAGGCGGAGCTGGCAAATCCAGAATCCGAATACCATCGGGCCGAAGCCGAGTTTGGTCAGCTCGACACGAGGCTGAAGGAGCTCCAGAAGGCATCGCAGGAAGCGCGCGACGCGCCGGCACATGACGACGAGTTGAGATTGAACTCCGAAATCGAAAAACTGCAACCGCAGTGGAAGCTGGCCAAGGATCGGTTCGATCTGGCCATCCGAGAGCGCAAGACGATCCAGGAGAAGGCCGCCACGCTGAAGCTGAAAATTCAGCAAGAGCAGCAAATTCTCGACAAGCTGAGCGGTGCGGTTCCACCGGCGCCGCCAGCATCTGAGTCGCGTTTGGCGGAACAAACCAGGTCGGTCTCGGACGCTGCAGCACCGGCACCCGACGGCTCCATTGCACCGATTGTTCCCCAGCCGGCACCGGCAACGTCGCCGGCGAGGACGGCCGCTACAGACACCGCTGCAGCCGCGTCACAGGACGTGGTGAACTTCGCGCCGACGGTTTCAACCGCACAAGCGCCCTTGACGCCCATTACGACGTCAGAGACGACGACGAGCACGCGGCCATCGACAACGCCAACCAGCAAGGCGTTGGCCAAGGCGACGGAGGAGGCCGGACTCAAGGAGACCATCGCCCAGGAAGCGGAAAAGCAAGTGGAGTCGGTCGCCGAGCGTATGGCATTGTTGCAAAAACATATCAACCTCGAGCAGCAACTGCTGGCCACGACACGCAAAAAAGCGGACATTGCTCTGGAGACCGAGCGTCAGCTTCAGCAAGACTACCAGAACCGGTTATGCGAGGACGCTGAACCGGATGTTCTTGACGACCTGCGCCGAAAGGTAACGCAAGCACAGCAACGATTTAGTGAAGCGCGCGCCGAATCCCGCGCGCGAGTGAATCGGTTGCAGGAGCTGCAGACACGTTACGCCGCGCTACAGTCGGAACAGATCTCCGCGCTGCAAGAAGCCGAACGGACGCGGAGCGAGGCGGAATCGGCAATGCGAACGGTCGCCGCATTGCGCAATCCGTTCACGTTGCGTAACATTCTACAATGGCTCATCGACCACGGCCCACGCATAGCCGTCATCTTGGTGACGATGCTGATTGCGCTGCGGATGATTCGTGTCGCCGAGCGCCGCATCGTAGATATGATGGTGAAGCGGGGCGGTCTGGAAAAGCTAGCGGAGCGCGAAAGGCGGGCGCAAACTTTAGTCGGTGTCTTTCAGAATGCCGCCAAGGTGGCCATTGTGAGCGGGGGCGGCCTGATGGTCCTCGACGCGGTGGGCGCTCCGGTCACCGCGCTGATGGGAGGCGCCGCGGTATTCGGCCTGGCGATCGCCTTTGGAGCGCAGAGTCTCATCAAGGACTACTTCTACGGGTTCATGATTTTGCTCGAGCAGCAATACACGATCAATGACGTGGTCAAGATTGGCGACACTGCCGGGCAGGTCGAGCGAATCACGCTGCGCATGACGGTGCTGCGCGATCTGGAGGGGCGCGTGCATTTCATTCCGCACGGTACGATCACGTCGACCACCAATATGACCCACGGTTGGTCGCGCGCGATGTTTGAGATTGGAATCGCCTATAAAGAGGACACGGATCGCGTGATTGCGCTGATCCAGCAGGTCGGCAAAGAACTCGGCCAGGATCCGCATTTTGCTCCGTTGATTTTGGAAGAGCTGACGATGCTCGGAGTCGACGCGTTCGGCGATTCTGCCGTTGTGATCAAGTTCTTCATTAAGACGCGGCCGCTCAAACAATGGGAAGTGAAGCGAGAACTGCTGCGGCGCATCAAGAAGACGTTCGACGCACAAGGCGTCGAGATACCGTTCCCGCACCGCACGGTCTATCACCGGCACGCGGGCGCGGAAAACGTCGAGATCCTTTCCGACGACCAGAGGTGGCGGCACAGAGCATCTGCATAGCGCGGAGCAGAAAAAGGGCCCCCTCCAGGATGATCAGGCCCTCGTCGAGTGGTCACACACTTGCCGCCGCTCGCGGCACCCAGCGGTGGAGTGCCACGGTGAGCAGCGCCTGAACCAACAAATCGATCGGACTGCGTGGATGATCCGCGGCGAAGATAGCGGCTTTAACGCGCCGATGCGATTCGACAACAGGCCTTAGTGTTTCAACCCGGTTCAGTGTCCCCAATAGGCTTACGCAATGCAATGATCGTCGACTCCGGTGCAATGCGGTTGCCATTTCTGGACGAAAAGATTTGAAGCGTGCCGTTCTTCGAGATGGTGAAGAGAACCATTGCATCCTCGTTGTTGGACAGGAACTCCTCGGGAGTGTATTTGGACGTTGTCGAGGTGGCGCCAACGCGATAGCCCTGTTCAAGGCACTGATGCAGGAAATCATGCGTTGCGTGTGGGGCGAACAAGAACCGGCCGGTGACGTGTCGCTCGGACGTGGCCGAACGTAGAGTCTTCCGCTCGCCCAACGCCAATTGGAATACCTGCTTCCTGCCAAAGACTTCCGCGAAATGCCGGCAAGCGAGTATATTGACTTCGTTGTTGCCCGTGACAGCGAGAAAGCTGCCAATTTCGCTCAGGTCGAGTTCCTCCTCGGCATGGGCGGCATCCGATAATGCGTTGATCTGTTCAGCGGGTAATCGCATCATCCGCGCTGTCTCGACGTTCTTGCGATTATTGTCGATCAACAGCGCCGGTATGTCCTGTTGTTGAAGAGCATGAGCAATCTCACGTCCGACGGGATTAGCGCCCAAGATGAGACAGCCTTGTGGGTTGGCTACCGATACGCCCAACCCCCGAGCGACGTATCCGGCGGCGCACCCATAGACGCTTACTGTCACGAAGATGACGAGAAACGTGACCGGGACGATGGTTGCGAAGTCCTCCCCGAGACGCAAAACAAAGAGTGACGAGACCGCGGCTGCTACGATGCCTCGTGGAGCGAGGCAGGCGATAAACACCTGCTCGCGGAGCGGAGTGCGCGATCCAAGCAGCGCCACAAATACAGAAACTGGTCGCACAAGCAAGATGAGCGCAGCGGATAGAAGGACGCCGGACCAACCGGCCAACTCAATGTCGTTACGCTGCAGACGGGCGCCAAGCAAAAGAAAGAGCGTCGGAATAAGCAGTGCGCTGAGGTTCTGGTGGAATTGGTGAACCCGTTCCAACGGGGCTCCTCGCCTGTTGGCGGTCAGCACTCCCATGACGACCGCGACCAATAGCCCCGAGTCGGGCTGCCAATGATTGGCGACTTCAAACACGACGAGCAAGATGCCTAACGACGCGACACCGTAAAGGTAATCCGGAACCCAAAACCGCGATATCGCGGTGGTAAGAAAGCGCGCGCCGATGACGCCAAGGAGGATCCCGATCACAATCGTCGCAAGAAGTTGACCACCGCCGACGCGGATAGCGCCGACCAGGTTGCCGAATCTCATCGGTTCAATCGCTTCGTACACCAGCAGCGCGAGTACTGCGCCAAGTGGGTCGATCGCGATGCCTTCCCAGCGCAGAAGCTGGTTGATTCGCGCCGACGGCTTGATCGTGGAGAGGATTGGTCCGATCACCGTAGGTCCAGTGACCACCAGGATCGTGCCGAGCAATGCTGCAGCCGCCGGCCCAATTTGCAGGAGGTGGTATGCCAGGATCGAGGTCAACAAAGCCGTTGTGGCGGCACCGATCGTGAGGAGGCGGAATAGCGGCCAACCGATGTGGCGGAGGTCCGGCAAGCGCAACTCCAGCGATCCTTCAAACAAGATGATCGCAACTGACAGCGAGACGATGGGAAGCAATAGCGGCCCAAAGATTTCCTCAGGTCGCAACCAACCAGTAGCTGGACCTAGGAGAATGGCGAACCCGAGCATCCAAAGGACGCTGGGAAAGCGGGTCCTGCTGGCGAGCCATTGTCCGGCGACCCCCATGGCAACCAAAGCAACCAAATAGCCGCTCAAAGCACTCGCGTCGCGCAAGTGAATGATCCTCCGTGCGTTGTCACGATGCGTCCACGGCTGTCGGCGCCGGTCGCGGGGAACGCCCAACTGCCTGACAGCGTTTCGGATGCAAGCATTGTCGTCAGAGAAAAACCGGATGGGTCCAACGACGGAGTGTATGATGCCAAAAGGCTCTTGCGAACAAGATATCGAACGCCCGATCGCCTGACAACTGACGTTCGGATCAGTTAAAACGCGCTTCGGCTACGTCGTTTGGGCGTTCAGAACTCTAGAGTTCTCTTCTCATCGGATCCTGCGTTCTGCGAAACTCGATGGTATTTCCAGCTCGACAATCGCTGCTCTTCGCGGCACTTTATTTCTGCGAGGGTGCCCCCATCGGCTTCCTCTGGTGGGCATTGCCCGCCTATTGGAAGAGCGCTGGCTTGGCCGTCGATCGGATTGCGACGATTACGGCCGTGCTGGTGCTACCGTGGAGCTTGAAGTGGCTGTGGGCGCCCTTGGTTGACTGGTCCGCATCCCATTGGCCATACCGTCGCTGGATCATCGCGGCTCAGGGCACAATGGGGCTTGCGCTTTTGGCGCTGCCGGGACTAGATCCTCAGCACGATTTCTGGTGGTTGATTGCGGTGCTCTTGGGGCACGCCCTGGCCGCTGCCACGCAAGACGTGTCAATCGATGCGCTGTGCATTTCGATGGTTGGCTCTGAGCGCCGCGGCAGCGTCAATGGTTGGATGCAGGCGGGAATGTTATTGGGTCGCGCGCTATTCGGCGGTGGCGCACTGTTGTTGATTGCATACACATCGCTGGCCACCATGGTGGCGCTACTTGTAACGATGCTGTGGTCGGTGGCATCAATTCTGGCGCTGTGGCCGACGCGCAGATATAACTCAGTCGAGCGGATTTGCACGCCAGCGACTTCAGCAACCGCGACCGTGAACGGCACTACCAGGTGGGCCGACCTTCTGCGCGACCGCCGAATTTGGCTCGGACTCGCATTCGCGCTGTTGGCGGGCACGGCGTTCGAAAGCGTCGGCGCGCTTCTTGGTCCGTTTCTAATCGAAGCCGGGATGACTCTTGAAGGGGTCGGCGCGTTTCAACTCGGCCCGTTGGCCGGCGCACTGGCATTAGGGGCGTTACTCGGTGGACGAGTCGCCGACCGGTTTGGACATTTGCGAATGGCTCGATACAGTTTGCTCGCGATGATTGCCGCGAACGTCGTATTGGGAGCCGTCCATTTATATGCTGCACCCGAGCGCCACGCCTCGCGGCTCGCGGTGGTCGTCGCTCAGTACACCATTGTCGGCGTGTTTACGGCTTCCTCGTACGCCCTGTTCATGGATCTTGTCGCCGCGCGCTGGAAGGCCACGATGTTTAGCGCCTTCATGGGCGCCACGAACGCCTGCGAGGCTGGCTCCGCCTATGTGGCGGGCAAACTTGCGGTCAACTACGGCTATGGGCCTACATTTATTATAATGGTGGTACCGTCACTGCTGGGGTTTGCCGTGCTGACGTGGTTGGAACGTGGCGGCCGAACCATTGAGGCATCGACTACTCCGGCCAGCGATGGTTCGGTATCGCGGAAGCAGACTGATTCGTGAGCGCTCCGATGGAAATCGACCACAAGGATTTCGAAACCAAGCTCGTGCTGCGCCCTTTGCGCATCGAAGATTTTGATGCGCTCGTCACGATGCAGGCCAAATGTTTCCCAGGCATGAAAACCTGGACGCGCGAGCAAATGGCCAGCCAACTGCGCCATTTTCAGGAGGGCCAAACGTGCATCGAGATCGACGGTTTGCTGGTTGCGTCGTCCAGCAGTCTGATCGTCGAGTTCGGCCAATATTCCGAATGGCACGACTGGAAGGCAATTGCCGACAACGGCTACATCCGCAATCACGATCCGACGGGCGATACGCTGTACGGCATCGAAATCATGGTCGATCCAGAGTACCGCGGAATGAAATTGGCGCGTCGACTATACAATGCGCGCAAGGACATCTGTCGTGAGCGGAACCTGGCGCGGATCGTCATCGCGGGGCGAATGCCCGGGTACGGCGCGCATGCCGAAACAATGTCGGCGCGAGAGTACGCCGAGGCCGTCATGAATAAACAGCTCGTCGATCCAGTGTTGACCGCACAAGTATCCAACGGGTTCGTACTGCAGGGACTGATTCCGAACTACTTGCCGTCGGACTCGGAATCGAGAGGTTGGGCGGCTTTCTTGGAATGGGTCAATCTGGACTATCGAGCGGGCGCGAAGCGGACGTATCACGCGGTCGAATCGGTGCGGCTCAGCGTGGTGCAGTACCAGATGCGCAAAATCGGTAGTTTCGACGAATTTGCTCGGCAGTGTGAGTATTTTGTCGATGTAGCCAGCGACTACAAATGCGACTTCGTGCTTTTTCCCGAGATGCTCACCACGCAGCTCATGTGCCTGATCGACCAGATGCGGCCCGGCATGGCGGCGCGGCAAATCTCGGACTTTACCGAGAAATACCTCGAGTTGTTCAACGGGTTGGCCGTTAAATACAACCTGAATGTGATTCCCGGGACCCATTTTGTGGTGGAGAACGATCGGCTGTTCAACGTTGCGTATTTATTTCGGCGCGACGGGACGATCGGCAAGCAATACAAGCTGCATATTTCACCCAGCGAACGACGATGGTGGGGCGTCGAGCCGGGTGAACAGCTTGAGGTGTTCGAGACCGATTGTGGCAAGGTTGCGATCTGCGTGTGTTACGACATCGAATTCCCGGAACTGGGGCGCATGGCAGCCGCCAAGGGAGCGGGAATTATCTTCGTGCCATTTAACACCGACACGCGACAAGGATACCTGCGTGTGCGAGTCTGCGCTCAGGCACGTTGCGTTGAGAATCATCATTTCGTGGCGATTGCCGGCTGCGTCGGCAATCTGCCATTTGTGGAAAACGTCGACATTCACTACGCACAATCGGGCATTTTCACGCCGATAGACTTCTCCTTTTCACGCGATGGCGTTGCGGCTGAATGTACTGCCAATATCGAGACGATCCTTATTCACGATGTGGATGTTGAAATGTTGCGCCGACACCGTCGCACCGGCACGACCACCAACTGGGGCGATCGACGACCGGAAATCTACCGCGAGATGTATTCTGGCGGCGCAAGCTAATGTGTCAGATCGCTGAGCCACGCGAGTCCCAGACGATCCTCGATAGCTGTGCGCAACGCGTTACTCGTCTTCCCGAACGGCGCTTGACCGATGCTCCCCAAAATTGTCGTTACCCGACCCATTTGCGTGGAGTGCGACGATCTGCTTGACCGCTGGTCCTTGGTTGGGCATCAGGTCGTTGACGAAATTGAAGAACATGCGCGCGTACTGGGCGGTGTTCGAGTTTGTCATATCAACGCCACGGCGAGCGGCGGTGGCGTGGCAGAGCTGTTGCACCGGCAGATTCCTCTTTACCGGTCGGTTGGCGTCCATGCCGACTGGCGCGTAATTCACGGGGATAAGGAATTCTTCACGATTACCAAGGGATTTCACAACGCGCTCCAGGGCGGGGATCTGCGAGTTACCTCATCCATCGCCGAAGAATACCTGGACCACAACCGGATCAGCGCCGAGATGCTGGAGGACGAGTATGACCTGTTTGTGGTCCACGATCCGCAGCCCGCAGCGATTCGGCACTTCAAACGCAACGGAAAGGCCAAGTGGATTTGGCGCTGCCACATCGATACGTCCGAGCCCAATCCGGAAGTCTGGCAGTTCCTTCGGCCGTATATCCAGGAGCATGACCTGAGTGTCTTCACAATGGAGACGTTTCGTCCGCCGGACTTGCAAATGGAGCACGTCGCCTTCATCTCCCCGGCCATCGATCCGTTCTCGACCAAGAATATGGAACTGCCGCACGACCTGTGCCGCAGAGTTGTCGCCGACCATGGCTTTGATCTGCGACAGCCGATCCTCCTTCAAGTCTCGCGATTTGACCCCTGGAAGGATCCGCTGGGCGTCATCCAAGCATACCGATTGGTGAAGGAGAAACGGCCTGGTGTGCAACTCGCCATGGTAGGCGCCATGGCCGGCGATGACCCTGAAGGCTGGGCCATTCTGGAAGCGATGAACGCTGAGGCCACCAAAGATCCGCACATACACATCCTTACAAATCTGACTGGCGTGGGCAACATGGAGGTGAACGCCTTTCAACGCGGCGTGGATATTGTCATCCAGAAATCGCTGCGCGAGGGTTTCGGCCTGGTGGTTTCCGAAGCTTTTTGGAAGGAGAAGCCAGTGGTAGCGGGGGCAGTCGGTGGCATACCGATGCAGTTTCCCGGAGGATATCACGATTACTTGGTCCGGACCGTGGACGAGTGCGCCGAAAAGGTGCTGTTCTTGCTCGACAATCCTGACGTGGCGGCCGAATTCGGTCGAGCGGGCAAGGAAAAAATCCGTCAGCAATTCTTATTGCCGCGGCTGATCCGCGACGAGCTGCGGTTGATGCGACAGGTGCTTGGTTGAGCGGCGATAAGCGCCGGCGGAAATTAATCGGGGCGGGGCCGCCGACGAGGATTGCCAGGCGATCAGGTCAAAGCCATCATCGCGACTTGCCAGAGAAGGAATGCCGCATAGCCCGCGGCTAGCACGGCTCCTTCGGCGCGCGTAATCACTCGACCGCGCAGCATAATGGGGACCAGCGCGGCCACGTAGATGATCATTACGGGAAGTTCGACTCTCAGTGATCCTGCGTGGACCGGGACCGGGCAAATGACGGCGACGAGGGCCATGATCAAGAGGAGATTGAAGATATTCGAACCGATGACATTGCCCACAATGATATCGGCCTCGTTGCGCTGCGCCGCAACGATCGAGGTTGCCAGCTCCGGTAGCGACGTACCGATCGCCACGACGGTCAGGCCGATAATCAGTGTGCTTACCCCCAGGAGCTCCGCAATGCGAACCGCGGAGTAGATCATCAACTGCGCGCCGACCACCAGCGCCACGAGACCGATGACAACGTATAACGCGCCCCGACCGTAACTCAATTGGGGCTCGGCCGCCCCCTTCAACTCTTCGCGTATGCGCGCCGATTCCTGCGCCGCCGCTCGATAGGAGTAACCGATGAACAAGACGAACAGCGCCGACATGAACAGCCCGTCCTGGCGGCTGATCGTGCCATCCAACGCCACCGCCAATACCACCAGCGACGCGGCGATTGCGATGGGGACCTCGGCGCGCAACAGACGTATTTGCACGCGCAACGGACGCACGATCGCCGCCGTTCCTAGGATCAATCCCACATTGGCGATATTACTCCCGATCAGGTCGCCGAAGGCCAGGTCGGTCGTGCCGCGAACCGCCGCGGTGATGTCCAGTGACAACTCCGGGCAGGACGTCCCAAAGGCCACGAGCGTCAGACCAATCACCAATCTGCTAATGCCCATCTGTACTGCAATGCTGACCGCGCCGCGCAAGGTGCCCTCGGCCCCTAAATAGAGGACCACGAGTCCGGCGACAAACAGCGATAAGAGCGGCAGTGTCTGCAGCATCGATGCACAAGTGTGAATATAGACCAGTGGAGCTAACAGCCCGCCAAGTGTTGCCGAGTCGACGAGCGGCAGCGCGGTAGCCGACCGCATCCGCCATTCTAACTATCGACGAAGACCGGTAGCGGCGCTTCGGCCAGCATTCGACTTGTTACCGAGCCGAAGAAGAACTCGCGAATGACGCTCCTGCCATATGCGCCCATCACGAGCAAGCGTGCCTTGTGCTTGTGGCAGGCCGCGAGAATGAGTTCGGTCGCGGAAGTTCCAGACGGTACTGAGTCGGCCTCGGCGAACACTTGGCGCCCGTGCCCCACGAGAAAGTCCCTACAAAGCGCGACCGCGTCCTGTGCCAAACGGAGATTGTCATGATAAGCGACGACGTGCACGGGGCTATTTCGCTCAAGGTCCGAGGCAACAAAGGACTTGACCGCCCGCGCCGCCTGCACGCTGGCGTCGTAGGCGACAACGACGGTTTCACCCGTCCACGCCTGCGGAGGGACGACGATCGCCGGGCGCGGGCAACGTCGCAAGATGGAATGCAGGTGCGTCGGTTCCGCGCCGAGCTCGGGGCGTCCCAACAATAGCAGGTCGAAACGCTGCACCGCGTGGGCTAATTCCGGCCCCAATGACTCCTCGCCTGACGTGATTGAAAATGCGACTCCGGCGTCCGTGCAGGACCACGAGAATTCGTCCATCGTGGCGACCATCTGCTGGCGAACTTTTGCAAGGCGCGCCTCGTCCAGTTCGACCTTATAGCTCATCCCGCCCAATGGGACCGGCTCCGGCGGCGCAAAGAGATCCCGATCGAGAATGGTAATTCCACCCAGCCGCAATCCGTTTTGCCGGGCGAGGTAAATTGCGAACGTTAGCAGCGGCTGATGATCGGCCCCCGGCTTCAGTGCGACTAAAGCGGAGCGATTCACGAACACGGCTCTCAATCGGTGAGAAACTGAAGCGACCAAAACGCGAAAGCGTTCGTCGCCGGCGAGCTAGCGACTGTGGAATCCCATTATATCGCTCCGCCGCGAATGGTCTAATTATGGTTTGCGCTTTCGTCGCTGAATTCCAGTGCAGGTTGCATGGGCAGGCTCGCCAATAGCAACAAACATCCGATAACGGCGCTGAACGCCGAGCCAATTAGCGTGCCAATTTTCCCGGCGTCGAGCAGTTCTTCGTCCAGGGCCAGACCTGCAATGAACAAGGACATCGTGAAACCAATACCTGCCAAACAACCTCCCCCAAGCATTACCCTCCAGTCAACGCCCGTCGGCAACCTCGCCAAGCCGGTGCGCACCGCGAACCAACTAAAAAGCAGGACTCCCAAAGGCTTTCCAAGAGCCAACCCGGCAGCGACCGCCACCGCAACAGGGTGTAGAAATGCCGCTGGCTCGATGCGTACGCCGGCGTTGGCCAGCGCGAAGAGAGGCATCACACCGAACGCAACCCAGGGATGCAACGCGGTCTCGAGTCGCTCCAAGGGAGAAACCGCCTCGCGCGCGGCGGCACGAAGATGGCTCAGCACCTGGCGGCGGTCGGGTTCCATTCGTCCTGCACTCGCGGTGCGAAGCCATCTCAAAATATCTCCGGCGACATCCAGGAACGATCGGTCGCCGACCCAGGCACTAGCTGGCGTCAGCAGCCCAAGCAGCGCGCCGGTCACCGTGGGGTGAACACCCGAGTGAAGCACCGCAAACCATATGCCAATGCCTACGACGATGTAGACCGGTACCTGCCTGACGCCGATCCGATTGAGCAACACGATCACGGTAAATCCCAGCGCGGCCCAGCCGAGGTGCACAAACGACGTTCCGGTTGAGTAAAAGATTGCAATCACCAGCAAGGCGCCGACGTCGTCGGCTATCGCCAAGGAAAGTAGTAGGATTTTCAGGCCCAAGGGGACGCGCGAGCCAAGCAAGGCAAGAAAGCCTACGACGAAAGCGATATCGGTGGCCATGGGGACGCCCCAACCACTGCTGCCCGGCTGGCCGCTCCGCAACATGAGATAGATCACGGCCGGAGCGACCATGCCTCCGAGCGCTGCCATCACAGGCAGTGCTGCTTTCTTCGGATCTCGTAGCTCTCCGGAGACCAGCTCGCGTTTGATTTCCAGGCCGACCACAAAGAAGAAAATCGTCATCAGTCCATCATTGATCCAGTGCGACAGCGACTCGCGAAACTCCCATGTGCCAAGCCCGACGTAAACAGGAATATTCCAGAAATCGAAAAATGCGTTGGCCCAGGGCGAGTTGGCGAGTATGAGGGCAGTGGCGGTACCAATCAGCAGCACGACACCGCTGGCGGACTCAATCTGCAGGAACCGAATCAATGGCCCTATCCAGCGGTAGACGGGCGCACCCGTTGCGCGACCGGGAAGGGCCTCGCGCGACACGGTCGGACGATCGGACTCAGGCGAGTTTATGATGCAATCTCAACAAACTTCGATGAATGGCGTATCAGGCACGACCAGTGAACAATCTTTCGGCAATGCGCGCGGTATTTCAAGCCGCCCTTTTGGCGAGTCGTGCAACGATTGTCTCACGATGCCAGAAAAATGAGGTATCCGAACATCGCCGCTCCCAGGGCCGCCAAGAGCAGAGCGACCGTGACGCCGATCATCGAGGGTCGTCCGATGCGTGCTGTTCCGCGATTCAATCGCCCGATCAGCCGCACGTGCTGTATTGCCGCGATCAGGTTCACAACCGCGCCAATGATCACCAGTGTAGTTCCAAACCATAGCGACATCATCGGCGAGTCCTCGGGGTCGACCGGATGCGCGGCTGCGATTTCGCGAAGGAAGACGCCAAACCGCGCCACGACAAATCCGAATCCCATCATGGCCAGCCCGGTGCGAATCCAGGCAAGAAACGTACGCTCGACGGCCAAATACACACGTGAATCCGACTCCGGCTGCACGGGTGGGGCTGCAAACGCCTCAGAATCGGGGTGAATCGTGTCGCGCATAGTCGGGCGATAAGGCCGTGGAATGCTTGGCTGGCAATGTACCAAAAGCGTGCTCTACCGTGGGGCAATCTTCGATCCCCCACCGCTCTTTCGGCCAGAGCTGGATTACGAGCGGATGACCCATCGGGTCTCATGCTCAAGGTAAGATGATACGCGGACTCTCCAGGAGCCTAAGAGGTTTCTTATGATGAACCAGATCGTCGTATTCGTCACGCTAGCCGGCGCGCTGGCGCTATTCATCTGGGGGCGTTGGCGGTATGACGTCGTGGCTCTGTTGGCGTTGCTGGCAGTAACGTTGACAGGTGTCGTTCCGTCGAGCGAAGCGTTCTCCGGGTTCGCACATGCGGCGGTGGTGGCCGTAGCGGGCGTATTGGTTGTCAGTCGCGGCCTGCAGAACTCGGGCGTAGTCGATGTACTAGCGCGGCTGTTGGGCTGGGTCGGTGATCGGCCATCGATGCAGGTCGCAGCGCTCACGGCGCTCGTGGCGGTTTGCTCCGCGTTGATGAACAACATTGGGGCGCTAGCACTCTTGATTCCGGTTGCAATTCAGATTGCGCGGCGTGGCGGCCACTCTCCGTCCCTGGTGCTCATGCCGCTGGCGTTCGGCTCGCTGCTGGGCGGCATGACCACGTTGATCGGCACGCCACCCAATATCATCATTGCGACGATTCGCGCCCAGGCGGTCCACGAGCCATTTCGCATGTTTGACTTCACACCGGTCGGCGCCGCGGTGGCGATCGCGGGCGTCGCGTTTATCGCCCTGGCTGGTTGGCGCTTAATCCCGCAACGCCGCGCGTATGCATCGCGCGAGGAGCTGTTTCAGGTCAAAGAATACACGACCGAAGTGCGCGTGCAAGAGGGGTCGAAGCTCGTGGGCCATCCGCTGCGTGACTTGGAGTCCGCGACGGATGTGGACGTCGTCGTCGTTGGTCTGGTGCGCGACGACCGACGCATACCGGCTCCTTCCATGTTTGAGGTAGCTCAGCCCCACGATGTGGTGGTCGTTGAAGCAGACCCGAAGGAATTGCAAGCATTGGTCGACGCGGTCGGACTGGAGGTTGTGGGTAGCGAACAACTAGGAGAGGAGGCATTGGGTTCGGAGACGGTGAGCGTCACGGAGGCTGTCGTGCTCCCGTATTCGATGATGGAAGGCCGAACGGCGCGACGTCTCGATCTGCGCTGGCGATACGGGCTGAATCTGCTCGCAGTGGCTCGGCAAGGCTCTCGCGTGCGCGACCGGTTGGGCAATGTGCGATTCAAGGCCGGGGATATTCTGCTGCTCCAGGGTGACATCGGCCGGCTGCGCGAATCTATGGCGTCGCTCGGTTGCCTGCCGTTGGCCGAGCGCGATCTGCGACTTGGCAAGCCGCGGCGCGTGGTCATGGCTGCCACGATCTTTGCCGCGGCGCTTGTGGCGGCGGCAACCGGCATGCTCGCCGTTCAGGTTGCGTTTGTCGCGGCAGGCACGCTGATGGTCGTGGCTGGTCTGCTGTCGCTACGCGAGGCATATGACAGCATCGATTGGTCGGTGATCATCCTGCTCGGCGCGATGTTGCCGGTCGGGCAGGCGCTGGAGTCCACCGGCGGCGCCCGTCTCATTGCCGACCACATCTTGCAATTCGCCCACTGGATGCCTGCGTGGTCTACCCTTGGTGTGCTATTGGTTGGCACGATGTTCCTCTCGGATCTCATAAATAACGCGGCGGCTGCCGTGCTCATGGCCCCCATTGCGATTAACGTGGCTAAGGGCCTTGGCGCGTCTCCTGACGCTCTGTTGATGGCCGTCGCCATCGGTGCTTCATGTGCATTTCTGACCCCCATTGGCCACCAATCAAACACGCTCGTCATGGGGCCAGGCGGCTACCACTTCGGCGATTATTGGCGCATGGGTCTATTGCTGGAAGTGCTTATCGCCATCGTCGCAATTCCCTTGTTGCTTTGGTTCTGGCCGATGTGATTGTTGCGCCATCCTGTCTGAAGCAGCATATAGATTGCACCAGTGGTGTCGCTCGTCGATTCGCTAATGTCAGAATCTCGACGGCCAATTCAGTTTCCTGACAGCGCCGCCCTCATCATGCCACACCCGAATTCAGTGGGCGCCAAATCATGCGCCTTCTGGTCCGGTTTTGCATTCCCATTTTGGCTGTTGCCGGATGTTGTGTAATTTCTTGTTGTCAAATGACTTTCGCGCAAGGGCTAGTGCAGCTCTTAGCCCATTGCCCGCCAAAAGATTTGCCACTTTCACCCTTTTCATGTCGGCTGGTCCGAAAGTTGCGGATCGTGCCGCCGATTGCAGGTGGCCATAACGGATGTGCAAGGCCGCGTACATGGGAGTCCACGCATGCTGATTCTGAGCAGGAAAGTCGGAGAGGAAATCGTAATCGCGAACCACGTGCGAGTTCGTATTGCTTCGCTGAACGGCGCAAAAGTGCGGCTTGGGATCACCGCGCCCGCGTCAGTGGCTGTCCACCGCGCTGAAATTCAACAGCGCCGCGAATTCCAGGGTGTCGACAAGATCGCCGAATCGACAAGGCGCCGGGCATAGATAGGAACGTATTCATGCGATCTCCGATGGTTATGCTGGCCGAGAGCGACCATAACGACGCGAACCTAGTGTTGCTGGCCATTGAGCGAGCGGCGATCGGCGCCGACGTGGCCGTATTCTCCGACGGTGAAGCAGTGGTTGATTTCTTTTTGAAAGCGTCGAATGGTCGTCGGTTTGCCAGTCCATGCGACCTCTTGTTGCTAGATCTGGACCTCCCCAAACTCGACGGCTTGAAGGTACTTCGCCAATTGCGCTGGCTGCACCGCGACGATGTATCGAAGCTGCCGCCGATCGTGGTGCTTTCCGCCTGCGATGAACCCGACCTTGTTGCCGCAGCGTTTCGTCACGGCGCGAGCGGCTTCCTCTGCAAGGCGGCGAGGGCGTTCAGGTTTGTTGACAATGTACAACAGACCATGAGCTATTGGCTTCGAGCCACGATGTGCCCCACTCGGCACCAGCCCGCAATCTCTGTGCGATCTCAATCCACAACAACGCAACTCGATTCGTCCCAATTCATATTCGAGCTCCTTTCACGATAAGGTGGTACACATTAGATTCGCATTTCGTTCGGGTTGGCAAGGAAACCAATGGTTGCCCCACGGCAGCGTTGCGCATGATGCCCCGGCATCAAAAAGGACGTCAAATGAAAAGTGACCATGGATCACGGCGGCCACGATTCTTGCGTATTCGCATTTCCTTGCAACGAGTAGGTTCTACCGCGCCACAGATCCTCGAACGGGCACGTCATTGCCTGCGGACGAGTAGTTATCCACCAGTTCGGACGCTAAATTGCCAGATGATTGGAGAAACTCTCGTGATTTGCGGAACTGTTGGCTCGTATTATCTCAAACAAATGGCGCAGGAGCTCGTAAGTCGGCTCGAACTACCCGTCCAGATAGACAATATGGTGAGTGTAAAGAGCTATGAAGATCACGAACATAACTGAATTGCAGCCAGCTGACGTTTCTGGAGAGACCAGCAACGACGTCCTTCCGTCTGCAGAACGATGCCATGGCAAACAGATTGAGGACGACATTGTGCGATGGCGCCTATTGATGCGTAAACGGAGGGTAACATCGTACAAGAGGTGCAGGACCCGTTCAGCCAGGAGTGCCTTGGAGGCAGATTCGGGCGTGCAGGCAAAATTGTGATTCATTGCACGACCGATTTCCTAGTGTTCGCAGTATCCCCCACGATCTCGGACGTGCCTCGACAATGCGGTCAGCATCGTCGCGGTGCGCCGAGATTTCAACCACGAAAACTGCAATCGTCGCGGTGCAGCGACGATAACGCGGTCGGCCGGGCCGTATTCAGGCGGCAAACACCGAACATGCCATCATGACTTGCTCGGTTCCGGCTGTCTATCAAATACCTCGCGATGAGGCGACGTGGATACTCGCTGATTCCGTCGGGCCGACCGGAATTCACGCCATTTCTGGCGCGGTCCTGCATCCAGTCTACGCGCACCTGCTGGTCTCTTCGATGATCAATTTCATTGCGCGCGTACCAGGGTACCTGGCTTGGTAGTAGTCAGGATCGATCGGTGTTGACTGACGGTGCCGCGGCCAGCGGCCACCACTGACCGCCGCCGGCAGGGACCAGTATAATACCGACGCAAACCACGGTCGACACCCCCGGCAGAACGCCATCTGTAGTCATCGTCGTGAAATAAAACCGGCCGAAGGAAAACGCTGATGGCGCAGGCACCTCACGCACAATACACCGGGTCGTCGCGCAATCTGCGCCGGCGCGAATTCACGGATGTCGCGCGCCACAGGCGATGGTCGCGCAACGTGGATAGCATCAGGATCGGCCTAATTGAAGGTGACGGCGCCAAGACTCGCTACAGGACTTCCGTGGCGAGCTGAGGATGGCGCGAGAGGTTGCGGCGCATGAAGTTCAGATTGGATCGATGGTGCGCGTGAGTGGGCGCGATGCAACTCCGACTTGCAAGCCGAATTTCCGCGACGATCGTCGGCGTCTTGTCGCTGGCGTTGATTTGCAGCACTGTCGGACTGTTGGCAGCCCAGCGATTCAGCGCCGCGTTGCGGATCATCGTGGACGAAAATCTGGCAAGCGTTCACGCCGCGGAGGAACTGGAAATCGCGTTGCTGGAGCAACGCGGCTATGTGTCCTCGTTTATGCTGGACGGCGGGAATCGCACCTGGCTGGACGAGCTTCATGCCAAAGAGCCGGCATTTACCTATTGGTTGGAGCAAGCGCGCAAGGCGGCCCATACTCCGGTCGAGCACCGTATTCTTTCGCAGCTTGAGTCCGTACACCGCGATTATGATCGCACGCGGGACGAGGCTATTGCACTTTACAAGACAGGACAAGTCGAACGAGCAAAATCAGTGCTCCTGAGGGATGTAACGCAGCTATACGAGCAAGCGTACCAGCACTGCGAAGACTTCCTGGCCGCCAACAACCAATACGCCGATGCCGCGAACGAACGTGTCCGCAGGGAAGTCAGCCGAATTCGGTGGACGATTGGAACGTGTGTCGTCGTAACGGTGGCACTCGGTGCGGTACTGCTTTGGCTGTTCTTTCACGGCGTCATTTTTCCACTGCGGCGTATGGCTGCGGATGCGCAGCGTTTCGCCTCGGACGGCCGCGCCGTATTGCTCGCGGAGGACCAAGACGAGATGCGCATCATTGGATTATACTTGCGTTCGTTGATGGCGAACGTAGCGGAAACACGCGTCCAACTGTCGCAAGCGGAAAGACTGGCATCTGTTGGGAAACTTGCGGCTAGCGTGGCGCACGAGATCCGGAATCCTCTCACTGCGCTGAAGCTTTGGCTGTTTTCAATCCGCAAGGCCGTCGGCGATGACCCGAATTTACAGCGTCCGTTCGAAATGGTTTCTGAGGAAACGGTGCGTCTGGAGAGCATCGTCCGCAATTTTCTGGAATTCTCACGTCCACCTACACTAAAGCTGTCGCCGCAGAGTGTCGCAACGCTCATCGAGAGGTCGCTAGAATTATTGCGACATCGGCTTGAGGAGCGGCGAATTGAACCGGCGTGTTGTCTACAGCCGGGATTACCGGATGTGTTGGTCGACCAGGAGCAAATTCGCCAAGTTTTGATTAATCTTTTGGACAATGCTGTGGATGCGATGCCGAAGGGGGGACGAATTCGGATCTCGGCCGTCATGACCATGCAAGGCGAACGCCGCTTCGTAGCACTCCGCGTTAATGATACGGGCAGCGGCATTCCTTGCGATGTTCAGGAACGTATTTTCGAGCCCTTCTTCACGACAAAGGAACACGGAACGGGCCTGGGGCTGTGTATCGCCGCATCTGTCATGGCGCGGCATGAGGGGAGTCTCGTTCTTGATTCATCCGGTTCAGTTGGGACGACCTTCGCCGTTTGGATACCAGTCTTGGGAGGCTAAGCCGGATGTCAAAAATTCTGGTTGTGGACGACGAAGTTGGCGTCGTGGCCGCTTTCGAGCAGATGCTCGTATCTCAAGGGTACGAAGTCGTGGCGGCGTCGAGTGGCGAAGCGGCGCTCGAACGGGTTCGCGAAGCGCAACCGGAGCTTATCGTCATGGATGTTTGCATGCCCGGAATTAGCGGCCTCGACGCGATGCAGCAGATTCGGCGCCTGCACCCCAGTCTGCCGGTGGTCATCATGACAGGTAAGGGTACAGTCGATTCGGCGATCGAGGCCACCAAACATGGCGCATTCGACTATCAACTCAAGCCGTTTGAACCCGAGGAGATGCTTGCCGTCATCGAGCGCGCCCTCGAGGGTGTGCGACTTGCGCAGCGTCAAGTGAAGCTGAACCCCAGCACGACTCCAACGTCGGGCGATGCGATCATTGGGCAGAGTCCCGACATGCGCGAGCTGTACAAGTCAATCGGGCGTGCGGCGCCGACTGACGCGACGGTACTGATCCGCGGCGAATCGGGGGCGGGCAAGGAACTAGTGGCCCGCGCCGTTTATCAACACAGCCGACGAAACCAAGCACCGTTTCTGATCGTCAATTGCGTGGCGATCCCAGAAACGCTTCTGGAAAGCGAGCTCTTTGGCTATGAACGCGGCGCTTTTTCGGGTGCCCATGCCCGTCGCATTGGCAAGTTTGAGCAAGCCGACGGTGGGACGGTTTTTCTTGACGAAATCGGCGACATCCCCCCGGCTGCACTTTCCGACATTTGTTCACGCAGTCGCTTCCCGCGGCGAAGTGATCTAGCCATGAAAAAGGCTCTCCTGGCATGCTGTGGTTCTTACAAACACCACACGCCAAGGAGAGCCAGGGATG